>Ga0302232_10002473_pt1 | contig 12658 bp, 9 predicted proteins | sample II_Palsa_N2_3_FD_193575 | JGI IMG/M metagenome (GOLD analysis project Ga0302232, IMG submission 193575) | Peat permafrost microbial communities from Stordalen Mire near Abisko, Sweden - II_Palsa_N2_3 | ecosystem: Environmental > Terrestrial > Soil > Palsa > Peat permafrost | place: Sweden...
CCCGACGAGGTCAGGGGGATCCGCCGAACCGCGCGAGCGTCCCCGGCGGCTCCGGCTGTCACAGCGAGCCACAATCCGCTTTGCACACGAGCGGAGCGTTAACCTAAGCAACGCTCCAGAGCGCCGAATCGGCGTGCCTTTGTGTGAGGCGGTGACGCGGCCGTCCGTCCGCGCAGAACAGCCAGTTCGGCACCCTTTCCCGACCGGATTGAGCGCGGTAAATCGGCGCACCGCCGTGGGCCGGCATCCCGCGCTACGGGTGGCCGCTGCCCCGGAACCAAGCTGATCTGATTTTGGTGAACGAGGTGCTGTGGCGGATCCAGCACGATGTGGGCTTCTCCCGCCCCCTGCCTAACGTTAGGTGGTCAACGGCAGGTCGTTCGCCGGTCTAGGGAAAGGCGGCGCGACCGCGATCGTCGTCGTTGGCCGGGACCAGTCTTCCGCCGGCCGTCAGGTCCCGCAGCTGTGAGGAGGTTGCGCACCGGCGGCGACGAGCAGGACCTGCAACAAGAAGGACTGGCATCGCCGCAGGTGCGATGCCAGTCCGGTGTTACCGCGCGGTCACGCGGCGGACGGGGCCGTGGCGGGCCGGGCGGAGGACAGCGCTCCGGTGGCCGGGCCTGACTCCCACTCGGCGTCGCTCATGCCGAAGATGCGGTAGGCGATGCGCCCGAATGCGGCCAGGCCGAGCACCATCTGGACGATTTCCGCCCCAGGCGCCGGCACGAAATCGGCGAGCACGAACAGCACGGCTACCGGCATGACCCAGCGCGGTGCGAGCCCGGCGCGGACGTTAGCCACCGCGAGCAGGGTGAGCGCGACGGGGAGCGCGAAGAAAAGCACCGGGATCCCTGACGCGATGTGGTCGAGGCGGGTGAGCACGGCGTTCCCGGCCCCGCCTCCGTTATCGGCGAGGGCCACGATGAACAGGCTGTGCAGGCCGATCATCGTCCCGCCGGCGCTGCCGAGAATGCCGAGGATGCCGCCGACGTTGGCCAGCACGACGCCACGGCGGCGGACGATGTGCATGAGCGCGATCACGACTACCGGCGCCAGCACGCTGGCCAGGATCTCGCACCAGGCCGACGCCTGCGTCGCCCCGGGGTGCGCGGCGGCGGCCCGGAGCTGGTCGCTGTTGGCGTGCGGGTCGGTCGGCTCGAGCAGCGTACTCGCGAGCAGCAGGCAGAAGAAGGCGATGATCGCCGTGGCGCCGGCCCGCCGCCGGAACGCCGATGCGCTGGTAATGGACATGTCAGGCTCCTAACCGAGGGTTCGTGGGCTCCTGCTCACGCTAGGAACCCGGGCCGCCGGGTGTCGTCGTCGCCGCGGACGACTGCGGCGGCGCGGCGGGTGATCGCCGCGAGGCCCGGGTACTCCTTGCGGATGACACCGGTCCGCTTCCCGGACGATGCGCGGACGGCCGGGGTCAGTTACCGTCGGAAGGTGCCGCCGATCCCGTCGCTGACCAGCTCGCCGGCCAGGGCTGACGTCCTGGACGCGGCGCTGGCCGGGGCGCTGGCGATCCTGGCCGGGGCCGAGATCCTCACCGGCCAGGTCAGCGGGCCGCGCGCGACCGCGGTGCCGCTGGCGCTGCTGATGACGCTGCCGCTGGCGGTCAGGCGCAGGTACCCGCTGCCGGTAACGGTCGCGGTCACCGCGTCGTTCCTGCTGAACTGGGCGGCCGGCGTCGACATGTATTCCTACTGGGCCAGCATCGTCGTCGCTCTTGTCACCGCGTACACGGCCGCCGCGCATTTGCGGCCGCGCCTGGCCGCGGCGGCGCTGGCCTGCCTGTATACCGCGATCGCGGTGTCCGCGCTGCACGGACCGTCCGGGCTGCTGTGGGGCGGGATCCTGGTCGGCGGGGCCGCGCTGGCCGGCTTCGCCCTGCGCGACCGCCGCCGGCACGTCAGCCAGCTGGCCGAACTGGCTCATCAGCTGGAGCTGGCCCGGGACGAGAACGCCCGCGCCGCCGTCGCGGGTGAACGGGCCCGGATCGCGCGCGAGCTGCACGATGTGGTGGCCCATTCCGTCAGCGTGATGGTGGTGCAGGCCGGGGCGGCCGAGGAGGTGCTCGGCGCCGACCCAGTTAAGGCGCGGGAACCGCTGCGATCGGTTCAGGACACGGGCCGGCAGGCGCTACTGGAGCTGCGCCGGCTGCTGGGAGTGCTGCGCACCGACCACAGTGAGGCGGCGCTGGCGCCGCAGCCCGGGCTGGACCAGGTAGGCGCCCTGGCCGCGCAAGTCCGGGAGGCGGGGCTGGCCGTGGAGCTGCGCGTGGACGGGGCGCGTGACGGGATACCAGCCGGAGTCGACCTGGCCGCCTACCGGATCGTGCAGGAGGCGCTGACGAACGTGCTCAAGCACGCCACCGCCTCCCACGCCGCCGTCCACGTCGGCTACCGCCCCGACGCCATCGAGCTGCAAGTCCTCGACGACGGTCACGGGCCCATCGGCGCCGGCCACGACGGCGCCGGCACGGGACAGGGCCTGATCGGCATGCGCGAGCGGGCATCCCTGTACGGCGGCGTGGTCGAGGCGCGGCCGCGGGCCGAGGGCGGTTTCGCGGTCCGCGCCCGGCTGCCGGTCAGGAGCGCGGGATGATCCGTGTCGTCGTCGCGGACGACCATGCGCTGGTCCGCGGCGGGTTCCAGATGATCCTGGAGGCGCAGCCGGACATCGAGGTCACCGGCGAGGCCGCCAACGGCCTGGAGGCAGTGGAACTGGCCCGCAGCCTGGCACCGGATGTCGTGCTGATGGATGTCCGCATGCCCGAACTGGACGGCATCGAGGCCACCCGCCAGGTCACAGCCTCCTCCGTGCGGGGGCCGCGCGTGCTCATGCTCACGACCTTCGACCTGGACGAGTACGTGTACCGGGCGATCCGCGCGGGCGCGAGCGGCTTCCTGCTCAAGGACGTGCGCCCGGCTGAACTCGTCCATGCGGTGCGCGTGGTCTCCGCGGGCGACACGCTTCTCGCGCCGGCCATCACCCGGCGGCTGCTGGAGGAGTTCGTGCGCCGCCCGCTTCCCGGCCAGCGCCCCGCCGAGCTCGGCGAGCTGACCGACCGCGAATCCGAAGTGCTCGGGCTGGTTGCCCGCGGCCTTTCCAACGCCGAGATCGCCAAGCGGCTCTTTCTCGGCGAGACCACCGTCAAGACACACGTGACCCGCATCCTTGCCAAGCTGCATCTGCGGGACCGGGTGCAGGCTGTGGTCCTCGCCTACGAATCAGGGCTGGTGCGGCCCGGCGACGACACGCCAGAGCGTGACCGCTTCGCCTCAGCCTGACCCGGACCGACCCGCGGGCGGATACCTTCACACGAACCCAGCCCCGCAGGCCGAGCCTGGCCAGCGCACTCCTGATCCTGAGGTGCGAGCTGACCGTCCACGGCGCGATGACCAGCCAACAGCGAGACTGGCGCTGAACAGACCATCGATTTGCGTCCGCTCATCTTCCAGGACCCGGAGCCGGCCACTCTGTGAGTGAGCCAGGCAAACGCGTGTGCAGATCAGCCTGTTCGGTGCCGTCCTGACAGCGCACCGGAAGACCGGGAGGTGCGCGCATAACGGCGGGTACGGGCGCTGCCATGCGGAACGTCCCGTTACCGTGTGTAACGCTTTTTCTCACCTATACCACAGGCAGCGCTCTGGGGCGCCGTCCTCGCCGGAAGACCGCGGTGGCGTGCGCGTCGGCCGGCTGCGGGGTCGGGCGCCGCCTGAGGTGCAGGCGGCGCCCCGGCAGCGGGGACCGACTCGGGCGCCCGCCTGTGCTGTTGCTCCCGTTGCAGCCTGCGGAGTACCGGCAGCGCCGCGCCTGTGGCGACACTTCAGACATCGCGCCCATCGGAACCGCAGCCCGGCCCATTCCACCTCTCGGCCTGGTTCGCGCCGCTAGCCGGCGGCCCCGGCCGCCTGCTCGACGCGGTCGGCTTCGGCTGGTGGTCCTTTACCCCGAGCACCCCATGCCAGTGCGGCTACCAGGAAGCACTGCACGACGCGCAAAAAGACGGACCCAGTCCGGCCAGAGAGCAGCCGGACTAGCCTGGGTCTGCGACCGGTTTGGCAGCGCGCCGTTCTACCGGGCGAGCAGCTCCAGCCGGCCATCGGCGTGGCGGGCCAGCGCGGGATGATCGGCCAGGCCGCCGGCGGCCTGGCCGGACGAGTTGCGCCCGGCCAGGTCCCGGCGGGCTCAATTTGCATGACGCCCCCCATTGCGGCCGCCTGTCAAGGACGAAGCTGCTCCCCTGCTCCTGGGCGGCCTGCATGCCGGCGGTGAGCGGGCCTCGCTGATGGCGGGACGTCCCGGCCCGGCCGGGACTTCCCGCGCTGCTGCGGTTAGCACCCGTCGGAGGGTGCCCATGGGCTGGTGCCCGACTGGGCGTATGCCTGCTGGAATGCCGCGTTCTGCACGCTGACGGGCGCGTCTTGCGGCAGCCCGGAGTACCCCAGGCTCTGCCAGGTGCTGGGCAGGAACTGGTATAGGCCGCCCGCACCGGAGGCCGGGTTGACGGCCCGGGCGTTTCCGCCTGACTCGCGGGCGATCACGCACGCCTGGAAGCTGCCCGGCGCCGCGGTGGAGGTCCCCGCAGGCGAGGTCCCCGGGAGCGGCGCTGGCGCTGGCCCCGTGGTTGCGGCCACCGCCGCGGTGGGCGCGCTCGCCGGCCGGGCCGACGCCGGTACCGCGATGGCGGCCCGGGCGGCCCGGTCCAGCCATGCCTGGCGCGGGTGCCAGGTGCTCAGCGCTAGCCGCTGGCCAGCCGCGATGTCGTCGGGGTTGGGCACCGCGTGCCGGTTGATCCACCACAGGGCGGGCCAGTCGGCCGCGCTCCCGTACTCGTGGCGGGCGATGCCGGACAAGGTGTCGCCCGGCCGGGCGACATAGTGCGCCGGGGCCGGGGGCCCCGCCGCGGGATGCAGTGAAGCCATGACCACGATCAGCGACTTCGCCAGTGCGGTTACTGCCATACTGAACATGTCGGGGTTGCTCCTCAGGTAGGTCCGACAAAAGGTCCCGGTCGGGTGCTGCCAACACCTGGCCGGGACCGCCTTGGCTAGCAGGCGATGCGCGTGACGGTCATCTCCCGCCCACCTGGGGGGAAGGTGTAACGCGGTATCACGGCTTTCTCCCTTGACTCATGCTCACCTGCAGCCCGTTGGCCTGCCAAGACTAACCCCCTGTGGATAGGCCTGTGGATGATTTGGGTAAATACGCTGCTCAGCCCTCTGCACACATGTGGACAAGCGAGGCTGTGGACATGTGGATAACCGCGGCGGCGCAAGGCCCCGCCAGGCCTCCGGGCGATCCCTGACCCCGCCGGGTGATCATCCGGCCGCCGGAATGCGCCGGTCCCGGCGACCCGGCGCCGCCCGGTTACGCTGCGCCGGTAAGCGGAACGGAGCCCGCCGATGGCCAAGACGGGACAGGACTTCCTCAGACGCGCCCCATCCGGGCTGTGTGAATGAGCCGCAGCGGAGCCGGGGTACCGCGGGCTGCCAGACCCGGTCACCGGGGAGCCCACGGCGCTGAGGCCCAGCGGGCCGCTGAGCAGCGGGTGGGCTGCGGCCCAGCAGGAACGGGACAACGCGCTCAGCGGCGCGGACCGCCGGGCGGGCGAAGCCGGGTCCCGCGCCCGGAATGCCGGGCAGGAGACGGCCCGGGCGCGGAAGGCGGCCGGATCCGCCCGCGCGGAACTGGACCGGGCCCGCCAAGGCCCCGGACGGCAGGCCCAGGTCCGCGAGGATGCCGCACGGGACCAAGCCAGACCGCCAGCGGCGCCCGGAGCCCAGATCGCGGCGGCAGAGAACGCCCGCGCCCGGCCTCAAGCCCGCGCCAGGCACGCCGAGGCTGAGCTCCAGCGTGCCCGCGCTGACCGCGATCAGACGGCCGGGCAGGCCGGTCTTGGATAACCCACAGGCCCAACCCGCCGCCGGCGCTCTCCGGGAAACTCAGCGACAAGCAACTACCAGCGCAGAACATCCCGTTCTGGCCGAGCGAGGACACCGACCCGCGGCTCGGCTCAACCGCCCCTATCGGCGGCTCTTTGCGCCGGCGCGCGAAGACTCAGGTTGCTCTCCGTGAAAGGCTTCCCGTCGGCCTCTGTCCTCGGCTGGCAGAGTTCACGGCTGCCGACCGACTACATGAGCATGACCGAGGTCGCGCGCCGTGCCTGTGGCGCTCGACCCTGTTCACGGCATAAGAGACGGCATAAGAGTAAGTAGTCTGCGTGTGTGCCTGGCCGTCCCTGTCATATCCCGGGTGATCGGATCGACCTTGGTGAGAAAATCTCAATGCGCCGGGCTCGTGCCCCGACTACTGCCCAGCCCATTCCCGGCGCCTCTTCTTCTTCCCTGGAGCCTGACGTGGATATCACAGTTCCCAACATCGGCCACTTCGTCGACGTGCTGGTCATCGAGGTGCATGTGACCGCCGGCGACGTCGTAGCCGCCGAGGATCCGCTCATCACACTGGAGTCCGACAAGGCCACGCTGGACGTTCCCGCGCCGGTCGCGGGAACAGCCGGCGAAGTCGCCACCCGGGTCGGTGACCGGGTATCCGCAGGGGACCTCATCCTGCGGCTGAACGCCGCGCCGGGGTTCGGGGGCCCAGCCGCCGCGCCGATAAAGGAGCGCGTCACCGAGGACGCGGCCTCCGCGCCGACCGAGCCACCGCGCTACGGCTCGCCTAGCGGGATTTACGAGGTCATCGAGGTCACAGTCCCCGATATCGGCCATTTCATCGACGTGCCAGTGATCGAGGTACATGTGGCCGCCGGTGACGTGGTCAGCGGCAAGGACCCGCTGATCACCCTGGAGTCTGACAAGGCCACGTTGGACATCCCGGCGCCCGTGGCCGGAACCATCGCCGCCGTCCGGGTCGCCGTAGGCGACGACGTCTCCGCCGGAGATGTCATTGCCGACCTGCGCCCAGGCCGGCAACCAGTGCCCGGGCAGCCGCAGCAGCAAGCACCGTAGCCGCGCCCGGCCCGGCGGTCGGCCGCCGGGCCACTTAGCAGCCGTGCCACCGTGTGCCGCAGAGTGCCGTTTATCCGTGGGATTCTTGAGGGGAACATCGACGGGACCCGGACCTGTGGGGTTTGCGGGACACCTGGGAACCCTGGCCGGAGCCCGCTTCGCGGCTGACAGGTGACATGCGAGCCAGGCCGGGCAGACGAACGAGTCCGCGGGCGCCACGAGGCATCACTGCGGCGGAAGTGGCACAAAGACCGATCCCCTCCCGGGCGCCCATAGGCTCGCCTGCCGGCGGATTCACATGCGGCGGATGCACTTCGCGCACCGCTCAGATTCGGCAGGCGCTCGGCACTGCCCGACTGCCCGGGACGCAGCCCGACGCCGCCATCACCTTCCGTGACGGGCTATCGGGGCGCGACGCCGGTTCCCGTGTTTGGCGTCGAGCATCGGGGGGTATTTCGCTTTTGCCCCAGCCTATGCCGGCACAGACGAGGAATGCCACGCGCCAGAATTCTCCCGTCACTTACTGGCGGCGCTCATCCTCGGCTCACCCGCAGTGGCGTGGAGACGGTCGCAAGGAGGCGCCCGGTGGTATCGGAAACAAGAGATGCGCAGCCATCCGGGCGGAGCGTCCTCGACGAGCTCGACTCGCGTATCCCGACGGGCTTTTACTATTACCTGGCGGTACTGGCCTGCATCGGTGGATTCCTGTTCGGGTACGACACCTCCAACATCGGGTCGGCCCTGGGCTTTATTCCCTACCATTTGTCCAGCTTCGCAACCGGCTACCTGGTAGCCGGGGCATCGCTCGGCGCCGCAGCGGGCGCCCTGATAGCTGGTCCTCTGACAGACCGGTTCGGACGTAAGTCACTGCTCGTCGGTGACGCTGCGATCTATGCCATCGGCGCGATCCTGTCAGCGGTCACCATCGATGCCCCCATGCTGCTCGCGTCCCGGACACTCATCGGGCTGGCGATCGGAGCGGACTCCGCGATCGCCACCTCCTATATCGCCGAGTTCGCGCCCCGCAGCAAGCGCGGCCAGCTCAGCATTATCCAGCAGTGGATGATCACCGTGGGCATCCTCGTCTCCTACCTGGTCGCCCTGCTCATCCTCAAAGTCGCGCCGGGTTCAGCCGGCGGCCTGGACTGGCGGCTCATTCTCGGCATCGGGGCGATTCCCGCGCTGGTAGCCGTCGCGCTGCGGGCCCGGATGCCAGAGTCGCCCCGGTGGCTGATGCTGAACGGGCGCTACGCCGACACGGCGAAGGCATTCGGCCTGCTGGGCATGGAAGTGAGTGTAGAGGAAGCCAAGCAGGCCGCAGACGAGCTCGCCCAGGTGGAGCAGGCACGGCGGCAGAAAACCGCATGGACCGCCGGCGTCAGGCGGGCGCTGATCGTCGTGTGCGTCTTCTTCATCTTCCAGCAAATCTCCGGGATCAACGTGCCGTTCTACTACGGCCCGACGCTACTGGGCAGCTATTTCAGCAGCGGTACGTCGACTGCCGTCAGCACGGCTACGGCCGGCGTCGAGGTGACCGCGATCCTGGGCGCCGTCAACGTGATCGCCACCTACTTCGCGTTCCGCTGGATCGACAAGGTAGGCCGCCGCCCGCTGGCCATGTGGGGCTACGCGGGCATGGCGGTGTTTATCCTGGTCGCGGCAGCCGGAGTGGGATTCCTGACCGGCGTCCCGAAGACCGTGCTGGTGATGGTCGGCTTCTCGTTCTTCATCACCTCGTTCGCGATCGGCGTGGGCGGCACCGGCTGGCTGATCCAGGGCGAGGTCTTCCCCACCGCCGTGCGAGGCCGGGCGGCCGCCATCGGCGCGAGCGTCGACTGGATCGCCAACTTCGCGCTCATCGAGGTATTCCCGGCCTGGCATAACGCGATCGGGCTGGGCTGGGTGATGGTGTGCTTCGCTGTGATCGCGGTCTTGGCCATCGGGTTCGTCTACCGGTGGCTACCCGAGACCAAGGGGCTGTCGGTGGAAGAGGCGGTCAACGTCTTCGAGCGGCAGGCCAAAGGCCGCCGGGCGTCGGCCTAGCGATTCCCGCCTGGGCAGATAGAGGGATCTTGTGGGTGCCGGAAATCGTGCCGTCCGCACCTGAATTCAAGGGCTGCCGGTGCGGCGGCCGGGCTCAGGCTGGGGCAAAACGAAGCCTCAGCCCGAGCCTGCGCAGCACCGAGAGGAACGACGGTGTGGACGCGCCGGTTCCGGCGACGACAAGCGCGACGGTAGCGGCGGTCGAGAACATCAGGAACATTTTGGCCGGGGCGGTGACCATCATCACCGCCGGGCCGACAGTGAGCAGCAGGAAGATCCCGCCCACAGTCAGGTCGGAAGAAGCGGTGCAGGCCCGGGTGATGGGTGGCCGGCTGCCGTAGCGCGACCACCTCGGCAGCTAGCCGGGCAACGAGCGGGTTCGGGCCGCTCGCCATCCGGGCGAACAGGACGCACGTGCAGTGGTTCGCGAGCGGGAACTGCAGCAGGAAGAGCCAGAGTTCGCCGGTGGCGAGCACCACCGCGGTCCGACTGAGCGAAGCAGGAATCCGCGGCGGCTCACCGCCCCGGTGTCAGGTCGCGGTAGCGAGCCTCCAGCAGGCAATAAAGGCCGTAGCAGAAGAGGCCGCACGCGAGCAAAGCCAACAGCCAAGCGCCATCGGCGGAGCTGGCCACCGAACGGAAAACCGCGTCCAGCCCCTTCACCTGCTTTGCGCTGGACAGCACCGCTGCCTTGATTATGAAAAAACCGACCAGCACCAGCACGACGGAGCGCGCGATGCAGCCAAACCCACCAACCGCCCTCGTGAGCACGGCCAGCGCCCGAGACATGTGCTCTGCGGTGAACCGCTCCCGGAAGTCAAGCCAAACCGACCGGCGACCCATTTCCACGGCAGCCGCCACGACAATGACCCCAACCAGGATCAGGAGCAGCCGGCCCCATCCCGTTCGCAGCAGGATTGCGGTCACGTCGATGTCTTGTCGCTGCTCCGACTGCGCAGTCTGCTTCGGCGGGCTTCCCACCAGAAGCCGGGCGGTGCTCAGGCAGAAGACTGAGTACAGCAAACATCCCCACGACGACACCGCACGCTGACGCCACCTGCCGGTCGCGCTTTCCGCGCGGGAGGGCCGGAACACCGCCTCGAGGAGCTGGGTGAGCGCGTACGCGGCGAGACCAGCTATAAGCAAGACCAGCGGGACCCGCCCCCAAACCGGAGCAACGGCCGCCTGCACAGCCCCGGCGCTGCTCGCGGGCGCGCCCGTGCGCCCGTGCACAGCGAGCGCGAGACGAAACGCAAGGTAGCCGACCAGAAGATAAACCGTGCCCCGGCAGACCAGACCGAGCCGGGACCCCGCACGCAGCCACACGCCCGATGCGCCCCGCGCCATAGAAAGTGCAGCAGCGTCTAGTGAGGTCCCGGCTGTCCTGCCCCGCCCATGAACGTTCTTCAACGGACGCCTCGCTTCTGCTAAACAGTATGCGCGTCCGACCTGGCCACCGAAATGCCGCGCACGGCCGCCGTTGCTTCTCCGACGACGCGGCAGCCCCGCGACCCGTCGGGCGGGCGCGGACTGGCTGGTAAGGGCGTAGCAGTGTGCCGATATTGCTCTTCGGAAATTGCCTGCTCGGGGGTGGCCGAGGCGCTTCCGGGTGATCCGGTTCAGCTTGCGGTGGCCGCGAGCGGCCAGCCCAAGAAGCCGTCCAGAGCCACGGTGGCGTTGGCCTGGCGCAACGAGTCGATCGCCGCGCAGGTGATGCTGAAGGTATCGGTCTCGTGGTGTACCACGGTGGGCCTGGGCGTGGCCACATGGCTGCCCGTCTGGCCAGTCCTTGGCGCGCAGCCCGGCGGGCGCGCTGTAGGCGTCGCTCTGGGCGAGGTTCCCGACCACCCAGTAGCCGCGGCCGCCCGCCAGCGGCAGCGCGAGCGTCGGGTCGGCAGCCGGGGTGAAGCGCCCGGCGAGGCTGACCCCGCTTCGCCGGTCCTGCCTGATCCAGGCGGCGAACTGGGCGGGGACCGAGCCCGAGCCGGCCAGGAAGTCGTTGACCGCGAACGGTGACGCCGCCGAAGCCGTCTGCGCGACCCCGGTCGCGGCCCTGGTCAGAACCCGGGCCAGATCGGGGGTGTAGCTACCGGGCACGAGCACAGGCGGCGCGGCGGGGGGCGCTCCCTTGGTACACAGGGCCGGCCAGCCCGATCCGCCGGGATGGGCGATGGCCGCGGCCAGCTTCCACAGGCCGCCGGTGCGCTCGAACACCATGGCCACGGACTGCATACCCGTCCAGAGATCGAAGGCGTCCGTGTCGGCGTAGGCCACGAAGACGGCAGGGCTGCCGGTGTGACAGGGGACCGTGATCGACAGGCCGGTGAGCTGGAACGCCTCCCGGTCCGCGTTGGCCGGCAGGCTCCCCTGCCGTTCCTCGGACAGGTAGATGGTGCGCATCTGGCCGGTGGCGACCTGATCGAGCCCGGCGAAGTCGTTGCGGGTCCACATCTGGCTGGTCGTGTCCAGCCAGTTCATCACGGCCGCCCGTTCGGCCGCGGTGTGGGACGAGGCGGGCGGCGCCTTGACCGCCGGGGCGCCTCCCCCGCCGCATCCGGCAACGGTCAGGCCGATCCCGGCCAGGGCCATTCCGGTCAGCAGGACGGTCAGCGGCAGGGTCCTTCGGCCTCGCCGAGATCTTCCAGTGTGATTCATTGCCGCGTCCTTCCGCTCGGACCGGGATTACCGATGCCCGGCAAGGCCGACGTTAGGAATGTCCGCGGCTCGCCGGATCGGGCCTCGCCCTGAGTTCCGGGCGGGCCAGCCCCGAAGGGCGGTCAGGGTTTGCCCTTATGCCGAGGGCTGGGCTGGGTACCGAACTGGTTGCGCTGGCGAGGAGCCGGGGCATCCTAGTGACTGGTATGACGAGGACGATGCCGGCTGCCGCTGCGGCGGGCATCACCCGGAAGACCGGCTGCAGGGGTTCAGCTGACCGAGGCCGTGAGTGGCCGGGGCGAAGCCTGACTCGGCATTGATCAGCGCCGCGATGGCCGGGTAGCGGCGCATCCTGTCCAGGCAGCGGCTCCGGGTCGGGCCGATGCTGCCGATAGGTATGCCCAGCCTCACGCTGATCTCGGCATACGGCACCGGCGGGTCCGCGACGAGCATGGCGATCAGCCGCTGGCCTTCCGGTGGCAGATGAGCGAACGCCTCGCGCAGTGCCGCACGGCACTCGGCCGCGAGCAGTTCCTGCTCGACCACTCTGGCCTGCCCGTCCGGTACGGTCTCGGCGTCGAGTGCGCAGACAACCGCGTTCGGTCCGCGTGCCGCGCCCACGACGCGCCAGCACTCCCGCTGGGTGGTGGTAGCGAGCCACCCAGGCAGCGCGGCCGGATCGCGGATCTTATCCAGCTGGTCCACCAGGCGCATCCAGACGCTCTGCCCGACATCGTCGGCGTCGTCACGGCCGAGCCGGTACCTGCGGCAGATCCACCAGATCAACGGGGCGTACTGCTCGACGAGCGCGTCCCACGCCTTTTCGTCACCGCCTCTGGCGCGGGCTACCCACCCGGCGACCACAGAGTCATCACACGCCCGGCCGGCGTCTATTTGCGGGGGTACCCAGGAAGCACGGGCGGTCACAGCGGTCAGCGGCAGGGTCCTCCGGACTCGCCGGGATCTTCCGGTGTGATTCATTGCCG
>Ga0302232_10002474_pt1 | contig 12658 bp, 9 predicted proteins | sample II_Palsa_N2_3_FD_193575 | JGI IMG/M metagenome (GOLD analysis project Ga0302232, IMG submission 193575) | Peat permafrost microbial communities from Stordalen Mire near Abisko, Sweden - II_Palsa_N2_3 | ecosystem: Environmental > Terrestrial > Soil > Palsa > Peat permafrost | place: Sweden...
GACGGGAGCGGTGGCGACGCTCCGGTGACCGAGCCCGCGACCGGCGCCGAGCTCGGCCGGATTGGGATCGCGACCCCGGCCGACGTGGCCCGCGCGGCCCAGCTCGCGGCGGCCGCGCAGCCGGCCTGGGCGGCGACGCCGCACACCGAGCGGTCGGCCCTGCTGCGCCGCGCCGCCGACCTGTGGCTGGCCAACGCGCCCGACATCGAGTGGTGGGGAATCAGGGAGAGCGGCAAAATCCCGCCCGCGATGGCCTTCGAGACCCACGTCGCGACCCAGGAGATCTACGAGGCCGCCACGCTGCCCTCGCGCGCCTACGGTGAGCTGCTGCCCAGCGAGCAGCCCCGGCTCAGCTTCGCCGAACGGATCCCGGTCGGCGTGGTCGGCGTGATCGCGCCGTTCAACTTCCCGCAGATCCTGGCCATCCGCTCGGTGGCGCCCGCGCTGGCCCTGGGCAACGCCGTGGTGCTCAAGCCCGATCCGCGCACCGCCGTGTGCGGCGGTGTCGCGCTGGCCCGGGTCTTCGAGGAGGCCGGGCTGCCCGCGGGCCTGCTGCACGTGCTGCCGGGCGGGGCGGACACCGGTGAGGCGGTCGTCACCGATCCGCTCGTGAGGCTGATCTCCTTCACCGGATCCACCGCCGCGGGCCGCCGGGTCGGCGAGCTGGCCGCGCGCCAGCTCAAGCGCGTGCACCTCGAACTCGGCGGGAACTCCGCCCTCATCGTGCTCGAAGACGTGGACCTGGACCGCGCGGTTTCGGCCGGTGCCTGGGGCTCGTTCCTGCACCAGGGCCAGATCTGCATGACCACCGGCCGGCATCTGGTGCACGAGGCGATTTACGACGACTACGTGGCCCGGCTGGCCGACAAGGCCAGCCACCTTCCGGTCGGGAACCCCGCCACCGAGCAGGTGGCCCTCGGCCCGATCATCGACGAACGCCAGCGGGACAAGGTCCACGGCCTGGTCCGCGACAGTGTGGCCGCCGGGGCCCGGCTGGCCGCGGGCGGCAGCTACGACCGGCTGTTCTACAGCCCCACCGTGCTGGCCGACGTGTCGGCGCAGATGCCGGCCTACGCCGACGAGGTGTTCGGCCCGGTGGCGCCGGTGATCCGCTTCGCCACCGCCGAAGACGCGGCCAAGCTCGCCGCGGACAGCGAGTACGGCCTGTCGCTGGGCATCTTGACCCGGGACGTCATGCGCGGCCTGGACCTGGCCCGGCAGATCCCGACCGGGATCGTGCACATCAACGAGCAGACCGTGGACGACGAGCCGAACATCCCGTTCGGCGGACTCGGCGCCTCCGGCACCGGCGCCCGGTTCGGCGGCACGTCGAACCTGGATGCGTTCACCGATACCCGCTGGGTCACCATCCGTGGCGACATCGCCCCGTATCCGTTTTAGCCTGTGATTATGACCGCCAGTACCCAGGTCGGAATCGTCGGGGCCGGGCCGGCCGGCCTGCTGCTGTCGCACCTGCTGGCGCTGCGCGGCATCGACTCGATCGTGGTGGAGAACCGTAGCCGGGCCTACTGCGAGGCCCGGCAGCGGGCCGGACTGCTGGAGGCCGGCACCACCGAGCTGCTCCGCGCGATCGGCCTGGGCAAGCGGATGGACGCCGAGGGCCTCGAGCACGGCGGCATCTACCTGCAGTTCGCGGGGGAGCGGCACCATCTGGACTTCCGCGACCTGACCGGCGGCCGCTGGGTGACGATCTACGCCCAGACCGAGATCGTCAAGGACCTGATCCAGGCCCGGCTGGCGGCCGGTGCCCAGATCGAGTTCGAGGTCTCCGGCACCGAGGTCGCCGACCTCGACCAGGACCGGCCCCTGTTGCGGTACACCGACGCCGCCGGGACCCGGCACGAGGTCCGCTGCGACGCGATCGCCGGCTGCGACGGATTCCACGGCATCTGCCGCGATTCGATGCCGCCCGGCCTGGTCCAGGTGGCCGAGCGGGCCTACCCCTACTCCTGGCTCGGCATCCTGGCCAACGTGCCGCCGTCCACCGACGAGCTCATCTACTCCCGGCACCAGGACGGGTTCGCGCTGCACACCATGCGCACCCCGCAGGTCAGCCGGCTGTACCTGCAGGTTCCCGCGGATGAGGACATTGAGCACTGGCCGGACGACCGGATCTGGGCCGAGCTGCGGCACCGGCTGGAGGTCCCCGGCTGGGAGCTGAAGGACGGTCCGATCACCGAGAAGGCCATCTCGCCGATGCGCAGCTTCGTCGCCTCGCCCATGCGGTACCGGCGGCTGTTCCTGGCCGGGGACGCGGCGCACATCGTCCCGCCGACCGGGGCCAAGGGCCTCAACCTGGCCATCGCCGACGTCACCGTCCTGGCCGAGGCCCTGACCAGCCTGCTGCGCGACGGGGATTGCGGCCCGGCCGACGCCTATTCGGACACCAGCCTGCGCCGCGTCTGGCGCGCCACGCATTTCTCCTGGTGGATGACGTCCATGCTGCACGTGGAGCCGGGCCCGGACCGGTTCGGCGCCGAGCTGCAGCTCGCCCAGCTCCGCTACATCATCTCCTCCCGCGCCGCCGCCACCACCCTGGCCGAGAACTACACCGGCTATTACCCGCCGCACTGGTCGTAGCTGAGCTGGTGAAATTAGAAAGCCTAGCCTTGCGATATAAACTTGTAAGGCTAGCCTTGGCAGATGTCCCCTGAGCAGGAAGCCGAAACTGAGCAGGGTCGTCTGTGCTGCCGCGGCCGCGATGCCCGCGCATGCCGTCGTCCCGCAGGCCCCGGTAGTACGTCAGCGTCCCATTATCGTGGTGGATCCGGCTTACGCGGAGGATCCGGGCAGCTCCAGCTGCCAAAATGCTCCGCATAAGCTATATCCTCCGCATAAACTTCCAGTCATTCGAATATGATGGTGAAGTGCGGGACGGGTGAGGTGCCTGCGCCGGGGTGAGCCGCCCGGTCTGGCCAGCGGGTCTGACCCGCGCCGGCCCGGAGCCGCTCACCCGGGCGGCGCACCCAGACCCTGGCCTCAGCACAGCAGGCCGGCGGGCACGACAGCAGCACGGGCGCCAGCGGTCACAGGGTAACCACGACCTCGACCGTCAGCCGCCGGGCGCAGTTGGCGCGGTCCCCGCTACGGGGCCGAGGGCACACGCGCCCCATCCGGGATGCATCATCCTCGCAAGAGGAAGGCAACGTATTCCGTAGCACCGGTAGCAAGCCACAACCATTGGCTCGGTGAGCGAGCCCGCGTGTGACGAGAGGGGCTGACGGGTTTACCCGAGGCCCAGGTGGTGGCGGGGACGCAGGGCGCGGGAGAGCAGGGCCGAGAGGGCGGCGGCGACTCCGGCACCCGTGAGCGAGAGCGGGGCGGTGAAGCTGCGCTCGCTGCCCAGCAGGTGCAGCGCCCACAGCCGGTGCCGCAGGGTATAGAGCTCGGTGCGCACCGCGCTGGCCAGGCCGGTGCTGCTGCCCGCCGCCCAGCCCTCGACGCCGTGGATGTCGGTTAGCAGCCTGGTCAGGTCGTCGTACCCGGTCGGCCCGCTGGTGAGGATGACGAGCAGCGCGGCCTCGCGTACCGCGACCGAGAAGTCCGGCTGCGGCCCGTCGTCGGGACCGATCAGCGCGGCCGTGCCGATGTGCCACCGGACCGCCGGGTCCGTGACCATCAGCTTGCCCGTCTTGGTCAGCACCAGGCTGGTGCGGCTGCGCCGGATGGCGCCCATCTCGGCTTGTGCCATCCCGCGCAGGGTGTGCAGCGGGAACACGTCCAGCTCCTGGCGCAGCGTGCCGACCAGCTGGTCGCGCCAGCCGAACGTGTCGACCGCCTCGGTGACCAGCGCGGGCGCGATGTAGTGCCGGGCGGTGAGCCTGAGTCCCTCGTCCGCGTGACCGAGCAGCCAGCGCAGCGTGGGCAGCGGGTCGTCGGGCAACGCCGGCGGCTCGAGCAGGCGGGGGATGAGCGCGCGGGCCAGCCGGGACCGCTCTCCGGGGCGGCCGTGCGCCCACGCGTCGATCCGCTCGGCGCTGATACGGCCGAGCCAGGTGTCAGTGCCGAGCGAGCCATCACTGCCGAGCGAGCCGTCAGCGACGTGCCCCGAGTCGTCACCGGCCTGAGCCGGACGGGGCAGCACGGCCTCGCTGCGGCCGGTCAGCCAGCGGTTGACCAGCTCCACGCGCTTGGTCCGCCAGCCGCGGGTCCCCACGCTCAGCTCGCCGGAGGCGAAGGCCAGCTCGAGCGCGGCCGCGCAGGCGTCGTACGCCGCGCGCTCCTGCGGTCCCATTACCGAACCCCAGGCCAGCAGGTCGGTGTCCGGCGGGGCCGCATTCGATGCTTCGATGGCCTCGGTATAGGAGGCGATGCCCTCTTCGTGCCCGGCCGCATAGGCCGTGATGATCCGTTCGGTCCCGGCCGACGAACACACCCCCGCGTACCGGTCCAGGCCCGCCAGCATGAACAGGCGGCCGAGCGCCTTGGCCACCCCGACCCGGCCCGGCGTGGACATCGGCCACTTGACCGGGAGCGCGTACCAGAGGAATTCCTGCAGGCGCAGCAGCGAGATGGTCTCCAGGCCCTCGTCACCGGTCAGCCAGGCCAAGGCCGCCTTCGCGTCTCCGGCTGCCTCCGGATCCTCGCGCGTCAGGGTCTCCAGCGCCTGGCTTTCTGTCATCATGACGGACAGTCTGCCGCAGCGCCGCTGCGCGCGGCTAGTGCGCGTTTTGCCGCGCTGAGCCGCGGTCGGCGGCGCGGCCAGGGGGCCCGGTCGGGCATCATGGTCGGGTGCCTGGAATCTATGAAGAACCGGAGCTCTACGAGGCCGCGTGTGCCTACCGTGACGTGCCGGGCGAGGTGAGTGCGCTGCTCCGGTGGTCCGGCAAGCACCGGGGCTCAGATACCGGTCCGCTGCGCTCGGTTCTGGAACTCGCGGCGGGACCGGCCGAACACTCCCGCGAGCTGGCGCGCCGGGGCCTGGACGCCACCACGCTGGATCTCAGCCCGGCGATGTGCGCGCGGGCCCGGGAGCTGGCGGCGGCGGACGCGATCAGCCTGACCGTCATCCAGGCCGATATGCGGGACTTCAGCCTCTCCCGCCAGTTCGATCTCGCCATCACCATGCTCAACTCGCTGTGCCACCTGCTGACGCTCGACGACCTGCTCCAGCATCTGGCCTGCGTGGCGCGTCATGTGGCCCCGGGCGGCCTGTACATCGTCGAGTTCGCGCATCCGGCTGACTTCTTCGCCGCCGAGCGCCGGACCAGCAGCGAGTGGCGCAGCGAGGTCAACGGCGGGGCGGTCAGCGTGCGCTGGGGCGGCGGGTCGGACGAGATCGACCCGATCACGCAGGTCACCAGGGAACACGTCAGCGTCACCTATCGCAAGCGGGGCGGCGGCGTGCGCACGGTCACCGACCTGGTGCCCAACCGGTTCTGGACCGCCACCGAGCTGACCGCGGCGATCCGGCTCGCGGGCGGCTTCGCCGTCGTGGCCAGCTACGGGAACTTCGAGGCCGACGCGCCCGTGACGGCGCCGGACGCCTGGCGGATGATCCTGGTCCTGCGCCGCGAGGACACGTCCCCGGCTAGCTGAGCGCGGTCCTCGATGACACCATATTTATGCCGAACGAATCGTGGTGCGTGCCCCGGGATCCCTCGGCGCACCGCCCCGGGCCGCTCATCCCGGCAGGCAGCGGAGCTCGACCAGCTCCAGCCCGAGCGCTTCGAGCCTGGCGATCACGCCGTACAGCGCCGCCTGGTCCTGGAGGCAACCCGTCAGCAGCGTGTCCCCGCCGTCGGACTGAACGGCCAGGGCCAGGAATGCGCGCCGCATTTTCGGTCCGAGGTGGCCGCGAACCCGGATCTGGTAAATCTGCTGCCGCGGATCGCGGGTCATCGCGCCCCTTCCCGTGCGTTCCGTGTACTCGACTGGCGCTGCCCAGCATGGCCGGACCCTGGGTGAGCAGTCATCGCACGCACTGTGCTATTCGCGGGAGTTTTCCGCGCTCGAGGCGTGTTGGTGATAAACATGCCGGGTGGTAGGCAGCCTGCCGGGGGAGTCGTTTCCCGCCACGCCCTGTTCTCCCAGCTCACCGGAGCGGGACGGGTGACGGTGCTGTCGGCGCCGGCGGGGAGCGGGAAGACGGTCCTGCTTCGCTCCTGGATCGCCGAGGCGGGCCTGGCCGAGCGGGCCGCCTGGGTGTCGGTGCACGGCGAGGATCGCGACCCGCAGCGGTTCCTGCTCTCGCTGGCCGACGCGCTGCGCGACACGGTCACCGGGTCGAAACTGGTGCGGCCGCTGACGGCCACGCCCGACCTGGACGGCTGGGCCATCGTCGAATGGCTGCTGCACGACCTGCACTCGCTGTCGGACCCGGTCTGGCTGGTCATCGACGACCTGCACGAGCTGCATTCAGACCGGGCCCTGCGCCAGCTCGAGCTGCTGGTCATGCGCGCCCCGGTGCAGCTGCGGTTCGTCTTCGCCAGCCGCCATGACCTGCAGCTGGGGTTGCACCGCCTGCGCCTGGACGGGGAGCTGACCGAGATCCGCGCCGCCGACCTCCGTTTCACCCTGGGTGAGTCCCGCGACCTGCTGGACGCGGCCGGGGTACAGCTGCCCGACCCGGCCCTGGCGCTGTTGTACGAGCGCACCGAGGGCTGGGCGGCCGGGTTGCGGCTGGCGGCGTTGTCGCTGGCCGGGCACCCCGACCCAGAGCTGTTCGCCACGGGCTTCTCCGGCAGCGAACGAACGGTGTCCGAGTACCTCCTGGCCGAAGTCCTCGGGCGCCAGCCCAAGCAGGTCAGGCGGCTGCTGGTGCGGACCTCGGTGCTGGAGCGGGTGAACGGCGAGCTCGCCGACCTGCTGACCGGGAGCTCCGGCGGGGGCCGGATCCTGCGGGAGCTGGAACAGGCCAACGCGTTCGTGGTCGCGCTGGATGCCCAGCGGTCCTGGTTCCATTACCACGCCCTGTTCGCCGACCTGCTGCAGCTCGAGCTGCTGGATACCACCGCACAGGACGAGCTGGCCCGGCTGCATGGCGCGGCCGCCGCTTGGTTCGGCGAGCACGGGTTCCCGGTCGAGGCGGTGCGCCACGCTCAGGCGGCCCAGACTGGCACCTGGCCGGCCGGCTGCTCGCCGATCACTGGTTCGGCCTCGCCCTGGACGGAAAGGCCGCCACCGCGGACGATCTGCTGTGCGGCTTTCCCCACGACGTGATCGCCGCCGATCCCGAGCTGACCATCCTGCTGGCCGCCCGCGAGCTGAACCAGGGAGCGCTCGCCGACGCCGAGCGCCACCTCCAGCTCGCCGCCGAAGGATCGGAGTCGGTGGCCGCCGGCCGGCGCGGGCACCTGCAGATCGCGCTCGGCGTGCAGCGGCTCACCCTGGCCCGGCTCCGCGGCGACCTCCCGGTCGCGCTCGAGGAGGCGCGGCGCCTGCTGACGCCGGCCGGGACCCAGGCCGCCGCGCAGTTCGGGCCGGGCGAGGAGTTGCGCGCGGTGGCGCTGCTCAGCCTGGGTGCCACCGAGTGGCGGACCGGCCGGCTCGAGGAGGCCGAGCGGCATCTGGAGCAGGCCAGGGAGCTGGCGGTCCGCGTCGGTCGGCCGTACCTGGAGTTCGCTAGCCTCGTCTTCGGGGCGAGGGCGGTCACGGCGCGATCGTTTGCGCTGGTCACGGAGTTCAGCATGCAGGCCATCCAGCTGGCCGGGCGGCACGGCTGGACCGACGACCCGCTCACCGGTGACGCCTACCTGGTACTAGGCGCCTCGCTGGTGTGGCGGGGACGCCTCGAAGAGGCGGAACCATGGATCGAGCGGGCCGAGCGTGCCGTGCGAGCCGAGGCCGAGCCCGCCGCGGCGCTCGGGCTGCACTACGTCCGGGCGCACTTCGAGCTCGCGCACGGCCGCGCGGCGGACGCCCTGGCCGCCTTCCAGGCCGCCGAGCGGCAGGCGGAGCGGCTCGTCGGTCCGCATCCGCTCGCCACCCAGGTCCGCGCGGCGCTGCTGCAAACCCTGGTCCGGATGGGCGGGGCCGAACGCGTCGAGCAGACCCTGGCCGAGCTCGATGACAAGGAACGCGAAACCGGGGAGATGCACGCTGCCCTGGCGGTGCTGCGGCTGGACCAGGGGGACCCGCGGGCGGCGGCCCTGGCCCTGGAGCCCGTCCTGGACGGCTCCGCCCCCGTCACCCGGCGGGCCTCGCTGAGCGAGGCCTTCGTGCTGGAGGCGGCCGCGCGCGACGCGCTCGGCGACTCCGACGCCGCCGCGCGGGCCCTGGAGCAGGCGCTGGATATCGCCGAACCCGACGGCGCGGTCCTGCCGTTCCTGCTGCATCCCGTTCCGGGGCTGCTCGAGCGCCATCCCCGGCATCGCACCGTGCACGCCTCGCTGATCGCCGAGATCATGAGCCTGCTCGGCGGCGCGAGCAGCTCCGCCGCTCCGGCCGAAGACAAGTCATCGCCGCGCGAGCCCCTCAGTGAGAGCGAAACCCGCGTCCTGCGCTACCTGCCCACCGACCTGTCCGCCCGCGAGATCGCTGATGAGCTGTTCCTCTCGTGGTACACGGTCAAGACACACATGCGTCACCTGTACGCCAAGCTCGGCACGCATACCCGCCACGAGACCGTGCAGCGGGCCCGCGCCCTCGGCTTGCTCGCGCCCTCGCCGCACCGGCTTACCGGCTGAACCAGCCAGACATCGCACAGTCTGTGCGACGGCAGCTCACCCCGTCCGGCGTGACGCTTGTGAAAGCGAGCGAGTAACACGCAAGGAAGGAACCTGTCATGTCGACTCCCCTTATCCGCCGTCCGGAGTCCAACGGCGCCTCTACCTCCAACGGCACCCCCGCCCCCACCGTCATGGCCGCGGCCCCCGGTCTGGCCGAGTACGGCCTGCCGGCCACCTCGCGCGACCTCGGCGCTCAGGCGTCCGCCGTGCTCGGCCTGCTGACCGGGCTCTGGGTCGCGCTGTCCCCCTGGTTCATCACGCTCCAGAACACCGGCACCAACGCCACCACGGTCAACCTGATCTCCGGCCTGGCGGTGGCGGGGGTGGGCGTCTTCGCGCTGGCTAGCCCGCGCGGGTTCGCTGGCCTCCAGGTCACCAACCTGCTGCTGGGCGTCTGGCTCATCATCGCCGGACCTATCCTCAGCCAGAAGAACCCGATCACCGACTCGATGTTCTGGTCCAACAGCTGGGCCGACGGCGTGCTCATCGCCGTGGCGGCTATCGGCCTGGCCGCCGCCGCCATGCGGCGTCCCGCCCGGCGCTGAACCTCCGCGGGTGCGAGTCCTGGGCCTACCCAGGGCCCGCACCCTCGGCCCGCCGTGAAGGAGGACACCGGGCCGTCGCGACGGGCGATCGCACCCGGCCGTGGGTCGAGGGAGCGTCACCCGCCGAGCCCCGGCACGACGATCAGGGCTGGAACCCGGCCCAGGGGTCGTAGTCCACTTCCAGCGGCGCCTGCGCCGGGCGTTCGGCCTCGGGCACGTGCTGCAGGTTGATCCGGATCCGGTACCAGACCGAGCTGCGCCCGCGCATCCCGTCGACCAGCACGTCGTGCGGCTCCAGCAGTGACCAGACCGACGGATGCCGGGCCTTCCAGCGCTCCAGGCCCGCCATCGCCTCGTCCTTGGTCTGCGCCCGGGCGATCTCGATCAGCGGCATCGTGCTCCGCCGCCGCCCCGTCGGCCCAGCCGTCTTCCCCGGCGCCGGCGCCGCCGCCACCCCAGGCGCCGCCACACCGCCCGCGGCACCGGAACCGGCACCGGAACGCCGCTTGGACGGCTGCACCCGCGGCGCCTCACCGGCCTGCTTGTCGTACATCGGCGGCCACGGCGCGTCCGGCAGGCCCGCCGCCTCGTCCCGCGCCGCCTGCCCGAGCAGCGCGTCCAGCGACCCGGCCGCCTCGTCCATCCCGGCCCACGGATCACCCAGCTCGGCGAACCGCGAGGGCACCGTGAACATGGTGTACGCCGCCGGATCGCACGTGGGCACCTCGTCCCAGGTCAGCGGGGTGGAGACGCGAGCGTCCGGCACCGGGCGGATGGAGTACGCCGACGCGACCGTCCGGTCCTTGGCGTTCTGGTTGTAGTCGACGAAGACGCCGTGCCGTTCCTCCTTCCACCACTTGGACGTGGCCAGGTCTGGCGCCCGCCGCTCGATCTCCCGCGCCACCGCCACCGCCGCCAGCCGAACCTCGCCGAACGACCAGCGCGGCTCGATCCGCGCGTACACGTGCAAGCCGCGCGACCCGGAGGTCTTCGGCCAGCCGGTCAGCCCGAAGTCGGCCAGCACGTCCCTGGCCACCAGGGCCACGTCCCGGATCTGCGCCCACTCCACCCCGGGGACCGGGTCCAGGTCAACCCGCAACTCATCCGGGTGGTCCAGGTCGCAAGCGCGCACCGGGTGCGGGTTCAGGTCGATGCAGCCCAGATTCACGACCCAGGCCAGCGCGGCCTCGTCGCTGACCACCACCTCATCGGCGGTCCGGCCGGACGGGAACCGCAGCTCGACCGTCTCGATCCAGTCGGGTCGCTTATCCGGGGCCCGCTTCTGGAAGAACGCCTCGCTCTCGGCCCCGTTCACGAACCGCTTGAGCGCCATCGGCCGCCCGCTCACCCCCGCCAGCGCACCAGAAGAAACGGCCAGGTAGTAGCGCACCATGTCCAGCTTGGTGATCCCGGCCCGGGCGAAGAACACCTTGCTCGGGTTGCTGATCGCGACCTCTCGCCCCGCCAGCTCGAAAACCTGCTTCGGCTCAGCCATCAGATGACCCCCCGCGCAAGATCTCGGCCAGGTCGAAGCTGACCGGCTCCTCCAGCTGCTCGTACGTGCATGACCGTGGCGAACGATCCGGCCGCCACCGGACGAACTGGGCGGTGTGCCGGAACCGCGAGCCTTCCATGTGGTCGTAGCGGACCTCGAGCACCCGCTCGGGTCGCAGCGGGACGAACGACAGGTCCTTGCTCGCGTTCCACCGGCTGGCCATGGCCGCCTGCGGGGTCCGCTGCCCGGCGTGCTGCGCCCCCCAGTCCCACGGGTGCCCCTCAAAGCCGGTGACCAGCGGCTGCATCTCGGCGAAGAGCGCGATCCGCTGCTCCATCGGGAACGCGCCGACCACGCCCACGCTGGCCAGACGGCCGTCGCCGGAGTACAGCCCGAGCAGCAGCGAGCCGATGCGGTCCGGGCCGCTCTTGTGTACCCGGTACCCCGCCACCACGCAGTCCGCGGTGCGCTCGTGCTTTATCTTCTTCATCACCCGCTTGTCCGGCTCGTACACCCCGGCCGCGGGCTTGGCGATCAGCCCGTCCAGCCCGGCCCCCTCGAACTGGCTGAACCACCCAGTCGCCACCGAACGGTCCGTGGTCGCCAGGGTCAGGTGAATGGGGGAGCGGACCCCAGCCAGGACCTTCGAGAGCAGAGCCCGGCGCTCGGCGAACGGCCGTTCCATATAGTTCTCCGAGCCGAGCGCGAGCAGGTCGAACGCGATGAAGTGCCCCGGCGTCTGCTCGGCAAGCAGCGCCACGCGGCTGGCCGCCGGGTGGATGCGCAGCTGCAGCGCCTCGAAATCCAGCCGCCGGCCCGACGCGTCCGGGACTACGATCTCCCCGTCGATGACGCAGCGCGCCGGCAATTCCGCGAGAACCGCCGCGACCAGCTCGGGAAAGTAGCGCGTCATCGGCCGTTCGTTCCGGCTGCCGATCTCTACCTCGTCGCCGTCGCGGAACACGATCGACCGGAAGCCGTCCCACTTCGGCTCGAAGACGTAGTCCCCATCGGGGATGGCATCGGTCGGCTTGGCCAGCATCGGCGCCACCGGCGGGTTGACGGGAAGATCCATTGGCCCAGCTTAAACGGTGGTCCACGCCTCGCTCCGCTCCCATAGTGCCCGGCCCAGCTCGGGCGTGGCCACCTCGCTGGCCTCCCGCAACGCGCACTTGTCGTAGAACAGCCCGCTGTCCGCCGCCACCGAAGCCGACGTCGCGCAGTACAGCGAGGTTTGCGCGCCCTGATCCACCGTGAGCATGCGCCGGGTGACCAGCGGCCGCACCGGCCACGGCACCCGCCGCCAGATGTCTGACGCCACCACGCCCGGATGCAGGGCATAAGCGTGCACCGCCGTCCGCCGCGCCAGCTCCTGCGAGAACAGCACGTTACACAGCTTGGACACCGCGTACTCACCCAGCCCCGTGATCCCCCGCGCCGGCCGCCGCAGCGCATCCCAGTCGATCCCGCGCGCGTTGTAGTGCGCGTCACTCGACACCGTCACCACCCGCGCAGGCGCACTCGAAACCAGCCGCTCCAGCAACAACTCAGTCAGCAAGAAGTGCCCCAGGTGATTAACCCCGAACATCAGCTCAAACCCCTGCTTGGTCAGCCCCCGCCTGCCCCCCACCCCGGCGTTGTTGACCAGCACGTGCAGCGGCTCCCCCCGAGCCAGAAACTCAGCCGCGCACGCCCGCACCGACGCAAGGTCCGCCAAGTCCAGGGCCAGAGAAAACACGGACTCTGAGCCAGTAGCCGCCTTAATACCAGCAACGGCCGCAGCACCCTTATCCGCCGACCGGGCAGCCACATAAACCCGCCAGCTCTCCCCAGCCAGCGCCAACGCCGTGGCCCGCCCGATCCCAGTATTCGCACCAGTCACAACGACCGTGCGCTCACCCACCGCAGCGCCTCACAAAATAGGGATC
>Ga0302232_10002486_pt1 | contig 12626 bp, 10 predicted proteins | sample II_Palsa_N2_3_FD_193575 | JGI IMG/M metagenome (GOLD analysis project Ga0302232, IMG submission 193575) | Peat permafrost microbial communities from Stordalen Mire near Abisko, Sweden - II_Palsa_N2_3 | ecosystem: Environmental > Terrestrial > Soil > Palsa > Peat permafrost | place: Sweden...
AAGATGTCGTCAGGGTTGTGCTTCAGCGCTCCTAGGCCGGGAAACGCGCTCAGGTAGTGCGGCACGAAAAACGCCGAGATCGCGATCGTGAGGATGTAGTCGAGGCTCAGCGCCCAGCCCGCGAAGAACGAGACGACGTCGTCGAAGGCGTGGCGCGCGAACGAGGAGGAGCCTCCCGCTTCGGGAAACATCGAGGCGCCCTCGGCGTAGGTTTTGGCCGTCAGCGCGAACAGGCCGCCGGCGAACAGGAAGACCAGCGGTGTCAGCCCCAGAGCGTGCGCGGCGACGAGCCCGAGTGCGTAGTAGATCGAGGAGCCGACGTTGCCGTAGGCGGTCGCGAACATCCCCGAGACCCCGACCGACTTTCGCAATCCGCGCTCGGTTAGACGTGCCATCGAGCCGGGAGCCTAGCGTGGCGTCCCCGCGAGGGCTCGGGATCGGCTCTGCAAAATCCCATTCATGAGGACCGCAAATGCAGGAGCCCTGCATATGATCCCGACGACCCGGGTAGCAACCCCCAATCCCCGGCCTTTGACATGGAAACGTCACGCCGCGGAAATTACGATTCGGGAGAGGACTTCGTCCTCGAATACGGAGAGCTGCGCTTTACCTTCAACGAGGAGGACTTCTCCGAGCGCTGCGAGCAGGCGGCGCTGAAGGTCGGCTTCGTCGGCGGGCGCCTCGGCGACGGCGAGCTCGAAGACCTCGTCAACCTCGCCGTCAACGGCGAGATCCTCGATCCCGCCTCGGCCCTGGGCGAGCACGTCAACGACTGCTGGCCCGAGCTCGTCGGGCCGGCCGAGCGCTCGCTCGTCCACTGGCTGCGCCGTCTGGTCTTCCGCGGCGCCTGGCTCGACCAGCGCGTCAACGAGGGTGAGCTGAGCGTCGCCTTCAACGAAGAGACCGGCAGCTTCGCCTACGTGCAGCCCGTCGATGCCAGGGCGGCCGGCGGCGAGCCGATCGAGCTGGCGCCCGAGCCCTCATGGGGCCGGGTCGCCTACACCAGACGCTAGTTCCGGGCCTCTGCGCGCGCCTTCGCGATCGCCTTCGCGCCGTCCTCACCGACAAGCAGCTCTGCCTTCAGCGTGCCGCTCCCCGCCAGGTCGAGGATCGGCAGACCGCTGTCGGTTAGCCCGGCGTCGAGTGCGATCACGGTCGTCTCGCCTCCGAAGGGGCGGGCGGCAGTCGCGATCACGGTCAGCGAGCCGCCGTCGCGCAGGTTGCGGGCCGCCGCGAGCGTCTTGCGTGCGGCGGGCGGGTGCATCCCGTCGAGGCCGTCGATCAACACCACTGCGTCTGCACCGCGCGCGGCGATGCGCTTGGCGGCCTCGATCGCACGGTCGACCGCCTGACCCTGGGCGTCGGCCGAGGCGGCGAAGCTGAGCGCGGCGACAGGAGCGGCAGGCCCCTCCCGCCACTCGGCGATCTCCTCGGGCCGCGCGCCCGCGAGCACCACCGTGATCTCAGGGGCTCCGGAGCCGGCGTCCCCGACACCGGCTGTCGCGGCGGCGGCAGTCAAAGCACCCAGCAGGCGCCGCAGGGTCTCAGTCTTGCCTGCACGCGCCGGCCCGACGATCACCGCACGCGAGCCGCGACCCAGCGGCGTCAGCCACTCGATCGCATCAAGCGTGGGATCCCCCGCGTTCAGCGCGAGGCGCTCGCTGGGATAGACCACCGGCAGATCCTCGTAGTGAGCGCCCTCGGAGACCGCGTCGGCGGATGCTCCGTTGATGGTGTCGATGCGTAGAAGCGAGGGGTAGCGCTCCGAGCGCCGGGGGGTGCGCACTGGTCCGGTCACGCGGTCGCCGGAGACGAGCTCGCAGCGGCGTACCTGCGCGGCGGAGATGTAGACGTCATCGTCGGAAGGCTCGGGCGGATCGACGCGCAGAAAGGCCGAGCCGTTCCCCAGCAGCTCGACCACTCCCTCGGCGCTGCGGGCGCCGTCTGAGTCCTCACCGACCTTCGCATTCGACGGCGACGCTCCAGCTCGACCATTCGGCTGCGCGGTGCCACGACCGCTACGACCGCCTCGCCCATCGCGCTCACCTCCACTGCGACCACGGCGCGAGGAATCAGAGGGGTCCGAGGAGGAAGAGGAAGAGGAAGAGGAAGAGGAAGAACGAGAAGCAGATGGGGACTCGCGCTCGTCCGCGGACACGTCCTCGGCCTCACCCTTTGATCCTGCACCGCGCCGTAGACGAGGAGTACGGCGTTTGCGAGCGCCGGCGGCGGTACTCCCGCCCTGTGATCGATCAGAGGAACCTCCCCCAGACTCACTGTCGGTGCTCTGTCGGCCAGACTCCTCAGAATCCCTGAGGGAATCTGAGTCCCGCCCGGAGTCGGAGCCCTCCCGGCCATTGGCCGATTCGCCGAGGATCGCGTCGATCAAATCTCCCTTGCGCAGGCGCCGGAAGCCGTCGAGGCCAAGTTGATCGGCGATCGCGTGCAGGTCGGCCAGAGGTGACGCCTCCAGCTCGGAGCGGTCGAGTACTGACATGTTTCTCCTTCGTTTGGATTGGGCGGTTGGCGTCCGGTCGCGTTGGGCAGCGATCGGCACCCGCTGGGTGAAGCCTAGCGTTCGTAGCGATGTTCCTCGGCGAGCGCCAGATCCCTCTGCGGCTGTAGCTCCCCCGCGAGTGCCGCGCGCACCCTCAGGAAGTCGGCGGCGGCGGCGACATCGTGGACCCGGAAGATCCGCGCGCCCGCGTCCACGCCGTGGGCGAGCGCGGCCAGGGTGCCTCCCAGGCGCTCACGCGGGGGACGTCCGGTGAGCGCCCCGATGAAGTCCTTGCGCGAGATTGCCATCAACAGCGGACGCCCCAGCTCGTGCAGGCGGCCGATGCCCGCCAGCAGCTCGATCGTCTGGGCGGGCGTCTTTGCGAAATCCGGGCCAGGGTCGAGGATCAGCTGCTCGGGAGCCACACCGGCGGCGAGCGCCTGCTCGATCCGCTCGCTCAGGAAGGCGTAGACGTCGCCGACCACGTCGTCGCCGTACAGATCTGGGTCCTGCAGCCGCTGCTTGGGCGCGGCGCGTGTGTGCATCAAGACGAGCGCCGCGCCGCTCTGCGCGCACACCTCCGCGAGAACCGGGTCGCGCAGGCCGCTGACGTCGTTGACGATCGTGGCGCCCACGGCGATCGCGGCGCGAGCGACCGCCGGCTTGTAGGTGTCAACCGAGACGACCGCGCCCAGCTCACCCGCCACGTGCTCGATCAGCGGCACGATGCGCTCGATCTCCTGCTCGATGCTCACCGCCGGGCGCCCGGTGCTCGCGGACTCACCGCCGATGTCCAGGATGTCCGCCCCGTCCATGAGCAGCTCGCGCGCCAGCTCGATCTGCGCCTGCAGCGTCCCGAACCGCCCGCCGTCGCTAAACGAGTCGGGCGAGGCGTTGACGACGCCCATCAGCCACGGAGGCCCGCGCAGCTTCAGCACGTGATCGCAGGCCAGCACACAATCAGAGCGCACACTCATGCGGGCAAGATGCCCTCGGCATCGGCCTCTTGCGCGAAGCGCTCGATCTCCAGCCCCATGCGCTCCGAGTCCCAGCCGAGCTCTCGCGCCAGCACATCGGCGACACGCTCGACCGGAAGCTCCCGCGCGGCGAGCAGCCCCAGGCGCGTACGGCGCAGGAGCACGTCGCCGACGCTACGGGCCTGCTCGTTGCGGGCGGCCAACACGACCTCGGCCAGCAGATCGGGCAGGCCAGGGACGATCGGTTGAGCCAGCTCGGGGTGGGCGGGGTTCGATTCCGCCGCGAGCGCGAGCACCTGCTGGGCGGCCTCGCCGTAACGGGAGGCCAGCGCGGCATACGACTCCGCGGGCACGCCCTCCACGCGGGGCAGCTCATCCGCCGCGATCGCCTGTCCGAGTGGGATCTCATGGGTACGGCAGGGGGCCTCACGCGCATCCCGCTCGACGAGGCGGTCGACCGTCATCTTCGCCATCCGCCGCCAGGTCGTCAGCTTGCCCCCGGTGATCGTGATCATCCCACTGGAGGTCTCGTACAGCTCGGCCTTACGCGAGATGTCCACCGACTTCTTCGGATCGCCGGTCGAGATCAGGGGACGCACCCCGGCGAAGGCGCCCGCCAGATTGCTTGAGTCCAGAGCAGCGCCGAAGAAGTCGTTCACGGCCGCCAACAGGTAGTCGATGTCCTCGCTGGACGGCCGTACGTGCTCGAGGTCGCCCTCGTAGTCGTTGTCGGTGGTGCCGACGAGCGTGCGTCCCAGCCAGGGAAGCGCGAAGATTGACCGTCCACTGCCCGCCGGCACGATCGCGCCACCCACCAGCGGCAGGTCCTTGCGGTCGAGGATCACATGCGTGCCGCGGCTGGGGCGGATGCGCGGCAGCTCGGCCTCGTCGTGGAGCTCCCCCGGGCGCAGCTGATCGGCCCACACGCCGGTCGCGTTGATCACGTTCGCGGCGCGCACCTCCAGCTCCGCGCCGCTCTCGGCGTCCAGCGCCCGCACGCCCCGCGTGCGCCCGTCCTGCTCCAGCAGCCCGGTGACCCGCAGCCGGTTCGCGCAGACCGCGCCGAAGCGCTCGGCCTCGCCGAGCACCGTCAGCACGAGGCGGACATCGTCGGTCTGGCAGTCATAGAACATGTAGCCGCTCGTCGGCTCGCGCGCGGCGAGTGCCGGCAGCAGCTCGATCACCTCCTCGCCTGAGATCACGCGGTGGCGCTCAGGGCTCCAAGACTCGCCCTCTCCCAACCGAGGGGTACGATCGCCCTGCTCACCGGCCGATCCGCCGGGCGAGCTCCGGTCGGCGCTCGCCCGGGCGCGCCTGCCCCGCCGCGAGCGCAGGCGATTGCCGGCCGATCTCCGATCGGTGGACATCACGTCGTACAGGTTCAACCCCATCCCCATCATCCGGTCCGGACGGGCACCCTCGAACGCGGGCACGACCAGCGGCAGCGGGCGGACCAGGTGCGGCGCCAGCGCCACCATCAGCTGGCGCTCCAAGAGCGCCTCGCGCACGAGACCGAGGTCGAAGTTCTGTAGGTAGCGCAGACCGCCGTGCACGAGCTTGCTCGAACGGCTCGAGGTTCCCGAGGCGAAGTCGGCACGCTCCACGAGAGCCACGCTGTAGCCACGTGTAGCGGCGTCCAGCGCCACACCCGCCCCCGTGATCCCGCCGCCGATCACGACGACATCGAACTCGTCTTCTGAGAAGGCGGCAAGAGCCTGGCTGCGCTCGATCACGACCTCAGTGTCTCAGAGCGGCGGTCGATCGGAGCTCCGTGTTCTGAGCGCGCGAGTCCAGGCTGGGACGGAGCCACGCGCGGGCGCGTCAGATCTGCGCGAGCTCGGCGGTGATCTCGCTCACCGCGGACTTCGCGTCCCCGAACAGCATCGCCGTCTTCGGGTCGAAGTAGAGCTCGTTCTCGATACCGGCGAAGCCGGGGTTCATCGAACGCTTGATCACGATCACCGAATGAGAGTCGGCAACCTCGAGGATCGGCATGCCGTAGATCGGCGAGGAAGGCGTGTTCTTGGCGGCCGGGTTGGTCACGTCGTTGGCGCCGATCACGAGCGACACGTCGGTGCGCTGGAACTCGGGGTTGGCGTCGTCCATCTCCCGCAGCTGGTCATACGGCACGTCGGCCTCCGCGAGCAGCACGTTCATGTGGCCCGGCATACGGCCGGCGACGGGGTGAATCGCATAGCTGACCTCGACCTGGCGCTTCTCGAGCTCCTTGGTCAGCTCGCGCACCGCATGCTGCGCCTGGGCGACCGCCATGCCGTAGCCGGGGACGATCACCACGCGGTTGGCGTAGGCGAGCTGGATCGCCGCGTCGGCGGCGCTCGTGGAGCGCACCGTGCCGGCGTGCTCGCCGGCACCTTCGGCGCCCGCGACCGCTCCTGAGCCGCCGAAGCCTCCGGCGATGATCGAGGGGATCGAGCGGTTCATCGCGGTCGCCATCAGGTTCGTCAGGATCGAGCCGGAGGCGCCCACGATCATGCCCGCCACGATCAGCGCCGGGTTGTTCAGCGCCATGCCCGTGGCCGCCGCGGAGAGCCCCGTGAAAGCATTCAGCATCGAGATCACGACCGGCATGTCGGCGCCGCCGATCGGCAGCACGACGGCGTTGCCGAGCAGCGCCGCGACGATCAGCATCCCGATGAACAGCACTTCCGAATGGGCCCCCGCGACAAGGTCGATGCCGGCGGCCAGCGCCAGGATCAACAGCACGAGGTTGACAATCTGCTGGGCCGAGCCGAAGCTGATCGGACGCCCGGGGATGATTTCCTGGAGCTTGCCGAAGGCGATGTTCGAGCCCCAGAAGGAGACCGAGCCGACAATCGCGGCGAACACGGAGAAGATCGCGACATACGCGGGCACCCCCGCGATCTGCACGGTCGCGCCGGTTTGCAGGACGACGCCATGGCCGAGTTCGCCGCCGATGTGGACCGTGCGCGTGCCGTAGGTCGAGCCGTAGTGGCGGAACTCGACCCAGGCGATCAGCGCCACGGCGCCACCGCCGACGCCGTTGAACAGCGCCACCATCTGCGGCATCGCCGTCATCTTCACGTTGCGCGCCGCGGGAATTCCCACCGCGGCGCCCAGCGCAACGCCGAGCACGATCAGACCCCAGTTGCCCTCGCCGGGGTTCAACAGGGTCGCGACGACGGCGATCGCCATGCCGACGGCGGCGATCCGGTTGCCGCGCACGGCGGTCGTCGGCCCGGCCAGTCCGCGCAGGCCCTGGATGAACAGGGCGAAGGCGATTATGTAGAGGACGTAGATGAAGCTTTCGCTCTGCAGGAAGCTCGTCGCGATCGGGAGATTGCTCACGAGTCGCCCTCCCCGTCGTGGGCCTCGTCTTCCGCCGCAGGCTTCGGCTTCGGCTTGGCCTTGAACATCTCGAGCATCCGGTCGGTCACGAGGAAGCCGCCGACGATGTTGATCGTGCCGAAGGCAATCGCGATCACGAGCAGCCCCTTGCTGACCCCATCCAGCCCGGGCAGGCCGACCAGTAAGAGGCCGCCGAGCAAAACGATCCCGTGAATCGCGTTCGTGCCCGACATCAAAGGCGTGTGCAGCGTGTTCGGCACCTTCGAGATCACGACGAACCCGATGAACCCGGCCAGCACGAGGATCGCCAGGTTGGTGGTGAGCGTGCTGGCGATGATCATCAGCCGGCCTGCTCCACTGCCGCTTTGGCGCCCGGATGGACGATCTCCCCATCGCGGACGATGCACGCGCCACTGACGATCTCATCGTCGAAGTCGAGGTGCAGCTCGCCGTCCTCACCGACGAACAACTCGAGCAGAGCCTGCACGTTGCGCGAGAACAGCTGCGATGAATGCTCGGGCATACCCGCGGGCAGGTTTAGGGGCGAGAGGATCTTCACATCGTGGCGTACGACCGTCTCGCCCGGCTCGGTCAGCTCGCAGTTGCCGCCCGCCTCGCCGGCCATGTCGACGATCACCGAGCCCGCCTTCATCCCCTCCACTGCCTCGGCCGTGACCAGCCGCGGCGCGGGGCGCCCCGGCACGAGCGCGGTCGTGATCACCACGTCAAAGCCCTTGATCGCCTCGGTCAGCGCCTGCTGCTGTGAGGCGCGCTCCTGCACGGTCAGCTCGCGCGCGTAGCCGCCCTCGCCGCTGGCCTCCAGCCCGAGGTCGAGCCATTGCGCTCCCAGGGACTCCACCTGCTCAGCGACCTCGGGGCGCACGTCGTAGCCGGTCGTGCGCGCACCCAGGCGCTTGGCGGTCGCGAGCGCCTGCAGCCCGGCGACACCCACCCCCAGCACGAGCACCTTCGCCGGCGGGATCGTGCCGGCGGCGGTCATCAGCATCGGGTAGAAGCGGCCCATCTGCTCGGCCCCGAGCAGCGCGGCGCGGTAGCCGGCGACGTTGCTCTGCGAGGACAGCGCGTCCATCGCCTGCGCGCGCGAGATCCGCGGGATCGCCTCCATCGCGAACGCGGTCGCCCCCGCGTCTGCAAGCGCACGGGTGGTCTGCGGACTGGAGAGCGGAGCGAGGAAACCGATCATGATCGAGCCGGACCCGAGCCGGCGGATCTCCTCGGCGTCGGGCGGCGCGATCTTCACGACCACGTCGGCCTCCCACACGTCAGTCGGGTCGGGATGCTCAGGCGTGCCGATGATCTGCGCACCGGCCTGCACGAAGGCGGCATCTGGAATCAGGGCGTCGGCGCCCGCGCCGCTCTGCACGAGGACGTCGAGACCTTTGGCCCTGAGCTTGCTGACGACCTCCGGCACGAGCGCAACCCTGTGCTCTCCCGCCGCGGTCTCCTTCGGAACACCGATCCGCATGCGCCGGGAACGTATCCCATCGCGTTGATGAATGCCCACCCACCCGGTCCGGTGTGCGAAACTCGAAGGAGAGATGACCGTCAACCTGACCCGCATCTACACGAAGCTCGGCGACGGTGGCGACACCCACCTGGGCGACATGAGCCGAGTCTCCAAGCTCGATCCGCGCGTGGAGGCATACGGCACCGTCGACGAGCTGAACGCCACGCTCGGCGTCGCACTGCTGCAGCCCGGGCTGCCCCCGGCCTTCGCCGACTGGCTGCGCCGGGTGCAGAACGACCTGCTCGACCTCGGCGCCGACCTCTCGGTGCCCGCGCCTAGAGAGGGCGACTCCGACGCCGCCGAGCGGGAGCGTGAGCGGCTGCGCATCGGCCCCGCCTACACCGAGTGGCTCGAGCATGCCTGCGACGAGGTCAACTCGAAGCTTCAGCCGCTGCGCTCTTTCGTGATCCCCGGCGGCACCCCCGCCTCTGCCTACCTACACATCTGTCGCACGGTCTGTCGCCGCGCGGAGCGCCGCGTGATCGCCGTGGGCGCGGATGTCAACCCCGAGGTCGGGCGCTACCTGAACAGGCTCTCGGACCTCTTGTTCATTCTCGGCCGCGCCGCGAATGAGGGCTCATCCAATGAAGGCCCACCCACCCAGGCGGGATCGGAGTCGACTGGATCCGAGCCGCTATGGAACCCCGGCGCGCATGGCTCGAACACCGCTTCCCAGTCTGCGTGAGCGGGAGCGCGCCTCGGCGGCGCGCAGGCCGGCCACGGCCAGCGCCGCCCACAGCGTGCCCACCAGATAGCCGCCCACCACATCGCTTGGCAGATGCCAGGCGAGCAGCAGCAGCGAGAAACCGACGGCCGCCGCGAAGATCGCGCCCAGTACCGCGACAGTGGGACGCAGCTGCCGGGGCGCCACGAGCACCGCGCACATGACGAGCGCCGTCGCCGCGCTCGCGTGGCCACTGGGCCACGAGGCGGCCGTGATCTCGTCTCCGTAGATCTGTGCGTGGGGATGGGCGAGCAGCGGCTTGAGCAACTCCGCGGTCAGCGGCGCCATGCCCATCACGACCCCAACGGCGAGCGCAACCCGCGGGCGCTGGCGCCAAAGCGCGATCGCGATCAGCAGCACGCCCCAGAGGATGTACAAGGCGGGCTCGAGCAGGTGCAGCAGGGCATTCGCCAGGTCGTCCAGGTGCGGGCCGCCGAGCAGCGTGAAGTCGTACAGCGCGACGGCGTCTTTCACGTGCGTCGCCGGCACCAACGCGGCCACGACCCAGGTCAGCGCGAGCGCGAGGACGCACAGCCCGGCGACGAGGAGCGCCCCGGCCGTGCTCGGCGGGTTCGTGAGCCTTGCTCTGGGTCTCTCGTACATCCTTAAATGGTAGAGACGCTGCTAAACGACGGCTGAAGCGATCCGCGCAGATCAAGGCCCGACGGGAAACGTGTTGCCCGACAACGCGATCAGGGCTTGTGCGGTCACCCACACTGGGGTCTGGGCGCCGGTGCGGGAGTAGCGGATGGAGCCACCGGGGGCAAGCAGGCTTTCCAGGTAACCGTCAGGCGTGCGGCTACCGCGGCGGCGCAGCGTGTTGGGATCGCGGCCGGCCGCGATCAGGCCCTGGATCGCCCACGCGGTCGATTGGGCGTTGGATTCGCTGCCGTACTGCTGCGGAAAGCCGCCATCGAGGTTCTGGGAGCGGATCAGGAAGTCGGCGGCGGCGGCGAAGTCATGCGCGTTGCGCGCACCCGCGGCGGCGAGCGCCTGCAGCGCCGCGCCGGTGTCATCGACGTCGCTGGGCGAGCCGTGCTCGCCAAAGCCGAAGCCACCGTCGGAGTTCTGCTGTTGCTCGATCCAGCCGGCCGCGTCGCGGATCGCGGGGAAGCTTTGTGAATGGCCGACCGCGCGCAGCGCGAAGATCGCAAACGACGTGAGGTTGACGAGCTGCTCGAAGGAGCTGTCGGCCTCGCGTGCACTCAGCACTTCGGCGACGAGATCGCGCCCGGCGAACGAGTACGACGAGGCCCCGCACGCGGCCGCGGCGAGGATCGTGCGCTCGGCGTCGCCGAGGCCGCTCAGACTCGAGACTTCAGCGCGGAGCGCGTCGAGCACCGAGTGCCCGTCACGGCGCACGGTCGCGGGGTTGCGACCGGCGGCCGCCAGGCCGATCGCCGTCCAGGCGGTGTACAGCTCGCTGGAGCTCTGCCCCTTTGCGGCGCCGAAGCCACCGTTGGAGTTCTGGGCGGAGGCCAGAAAAGAAAGCTCGGGGGACAGCGACGCGGATTGGGCGCGGACCGTGGACGCGGTGGACGCGCGTGCGGACGCGCCGCCGAAGGCGAACACCGTGCCGACTGTGACGAGCGCGAGGATCGCCGGCACGCTCGTGGCAGCCCCACTCGCCGGCGCTCTGGGCGCGACGGGCGTGGGTGAGGCTGGGTCCCATTGAATATCCATGCGCGCGCGCATTCGCGCCAGCAGTCGCGCCAGCTCGGGTCCGAAGGCGAGGCCGAAAAGGAAGCTCGCGACCATGTCGGTCAAGTCGAACGGCAGCCCCGCCCCTGCGACCACCAGCAGCGCGGCGGGTGTGTGGCTGGCGCCAATCGTCCATGTGTACAGGTTCATCACCTCCTTCGCCGCCAGCGCGGCGATCCCACAGCAGAGCGCGAGCGGCACGCGCCCCATGTGTCGCCCGCTCAGCCGGCCAAGAGCGGCGCCGAACAGCCCGACGCCGCCCCAGGCCGCCATCTGCCAGGGGGTGTAGGGGCCCTGGCCGAGCAGGAAGTTCGACATCAGCATCCCGACCGCGCCGACGGTGAAGCCGGGCAGCGGACCCAGCGCGTAGCCGACCACGAGCGTGATCGCGGTGATCGGCTTGACGTCGGGCAACGCCACGAACGCGTCGCGGCCGAGCGCGGCGACGGCCGCCAGGGTGCCCACGACCGCGACCATCCGCGCGGACGGCCGGCGGCGCTCGTAGGCGAGCCAGCCGAGCGCCAGCACCACGCCGATGACCGCGAACGACGCCAGTGGCCAGCTCACGCGACGACCTCCAGGGCCGCCGGGGCCTGCAACAGCTCAGCGCCTTCCTCGGGCAGCAGCGCGCCACCGGCGCCGCCGAGAATGCGGGCGGTCTCGGTCGCGAAGTACCAGCCGCCCGCGAGCAGCTCGGTGGCGGGACCGTCGGCGATCACGCGGCCGTCGGCGAGCAGAACCGCGCGACGGGCGCAGGCAGCGGCGAACTCGGGGTCGTGGGTGGCCACGATCACAGCCTGGCCCTGCTCGGCGCGGCGGCGCAGATCCTTCGCCAGCTCGGCCTTGGCGCCGCGGTCCATCCCACGCGTGGGCTCGTCCAGCGCGAGGACGATTGGAGCCCCGCCCGCCCCTCCCGCCCCACCGGTGACGATCGCGAGCGCCAGGCGCTGACGCTCCCCGCCTGACAAATCCTTCGGGTTGCGCTCGGCCATTCCCGCCAGCCCGACGGCCGCGAGCGCCTCGGAGGGCGCCTCTTCGGCGACGCGCTCATGGATCAGGTAATCGCCCGGGTTCTGCAGCAGCAGCGCGACCCTCCCCGCGCGCTCCACCCGTCCCCGCGTGGGCTCCATCAACCCGGCCGCGTGGCGCAGCAGCGTCGACTTGCCTGCGCCGTTGCGGCCCATCAGCGCAATGCTCTCGCCGGGGGCGAGCGTCAGATCCACCCCGCGCAGGATCGCCGGTCCGTCGCGCAGCTCGTGCCACACACCCTTCATTCGCAGCGCGCTCGGGATGCTGTCCCGCCGGCCCAGCACGCTCCTCAGTCCACGGGCACGTTCCGATCGACGGTCCTGCCCAGCCGCCACCTCTGAGGCGCTCGAAAGCGCATTCGGGACGTCAGATGGAGTCGGCCCCACCCTCGCCGCCGGGTACGCGCCGAGGTCATCCTCCTCCGGCAACATCTCGCGTGCGCGCAGCGTCGCCCGCGCCTGCTTGACGCCAACCGGCGCCGGGTTCAACCCCGCCAACGCGAACAGCTTCGCGCCCGGCGTCTGCAAGTCTGGCTCGTGTTGCGCGGCCCATTTCAAGAATGATTTGGGATCGCCATCGTGAGACACACGGCCTGCTTCCAGCGAAATAACGCGATCCGCGGCCCCGAGACAGCGCTCCAAGCGGTGCTCCGCCAGCACGATCGTCGTCTCCCACTCCTCGTTCAGCCTTCTCAGCAGACCGATCAGCTCGTCCCCGGCGACGGGGTCCAGTTGCGAGGTCGGCTCGTCGAGCAGTACCACCTTCGGCCTGCCCGCCAGCGCCGCGCCGAGCGCAACCCTCTGCTTCTCTCCGCCTGACAGCTCGTGCGTGGAGCGGTCTAAT
>Ga0302232_10002494_pt1 | contig 12603 bp, 8 predicted proteins | sample II_Palsa_N2_3_FD_193575 | JGI IMG/M metagenome (GOLD analysis project Ga0302232, IMG submission 193575) | Peat permafrost microbial communities from Stordalen Mire near Abisko, Sweden - II_Palsa_N2_3 | ecosystem: Environmental > Terrestrial > Soil > Palsa > Peat permafrost | place: Sweden...
CAGGCCTGATCGGTGCGCCACCGGCCTATCCTGGCGGCGGCCGCCGCCGTCGCGGGGGATACCGTGCCGATAGCGGCCCACGGTGCCGCGGCCGACTCCGGGACCAGCGGGCACGGGCCAATGGCAGCAGAGGCGAACGGCTCCGCGGCGTGACAGCGGCACCGCATAGGGAGGCACGATGGGCGCGAGTCAGCTCCGCCGCCTTTCCCCGCGCGGCGAGATGATGCTCGTGCTCTTGCTTGGCCTGGCCGGCGCCGGCCTGGTGTTCCTGGCCGTCCGGCAGGGCTGGGCACAGGTGCGGACGGCCGCCCCGCGGCCGCTCCCGGGTAGCGATGTCGCCGTCACCGGCCAGGATCTCGTGCCGGCCGCTGGTGCGCTGGCGGTAGCGGCACTGGCCAGCCTGGCGGCCGTGCTGGCGACCCGCGGCCTGGTCCGCAGGCTAGTCGGGCTGCTGCTGGCCGGCTTCGGCATTGGCATCGCCGCGGCCGTCAGCGCGGGCGTCACCGCGGCGGACGCGATCGCCGCAGTGGCCGGCAGTGCCGGGTCGGCGGGCGGCGCTGGCTCGGCGGGCGGCGCGGGCTCGGTCACCGGAGGCTCAGTCAGCGGGGGCTCCGCCGCGTCCGGCGGCGCGCAGGGGGGCGCACCTCCCATCGCCGGGTTCCCGGCACACGTGGTCATGACGAGCCTCCCGTGGCACGAGCTCGCGCTGGCCGGGGCGGCGGCCGCCGCCGCTGCGGGGCTGCTGGTGGCATGGCGGGCGACGAACTGGCCCGTTATGTCCAGCCGGTTCGACCCGCCAGCGCGCGCCAGGCCGCGCCAGGCCGCGATCGGGCCGCGCCAGGCCGCGATCGGGCCGCCGCGCGCACCGGCCGCTGGCGGCGATACGGCCGCCATCTGGGAGTCGCTCAGCCGGGGCGAAGACCCCACCGACGGCGGGCCGGGGGAGCGGGCACTGACCGAGCAGGACCGTACTGAGCCGGCCGGGAGCGCAGGGAGCGGGACCGAAGGAAACCGGCCGGGCATGAAATCAGCCGGGAATCGGGATTAGGCTCCCAGTCATGATCCCGGTATTACCGAGATCGTGGAGGTGAGTAGTGAGCCGAGTGGAGCGCGCAGCAGGGCGCGGCACGGCCCGCACGGCGCAGTCCAGCGGCCCCGGCGGCGGCCCGCGGCCAGCGGGCAGCCCGCAGCATGAGCTGGTCAGGCTGGTGACGCGGCTGGTCGTGGCGCAGACCGCGCTGGCAGCGGCGATCGGGCTGCCGTACAGCCGCCGCCACCTGCCTTCGATCCTCATCACGCTCATGCTGGTGGCAGCGCTCTGGGGGCTCGCCCTGGTGGTTCGATCGGGTACCCACGCCGCCTGGATTTTTGCGATCGGATTCGAGACCGCCTTTATCCTCTTCGGCCTCTTCCGGTTCTTCACCTCGCGCTACCTCGGGGGCACTCTCCTCGCCATCCTCGCCCTGGGCACCTTGTTCCATCCGGCGGTCGCGCGGGTATTTACCACCCAGCCGGGACGCGCCCGGCAGGGCTTCGGCGAGACCGGCGTGGCAGACGGTGCCGAAGGTGCGCTCGAGGGCGGCGCCGCCAGCTGACATCGGGCTCCCCGCCAGGGGGGCATGCGAGGGCTAACGACGCGCTCGGTACGATCGGGGACGTTAAGCATCCCACCCGAGGGGGCGGCAGAACCGCGTGAGCGTGCTCGACGAGATCCTCGACGGGGTCCGCGCCGACCTCATGACACGTCAGCAGCGGGTGCCGCTAGAGCGCCTCAAAGAGGCGGCGTGCAGGAGTACGGCGCCACCTGACGTGCTAGCGGCGCTCAAGGGCGACGACATCGCCGTGATCGCCGAAGTCAAGCGGGCCAGCCCGTCCAAGGGCGCGCTGGCCGCGATCGCCGATCCTGCGGCACTCGCGATGGACTACGAGGCCGGCGGCGCGCGCGTGATCAGCGTGCTCACCGAGCCGCGCCGGTTCGGCGGCAGCCTTGAGGATCTCGCTGCCGTCCGCGCTGCCGTCCGGGTGCCGCTGCTCCGCAAGGACTTCGTGATCAGCTCCTACCAGCTCTGGGAAGCGCGGGCACACGGTGCCGACATGATCCTGCTGATCGTGGCTGCGCTGGAGCAGAACGCACTGATCTCCCTGGTCGAGCGAGCGGAATCGATCGGCCTGGTTCCGCTGGTGGAGGTGCACTCCGGCGGTGAGCTCGACCGGGCAGTCGACGCGGGAGCGAAGATCATCGGCGTGAACGCGCGGAACCTGGCCACGCTCGAGGTCGACCGGGGCGTGTTCGGGCGGATCGCCCCCCGGATCCCGGACGGGATCGTGAAGATCGCTGAGTCCGGGGTCCGCGGGCCGCACGACCTGCTCGCCTACGCGGCAGCAGGAGCGGATGCGGTGCTCGTCGGCGAGAGCCTGGTGACCGGCCGCGATCCGAGGTCGGCGGTCGCCGACCTGGTCACCGCAGGCTCGCACCCGGCACTGCGCGGTGACCGCGGGTGAGTACGCCGGAGGCTGTTTTCCTGCCGTCAGTGCCAGGCTCACCCGATCCGGCGGCCGGGCCAGTGGCACCGCCGGAGTCCGGCGCACCGTCCCCGGTGCCGGATGATTCAGGGCATTTCGGTCCTTTCGGCGGCCAACTGGCCCCCGAGGCGCTGATGTCGCCGCTAGCGGAACTCACCGCCGCCTACCTTGCGGCCAGGGCCGATCCGGGTTTCCAGGCGGAGTTCGCCGCGCTGCTGCGGGACTATGCGGGCCGGCCGACGATGCTCACCGAAGTGCCGCGGTTCGCCGCCGAGGCGGGCGGGTGCCGGGTATTCCTGAAGCGCGAGGACCTTGCGCACACCGGCTCTCACAAGATCAACAATGTGCTCGGCCAGGCGCTGCTGGCCCGCCGGATGGGCAAGACCAGGGTCATTGCCGAGACGGGAGCCGGCCAGCACGGAGTGGCCGCCGCGACTGCATGCGCGCTGCTTGGCCTGGAGTGCGTCGTCTACATGGGCGAGGAAGACACCAGGCGGCAGTCGCTGAATGTTGTCAGGATGCGGATGCTCGGGGCTGAGGTGGTGCCAGTCACGACCGGCAGCCGGACGCTCAAGGACGCGATCAACGCGGCCTTCCGCGACTGGGTGTCGACGGTCGGCAGCACCCACTACTGCATCGGGTCGGTGATGGGCCCGCACCCGTTCCCGGTGATGGTGCGGGACTTCCAGCGGGTCATCGGGGTCGAGGCCCGGGAGCAGGTCATCAGCGCGGCCGGCCGGCTGCCGGACGCCGTGATCGCGTGCGTCGGCGGCGGGTCCAACGCCATCGGGATCTTTCACGAGTTCATCCCGGACGAGGCTGTCCGCCTGATCGGCTGTGAGGCCGGCGGTCAGGGGCTGGCCAGCGGCCTGCATTCGGCGACGCTGGCCAGCGGATCCGCCGGGGTGATCCACGGCATGCGGACCTACCTGCTGCAGGACTCAGACGGGCAGACCATGCAGACCCACTCGGTCTCCGCGGGCCTGGACTATCCCGGTGTCGGCCCCGAGCACTCCTGGCTGCGCGACTCAGGGCGGGCCAGTTACCGCGCGATCACCGACACCGAGGCGATGCAGGCGTTCGCCGCGCTGTGCCGCACGGAGGGGATCATCCCGGCGATCGAGTCGGCGCACGCGCTGGCCGGCGCGCTGCAGGTGGGCAGGGAGCTTGGCCCGGGCGCCGTGCTGGTGGTGAATCTGTCCGGGCGCGGTGATAAGGACATGGACATCGCGGCCCGCTGGTTCGGCCACGCTGGCGATGAGGGCGGCGATTCCGGCGGCAATGGCGCCGCCACCGGCGGGCCGCGCCGGTGAGCGCGGTCACCAGCGCGTTCGAGAAGGCCGCCGGGGAGAGCCGGGCCGCTCTGGTTGGCTATCTGCCGGCCGGATTTCCCACCGTGGATGGCGCGATCGAAGCGGCCCTGGCGATCGCCGATGCGGGCGCGGATGTCATCGAGATCGGCCTGCCGTACTCGGACCCGCTGATGGACGGCCCGGTGATCCAGGAGGCCGTGCACCGGGCGCTGACCGGCGGCGTCCGGGTGGCTGACGTGCTGCGGACCGTCGCGGCGGTGGCCGCGGCCGGCGTGCCGGTGCTCGTCATGACCTACTGGAACCCGGTCGATCATTACGGCGTGCGGGCCTTCGCGCGGGATCTGGCGAGCGCCGGGGGAAGTGGCCTGATAACCCCTGACCTGACCCCCGAGGAGGCGCAGCCCTGGCTGCAGGCGGCTGCCGAGCAGCGGCTCGACCCGGTTTTCCTCGTTGCGCCAAGCTCGTCCGATGAGCGGCTTGAGCTGATTACCGCGGCCTGCGGAGGCTTCGTCTACGCCGCTTCGCTGATGGGCACCACCGGCGCCAGGGCCACGGTGGGCAGCGGTGCCGCCGGGCTGGTCGAGCGGGTCAGGGGCTGCACCAGCCTGCCGGTCGCGGTCGGCCTGGGAGTAAGGGACGGGGCGCAGGCCGCGGAGGTGGCCGGCTTCGCTGATGGCGTCATCGTCGGGTCCGCGTTCGTGGCGCGCATGCTGGCGGCCCCGGACCTGGCTGCCGCTGTCGCGCAACTGCGCGACCTGGCCGCCGATCTATCCGCGGGGGTACGCAGCCGTCCGGCGCCAGCCGCCTGACCAGCGCCAACGGTCCTGCGGCGCGGACCAGAACCGGCGCCTGGGCCGGACGAGCGCAGTGATGTGACCGGGCGGCCGGCTGATCTTCTCCGGGCGCATAATCCCGGGTAGTCTCTTAGGGCATCGATCAGCCATCGGGCGTTAGTTTCACGGCAGGGCCGACGTCGTCCCATTCCGATTACCCCCCGTTCGCAAGACCGGATGAGACGACAGGAGTACTGATGGCACCTGCTGGAACCCTGTTGACCGACGGACTCTACGATCCCGGTTTCGAGCACGACTCCTGCGGCGTGGGTTTCGTCGCCGATCTATCCGGCCGCGGCGGCCACGACGTCGTGGCCAGCGCCCTGACCGTGCTGCGCAACCTGGAGCACCGGGGCGCGAAGGGCAGCGATCCTGGCACCGGGGACGGCGCCGGCGTCACCACCCAGATCCCGGATGCCTTCTTCCGGGCCGTGTGCCACTTCCCGTTGCCTGCGGCGGGCGCCTACGCGGCCGGGATGGTTTTCCTGCCGCGAGACGGCGAGGAGGGCGGCGACGGCGGCCGCGGCCAGGCGATCGAGGCCATCGAGCGCATCGCCGCGCGGGAGAAGCTGACGATCCTCGGCTGGCGTGACGTCCCGCATGATCCGAGCTGCTGCGGCGATAGCGCGCGGACGGTGCTGCCGTACCTGGCGCAGCTGTTCGTCGCCGGGGTCGGCGGCGAGACCGGGCTGGCGCTCGACCGGCGAGCGTACTGCCTGCGAAAGCAGGCCGAGCCCGAGGCCGGCGCCTACTTCGCGAGCCTGTCATCGGCGACGATCGTGTACAAGGGGATGCTCACCGCGCCCCAGCTCGAGCAGTTCTACCCGGACCTGTCCGATGCCAGGTACGCATCCGCCCTCGCGCTCGTGCATTCCCGGTTCGCCACGAACACGTTCCCGTCCTGGCCGCTCGCCCATCCGTACCGGCTCGTCGCGCACAACGGCGAGATCAACACCATCAGGGGCAATCGCAACTGGATGCGGGCGCGGGAGACGCAGCTGGCCACCGATCTCATCGGCCCGGATGCCGAAGGGCGGGGAATCGAGCGGCTGCTGCCGGTACTCGGCGAGACCACGAGCGACTCGGCGAGCTTTGACGCCTGCCTGGAACTGCTGTACCTGGGCGGGCGGTCACTGCCGCACGCGGTGCTGATGATGATCCCGGAGCCGTGGGAGAACAACGCGGAGATGAACCCGGCCCGCCGGGCCTTCTACCGCTTCCACGCCACGCTGATGGAGCCCTGGGACGGGCCGGCCCTGATCGCCTTCACGGACGGCACCACGATCGGCGCGGTCCTCGACAGGAACGGGCTGCGGCCCGGCAGGTACTGGGTGACCAGGGACGGCCTGGTCGTGCTGGCGAGCGAGGTCGGCGTGCTGGATATCGACCCGGCCACGGTGATCCGCAAGGGGAGGCTGCAGCCTGGCCGGATCTTCCTCGCCGACACCGCGAGCGGCCGGATCGTCGAAGACGAGGAGGTGAAGGCATCCCTCGCCGCCGAGCATCCGTACGAGGACTGGCTGGACGCGGGGCTGCTGCACCTCGACGACCTGCCGGACCGGGAGCGCGCCCTGTCCGACGGGCAGGCGCTGCTCACGCAGCAGCAGACGTTCGGCTACACCGAGGAGGAACTCCGGGTCATCCTCGCGCCGATGGCGCGCACTGGCGCCGAGCCCATCGGCTCGATGGGCGATGACACGCCCCTGGCGGTCCTGTCCGACCGGCCGCAGCTTATCTACGACTACTTCTCCCAGCTATTCGCCCAGGTAACCAACCCGCCGCTGGATGCGATCAGGGAAGAGCTCGTTACCTCGCTGGCATCATCGACCGGTCCTGAGCACAACCTGTTCGACCCCGGCCCGGCCTCCTGCCGGCAGATCGTGCTGCCCTATCCGGTGATCAGCGATAGCGACCTCGCGAAGATCATCCACATCAACGACGATGGCGACCTGCGAGGGTTTGCCGTCTACGTGGTCGACGGCCGTTACCAGGTCGCGGGCGGCGGCGCGGCGCTCCGCAGCCGCCTGCAGGAGATCCGGGCCGAGGTATCCGCCGCGGTCGCGGACGGCGCCCGGATCATCGTCCTGTCCGACCGCGGCCCCGCCGCCGCCGGCACTGCGCCGGAGGGCACTGCGCCAGGCGGCACGCCCGCGGGCGGCATTGCGCCGGGCGGCCCCGGCGCGCTGGCTCCGATCCCGTCCCTGCTGCTGACCGGCGCCGTTCACCACCACCTGATCAGGGCGAAGATCCGCTCCATGACGGGCCTGGTGGTGGAGAGCGGCGACGCGCGTGAGTGCCACCATATTGCGCTGCTCATCGGCTACGGCGCCGCCGCCGTCTGTCCTTACCTGGCGATCGAGTCGGCGCAGGACATGGTGCGCCGCGGCGCGCTCGAGGGGATCACCACCCGGAAGGCCGGAGTCAACGTCATCAAGGCGCTCGGCAAGGGCCTGCTGAAGATCATGTCCAAGATGGGGGTGTCCACGGTCGCCTCCTACACCGGGGCGCAGATCTTCGAGGCGACCGGGCTCGGCGCCGACGTCATCGAGGAGTGCTTCGCCGGGACCTCCTCCCGCCTCGGCGGCATCGGATTCGACGTGCTCGCCGCCGAGGCGGCCGCCCGGCACGCCCGCGCTTTCCCCGCCCACGGCGCCAGGACGCCGCACCGGCGGCTGGAGACCGGCGGGGAGTATCAGTGGCGCCGCGACGGCGAGCCGCACCTGTTCAACCCGGAGACGGTGTTCAAGCTGCAGCACGCCACCCGGAGCGGCCGCCGTGACGTCTTCGCCGAGTACACCAGCCTGGTCGACCACCAGTCCGAGCGGCTGATGACCCTGCGCGGCCTGCTGCGGATCCGCGGCATCGACGCCCCCGCCCCGGGCGCAGCCGGCCAGGGCGCAGCCGGCCAGGGCGCAGCCGGCCAGGCCCAGCCGCCGGTGCCGCTGGATGAGGTCGAGCCGGTCGCCAGCATCGTGCGCAGGTTCTCCACCGGCGCGATGTCCTACGGCTCGATCTCCGCCGAGGCGCACCAGACTCTCGCCATCGCGATGAACCGGCTCGGCGCCAGGTCCAACACGGGCGAGGGCGGCGAGGATCCGGACCGCTACGTGCCCGACGCGAACGGTGACCTGCGCAGGTCCGCGGTGAAGCAGGTGGCGAGCGGGCGGTTCGGGGTGACCAGCGAGTACCTCGTGAACGCGGACGACCTGCAGATCAAGATGGCGCAGGGCGCCAAGCCGGGGGAGGGCGGCCAGCTGCCGGGCAACAAGGTGTACCCCTGGATCGCCAAGACCAGGTACAGCACTCCCGGTGTGGGCCTGATCTCGCCGCCGCCGCATCACGACATCTACTCGATCGAGGATCTCGCCCAGCTGATCCACGACCTGAAGAACGCCAACCCGTCGGCGCGTGTGCACGTCAAGCTGGTCGCCGAAGTCGGGGTCGGCACCGTGGCTGCCGGGGTGGCCAAGGCGCACGCCGACGTCGTGCTGATCTCCGGCCACGACGGCGGCACCGGCGCGGCACCGCTGACCAGCCTCAAGCACGCCGGCGCTCCATGGGAGCTCGGGCTCGCCGAGACCCAGCAGACACTGCTCCGCGCAGGCCTGCGGGACCGGATCGTCGTGCAGGCCGACGGCCAGCTGAAAACCGGCCGCGACGTGATCATCGCGGCGCTGCTCGGCGCGGAGGAATTCGGCTTCGCCACCGCGCCGCTGGTGGTGGCCGGCTGCGTGCTGATGCGGGTCTGCCACCTGGACACCTGCCCGGTCGGCGTCGCCACCCAGAACCCTGAGCTGCGCAGCCGGTTCAACGGGAAGGCGGAGTTCGTCGTCAACTTCTTCGAGTTCCTGGCCCAGGAGGTCCGCGAGTACCTGGCCAGGCTCGGCTTCCGCACGCTCGCCGAGGCAGTCGGGCACGCCGAACTGCTCGATACGGCACCGGCCGCGTCGCACTGGAAGGCGGCCGGCCTGGACCTCACCCCGATGCTGCACGTGCCCGAGCTGCCGCCGGGCGCGGCCAGGCACCGGACCATCAGCCAGGACCACGGCCTCGACCGTGCCCTGGACAACACGCTGATCGAGCTCGCCGAGGGAGCATTGCGCGAAGGCCGGGCAGTGACCCTGGAACTGCCCGTTCGGAATGTCAATAGGACTGTCGGCACGATGCTGGGTCACGAAGTGACGCGGCGCTGGGGCGGCGAGGGCCTTCCCGACAACACGATCGACATCTCCTTCCTAGGGTCGGCCGGGCAGTCGTTCGGGGCCTTCCTGCCGCGCGGGATCACGCTGCGGCTGGCCGGTGACGCCAACGACTACCTCGGCAAGGGCCTGTCCGGCGGGCGGATCATCGTGGCGCCCGACCCGGCGGCCACGTTCGCCGCTGAGGAACAGGTGATCGCCGGCAACGTGATCGGCTACGGCGCGACCAGCGGCGAGATTCTCCTCAGCGGCGTGGTCGGCGAGCGGTTCTGCGTGCGGAACTCCGGCGCCACCGCGGTCGCCGAGGGAACCGGCGATCACGGCTGCGAGTACATGACCGGCGGCCGGGTGGCGGTGCTCGGGCCGGTCGGCAGGAACTTCGCGGCCGGCATGTCCGGCGGCATCGCCTACCTGCTCGACCCCGACCCCCGCCAGATCAATGCCGAGATGGCCGATCTGGAGCCGCTCGGTCCCGAGGACGGCGAATTCCTCGCGGACCTGATCGGGCGTCATCTGGCTGAGACGGGCTCGGCAGTCGCGGCGCGGCTGCTTGCCGACTGGGACGCGGCGCTGCTCCGGTTCGGCCGGGTGATGCCCACGGACTACAAGCGGGTACTCGACGCGGCCCGGCGGGCCGAGCGCGAGGGGCTTGATGTGCACGAGGCAGTCATGGCCGCGTCACGCACCTGACCCGGGGACTGACGGCAGCGGCGAATAACGGACGCGGTGATGGACGGAAGCGGGCAGGAGGCGACATGGCAGACCCCCGGGGATTCATGACCACGCCGCGGCAGACGCCGCTGCGGCGCCCGGTGGATATCCGGATCCAGGACTGGCGGGAGGTCTACACGGACTTCGGTCACGCCGAGCTGGAGCGGCAGGCCGGGCGCTGCATGGACTGCGGCATCCCGTTCTGCCACGGCGGCTGCCCGCTGGGGAACCTGATTCCGGAGTGGAACGATCTCGTCTGGCGGCATGACTGGCGGGAGGCCGCCGAGCGGCTGCACGCGACCAACAACTTCCCCGAGTTCACCGGGCGGCTCTGCCCGGCTCCCTGCGAGACGGCGTGCGTGCTCGGCATTAACGCCGAGCCGGTAGCGATCAAGCAGGTCGAGGTGGAGATCATCGACCGCGCCTGGGCGGAGGGCTGGGTGCCGCCCCAGCGGCCCTCTGCGGCCGCGCTGGCAGCCGGGCGGAAGGTCGCCGTGATCGGCTCCGGGCCCGCCGGGCTCGCCGCCGCGCAGCAGCTCACCAGGGCCGGTCATGCGGTGACCGTCTACGAGCGCGCGGAATCACCTGGCGGCCTGCTCCGCTACGGGATTCCCGAGTTCAAGCTGGAGAAGCGCCAGCTGGACCGGCGGCTGGGGCAGCTGCGGGCCGAGGGAACAATGTTCCGCTGCGGGGTTTCGGCCGGCCTGGACCTGACCGCTGAGGAGCTGCGCGCCTCGTTCGACGCGATCGTGCTGGCGGGCGGCGCGACCGTGCCGCGCGGCCTGCCGGTGCCCGGCGCGGACCTCGACGGCATCCACCAGGCGATGGAGTACCTGCCGATGTCCAACCGCGCGGTCGCGGCCGGCGGCGGCCGGCCCGCCGACCCGGCCATCTCCGCCCGCGGGCGGGACGTGGTGATCATCGGCGGCGGCGATACCGGCGCCGACTGCCTCGGCACCGCGCTGCGGCAGGGCGCGGCATCGGTCACCCAGTTGGAGATCATGCCGCGGCCGCCGGCCCGCCGGCCAGGCAGCCAGCCCTGGCCCACCTACCCGATGATCTACCGGGTATCCGGCGCGCACGAGGAGGGCGGCGAGCGGGTGTACGCGGTCTCCACGCTGGCCTTCGAGGGCGACGAGGCGGACCGGGTCCGTGCGCTGCGGCTGGTTGAGGTCGGGCCATCGGATACGGGCTTCAGCCCCAAAAAAGGGACGGAACGGGATATCCAGTGCGATCTCGTCCTGCTGGCGATGGGGTTCACCGGGGCTGAGCGCGGCGACCTCCTGACCGGCCTGGGCGTGCAGATGGACGCGCGGGGCAACGTGGCGCGGGACTCCTCGTACGCGACATCCGTGCCGGGTGTCTTCGTGGCCGGCGACATGGGGCGCGGCCAGTCGCTGATCGTCTGGGCTATCGCCGAGGGCAGGTCGGCCGCGGCGGCTGCGGACCAGTACCTTAGCGGCGAGACGATGCTGACCGCCGCGATTGCGCCGACCGCGGCGCCGCTCAGGTAGCCGGTAAGGGCGTCCGGCTGAACCAGCCCGCACCGCAGGCGGGTAACGTCACTCTGCATGTCGGTGGCCTCCCTGCCCAGCCCGTCCCGGGCGCTGTGGCATCTGGGCCCGGTGCCGATCCGCGCGTATGCGATCTGCGTCATCCTCGGCGTGCTGGCCGGCCTGCTGATCGCCGACCGCCGGTACCGGCGGATCGGCGGCCGCGCGGGCCTGATCCTGGACGTCGCCACGCTGGCCGTCCCCTTCGGCCTGGTCGGCGCCCGCGGGTACAGCGTGATCACCGACTACCAGCTGTACATCGGGCACGGCCATGACTGGACCGCCATGCTGCGGATCTGGGACGGCCGGATCGGCATCCCCGGCGCCGTCGCCGCGGGTGCGGCCGGGGCATGGATCGCGTGCCGCCGCGCCGGTGTCGCGTTCGGTCCGGTGGCGGGCGCCGCGGCACCGGGCCTGGCGTTCGGGCAGGCCATCGGCCGCTGGGGCAACTGGTTCGGCCAGTCGCTGTACGGCCGCCCGACGACGCTGCCGTGGGGTGTCGCGATCGCCCCGGAACATCGTGTCCGGGGTTACGAGAACTTTGCCGTCTTCCAGCCGGCGTTCCTCTACGAGTCCCTCTGGGACGTGCTTGTCGGCCTGCTGGTGATCTATGCGGCGCGGCGGTTCCTGCTTACCGGCGACCGGGCGTTCGCGCTGTACGCCAGCACGTACGCGATCGGCGGCTTCTGGACGCAGTCGCTGCGGATCGACCCGTCCCGGCACCTGCTCGGCCTGCGGTTCAACCAGTGGGTGCTGGCCGTCGTGTTCGCCGCCGCGGTCGGCTACCTGTGCCTGACCAGGCACAAACGCGGGCCGGATGACCTGGCGGCGGCCCCGGAGCCGGGGCGGCCGCGAGCGCAGGCGCAGGCGCAGGCGGGCCGGGGATGAACGCCGCTCGGATCGCCTTGCGGAATGCCTCCTGCTGCCGGGCGCATCGGCCGGCGGTCTGGCGGGCGGTTCGGTGCCGGGAGCGGGACTCGAACCCGCACGCCCTTTCAGGCAGATGCTTTTGAGGCATCCATGTCTGCCTATTCCATCATCCCGGCATGCCGGAGCCGCTGGCCCGCGTCTCGGTGCTCGGCAGGGGTGGCCGGAGGCCAATCTACCCCCGTCCAGGTACGCTCGGCGCGTGAGCCAGCCTTCCTTTCGTGTCGTGATCGCCGAAGATGAAGCACTGATCCGGCTTGATCTCAAAGAGATGCTGGAGGAGGAAGGGTACGTTGTCGCCGGAGAGGCGGCTGACGGCGAGACTGCCGTGACCCTTACCGAGAGCCTCCGGCCGGACCTGGTGATCCTGGACGTCAAGATGCCGGTACTTGACGGGATCTCGGCCGCTGAGCGGATCGCGGCGGGGCACCTGGCCCCGGTCGTGATCCTGACCGCATTCTCCCAGCGTGAGCTCGTCGAACGAGCCAGGGACGCGGGCGCGATGGCGTACCTGGTCAAGCCGTTCACCAAGGCTGACCTGGTC
>Ga0302232_10002525_pt1 | contig 12510 bp, 15 predicted proteins | sample II_Palsa_N2_3_FD_193575 | JGI IMG/M metagenome (GOLD analysis project Ga0302232, IMG submission 193575) | Peat permafrost microbial communities from Stordalen Mire near Abisko, Sweden - II_Palsa_N2_3 | ecosystem: Environmental > Terrestrial > Soil > Palsa > Peat permafrost | place: Sweden...
GCGTGTTCCAGCCCCGTCAGGGTGTCCGCGACGAGGAACCGGCGAGTGTCGCGGCGCAGCGCCACCCACCGGTCCCGGCTATAGCTGAGCAAATAGGCGTCGCCCCATTCGAACATCAGCGCTTCCAGCGCGGACGGCTGCCCCATCAGGAGCGCTCCGCATCTGCCGCTGCTGCGGCTGGTTTGCGGCCCACGGCGGCCCAGGCCTGGGCCCGGCGCTGCCCGGGCACGAACACCGGGGCGCGCCAGTGCCGGGCCGGGACGATTCCGGGATCGATCAGGTCCAGGCCGGTCATGAAGCGGGCCAGGCCGCCTTGGCCGTGGTTGTAGACCGGAGCCGCGGTATAGGTCCTGGCCATGTCCTGCCCGAGTTCGGCGTCCCCGCCGACCACGGACATGATCACGTGACTGCCGGCCGGCAGGCCGCCCGTCAGCTCGGCCGTGATCTTTTCCGCGTGATCGGGGGGGAAAAAGTGCATGGTCATGGCCAGGATCAGGCACAGCGGCTGGTGGAAGTCCAGGAACCGGCGGACGCGCCAGTCGTACAGGATTTCCGCGGGGTAGGCCAGGTCCCCCGCACAGGCCAGCACCCCGGTGCTTTGGGCCAGCAGGTTCCGGGCGTGGGTGAGGACCTGGGCGTCATTGTCGACGTAGACCACCCGGGCGTCCGGGGTAATGGCCTGAGCGGTCTGGTGAGTGTTCGGCGCGGTCGGCAGCCCGCAGCCCACATCGAGGAACTGGCCGATCCCCTGCTGCGCGGCATAGGCGACGGCGCGGGCCTGGAACTGGCGGGCCTGGATCACCAGCTCCGCCGCCTGCGGGTAGACCTCCAGAACGTTCCGGGCCTGTGCCCGGTCGGCTTCGAAGTTGTCCTTGCCGCCGAGGAGGAAATCGTAGACCCGGGCGATCGTGGGCACCGCGGCGTTGACCTCTACTTCCGGGACGCGCAGTTTGGCCCGGAGCCGGTCCACCGTTTGCGCCTGGGCGAACACCGGCCGCACCTGCGGATCGGCAGCCTCCGCGACATAAAACAGCCGGTCGCCGATGATCTGCTGGCTGATGCGGTATTCGGGGAACTCCAGCCGCAGCCCGTCGAGTGCGGACCGGATCGGCAGGGCACTCCCGGTCCTGGTCACCGTGCCTCCTTGCGGCCGGTGGTGCAGGCGAACAGCATCGTCCTGGGATTGGACCCGCCCGGTTCGCGGAGCTGGTCCAGCAGCGCGAAGGCTTCCTGCTGGGCGGTCTCCAGGCGGCTGGGGGTGATGTGCCGCCAGCAGGCGGCCCATGGTCCCTGCGACCCGGCGGCCGCCCACCACTGTTCCGGGGCGCGGTAGGTCAAGGTCAGAGTGTGCACCCAGGTCGTGATCTGGCGATAGTGGGCGGCGGCCAGCAGTCCTTGCAGGTCTTCCGCCGATTCGAACGGGGGCCGCCGCAGCATGGCCGTGAACCCGGTCATGCCCTCGGGCATGGCGGTGTCGAAGGCGGCCAGGACCGGGACCCAGTAGGGGTCTTCGGCCAGGTTCCAGGAAAACGCCAGCGTCCCGCCCCCGGTCAGCAGTGAGCCCCAGCCGGTGATCGCGGTCATCGGGTGCGGCAGGAACTGGGCCAGGTTCCCGGCCAGCATCACATCGAAACTGCCCGCCGGGAACGGGGGGTCTGCCGCGTCCCCGGGCCCGAAGGTGACCATGGGCAGCCCCGCGCGGGCCGCCGCGGTACGGGCGTGCTCCAGCATCGGGCCAGCCAGGTCGATGCCGGTCACCTGCCCGCCGGGCCCGGCCGCCCGCGCCGCGGGAATCGTCACCGCGCCTTTACCGCAGCCGATATCGAGCACGATCGCCCCGGGCGCGATACCGGCCTGGGCCACCAGATGCTCCCCCATCTCCTGAAAGAACTCGGTGCCCGTGCTGTCGTACGCCGCAGCGGCGAACCCCTCGGCCACCCGTTGCGCGGCCTGCGGACGGGCCTGCGGTACCTGTTTGCTCATCGGGTGATCAGCTCCTTGACCGGCGTCCCGGTGTTCACGGACTTGGCCAGCAGGCCGTTGCTTTGCATCAGGTTCGCGACCCGCTGCACCGCGACCGCGCTGACCGACAGCGGGAACGTGCCCAGCGCCATCACCGCCGCCGTGGTCTTGCTGATGTGCAAGGCCGGGATCAGCGCGTGCTCCACGGCGGCCCGGTCGGTCGCGGCCACCTGCTGGCCCCGTTCCAGCGCGCTCACGAACGCGGCGGTGCGCGGGTACCGGGCTATCCATGCCTGGGTGACCACGTACCCGGAGATGGGGAAGTTCTGCGCGGCGCCCTGGTTGACGTCGAACAGCGGCACCGCGCCGTTGGTGATCTCCGCCGCTGACAGCGACGGTTGGGCGATGAACGCCGCATCCACCCGGTGCGCGGCCAGGGCGGCGCCCATGGCCGCGAACGGGACCGGCACGTAATGCACGTCCTTGACGGGGACACCGTGGCTGGCCAGCACGTTGTCCGTCAGCAGGACCGCCAGCCCGCCGAGGGCGTTGACCGCGATCGTCTTGCCGCGCAGGTGCGCCACGGTGGTGACCGGGGAACCGGCCGGGACGACGACTTGCTGCACGCCGGGGCCGCCTGCGCTGGCGGCGGCCAGCGCGTACAGCCTGACCGCCCCGGCGGCCTCAGCGGACAAGTCGGCGGCCCACTGGCCCTCATCCACATCGACCGATCCGCTGGCCAGGTTGGGGATGGCGTCGATGCCGCTGGCGACGGGCACGATCTTCACCCGGAGCCCGGCGGTGGTGAAGTAGCCCCGCTGCTGGGCGATGTACAGGCCGGCCGCGCTGATGGCCGGGACCACCGCCACCGTCAGGTCCGGTTTCTCCACAGCGTTGCTGTCACGGCTGGTGCCGGCCTTGCTGCTGCCGCACGCTGCAGCAGCGAGGACGGCGGCAGTGAAAGTGAGCGCGATCAGGGCGCAGCGGATGGGACTTCTTGCTGGTGGTGCCGGCGCGTGGGGTGCGGCCGGAATGGGCATACTGGTGGGACCTTCCTGGGTTTCGGGGAAGCGGAGGCCGGGCGGAACTTTGGCGAGGGAAGCCCGGCTTTCGCACTGTCAGTCGCGGGGGATACGGCTGGGAGGGCGGGGGATGCGATCAGGGGGGCAGGTGCCGATGGTCAGGCGCGCCAGCAGCAGGGCACGGTCGAGAGAGTCGCCGTCCAGGGCGGCCGGCCGGGCCCGCCCGGCCAGTTCCCGCCACAGGTCGGCGGGGTCGCTGCTGATCAGGCACCAGGGTCCGGGGCCGTCGCCACGGCGGGTGGCCTCGAACCGGTGATCAGGGGTGCGGCTGTGGCTGGTGATGGTCACGTCGTAGCCGGACAGCACGGCGCGCAGGGCCGCCAGCTCAGTCAGCGCGCCGGGCGGCACGGTGGCCGAGCCGGTGAACACGTCCCACGTAGTCATGGCCTGTCCGGTTCGGTGGTGGCGGTGTGGTCCCGGTCGAGCGCGAACAGCACCGCGCGGAGCACGGGGCCATAATGGGGGTGGAACTGGGCGCCAACCGCGGCGGTGAGCTGCTCCGCGGTGCCTGCCGGGTTCTGCTCGCGCCATTCCGCTACGGCGGCGCGGGTCCGCTCCAGGTCGCCGGGTTTGTCCTCGCGGTACCTCATAGCGTGCCCTCATGTGCCCATCCGGCGCAGACGGTCGGGCGCGCTTGCTCGAACTGCTTCTTTGGTGCTGCTGCGCCTTGCGGAACTTCGGTCCCGGTGTCGCGGGCCCCGGATTGCATTCCGGTCACTCCTTTCCTGTACCTACGCGGATACAGGGAGCTAACCCGAGGGGCGGCGTAACCTGAACATGTTGCCCTGATCGGGAAACAGGGCAACGGGTTCCGGGAAACACCATCGCGTGATAGGTGATAGCCATGAGCGCCTTCGGCATCGAGCTAACGCGCCTCATGACGGCCAAGGGGATCGGCGTTCACGAGTTCGCTCGCATGTCCCACTACAGCGCCGGCTACATCTCTAACCTGCGCAGCGGCAAGAAAACACCGGCCCCCGGGACCGCCGCCGAGTTCGACGCGCTCCTCCGCGCGGACGGCCAGCTCCTAGCAGCACTCAGACCCGCCGAATCCGGCATGGCTGCCGCCTACGGCCGCCAGTTCCTCGACGAGATGACAAGCCACGTCATTGAGCTTGGAAGACTGGCAGAACTCACCAACATCGGCGACGGGACTATCGAGCAGCTGAACGACACCGTCGACCACATCGCCCGCGATCACCTCAGCTCGCCTCCTGAACCGTTGATCCGCCGGGCGGCAGATGTCAATGGCCGCGTCCTGGAACTGCTACGTGAGCAACAGCGGCTACGGCATACCCGCGATCTATATCTCATCGGCGCCAAGGCAAGCGCGCTTCTGTCTGCGCTATGCGGTGACCTCGGCCAGCAACGCGGGGCGGCTGCCCACGCCCGCACGGCTTTAATACTCGGACAGGAAGCCGGGCATTCAGGCGCGGTAGCGCTCGCACTGTCCGCGATGTCGAGGGTCGCATTCTGGGACGGGCGTAGGAAACGCGCAGCTGACCTCGCGCGGCGCGGCTACGAGATCTGCCCGCCAAACAGTACCCGTGTTCTGCTTGCCTGCCAGGAAGCAGACGCCGCGGACGTCCCGGCAGCGCAGGAAGCGATCAGCCGCGCTGCCCGCGCGGAATACGAGGTAGCCGACGAGGACGACCTTCCGGTGCTGTACAGCTGCGGACGGGCCCGGCGATCCTGCTACACAATGACCTTTCATCTCCGCGCAGGCCAGCCGGTAAAGGTGCTCACCGCCGCCGCCACTGCCGATGAGGCGAACCGCGCGGGAGAAGACTGCCAGTACGGCACATGGGCGCAGGTCCAGATGTCTGCCGCGCTCGCGCATCTCGGTAACGGTGCCGTCGACGGCGCCGCCGACAGGCTGGCTCCGGTCTTGGCGCTGCCGTCCGACATGCGCCTGGCCACCTTCGACGACAAGCTCGCCCGCACCCTCGCGCTGCTGAGCCACTCCGGATACCGGGGGAATGCCGGCGCCCGGGATCTCGCCGGGGAGATTGATGGCTATCTGGTTGGGCGGAAAGTTCGCATCATGGCCTACCCGCTGGCCATCGAGAAGGGCAACCGGAGCACGTGATCGTAAATGAGCACTGGTGGTGGCGTCCCGGATGGCGTCCAGGCCGCCGCATGTACACCTGGCATGTCACCTTCGCCAGCCATCCGGAAGTCGGCGAGCTCGCGGCCCGCGTGCAGGCCCGGCTCGCTGACCTGCCGAGTCTGGACCTCATTCCAGGCCCATGGCTGCACCTGACGATGCAGGGCATCGGCTTCACCGACGAAGTACCAGAGGCCGACATTACGCTGATCCTCGAAGGAGCCCGCAAACGCCTGGCGGCCGTTTCGGCGCCCACCACGACGATAGGGCCCGCGCGCATAGTAGGAGAAGGTGTCGCTTTCGAGGTGGACCCGCAGGACGGGCTGACGGTTGTCCGTGCCGCGCTCCGCGAGGTCATCGCCGAAGTCCGGACACCGCAGGCTGTTCCGGACCCCGACGACTGGACAGCGCACGTCACCGTTGCCTACGCCAACACCACCGGGCCGGGAGACGCATACGACAAAGCGCTGACCGGCGGAAACGGCACTGTTGATCTGTTGGTCGATGCGGTGCAGTTGATCATTCTCGGCCGCGACGAGCACCTGTACAAATGGACGACCCGCGCCGACGTGCCGCTCGGGACAAGCTGACCCGTCGCGTCATGAGCCGACCTTCCCTGACCTTCCAGCGTTACACCTCCCGTGAGGCCCGCGCAGCCCGCGGCCCGGTCGAGAGTGTTTATCGCGGCGCCTACACCTAGGCGATCAAGCGCGACGTCCGCTGCATGATCGTCAAGGGCGTGTTAGAGGTGGGTGGCGTGAGTCCTCGCGCGCAGCGATGTCCAGGCCGCTCGGACCCTTGCCGGGTCAGCATCGCGGCGAGGCCACTGAGCCCGCGCTGACCCCGACGATCACCACGGCCGGCCGTCCTGCTCCTACGCCGGCTTCCGCCGGTCAGCGCCGCCACGGCACTCCCTGCCGCGCTTCGGCATTTGCGGCGGCACGGTGCATCCGCCGAAATCCTGGACGCTGATAGTCATTCTTAGCTATCGCCGTATAGTTATAAACGTCCATTAAAGAACGCTCGCGGACATACGCCACGAAGATGGTCACCGCATGACCGCCAATTCGTTCCTTTCTGTCAGGTATGTCGGCTTCACAGGAGCGCCGAGGGTGACCGCGGTCATCCCCCAACGCGAAGCGAATGTGTTCGCAGAGCGAACACGTCAAATCGGGCCATTAAGAAGTAGCGGACATAAGGTCACCCGCACGCCTCCCTGTGGATGACGGCCTGCACGTGCATTGTCATTTTCGGCGGCATTTGCTGATTGTCCGCAACTGGCAAGCCGGTTCTATGCGCAAGAAATTACCCGAGCGTAACCCCAGTTCAGAGCCTAGATCGACCAGCTGGCATACTTCTAGCCCGCAGAAATGAAAATTTCACTGACAGGTCCGCTGACACTAAGAAGGTAACCGAAGCCGCCTTAAGACCGGAACTATCGAAGCGGAATCCCCGAATCACATTCGCCACTTCAGTCACGCAAGCGTTAAGGGCGCCTTTCGGTCCATCGCCGTCCCTGCAGGCAGTGGACGATTTACTCGGATGTGTCATCTTTCGGGTGCCCGGATCGGCACTTTAGGTGTGAACGGGGGAGACCCGCTAGCACCAAAGGAGAGCTATATGACGCTCGGCGTAACGTGCGCCGGCTGCCTCACGGCAGTCGCCGCATATGTCAGATGGCCGGTGAGGCCGAGAGGCCATGCCGTGCTGCCCGTCCTGGCGGGGGCGTGGGCGGAGGCTGCGATCGAACGGGAACGCCGGACGACGCTCGTCGCCGTCCTCACACAGTTGCCTCCGGGCGTCTGCGTGGCCGAGCGGGACGCCGCCGGCCGCGAGCGGTTTATCGGCCCCGCAACCACGGTCCCCGCGCGCCGGCACCCCGGACCGGGCTGGTGAGCCTGCTGGAGGCGCCCGACCCGGTGCCCCACGAATACCGGCCACGGCTGGAGACAGCGTCGTTCGAGGACTTTTACATACAGCAATGGCCGTGGCTCGTCCGCTGCCTTATTGCTCAGGCGGGCGACAGCCGGTGGGCAGAGGACATAGCTCAGGACACGATGCTGGATGCTCGCGAAAAGTGGGACCAGCTGCTCACCTACGACCGGCCGGACAGATGGCTGCTCAAAGTGGCGATCCGCCGCCTGCGCCGGATGGAACGCAAAGGAAGGCTAGGCTGCCTGTTTTCCGAGGACGACGGCTCCGTCGCCGCTGATCTGGCCGCCCTGGCCGTGAGCGACGCCTGGATCGACCGGAATCTCGACCTGCTCGCGGCCATCCGCACGCTGCCGCGCCGCCAGGCTGAGGTCGTCGTCGTGCACTGCATCGCTGACTTCACTCTCGCCGAGACCGGCCAGATCCTTGGCTTTTCCGAAGCGGCGGCCAAGACCCACATGCAACGTGCCCGGCGGCGCCTCCAGGAACTTCTGGAGACCGGCCAGGAAGACGAAGAGAACTTACTTAGTGAAGGGCAGCAAGAGTGACCATCGAGGACAGGCTCGCGGACGCATCCGCCACGATGGCTTTAATGCCGGGCAGTGCCGTCCGGGACCGGCTCAGGCAACTGGAAGCCGAGTACCGGCGGCGCAGCGGCTTCGACGGAGCCCGCAGGACCGTCGAACTGGAGACGATCGAACTGGACTGGGGGGCTTACGAGCTGGCCAGCCAGTACGAGGAAGCCGGCAACCTGGTTAGGGCAGCGAAGTGGTACCGGCTGGCCGCTGCCGCGGATTTCAGTGACGCGGCGCTGCGGCTTGGCTGGGTCCTGGATCAGCGTGCCAGCCAGGTCTCGCAGCGAGAGGAGCTGGCTCTCGTCGCCGAAGCCGCCCGCTGGTACGTCGAGGCCTACAGCGCGGGTTACCCGGAGGCGGTCGACCTGCTCGACGCGATGATCAGCCGCTCTGACCGCAACCGCCCTCGCGATCCCGTCAGTGCGCAGGTACCGCGCCCGCCAGGCCGGCCTCCTCAGCCATGTGGTGATGGAGGCCTTGACGAGGTGGTCGGGAGTCGTGAGCTCCACCTTGCGATCGCGCATTTCCAGCAGTGCACGCCATGCCAGCGCGAGTTCCTCGAGCGCGGCGGTCTGCTGCCGCAGCGGAGCACGACGTGCCGGCGGGCAGCGGATTCCGGACGATCCGGTCGGGGAAGTGCCCGGCGCGACGGCGGCCATGCCGAGCAGCGCGTCCACCGGCCGCCGGTGAGCCTCACCGGTGACCGGCAGGCGGGGTAGCGGCCGGCATCTCCGGGCGGAGCGATAGCGCCTCGTTCTTGCCGGATGTCCCGGCGCGTCCGGTATTGCCACAACGCCCAGGGGACGGCCGCCTGAGTCAGGAGGACGGCCGTCTCCTGGGAGGCGGGAGGCGGGACACGGGGCCAGTGCCAGCCGGGCCCCGTGTCCCGACGCCGTCTGCCCGGCGACCTCGTACACGTTCCCGGCGGCGGGGACGCCGGTGCCGATGTCGGTGATTTGCCGGATTCCCGCTGCGGCGGCCAGGTCGTCCTGGTAGCGGCCGAACCGGGCATCGGCTCAGTCGGCGTACCCGCGCCGGACAGAGGCGTTGCCGTAGTTACGGCGCAGGCGGCTCAGCGCGGCATACGGGACCGGGTTAGCCTGGCTGGCCCGGCAGCCCTTCGCCGGCGCCGCGGACCAGGTTCTCGAAATCGATGAAAGCCGCGACCTGTCCGGTCGGCGGACGTTCCTCCTCCACGCTGCCGCCCCTTCACCACAGTGCCGGTCACAACCAGCCTCCTGGCGATGACGCGAAGCGGCAGGCCTGCGCCGCAGCCAGGATTCGTCACCCGCGAGCGGAAATCCGGTGCCACTCGCTGGCCGGCGAGATAGTCAGTAGTCAGCCGGAATCGGACTCCGACAAGGTCAGCGGCCGGCCGCGGCCCTTGCGCCGGCCTGACGTCCATCCTCAACGGCGCCGGCTGTTCCCGGTTCGCGTAGCCGCGGGGCGTGCCCTGGCCGGGGCCTGGGCGGGGCGGATGAGGGCGGCGACGTCTTCGGCGGACTGGCGGGCGAGCTGGGGCAGCACGGATGTGTAGGTGTCGGCGGCGATGGTGATGGAGGACAGGCCGAGGGTTGCCTGGACGACTTTCATGTCGTGCCCGGCGGCGAGCAGCAAGGTGGCCGCGCCGTGGCGCAGGTCGTGCAGCCGGATGGGGGGCAGGCCGGCGAGGTAGGCGAGCTGCTCGAACATGTCAGTGACGACGGCGGGGTGCAGGAGGGTGCCGTCGGGGCTGGTGAACTCGAACCCGGAATCGGTCCAGGCGTCCCCGGCTGCTTCTTTTTCTTCCTGCTGCCGCTGGCGGTGGGCGCGGATGCAGGCGACGGTGTCGGCGTCGAGGGCGACCTGCCGCTCCCCCGCGTCGGATTTGGGGGCGCCCTGGGCGGTGTCCCAGCCGAGCTGGGTGATCTGCCACCGGATCGTGGTGACGGCGCCGCGCAGGTCGGTGTCGGTGCGGCGCAGCCCGCAGCCCTCGCCGCGGCGCAGCCCCCGGGAGGCGATCAGCCGCCACATCGCGTACAGGCGATGCCGGGCGGCAGCTGCGAGGAAGACCATGGTCTGGGCCGGGGTCCAGACCATGACCGGGGACGGGCGGGGGGTGGAGATCCAGATGTCGAGCGGGCTGACCCGGCCGCCGTGCGCGCGTTCCCGCGCGCGGGCGAGGCGGGCTTCGAAGTCTTTCTGCCAGGCCTGGACGCGTTCGTCGGTCCAGACCAGCGGCCTGGGCCGGTCCCCTGCGGGCAGCTCAAGGAGGGAGGCGACGTTGGCGGGCAGCATGCCCTGGTGCTGTTTCATGTAGGTGCTGATCGCCGAGCGCAGCGTGGCGCGGATTCGCTGCTGGGTGGCGGCCCCGATGAGACGGCGGCCTTTGGCCCCGGCACGCCGGGCGGGGTCGCTGCTGGTGCGGGCGGCGGTGATGGCCTCGTTGAGTTCGTCGATGGCCTCGAACACTGAGGCGACGTCGGTGACCCGGAGCCGGTCGATGCTGATGTAGCCGACGTGCGGCTGGTAGTACAGGCGGATGTGGCTGGCGTAGCCGCGTGCCGTGCCCGGCCGCAGGTTCTTCTTGGCGGCCAGCCATTCCTCCAGCCATTCGCTGACGGTGGGCGGGCGGGTGGCGGGATCGTGACCGCCGCCGACCGCTTTGCGGACCCGGCCGGGGTCAGGCAGCTTGCCGGTTTCCCTGACGGACTTGGTGATGGCATCAGCGATCCTGATGGCGGTCTCGGCGTCACCGGGGGCGGCGATAGCGAGCAGCTCGCGGGCCTGGCGCAGTTCCTGCTCGGCATCGGTCTGGGTATCGAACCCGCCCCGGCGCAGCGGGGCGCGGCGGGCACCGTCGGCGCGCGGCGGGAGTTCGAGCTGGTAGTACCACCGGCCGTGCCGGGTACTCCAGGTTCCGTTACCGCGCCGTAGTCTCGGGCATTGCTGACCCAGGCGCGTGCCGTCCTCACCGCGGCAGCCGCACTGCTTGAAGGTGTTTCCCGCAGCCATGGGCACCTCTCTCGTCTCGGGGTTGTTGTCCGGGAACGGCCAGCGGGGTGCGGGCACAGCCGGCCGGGACAGGAACTGGCGGCCCGCGGGGCGCCGTTCCAGCGCGGCCGGGCTGGCCGTGTTCTGGGCCGACTGCCCCGGAACGGGCCGTCCGGCGCCCTGGAATCCGCTGGTCCGGTGCATACACGCTCGGCTGGCGGCGGGTTGTCAAGCCTGCTGAGCTGGCGCGTGCCGCCCATGAGGTTGCGCCAGTCGGCGGGGCGGGCGGCCTGTGCCTTACGGCGGATGCGCTGCCATCACCAGTGGTGCCCGGGCACGGTTCCCAGCCGGCCGCACGCCTGCTCCTTCGTCTCTTGAGTCCGCGCTGGCGAAGGACCGGCGAGCTTGGGCTGGGCTCACGGTGGCCCACAGTCCGTGCTGCCGGGGACGGGCAGGCCGAGGAGAGTACGCAGCCCGGCGGTGGGAACCAGCCAGGTTCTCCCGGCCCGGATGAGCGGGCAGGGAAACTGCCCAGCGCGGGCCAGGTCGTAGGCCTTCGTCCGGCCCAGCCCCAGCGCCCGCCCGGCAGTGACCAGGTCAGTAACCGCTGGCAGGTCAGCGATCTCGGCCAGGGTCAGGGGCCGCGTCACCACGGCCGCCGTCCCCTGCCAGATCCAGTCGACCGGACGCCCGGCGCATCCGGCCACGCCACCTGGCCGGGCAGGTACGGGTGGCACCGGCAGGAGCGGGGGTCCCGGGCGACGGCCCCCGGCGCGGACCTGCCGCCCACTTCGGCCGAGGCCGGATAACGGACCGGCGGGCAGGTCCGGCTGGCCTGCCACCCGGGACCGCCAGCATCCACGCTCGACTCGGCGCGGGCTGTCAAGTTCTGTCGCACGCCAGTGCCATACCGGCCAGGCCGTGCCGCGATCATGGCCAGCACCTGACCGGCCAGAGCCGCTGGGCGCCCTTGACCTGCGGCCCGGAGCAGCCGATCGTTACGGCATCCGCCGTCGTCCCCGGGCCAGGGCGCCGGCGGGGCCGATTGTGCCCGCGTGGGCGCGTCAGGGCGCGCACGGGGGCGGTTCACGCAGCAGCCCGTATGCCGCGCGGTACCGGTCGCCGGCGGCGGGCCCAAGCTCGGCGGGCGGCGGGGCAAGGCAGTCGAGGACGTATTCCCACCGGCGGATCGCCGGCTCGTAATCCCCCAGGCGACCGAGTGCGGGGCAGTCACGCGGCCCGCCTTTCGCCTTCGCCGTCAGCCCACGTGCCCGGCCCTGGAATTACTGGCGGTGCATGCCTGGGTTCGCGCTGAGGACCCTTGAGTTCGCGCGAACCACCGGGAAAGGGCGGGACGCGGAAGACGAGCACGTCCTCGTGCACGATCAGGTGCCAGGGTTCGCCGCGGCGGCGTGCCTTGCGGACGTTGTCGAGCTGGAAGAACGAGGGGCGCGGGATCAGCTGACTGCCGCGGAGCCCGGCGAGCAGGGCGACGCACCGGGCGGCCGGGATCAGGCCCGCTGCTGCCCCTGTGGCGAGGATCGCGGCGGGCAGGTCGACCAGTTCGCCGTGGGACCGCCAGGGCCGGGCGGTGACCACGGCCACACCGCCGGGGCGCAGCAGCGTCTTGCAGCCGGCGAGGATCTGGGTGAACCCGGCGAGCATGTCATCGAGGCCGTGGTGGGCGAGGTTGGCCGGGTCGTGGCTGTAGCGGTTGTCGTATTTCTCGACCCCGCCGCCGCCTTTGCGCTGCTCGGCGCGGACCTGGCCGTGCACGCTGGGACCGTACGGCGGGGAGGTGACCACCAGCGCGGCCCGCCCGGCCATCCCGGGCGGCAGCAAGGCGGGCATCTGGCGGGCGTCACCGCGGATCACCTCG
>Ga0302232_10002545_pt1 | contig 12451 bp, 8 predicted proteins | sample II_Palsa_N2_3_FD_193575 | JGI IMG/M metagenome (GOLD analysis project Ga0302232, IMG submission 193575) | Peat permafrost microbial communities from Stordalen Mire near Abisko, Sweden - II_Palsa_N2_3 | ecosystem: Environmental > Terrestrial > Soil > Palsa > Peat permafrost | place: Sweden...
GGTAGCCGTGCACGGCGAACACGCCGTGCGGACCGCGTTCGTGGACGAACGTCAGGCCCTCGAACGGGTAGCTGGTGCCCAGCCAGATGAACTTCGCGGTCGCGGTCTCGACACTGGGCCCGAACGTGTCGCGGTACCGCCCCCGGAACCGGGAGTTCGCCCCGTCGGCCACGACGACCAGGTCGTATCCCGCGCCGAGGACCGCGTCGACGTCCGCCTCCGAACAGAACCGGACGTCCACTCCTTCATCCGCGGCCTGCCGTTGCAGCAGGGAAAGCAGCATCTTGCGCTCAACCGCGGCCATGCCGTTGCCGCCGCAGCGGCGGCGCTCGCCACCCGCGCGCACCTCGATGGCATCCCAGTGCACCCCGTGCTCGGTCAGCGCGGTCCGCAGCACGGGATCGGCCGCGTGGATGCCAGCCAGGGTGGCGTCGGAGAACACCACGCCGAACCCGAAGGTGTCCGCCGCGCGGTTGCGCTCGAACACCGTCACCTCGTGACCCGGGTCCGACCGCTTGATCAGCGAGCCGGCGAACAGCCCGCCGGGCCCGCCTCCGACGACCGCAATCCGCATGGCACAATCCCTGTCAACGTGATGTTTCACTTCTGCGTCGTTCGTGAAAAGTATGTCACGTATGATAGTGGGACGGAAGCCCCGCGCGGCCCGATTTGCACCCGCAGGCAGTCCGGCTGCGGGCAATATGTGTCAGATTATTGACGAACGGCTCTGACATGACACAAACTTTTGACCATGTTCCAGCGTGGGAGCAATACGCGATGAAACCGCGGGCCGTCCTGTGGGACCTGTTCGGGGATCACCTGCGCTACGTCGGAGACGGACGGATCCCGATGCGGGCGCTGAACCGGCTGCTCGAGGTGTTCGGTGTCAGCGACGCCGCGGCCCGGGTGGTGCTCGCCCGGATGCGCCGCGAGCACTGGTTCGAGACCTACCGCAACGGGCGCCAGTCCAGCTACGCCGTGACCCCGCGCGGGCTCGCCCTGCTCGACGAGGGCAGGGCGCGCATCTTCGAGCGCGGGAACAGCCGCTGGGACGGCCTGTGGCGGATGGTCATCTACGCCATTCCCGAGCAGAACCGGTCTCAGCGAGATCAGCTCCGCAGGCTCCTCGCGTGGCACGGGTTCGGCCCCCTGGCCAGCGCGACATGGATCAGCCCGCATCCGCGGCTTGACCGCATCGCCGAAGCGCTGCGCGAGCAGTCCGCTGGGCGCCTCGACCTGCTCGAGAGCCGGGCCCCCGATCGCACCGCCGACCGTGAGATGGCTGGCCGCTGCTGGGACCTCGACGGCCTAGCGCGCGAGTATTCCGAGCTCCTGGCCCGGTATTCCGAATTCCCGCCGCCCGCCGAGCTGGCCGCGCTCGCCGGCGACGAGGCCCTGCGGCGGCAGGTCAGGCTCGTCGCCTCCTACCGGAGGCTGCCGTTCCGGGATCCGGACCTGCCTGAGGAGCTGCTGCCCGAGGGCTGGCCCGGGGGCCGGGTGCACCAATTGTTCAGGACCGCCCACGACGCGCTGCACGGGCCCGCGGACCGTTTCGTGCGCGAGGTGATCGACCGGAGCTACGCCTAAGTCCCAGAAGGAAAGGTCCACTCATGAGTGAGAACTTCGTGCTCGTCCCCGGCGCCTGGCACGGCGGCTGGGCGTACCAGGCCGTCGCCACGGCGCTCCGCTCGCGGGGACACCGGGTCTTCGCCGCGACTTGCCCTGGCCTGGGCGTCAACGACGACCCGGCCGGGCTAGCCCTGGACGAATGCGTCAGCGCCCTGGTAGCGGACATCGATGAGCTCGGCGCGGACGGCATTACCCTCGTCGGGCACAGCTGGGGCGGCTACGTGATCGCCGGCGCCACCCCGGCCGTGGCGGCGCGTCTGCGCCGGGTCGTGTTCTGGAGCGCGTTCGTCCCGGAAGCCGGACGCTCCCTCTACGACGAGGTGCCGCCGGACTACCAGCAGCTGTTCGCCGAGCTCGCCGGCGCCTCGGCCGACAACACGGTCGCGCTGCCCCTGCCGGTGTTCCAGGGCGCCTTCATGAACGATGCCGATCCGGCCACCGCCGAGGTCGTCCACGCCCAGCTGAGGCCGCAGCCCTACCGGTATTTCACCGATGCCCCGGTCAACGGCACCGCGTACCGGGACGCCGGCGTGCCGCTGAGCTATGTCTTGTCCGCCGACGATGTGGCGCTGCCCCCGGGAGAATACGGCTGGGACCGCTTCGCCGGGCGAATCGGCGCCACGCCTATCAACACGCCGGGCAGCCACGAGTCGCTGTTCACCAAGCCAGCCGAGCTTGCGGACGCGCTCCTAGTCGCGGCCGGGGTCAGTTTCGCCTCCCCGCCCTAGGTCAGACCTGGGTCGCCAGCAGCTCGGAGAGGTGCTGGTCGATCTGCGGCAGGTAGGTCGGGGCGACACCGAACAGCGCGAGATGGCCCTGGATGTCCTGGATGATCCGCAGTTCGCTGCCCTTGATCAGGGCCTGTTCCGGGGAGCAGTCACGGACCGGGAAGAGCAGGTCCTCGTCGATGGGCATGACGAAGACCTTGGCCGTGATCCGGCCCAGGGCGGCGGCGAGGTCTCCGCCGGTGTGCCGGGCCACGTCGCCGCGCTGCCACTTCCAGGCCTGAGCGAGCAGGTCGTTCGGGTCCATCGGGGTGAAGTAGGGCTCAAGGAACCCGGTGATGAACGCGTCGGAGGAGTCGAACTCCAGGACCCGCCACACCTCCTGCTTCCAGAACTCGGTAGAGAAGCCCACCACGCCCCACAGGTGCGCCTGCCGGATGAGCCCGGCGGCCACGTCGGCGTTGGACGCGTATTCTCCGCCGTTCCAGCCCGGATCGGACATGATGGCTTCCCGCATGGTTTCGGCCAGCAGGAAATCATGCGGGGTGTTCTGCGCGGTTCCGGCGATGGGCGCGGCGCGCAGGACCTTGTCGGGGAAGCGGACGGCCCAGTCATAGGTCTGCTGCGCGCCCATCGAGCCGCCCGTGACCAGGGCCAGCCGCTCGATGCCGAAGTGCTCGCGCAGGAGCCGCTCCTGGGCCACTACGTCGTCGCCGATCCGCACATGCGGGAACTTCGACATGGCGATGCCGGCGTTGGCGCCGTCAGCGTTGTGCGGAGAGATCGAAAGGCCGCTGCCGATCTGGTCGACCGCCACGATGAAGTACCGCTCCGGGTTCAGCGCGTGCCCGGGCCCGATGTAGACGTCCCGCCAGATCTGATGGGTGCCGGAGTACCAGCTGGTGATCAGGATGGCGTTGTCCTTCGCCGCGTTGAGCTCGCCGAAGGTAGCCACGGCGAGCTCGCAGTCCGGGATCCGCCCGCCGTCCTCGAGATCCAGGCCGCCGATGCTGACCATGTCGTAGTCGCCGTGGAACTCATGACTGTAGAACGGGTTGCTGATCACTGCGGTGTCCTCCTCATTGGCTGGTAGCGATTCTTCCCCGGCGGGCGGCTTTCCGCGGCTCAGGACGAGACAGGATCGGCCTCGGCGGCCTGCGCGCCGTCGAAGGCGAAGCCCTCGTAGCCACTGGCGGCGACCTCATCGCATTTCTGCCGGTAGGGGCCCACGAAGCCGAGGTGGGGGAGGAACACGCGGGGCTTGCCCGGGATGTTGGCGCCCATGTACCAGGTGTCCGCCGTCGGGAACAGCGTGGCCTCGGCCAGCTCCTGGTTGTGGGCGACCCACGCGTCCTCGGCCTGCCTGGTCGGCTCGATCGTCTCCGCGCCGCGAGCGCGCATGTCGCCGATGATCCGGCCGATGAACTCGACATGCTGCTCGATCGAGACCGGCATGTTGGACAGCACCGAGGGGCTCTGCGGGCCGGTGATCATGAACAGGTTCGGGAACCCGGCGCTGGTCAGCCCGAGGTAGGTGCGCGGTCCCTCGGCCCACTTGTCCCGCAGCAGCCGGCCGCCCCGCCCGCGGATGTCGATCGCGTTCAGCGGTCCGGTCATCGCGTCGAACCCGGTGGCGTAGACGATCGCGTCGAACGCGTACGCGGTGCCGTCCTCGAGCCGGACTCCCTGCTTCGTGATCGCCGCGATCGGGTTCGACTTCACGTCGACGAGGTGGACGTGGGGCAGGTTGAAGGTCTCGAAGTAGCCAGAGTCGAGCGGGTTGCGCTTGCAGCCGAACGGGTAGCCCTTCGGGATCAGCAGCTCGGCGGTCTCCGGATCGTCGACCGTCTCGCGGATCCGGTCGTGCAGGAACTCCCTGACGGTCGCGTTCGCGTCGTCGTTGAAGAAGATGTCGACGTAGCTGCCGAGCCAGATACCGAAGCCGCCCTGCTCCCACCGGGCCATGAGCTCGCGCTCGCGCTCCTCCGCGGACGCTTCCAGCGCTCCCTTCTCGATGAAGTTGAGCTCGAAGCCGAAGTAGGACGCGCGGACGCGGTCCCAGATCCCCTGGTAGTCCCGCTTGCGGGCCGCGGTGACCTCCGGATCCACCGGGCCGTTGCGGGCCGGGACGATGTAGTTGGCGGTGCGCTGGAAAACCGTGAGGTCGGCCGCCTGCCTGGCGATGAGCGGGACGGCCTGGACGGCGCTCGCGCCGGTGCCGACGACGCCGACGGTCTTGCCGGTGAAGTCGACGCCCTCGTGCGGCCACTGGCCGGTGTGGTAGGAGTCGCCGTCGAAGGAGCCGATACCAGGGAAGTCCGGGGTGTTCGACGCCGACAGCGCCCCGACCCCGGTGATGAGGTAGCGCGTCCTGACCGCCCCGCCGGTGTCGGTCCGCACCGTCCAGGTGCCGGTCACCTCGTCGAACGCCGCGGCCGTGACCCGGGTGCCGAGCGTGATATCGCGGTTCAGGTCGAACCGCTCGGCCACGTGCTCGAGGTACGCCCTGATCTCGTGCTGCTCGGGGTAGCGCTCGCTCCACGTCCACTCCTGCCAGAGATCCTCATCAAAGGAGTAGCAGTAGACGTAGCTGTCGGAATCGCTGCGCGCCCCCGGATAGCGGTTCCAGTACCAGGTGCCTCCGACCCCGTCGCCGGCTTCGAAGAGCCGCACCGTCAGCCCCATGACGTTGCGCAGCCGGTGCAGCATGTACAGGCCGGAGAAGCCGGCGCCGATGATCACGGCCTCGACGTCGACGGCAGGCCGGGACGGGGCCTGCGATGAGCTCGGCATGGTTGACATGTCCGGTCCTCCGCGGCTAATTCCGGGGATCGGCCGCGCCCTCGCGGCCACCCTGTCCTGCCGAGCATGCGCCGGAAGGGCAGCGCTGGCTTGGACGCCTGTGCCACCGGTTGGACGATCGTGCGGCGGCGTCTAGGCCGGGCCGGGGCGCCGAGCGTACGATGGCGCCAGAAGTCAGCAAGGTGATCTGGATGTCCGCCTTCAGCCCGATCGAGCCGGACCAGCTTCCGAGGTGGGTTCCCGGCAGCCTCACTGTGCGCAGCCCGGAGGAGGGCTGGCCGGGCGTGTCGGTGCGCGGATACCGGTACGCCGGCTCAGATGTCGAGGTCCCGTCGCTGCGCGACTACGTCATCGTCGCCTACCGGCGCGGGACCACCCCCATGCACCGGCGGGCCGGGGGCGACTGGATCGACGAGCAGCTCGGTCCGGGTGATGTGTCCCTGCTCACCCGGGCGGTCGAGTCGCACTGGGCGTGGCCGCGCCGCATCGAGGTGGTGCACGTCTACCTGACCCAGGCCGAGCTGGCCCGGACCTGCCGGGAGATGTACGAGCATGAGGTGGCGGAGGTCGAGCTCCTCGACGAGGTGAAGGCCGACGACCCCGATATCCACCGGATCGCGATGCTCCTGGCCGGGGAGGCCGCCCGGGGCGGACCCGGCAGCAGGCTGCTGGTGGAGTCCCTGGCCTGCCAGCTCGGGGTGTACATCCTGCGCAAGCATGTCCGCGTGCGGTTCCGCGAGCCGGACGGCTCCGCTGGCCTGAGCTCGGCGCAGGAGCGGGCCGTCCGTGACTACGTTCATGAGCACTTGTCAGGCAACCTCAGCGTCGGCGATCTGGCCGGCCTGGTGGAGCTGAGCCGCTTCCAGTTCGCCCGGCGGTTCAAGCAGTCGACCGGCGCGACGCCGCATGCCTACGTGATGGAAGAACGCGTCGCCAGGGCCAAGACGCTGCTGCGGCGGACGGGCATCCCGCTGGCTGAGGTGGCCCACCAGTGCGGCTTCGCCGATCAGAGTCACATGAACCGGGTGTTCGGCGGCCGGGTCGGCACCACCCCCGGCCAGTACCGCGAGGCCACGTGAGGGCCGGTCCTTCGTCATCGCGACATCAGTCGACGCAGGGAATTCCGTCCTTGGCGGTGACCGCGCCACCCTGGGCACCGGTGGTGGGGATGGCGACCGCCGAGGACGAGGGCGTGGGCGAGGTGGTCGGCACGGTGGCGTCCGCGCCGAGCAGGACCTCGACGTGACCCGCGGCCACCGTGGAACTCGCCGTCGCGGTCACGCTGAACTCCGAGGCGATGTGGCCGGCGCTGGCCGACGCGCCCGTGCCGTACAGCACCTGGGTCGTCGACAGCGCGCTGGTGTTCTGGATCTGCCCGGCCTGGTAGCCCTGCTCGGCCAGCGCGGCCGAGACCTGCCCGGCCAGCCCCGGGGTGCTGCCGCCGTTGTACACGTCCACCGTGGTCTGGGCGGCGTCGGCGCTGCTCTCGACCGTGGGCGTGGGGCTCGGCGAGCTCGACGAGCCCGACGACGCCTCGGGCGGGTAGAACGTGTCCTGCACGATCTCCTTGATGTAGGCGGGGTTGACCTCGTTGGCGTCCTGACCGTCGATGGTCTCGTAGGCCACGATCGGCAGCGTGTGGAAGACCAGGTTGCCGCTGGTCAGGTCGCGCATCTGGCTGGCGAAGTCGAGCAGGTCCCAGCCGGAATCGGTGATCACGTACTGCTTCGCGATCGACAGCAGGGAGTCGATCTTGGTCAGGTCGTTGAGCACCCCGTCGTTGCGGAGCGACTGCATCACCGAATCGAGGAACGCCTGCTGGCGGTGGGTACGGTCCAGGTCGCCGTTGGCCAGGCCGTCCCGCTGGCGGACGAACGCCAGCGCCATCGCGGCGTCGAGATGCTGAAGGCCGGCCTTGTGGGCGTAGAAGCCGGAGTTGGGGTCATACGGGACGGGGTGGTTGAGGCAGACCTCCACGCCGCCGAGAACGTTGGCCAGCTCGTAGAAGCCGTCCAGGTTGACCTCGGCGAAGTGATCAATGTGCACCCCGGTCAGCTGCTCTACCGTGGCCACGGTGGCCGCCCGGCCGGCCTCGTTGCCCTCGAAGGCGACCTGGTCCTGGCTCAGGTGGGGGTTCTGCGTCCGGAGCGTGTCCTCCTCGGCCGCCATGGCCAGGCCGTAGGCCTGGTCGATCTTGCCCTGGGTCTCCCCGTCGTAGGCGGTGGGGAAGGTGATCCAGTCGTCACGCGGGATAGAGAAGCCGACCGCCTTCTTGCCGCCCGCCGGTATGTGGATCAGGATCAGCGTGTTCGTGGCGTTCCCGCCGACCCCGTTCGCCACGCCCTGCGCGCTCCCGGCGTGCAGCGCGTTCAGGATGTTGTTCGGCAGGATGTTGCCGTCCCAGTCGGTGCGGCTCTCCAGCCCCATCAGCAAGATGTTCTGCGCACCGATCGACGGGCCGGACACGATGGCGTGCGAGCCGCCGATGTTGCTTATGTCGCGGACGACGAAATAGGAAAAGCCGCTAATCGCCAGCACCAGGGCTGCGGTGACGCAGCTCAGGGCGTATCCGGCCTTTCCGGCTGCGCCCCACAACGAGGCCGTCGGAGATGGCCTAACCATGGCATTTTCCCCAGCAGTCTCGGCTCTGGATCGTTACCATTCCGTGAAGCCTACCTTCGTGTCACCGCCACTACTCCACAACGGCTAACATCCGAAGCACATATGAACGACCCACTTCGGCGCGAAGCGCGCCCGAGCAGGCCGTACGGTAGCGAGCCTGGAGCCGCGCCGCGCGACCGCGATTTCCGGCCGCCCGTGGGCATCCCGGCCATGCCGACGGGAGTTCCGATGATGCCAGCGGGCACCCCGGCGAGGCCAGCAGGCGCGCCGGCGAGGCCAGCAGGCGCGCCGGCGAGGCCAGCAGGCGCCCCGAGAGTCCCCGCGGGCGGTCCCAGGGTCCCCGCAGGCGGTCCGGTTACGCCGGCCGGCGGTGCGAGAGTCCCCGCGGGCACCCCGGTCGTGCCAGCGGCGGGCATCCTGAGGACGGCAGCGGGCAGCCCCGGGGGGCCCGGTCCCGAGGCCGGGGTACCCAGACGCGAGGCCGGCTGGAACGGCCGCGATCCGGGCGGGACCGATCCCGGGATGCGTGATCCCCGCTGGGGCGGCCGTGATTCGGACGTGCCGACACGCAGGATGCCCACCCAGCCTGACCCGAACCCGGCCAGCCGCCCGGGAAGAACGCCACCCGGCGGAGCGCGGCCCGCGAAAGGCCAACCCGGCCGCCCTCCGCTCGGCGCGGCGCCGCTGGGCGCCGGGCCGCCGGGCGCGGGGCCGCTGGGCGCGGGGCCGCTGGGCGCGGGGCCGCTGGGCGCAGCGCCGCTGGGGACAGGGCCGCGAGGCACGCAGGAAGCCCGGCGGGCACAGGCATTGAGCGGGCGAGGGAACCCGCGCCCGCGGGGACTGCGGAAGTTCGGGTCGCTGCAGGGCGGCCTCGGAGTGTGCCTCATCGTCGGCAGCACGGCGATCGGCGTGATCGCCACCATGGCGACCGGGCGCGCACCCGGTTCCGTGCTCGGGGCCTTCGTGGTCATCGGCACCGTCGTCGCCGCGCTCGCCGTCCGGCCCCGGGCCGGACGGCTGATCTTCCCGGTGCCGGTGCTCGCTTACCTGGTCGGCGCGCTAGTCGCCGGGATCATCTACAACCGGTCCGACGACGCGTCCAAGACGGCGGACGCCATCGGCGCGGCCCAGTGGATCGCGAACGGATTCTTCGCGATGGCCATCGCCACCGCGGCGGCCATCGTGCTCATCGCGGTCCGCTGGCTGCTCTGGCGCCGGCGGAAGGCGGGCCGGACCGGCGGCCCAGGCCGCCCACCCCGGCCGGACCGGGCGACCGCTGCCAGTTCCCGGTATGCGGCGGATTACCCGGACGCCCGTTACCAGGCCGATTACCCGGACGCCCGTTACCAGGCCGATTACCCGGACGCCCGTTACCAGGCCGATTACCCCGACGCCCGGTACGCGGCCGATTACCCGGACTCCCGGTACCCGGCCGATTACCCCGACGCCAGGTACCAGGCCGATTACCGTGACCTGGGTCGCCGACCAGGCGGCGCGGGCGCCGGGAACTCCGGCGGTGAGCGTTCACCGGGACCCGCCCGCGACTACCGCCGGTCCCGACCCCCAGCGCCTCGTCCCGGGCCCTACAACTTTTCCAGCGGGGCGTAGCGGAGCACCAGGTGCTTGACGCCGTAGTCGGCGCCAAAGTCGATCTTGGCCTCGGCCTGGTCGCCGTAGCCGTCCGTGGACACCACGGTGCCGAGCCCGAACTTGTCGTGGGTCACCAGGTCCCCGGGCGACAGGGCGGGCACCGGGCGGTTCCCCGGTGACCGGGTCCCGGGCAACTGCGCCATCCGCTCCTGTGCGGGCCTGACCGCGGACATCGCCGCGTCCGCGTCACGGCGCCACTCGATGAGGTCCGCCGGGATCTCGCCGAGGAACCGGGACTGCTTGTGGAACGAGGGACGACCCCACCAGTTCCTGGCCACGGCGCGGGTCAGGTACAGCCGCCGCTCGGCCCGGGTGATGCCGACATAGGCCAGCCGGCGCTCCTCTTCCAGCTCCTTGGGGTTGTTCAGCGAGCGCTGATGCGGGAACACCTCTTCTTCCATCCCGGTCAGGAACACCACGGGGAACTCAAGTCCCTTGGCCGTGTGCAGCGTCATCATCGTCACCAGGCCGCCGTGCTCTTCGCCCTCCGGGATCTCGTCGGCGTCGGCCACCAGCGACACCTGCTCGAGGAACTCGGCGAGCGTCCCCTCCTCGTGGGCGCCGTCGAACTCACGCGCCACGGACACCAGCTCCTTGAGGTTCTCCACCCGGCTGACGTCCTGCAGGTCGGTGGAGGACTCGAGCGACTCCTGGTACGCCGTGCGGTCCAGGACCGCCTCGGCGAGCTCGGCCACCGGAACCGCGTCGGCGAGTCCCCTGAGCCCCTCCATGAGCGCGTTGAACCCCGCGATGGCGCTGGCGGACCTGGCCGCCAGCCCGGGGACGTCGGACGGGCGGGCCAGCGCCTGGGCGAAGGTGATCCGCTCCCGCTGCGCGAACGCGGCCACGTACTCCTCCGCCCGGTCGCCGATACCGCGCTTGGGGACGTTCAGCACCCGGCGCAGCGACACCTCGTCGGCCGGATTGGCGATAAGCCGCAGGTAGGCGAGCAGATCGCGGACCTCGCGCCGCTCGTAGAACCTGACCCCGCCGACCACCCGGTACGGTAGCCCGACCCGGATGAACACTTCCTCGAACACGCGGGACTGCGCGTTGGTCCGGTAGAAGACCGCCACCTGGCCCGGCGTGGCCTGGCCGGCGTCGGTCAGCCGGTCGACCTCCTCGGCCACGAACGCGGCCTCGTCGTGCTCGTTGTCGGCCACGTAACCCACGATCGGCGGGCCCGCGCCCGCCTCAGACCACAGGTTCTTCGGTTTCCTGCCCCGGTTCAGCGAGACCACCGCGTTGGCGGCGGCCAGGATGTTCTGGGTGGAACGGTAGTTCTGTTCGAGCAGAATGACCGTGGCGTCCGGGTAGTCCAGCTCGAACTCGACGATGTTGCGTATCGACGCGCCGCGGAAGGCATAGATGGACTGGTCCGCGTCGCCGACGACGCATAGCTCGGCGGGCGGGAGGGCTGGCTCCGGGGGTTGGGCCAGGCCCGTTCCGATGGAAGAATGTGGAGTACCGCCGGAGACGAGCTCCCTGATCAGGACGTACTGCGCGTGGTTGGTGTCCTGGTACTCGTCCACCAGCACGTGCCGGAACCGCCGGCGGTATTGCCCGGCGACCTCGGGTATCGCCTGGAAGAGGTTGACCGTGACCATGATCAGGTCATCGAAGTCCATCGCGCCGGCCGCGAACAGGCGGCGCTGGTACTCGCTGTACGCCTCGGCCAGCACCTTGGCCCTGGCCGTCTGCGCGCTGGCCGCGAACGTCTCGTGGTCGATCAGCTCGTTCTTGAGGTTCGACACCTGGGCGGCCATGGTCTTCGGCGGGAACTGCTTGGCGTCAAGCTCGAGCTCGCGGCAGACCAGCGCCATCAGGCGCTGGGAGTCCCCCTGGTCGTAGATGGAAAACGACGAGGGGTAGCCGAACCGCTTGGCCTCCCGGCGCAGGATCCGCACGCAGGCCGAGTGGAACGTCATCACCCACATGGCCCTGGACCGCGGGCCGACCAGGGCGGCGACGCGGCCGGCCATCTCGCCGGCGGCCTTGTTGGTGAAGGTAATGGCCAGGATCTCGTGCGGGGACACCGCACGCGCGGCCAGCAGGTAAGCGATCCGGTGGGTGAGCACGCGGGTCTTCCCCGAGCCCGCGCCGGCCACGATAAGCAGCGGGCTGCCCTCGTGCACCACGGCAGCGCGCTGCTGCGGATTGAGTCCGTCGAGGAGGGCGTCTATTGCGAGGGCGGCCACCTTCACAGGGTAGGCGGTCACACCGACAAAAGCAGGGCGCGCCTTCCCTCCGCCTCGTCGGCACCAGGAATCGTATTCCGTCACTAGCTGGGAGAACGTCACAATATGGACATAAGGCCGACACGTCATCAAGTCGCGAGATATTCCGTTCTTCTCGCTCCGGGGGATGCGTGTTATGGGCTATTCTGGCCGTCTTGACCGATAGCTGGATACGACGGGGACCGCGCATGCCTCGCCTCTGACCGTGGGGGTGCCATGGGATCGCGTAGCCGATCCATACGGCTCCGCATTTACTTCCTGGTGGCGATCCCGCTCGTCGCCATGGTCGGACTGCTCGCCTACGTGGCGGGCACTTCGGTCAACAACGCCATCAACCTGGACCGCGCCCCCAACCTGATCAACAAGACCTCGCTGCCGACCGCGAGCTTCGTCAATTACCTGCAGGCCGAGCGCGCGGCGGCGGTGCTCTACCTGTTCGCGCCCACCCGCGCCAACCTGGCCGCCTATAACACCGCCGTCGCGAATACCAGCCAGAACTCCAACGCGTTCCGGGCGGCCATGACCTCTCCGGCCACCGTCCGCAGCGAGACCTCCGGCGAGGCGGCGGCGATCAACGCCATGCTCGGCAGCCTGGGCAAGCTCACGCTGCTCGAGCAGGGAATCCGCGCGCGGGCGGTCCAGCCGCTGGCCGCGCTCAGTGCCTACAGCCAGGGCATCGCCGCCGAGCCCGCGCTGTTCGTGACCGAAGCCGACAGCGAGACCGACGCCCCGGCCGTCGGCCAGGCGCTGGGCCTGATCGCGACCGTGCAGGCCAGGGAGGAGCTC
>Ga0302232_10002558_pt1 | contig 12405 bp, 10 predicted proteins | sample II_Palsa_N2_3_FD_193575 | JGI IMG/M metagenome (GOLD analysis project Ga0302232, IMG submission 193575) | Peat permafrost microbial communities from Stordalen Mire near Abisko, Sweden - II_Palsa_N2_3 | ecosystem: Environmental > Terrestrial > Soil > Palsa > Peat permafrost | place: Sweden...
CTCGACAGCATCTTTGCGCGCCGCCTGCACGGGCGGTGCCTCATTCCACGGCACCACCCCGTACTTCGCCGTGCCCACCGGGTAGTGGTCCTCGTTGATCTCGGCCCAGTGGGCGTGATTGACCTGATGCAGGCTGAAGCAGGCGTTGAGCGCGTTGTAGAAGCCCATGTTGTCGACACTCTGGTTGACTGATTCTTTGATCAGCAGCGCCGCCAGAGTGGGGGTCTTGGCTATCCGCCGGGCGAAGGCGAGGGTCTGGTCCGCCAGCTCGTCCAGCGGGAAGACCTTGCTGACCATGCCGAGGCGGTACGCCTCGTGCACATCTATCGAGTCGCCGGTGAGCAGAAGCTCCTTGGCCTTGCGCGGCCCGAACTCCCACGGGTGGGCGAAGTACTCCACGCCGCACATGCCAAGCCGCGTGCCGACCACATCGGCGAAGAGGGCGTCCTCGGCCGCCACGATCAGGTCGCAGGCCCACATCAGCATCAGTCCCGCCGCGTACACGGTGCCCTGGACCTGGGCGATGGTGATTTTCCTGAGGTTTCGCCAGCGGCGGGTGTTCTCGAAGAAGTAGTGCCATTCCTGCAGCATGCGAGCCTCGGCGCCCAGGCGCGTGCCACCGTTGATCGTGACCGACGGGTGCTGGTTCGGACCCGGCTGCCGCTCCTCGACGGACTCGCGGGACCCCATATCATGCCCGGAGGAAAATAGCGGGCCTGCGCCGTTGAGGATGACCACCCGGACCGTGTCGTCAGCTTCCGCGCGGCCGAATGCGTCCCCGAGCTCGACCAGCAGACCCCGGTTCTGCGCGTTGCGCGATCGGGGGCGGTCCAGGGTGATTCTGGCGATCTCCCCGTCATCCAGCGTCTCGTACTTGATGTAGCGGTATGTGGCCATAGCTCTTTCCCCTGGCTGATGACACCGGCCGACCCAGGTCGTGACCTCGGGTTTAGGATTTATTTAGAAACTTGAACCCATTTCATCACGTTCCTGGTCCATGGTCCAGGCTGGCGCCCGAGCGGCGTCATGGTCTGCTAGGCGCCGTTCAGCGCCAGAACGGCCGCAGCGACCCGGCGCCCTTGGAACGGGTTCGGCGGGCCCGGATGCCGCACTGGGAAAGGGTTCGGCGGACCCGGCGACCGCCCCCGGGGGCGGGTCCGGCGGGCGGGTGGATCGGCCGGTGATGGCCGCCGGCCGAAGAATGGTCTAGTATTCTCCTTCGATCTCTACAAAACCCTCATCGAATCCGTGCCGGGCGGTGAACAGCTCAGACCGGCACTCCATAGCGGAGCGGCCAATGGCAACCACTCAGTCCACCGGCTTGGTCGATCTGACCTTCCCTTCACCGGGAGTCGCCGTGGTCACCCTCAACCTGCCCAGGGTCCGCAACGCGATGACGGCGGAGCTGACGGCCGCCTGGATCGTGGCAATGCAGTCGGTGAGTGCCGACCGCTCGCTGCGCGTCGTCGTGGTGACCGGAGCCGGCCCCGCCTTCTGCTCGGGAGCGGACTTGTCCTGGCTCGACCAGGGCAGCATGGATGACAATACGCCGGACCGGTTGCGCGAGAAGATGCTGCCCTTCTACCGGGCGTGGCTGACGCCCAGGTCGTTGCCCATCCCCGTCATCGCCGCCGTGAACGGTCCCGTGGTCGGTGCCGGGGTTTGCCTAGCGTTGTCGTGCGATCTGCGGTATGCCTCGCCGAGCGCTACGTTCAGCGTGCCGTTCATACAGCTGGGCACGCACGGCGGGATGGCCGCGAGCTGGCTGCTGCCCGAGGCCGTCGGGTTGCCGCGGGCGCGCGAGATGCTCTACACCGGTCGGGTCGTGAATGCCGAGGAGGCGCTGCAGTGGGGCTTGGTGAGCGGCGTCGCCGATGACGTGCTGACACAGGCGGTGGAGGTCGCCGCAGGCATTGCGGCAGCGGCGCCGATCGCCGCCAAGCTCACCAAAGCCGGGCTCGCCCAGGCACAGGATGGCGGATTCGAGGCCTCGCTGCAGTGGGAGGCGCTGGCCCAGCCCGTGACGATGGCCACCGCTGACATCCATGAGGGCATCCGGGCCAGAAGGGAGCACCGTCCTCCCATCTTCGACGGAAGCTAGCCGCGGCCGGACGGAACGAGCCCCAAGCCCGCCGACCTCCGATAGCCGGCCGACCGAGGCCGTGCCAACACCCGAGGACGGCAGGCCTAACTGGTGACGACGGCACTGGTGAGGACGGCAGCCCTAATGAGTGAGGACAGCAGCCTTACCAGGTGAGGACGGCGGCCTCTTCCGCGTTCTCAGTGGTGTCGCGGTAGCGCTGGTGGCGGGCGGGGGCGGTGCGGCCGCCATCGGCCAGCAACTGGCGCGTGCTCGATCGCACGTAGCCCTTCTTCTCGCCGATGACCGGGCGCGGTGTCGGCGCGAGTTCCCACAAGCTGTCGAGCACTTCGTGCAGGACGTCACGGCGCAGTGAGTAAAAGTAGTTGCGGCCCTTTTTCCGCACGCTGATCAGGCCGGCGTGGTGCAGGATCTTCGTGTGGTACGAGATGGTCGGCTTGGAGACCGGCAGCGTGTTCTCGAGCGTCAGGCACGCCAGTTCATCGACCGACGCCATCTGCTCCACGATGCTCCATCGGATCGGATCTCCTAGCGCCTTGAAGATCTCGGTCGGCGGGACACTCGATTGAACATCGTCACCCATGGGATACTCACCCTCCGTAAATAGCGCTGACCGTCAGGTAATCTCTGCCCCGCCCATGGCTCGGTATGCCGAGATGAGCGGAGCGCTCACTTGACGGGACAGCAAGGTCAATGCGCCGAATCGGCTCTGACCCGCCCGCACTTACATACTAAAGGCACAAGATATTGAAATTATGCCCGGGGCCGAAGCTTCCGCTCACGGTCGCGCTCGCGGCGCCAGCTGAACTGGCCCACTAAGCGCGGCCTTGCGGGTCGCGCGTGTCCGGGCACGGGCGCACGAGCGTGCGGTCACCGATGTCGGCGAAGCCGCCCAGCGTGCCACGGTAGTAGACAAGTGGCTGCCCGCTGCCGGGCCAGCCGCTCAGGACCTTGGCCAGGAAGATCGTATGGGTTCCGCCGCGGAAGGTGTCACAGACGGAGCACTCCAGGTAGGCCACGGCTTCCTTGATGATCGGCAGCTCAGCGGGCCCGGTCGCTGTCACCACGGGGTCGAGCTTGCCCGTCTCCTTGGTGGCGAACCAGCGTGCGAGCTGATGCTGGTGCTCGGCCAGGATGTTAACGGCGAACCGGCCCGACCTGGCAATGGCGTCCTGGGTGACACTCGAGCGGTTCAGGCAGATCAGCAGCATGGGCGGTTCCAGCGAAACCGAGGCCAGCGCGCTCACCGTCGCGGCGGACACCTGGCCGTCGGCACTGGTCGTCACGACCGTCACTCCGGATACGAACCGGCCGATGACGTCACGGAACGTGTCCCGGTCGATGTGATCCTGCCGCCCGGCCGGGGGCGCCTGGCCGGCGGTCGCGATACGGGCGGCCGCGGTGCCGGCGGCCGTGGTGCGGGCGGCCGCGGCGCCGGCGGCCGTGGTGCCGGCGCGACCGGCCTGCGCGGCATCGTCCGGCGGCCCGGTGGCGTGGCCCGAGTCCGCCAAACTTCCTACCTCCCGCGATCGTGCGATGGCCCGTCCCCATTAGCATTGGACATGTTTACATGTATCTATTATGAGCGTAACATCGCCCTTGAGCTACCGGTAGGTGCACCTGGTGCCGCCCTCTGCGTGGCCCGAGCCAAGTCGGAATTAACCCAAGCCAAGGGGGCTTCTCCGTGAAGGTCGGCGTAACCTCGTGGTTCTGTAATGTCGCGGAGTGGCAGGAGCGCGTCCAGACCGGCGACTTCAGCCGGGCTTACCCGATCACCGATAGCCAGCAGCTGGACCGTGAGCTTTACCTAGCCGATCTGGTGGAGCCACTAGGGTTCGATTCGTTCTGGACGATCGAGCACCACTTCAGCCCGTACGGCATGACGACCAATCCGCTGCAGCTCCTGACCTACGTGGCCGGACGCACGTCACGGATCGAGCTGGGCACCATGGTCCTGGTGCTGCCGTGGCACCATCCGCTGCGGCTGGCGGAGAGCATCGCCATGCTGGACAATGTGCTCAAGGGACGACGTCTCAACATCGGCATGGGGCGGGGGGCCGCGGCCAGGGAATTCGACGGCTTCGATATCCCCTATGGCAGCTCTCGGGAACGGATGCTCGAGGTCCTGGACATTCTGCGCACCGCGCTGACGACGGAGTACTTCTCCTACTCCGGAAAGTTCTTCCAGATTCCGCGTGCCGCCATCCGTCCCCGCCCGCGTACGCCCGATCTCACCACGAACATGCTGATGACGTGGGCATCGCCCGAGTCGCTCAAGCTGGCGGCCGACTCGGGAGTAGCGCCCCTGTTCACCAACCTGCACGGCATCGACCCGCTGAAAGAGGGCATGGCGACCTTCAACGAGATCCGGGCGCAGCACGGCTGGGGCCCGAGCCCCTCGGCCGTAGCCATCACCGTGTTCTGCCACGAGGACCAGCAGCACGCGCACGAGTACGCGACGCATTACTGGCGGGCCACCACGGGGCAGACCATCTGGCACTACGACCGGCTGGGCAGCCCGGACTTCATGGCCGACGCGACGCCAGAGCAGCGCCGGGCGGTCATCGACCAGGCATACCAGAGCCAGACCGCGGCCGGCATCTTCGGCACGCCCGAGTATGTCACCGAGCGCATCCGTCAGATCCAGGCCGCGGGCAACGTCTCGCACCTGATGACCCTGCACAGCTTCGGCGACATGCCGGTGGCGGAGGTCGAGCGCAGCATGAGGATGTTCGCCGCGGAAGTACTGCCCGCGGTGCAGGCCATCCCGGCACCGGACCTGGCCGCGATCAGCTACCGGGACCTGCCTGACCAGCACGCAGTCGGCGTCTGATCGTTGTCGGCCGGCATGCTCGATCCTCAGGCTGAGCCGATCCTTCGGCGGATGACCAGCGGACCGCCGCTGAACCGCCTTGGCGTCGACGGGGCCCGGCAGTGGGCCCGCGACCGGGGGCAACCGCCGTCGGCCGACGTGGCTGTACAGGCGTCCGACCTGCGGGTACCCGGCTGGCGTGCCGACCACGACGAGGTCACGGTCCGGCTCTACCGACCCGCCGGCCCCGGATGGCCGGCCGGCCACCTGGAGCCCGGGGCCGCATCTCTGCCCGCCCTGCTTTACCTGCACGGCGGCGGATGGATACTCGGCGACCTGGACAGCGCCGACTGGACGTGCCGGCAGCTCTGCGCGCTGACCGGCGCCGCGGTGGTGTCTGTGGACTACCGGCTTGCTCCCGAGCACCCCTATCCGGCACCGCTGGAAGACAGCCTCGCGGTACTGCGCTGGACGCTGGGAGCCGGGACCCAGGCGGGCCTGGATCCGGCCCGGATCGCGGTAGCCGGGGAGAGCTCGGGCGGTCAGCTGGCGGCCAGCCTGTGCCTGGCCGCCCGTGATGAGGGGCTCGGCCCGGTGGCGCTGCAGCTGCTCGTCTGTCCGGTCACGGACTCCCGGATGGCGACCTCGTCGTGGCGTGAGCTGGGCCAGGACTACCTGCCCTGCGCAGAGCAGATGTCGTGGATGTGGGACTTGTACTGCGGATCGCCAGAACTGCGGCATGTCCCGCTCGTCTCGGTGGCCGAGGCTCCTGACCTAGCTGGGCTGCCGCCCGCGATCGTCGTCACGGCCGAATACGACCCGCTGCGGGATGAGGCCGAGCAGTACGCGGCGCGGCTGCGTGCGGCAGGGGTACCCGTCTCGCTTCATCGCTATGCGGGGCAAGTCCACACGGTTTTCGGCTGCGCGCCCTTCGTGGACAGTTGCTGGCTGGCCCTTACCGAGGTCGCGCGGGAAATTTGCCGGTCCGTCCGGCAGAAAGGGTGAGGCGCAATGAGCGTGACACTAGAGCCGGGTTCCCGGTACGACATGCCGGTCGCCTATGGCGTCTCGACGGCCATTCCGGTCAGCCAGGGCTTCCAGACCTATACGGCGACGCTGACCTTCCGCACCGAGTCCGATGCGCTCGTCCGGCTCATGCCACGGTGGTTCGAGCCGGTCGGCGAGCCGCTGTGCAGCGTGACCTACACGCGCATGGTCGGCATGGAGTGGATGGGCGGGCGTAACTACAACATCGTGTCTGTGGGCACGCCGGCGGTGTACGTGGCGGGTCCGGAGGAGGTCCGCGGCCGGTACACGCTGGCCATCTGGGAGTCGGATTGCGCGCCGATCATTGCAGGCCGTGAGCTGATGGGATCACCGAAGCTGTTCGGCCAGATCCCGGACACTGACGTCGCCGCGCCGGAGTTCACGTTCTCGTGCCGCGAGTACGACGCCTTGCTGGTCGAGGGTACGCTCCATGACCTATCCGAGCTGACGGCGGAGGAACTGGCGCCGCTGACCGCGGCGGGCCGCAACTCGGTCGGGCTCAACTGGAAGTACGTCCCGGGCCTGAACGGCGAGCCCGATGTGGATTACCCCACCGCGCTGTACATGTCCACGCCGTACGACTGGGCCCGCCGCGGCACAGGCTCGGTGCGGTTCGGCACTCCTTCGGATGCTGAGGCTCCTTACTCCGGCAAGATCGCCCGGGTACTGGCCAAGCTGCCGCTGCTGGAATTGCGTGACGCGGTGGTGCTGCACGCGGCGGGCTGTGCCCTGTTCCGCGATAGGACGCGCAGGCTCGACCGGCCTGCCTGACAGATGGAGTAGCTCATGGCCCAGTTCCTATGGCTTGTCCTGACCAACCCGGCCGAGGGTGCGGAGCAGGAGTTCAACCGGTGGTACGACGAGGAGCACGTACCGGACATGCTTGGGGTCGACGGGGTCGCCGCCGTGCAGCGGTTCCAGTTCGTGACCAGCGGCGGCTTGCCTGAACCCGCCCAGCGCTACCTCGCGGTCTACGAGGTCGAAGCGGACAGCCCGGAGGACGTCATGGCGTCCTTCGGAAAAGCCCTGGCCGAGCCGGGCCGGATACGGCTGAGCCCGGCGCTGGACCGGGAAAGCCTCCAGTGGCACTTCCGGCCGATCGGGCCAAGGATCAGCCAGGACTAGATCCGTCCGGTTCTGCGGCGGCGCAGCCCAGCGCTTCTGGACTGCGCCGTCCGCCGTCTCCTCCGCCGGGTCGGAAGCTGGCCTGGCCGTGGGTCGGTCAGCCGTGCACGTACTCGCCGGGTGCGTCGCCGAGGGGCGGGTACCGCTTGCTGCCCAGACCGGGCGGCGCGATCAGCTCACCTGCCCGGGCGTCGGACCAGGCGGTCCAGTCTTCCCACCAGGAGCCGCGGTGCTTGCTGTTGGCTGAGCGCCAGGCTTCGGGGTCGGGACCGGCGTGATCGCTGGCCTCGTACCAGGCTTTGGGGCCGGGCGGGTTGACGATCCCGGCGATGTGCCCGCCGCTGGACAGCACGTAGCGGACCGCGCCGCCGAGCAGTCCGCCGGTCTTGTACGAGGAATGCCAGGGCACGATGTGGTCGTTGATCGCCCCCACCACGTACGTGTCGTTGCGCACCGAGGCCAGCGAGAGCTGCTGCCCGGCCAGCTCCATCTCGCCCTTGGCCAGCTCGTTGCGCATGTAAAGCGAGCGCAGGTAGAACGAGTGCATCGCGGCGGGCATCCGGGTGCTGTCCCCGTTCCAGGCCAGGATGTCGAAGGTCGGCGGGTCCTGGCCCATCAGCCAGTTCGACACGACGTAGTTGAAGATCAGGTCGTTGGCGCGGAGCATGTCGAAGGTCCCGGCCATCTGGGCGCCGTCCAGCACGCCAGTGGCGGCCATCTGCTTCTCCAGCCGGGCCACGGTCTTCTCGTCGGTGAACACGCCAAGGACGCCGGGTTCGCTGTAGTCCAGCAAGGTGTTCAGCAAGGTAACGGAGCCGATCCGGTCGTCGCCCTTCTCGACTAGATAGGCGGCGAGCATGGCGGTCAGCGCGCCGCCCAGGCACAGCCCGATGATGTCGATCTTCGGCGCCCCGGTGATCTCCCCGATAACGTCGAGCGCTTCCCGCGGGCCGTCGATAAGGTAGTCGTCCAGCCGCACGTCGCGCATGGACGCATCGGGGTTGCGGTAGGAGATCGCGAACACGGTCCGCTCGTGCTGGACCGCCCACTCCAGGAAGCTGCGGCCCGGGGCCAGGTCCATGACGTAGTACTTGTTGATCCACGGCGGGCTGGCCAGCACCGGGACCGCATGCACCTGCGGAGTCTGCGGCGCGTACTGGATCAGCTCCATCAGGTCGTTCTTGAACACGATCTTGCCGGGCGTAGCGGCCAGGTTCTCCCCGACCCGGAACGGCCGGGTGTCGACCTGCCGCGGCCGCCCGCCGTTGTTGAGCAAGTCGTCGGCAGCGTGGGCGGCCCCGGCGGCCAGGCTGGCGCCGCCGGTTTCCATCGCCCGCCTGAGCGCGGCCGGGTTGGTAGCCAGGAAGTTGGTCGGCGCGGTCGCGTCGAGCAAAAAACTGGTCGCGAGCGCGGCCTTGGCGTCATCGACGGGATCCCCGGCCCCGGCCGCCAGCAGGTCGCTGACCAGCTGGGTCGCGGCCAAGTGGGCCTGGTGGACGGCGAAGAACGCCGGGTTGTCCGTCCACGCCGGATCAGCGAACCGCTTGTCGCGGTCCGGCACCGGCACCGGCGGCGGCGTGTCGACGCCCAGCCAGCGGGCCGTGGCCACTGGCCCGGCCAGCGCCAGGCTGGCCCCGTACCGCAGCCACGCCGCTGCGGCCGCACCCGGGTTTCCGGCGGCGCGCTGCAGCACCGCCTGCGTGGACTGGCCCAGGCCTGCCGCATCCGCCGAGGCGAGTATGTCGGCCTCGGGACCAAGCGCCGCCGCCGCCGACTCCCCGGCCTGCCGCGCCGTCTCTTGTTCGTTCATGTCCACCATCGGTGCTCCTTCGATTCGAAACGTTGCCTCAATGCGCCAGCACCCGATGCACATGGTGACCAGCGCGGACCTGCCGCCGGTCCGGCGCAGCTCACATGTCCAGTCCGCCGTTGACGGCCCAGACCTGTCCGGTGATGTAAGAGGACGCATCGGCCGCCAGGAAGGCGACCACGCGGGCGATCTCTTCCGGCGTGCCGAGGCGGCCGACCGGGATCTGGGTCCGGATCCGGTCCAGTACCTTGTCCGGGATGGTGGCCATCATGTCGGTGGCGATGTAGCCGGGGGTGACCGCGTTGACGGTGAGCCCGATCCCCTCCCCGACCGGATGCTCGGCCCGGTGCCGCTGGAAGAGGGTCTCCCTGGCCAGCGACTTGGTCAGGCCGAACAGGCCGGACTTGGACGCGGCGTAGTTGACCTGGCCGATGTTACCGGTCTCGCCGATGGCCGAGGACATGTTGATGACCCGGCCGTGGCCGCGCTGGATCATGTACTCGACCGCGGCCTGGGCCATGAAGAAGGCGCCGGACAGGTTGACCGCGATGACCCGCTGCCAGTCCTCGTCGGTCATCTTGGCCACGGTCCGGTCGATGGTGATGCCGGCGTTGTTCACCAGGATGTCGACCTGGCCCTGCTCGTCGATCACCTCGTGCAGTACCCGGCGGCAGTCATCGGCATGGCCGATGTTGCCCTCGTGCACGGTGACCCGCTGGTCCGGATGCTCAGCGGCGACGTCGGCCAGGAACTTCTCGGCGGCCTCGTGGCCGTGCCAGAAGCCGGCCGCGACGTTCGCGCCCTCGTTGGCCAGCTCACGGCAGATGGCGGCGCCGATGCCGCGGGTGCCGCCGGTGACCAGCGCCACCCGGCCCTGGACCAGGCCGGGCCGGGCCGATTGTGCTTGCTTGTGCTCCTCAGCTGAGGCTGTCATCGCGTGCTTCCTGTCTCCGTCGCGCCTGTCGATGCTTAGTCGTCCGCCGTGGTGGCCTGCTGAAGCTTGGCCAGCACGGCCGGGTCGCCGAGGGTGGTGGCGTCGCCGGGATGACGGCCCTCCGCGATATCGCGCAGCAGCCTGCGCATGATCTTGCCGGACCGGGTCTTGGGCACGTCCTCGGCCCAGATGATCCGCTTGGGCCGGGCGAGCTTGCCGATCCGCTCGGCCACGTGCTGACGCAGTGTCTCCTTGAGCGCGGGCTCGGCGGACGTGCCAGCCCGCAGCGTGACGTAGGCGACGATGGACTGGCCGGTGAGCTCGTCGCTGACCGCGATGACCGCGGCCTCGGCGACCACCGGGTGCGCCACCAGCGCCGACTCGACCTCGGCGGTGGACAGCCGGTGGCCGGAGACGTTGATGACGTCGTCGATCCGCCCGGTGATCCAGAAGTAGCCGTCCTCGTCGCGCCGGGCGCCGTCGCCCACGAAGTAGTTCCGGGGACCGAACCGGCGGAAGTAGGTCTGGACGAACCGGTCCGGATCCTTATAGAGGGTGCGGAGCATGCTGGGCCAGGGCTGGGTCAGCACCAGCACGCCGCTGCCCTCGTCGATCTCCTCGCCGGCCTCGCCGAACAGGGCCGCGGACACGCCAGGCAGCGGGCGGGTCGCCGAGCCTGGCTTGGTGGCGGTCAGGCCAGGCAGCGGCGAGATCATGATCGCGCCGGTCTCCGTCTGCCACCAGGTGTCGACAATCGGGCAGCGCTCGCCGCCGATGACCGTGTGGTACCACAGCCAGGCCTTAGGGTTGATCGGTTCGCCGACGGAGCCGAGCAGCCGCAGCGAGGAAAGGTCATGCTTGGCGGGGTACTGGGCGCCCCATTTCATGCAGGCGCGGATCGCGGTCGGCGCGGTGTAGAAGACCGACACGCGGTACCGCTCGATGATGTTCCACCAGATGTCCTTGTCCGGGTAGTCGGGCGCACCCTCGAACATCACCGACGTGCAGCCATTGGCCATCGGGCCGTAGACGACATAGGAGTGGCCGGTGATCCAGCCGACGTCGGCGGTGCACCAGAAGACGTCACGCTCCGGGTCCAGGTCGAACACCATGGCGGTCGTGCTGGCAACACCGGTCAGGTACCCGCCGGTGGTGTGCACGATGCCCTTTGGCTTGGCCGTGGAACCGGATGAGTACAGCAGGAACAGCGGGTGCTCGGCCTCCATCGGCTCCGCCGGGCACTGCGGGTCGGCGCCGGCCAGCAGCTCGTCGTACCACAGATCGCGACCGGGTCGCATCGGACAAGGTGAGCCCGCGGACCGGACGACGACGATGGTCTGCAGCGTGGCCAGGCCGTCCACGGCGTCGTCGACGGCTGACTTGATCGGGACCGTCTTGCCCTTGCGGCGGCCGCCGTCCGCGGTGATCAGCGCCTTCGCGGACGACACCTCGAGCCGCTCCCGCACCGCGGACGGGGCGAAGCCGCCGAAGACCACGTTGTGCGGGGCGCCGATCCTGGCGCAGGCCAGCATGGCCACCACGACCTCGGGGATCATCGGGAGGTAGATCCCGACCACATCCCCCTTGGTGACGCCGCGTGCCTTCAGCCCGTTCGCCAGCCGCTGCACGTCGGCGAGCAGTTCGGCGTAGGTAAGGTCGCGCTGCTCGCCTTCCTCGCCGTGCCAGTGAAAGGCCACCCGGTCGCCATGGCCGGCCTGAACGTGCCGGTCGAGGCAGTTGTACGACACGTTGAGCGTGCCGTCGGCGAACCACCGGTAGAACGGCGGATTGCTGTCGTCGAGCACCTCGGTGAACGGGGTGGCCCAGTCCAGCCGCTGGCGGGCCTGATCGGCCCACCAGGCCGGCGGATTGGCCGCGGCCTGCTCATATACGGCGGGATCCGCGACCCTCGCCTGGGCGGTGAACCCGGCGGGCGGGGCGAAGTCCTTGACCTGGAGCAGAAGGTCCAGACGCTTTTCTGCCTCTATGGGCGGTGTGGACATGACGACCTCCTCGTCGCTAGGTTTGTAACGTTAGAGAGCAATTTGTTAACAACATGCGCTCTTGAGTTCCTCGCCCGCTAGAGGCTTAAGGCCCTTAGCGGGCGGCCCTTCGGCCGCTGGCGCTCGCGGTGGTCCCGGGGTCCAGCGGGTAGCAAGTGACTAAGGTCCCGAACCCAGGGGGTCGGCCGACCCTGGGAGACCCGGGCGGTCCCTGGTCAGCTTGATGGCACCGCGGATTGTGCGGGACGTACGCCACTGACGCCGAACTCAGGGGATACCGATGAACACCCTTGACCTGTCCCGATGGCAGTTCGGGATCACCACCGTCTACCACTTCATCTTCATCCCGCTGACCATCGGCCTGGCGCTGGTGGTGGCCTGCCTGCAGACCTGGTGGCTGATCAAGAAGGACCCGGTCTACCTGCGGCTGACGAAGTTCTTCGGGAAGATCTTCCTGATCAACTTCGCGGTCGGCGTGGTCACCGGGATCGTGCAGGAGTTCCAGTTCGGCATGAACTGGTCGGCCTACTCCGAGTTCGTCGGCAACGTGTTCGGCGCGCCGCTGGCGATGGA
>Ga0302232_10002578_pt1 | contig 12362 bp, 10 predicted proteins | sample II_Palsa_N2_3_FD_193575 | JGI IMG/M metagenome (GOLD analysis project Ga0302232, IMG submission 193575) | Peat permafrost microbial communities from Stordalen Mire near Abisko, Sweden - II_Palsa_N2_3 | ecosystem: Environmental > Terrestrial > Soil > Palsa > Peat permafrost | place: Sweden...
GAAAGTCGGCGCGGCGCCGTAGCAATATCCGTTGCCATGATTACCGACGAGCACCTCCAATGCGGTGAACCCGTCCGCGATCCATCCACCAATCCAGCGGGTAACGGTTTCAGCATCGGCCGCGAGCGTCTCGCGCAAGGTGGCGAGTACACGTTGGTTGTTGAGCGGGTGAATGTCACAGGCAATGATTGCTGCCATCGAGCGGACGATCGCGCGGTCATCAACATCGGCGGGCAACAATGCGGGGTCCGGATGACGCTCTTCAAGCCATTCGAGTATGGCAAGGCTTTGGGTGAAAGTTCTATCCCCCTCGACCAGCGCGGGAACGAACCCCTGGGGCGCGATCGCGCGGTAGCCGGCGGCTTTCTGCGCCCCCGTCCGCAGGTCATGGGCGACTTGTTCATAGACCAGGCCCTTGAGGTTGAGCGCGATCCGCACGCGATAGGCCGCGCTTGATCGCCAGTAGCTATGCAGAACGAGCTCGGCGCTCATGACGCGGGCAGGACGATAGCCCGACACTCGCCAAAGCCGATCGATACGAAGCCTTCGGCGTGCGCCGTCGCCGTCAGCAGGATCTCGTCTCCGTCCTCGACGAAAGTTCGAGCTTCTCCTGATGGCAGCGCGATAGATGTCTTCCCGCCATTACTGATCTCGAGGAGACTGCCGAAGCCATCCACCGTGGGCGCCGAGATCGTGCCAGTACCCAGCAGGTCTCCCGGGTTCAGATTGCAGCCGTTTGAGGCGTGGTGTGTAACGATCTGCGCTGCGGTCCAGTACATATTCGATGCTGGTCCCTCGCTCAGCCTGTACGGCGGCTCTCCGGCATTTCGCATTCGGGCCGTTGAGATGCTTGCAGTGAGTCTTATTGCCAGCGCCCCGGCCGCCTGGTCGGCCGCATCGAACAGATAGGGCAGCGGTGCCGGGTCGCCTGTCGGCCGCGAGGGCTGGGCAATCCGGAAAGGCGCGAGCGCTTCGGCCGTGATGATCCAGGGCGAGATCGTGGATTGGAAGTTCTTGGCGAGAAAGGGCCCGAGCGGCTGATATTCCCACGCCTGGAAGTCGCGCGCCGACCAGTCGTTCAGCAGGCAGAAGCCCGCTATGTGGCGCTCTGCGTCGGCGATCGAGATCGGTTCGCCAAGCGCGTTACCTTCCCCAATCCAGACTCCGAGTTCCAGCTCATAATCTAGTCGCCCGCTTGGCCCGACGGTAGGCGCATCGGCGTCAGGCCGCTTGCGCTGCCCCTTCGGTCTCACAAGCGGCACGCCAGAGGGACGGATCGACGACGCCCGGCCGTGATAACCAATGGGCACATATTTGTAGTTGGGCAGCAGCGGGTTGTCGGGCCGAAAAAGGGCGCCGACATTGTTCGCGTGGTGGATGCCGACATAGAAATCGGTGTAATCGCCGATCGCCGCCGGCAAATGCATCTCGCACGCTCGCGCCTCGTTGAGAAACGGCGTGACCGCGCTCTGGTGGTGCGGATCCGTCAGCAGTTCGAACAAGCGATGCCGGAGTTCCAAGCGCTCGGCTCTTGGCAGACCCAAAAGCCGGTTCAGGTTTGTCGACCATATGGCTTGGACGCCGGGATTGCGGAGCATTCCGAACTCTACCGCGTCGGCGACGTCGAGAATGAGGTCGCCAATGGCGACACCAACCCGAGGCGCGCCGTCGCCTCGACTGAAAATGCCGAAAGGCAGATTCTGCACGGGGAAGTCAGGGTGGCCATTCGCGCTGTCTACCCAGCTGGTGGCGGCGGCATCATGGGTATGGTCGATCTCGGGCTGGGTCATCGTGGAAGTCGAGCCTTCTGAAACTCCGACCAGCAAGCATCATAGTCGAGCTGGCAGAGCGGGGTTTCAACGGCAAAGCGGGTCGGCCGGATGACGTGGCGGCTTTCGAACATGAAGGCCATGCTGTTCTCGATTCTATGGGGCTTCAGGTCCGCCGCGACCGCCTGCTCGTAGCTGGCGCGATCGGGGCCGTGGCCGGACATGCAATTGTGCAGACTGGCGCCACCCGGTGCGAAACCGCCCGCCTTGGCATCATAGGCGCCCTCGATCAGCCCCATGAACTCACTCATGATGTTGCGGTGGAACCAGGGCGGCCGAAACGTGCCTTCCGCCACCATCCAGCGCGGCGGGAAGATCACGAAGTCGCAGTTGGCGGTACCGGGCGTAGCGCTCGGGCTCGTCAGCACCGTGAAGATCGACGGATCGGGATGGTCGAAGCTGACCGTGTTGATGGTATTGAACCTGCGCAGATCGTAGCGACAGGGTGCCAGGTTCCCGTGCCATGCCACGACGTCAAAGGGTGAATGGTCGATCGTTGTGACGAAAAGCGCGCCCATGAACTTCTGAACGATCTGGGTCGGCTCCTCCCGGTCTTCGAAGGCCGCCGTCGGGCTCTCGAAGTCGCGCGGGTTGGCGAGCCCGTTGGAGCCGATGGGACCGAGATCGGGCAACTGGAAGTGCGCGCCGTAATTCTCGCAAACATAGCCCCGCGCGGGCCCCTCGGGCAGTTCCACGCGGAAGCGCACGCCGCGAGGCACAAGTACAACGGACAGCGGGGTGACCGTCATCGCGCCGAACTCGGTGACAAGGCGAAGCGTTCCTGATTGCGGCACAATCAGCATCTCGCCATCGGCATTCTGGAAGGCGCGGTCGGTCATCGACTGAGTCGCGGCATACAGATGTATGCCGATCCCGGTACCGGCTGCGACGTCACCGTTGCCTCCATAGGTGACCAGCCCGTCGATGAAGTCGGCAGGCCGATCGGGGAGGGGCAGCGGATCCCAGCGCAGACGATTGGGAGAAGGCGGCACGTTGGTGAAGGGGCCGCTGCGAAGCCATGCTCCGCCTCGTAGGTTACGAACGGCGCATGGCTGGCAGTGGGCCGCAGACGATAAAGCCAGCTGCGCCTGTTCTCGGTCCGGGGCGCCGTAAAGGCTGTGCCGGAGATCTGTTCTGCGAACAGACCGAAAGGCACATGCTGGGGTGAGTTACGGCCGACGGGCAGCGCGCCTGCGACCGCTTCGCTTGCGAAGTGGTTGCCGAAGCCGACCAGCATCGCCTCGCTGGCAACCTCGGGCATCGGACCGTCGGCAGCCTCCAAGGGCCTTTCTACCGTCACTGGTTATCTCTCCAGTTCGTCAGTCAGGCGTCGACCGTGACCACGCCACGGCGGATTTGGTCGAGCTCAATCGATTCATAGAGCGCCTGGAAGTTGCCGTTGCCGAAGCCCTCATTGCCCTTGCGCTGGATGATCTCGAAGAAGATCGGGCCGAACATGTTCTCTGTGAAAATCTGGAGGAGGATGCCCTCCTGCTCGACGTCGCCGTCGATCAGGATGCGGTTGCGTCTCAGCCGTTCGAGATCCTCGCCGTGGCCGGGTACGCGCTTGTCGACGAGCTCGTAATAGGTCTCGATCGTGTCCTGCAGCCTTACGCCATTGGCGCGCAACTTCTCGACCGTCGCGAAGATATCTTCGGAGGTTAGGGCCAGATGCTGAATTCCTTCGCCGTTATAGTTGCGGATGAATTCCTCGATCTGGCTCTTGTCATCCTGGCTCTCGTTCAAGGGAATGCGGATCGCCTTGTCGGGCGCGATCATCGCCTGGCTGAACAGGCCGGTCGCCTTGCCCTTGATGTCGAAATACTTCTGTTCTTCGAAGCCGAAGAGCTTGGCGTAGAATTCGCTCCAGACGCGCATCTGCCCGCGTTTGACGTTGTGGGTAAGGTGATCGAGCAGGTCGAGACCGACGCCATTGCGTGCCGCGGCTTCGCGCCAGCCTGGTACCTCTTCCCAATGGGTGAATGGATCGCCTTCGACCAGATAGAGGAGTGAGCCACCAATGCCCAAGATCGCATAGGCACCGGGAAGCGCGCTGGTCGCGGGGTCGGCCGAGGTAGCGCCTCGTTCGAGCGCGAGCTTATAGGCGTGGGCCGCGTCCGCCACGCGAAACGCCATGCCGTTAGCCGATGGGCCGTGCGCGGCACGAAACTCCGCCGCCTGGCCCGTCGTCCTCGAGTTGATCACCAGCGCGATCCGACCTTGTCGGAACAGGATCATCTCGCCATCGGGCGATCTGGCGGCCGCAGTGAACCCGAGTTGCACGAGCTGCCGCGCCATGAGCGCGGGCTCGGGCGACGTGAACTCGGCAAAGGCGAAACCGTCAAGTCCAAGCGGATTATGTGGGGCGGACATGGATGCTCTCTCAGCTTATCTTTGGAGATGGGGGGCGATCGCAGCGACGAACGGCGCAACCGTATCGCTGCGCAGCCCCGCGATATTGATGCGACCGGAATCGGCCATGTAGATGCCGTGGCTCGTCCGCAGAGACAGCACGGCGTCTCGCGCCAAGGGCAGCATGGCAAACATCCCGCCCTGCTCTGCTAAAGCGGCAAGCCGCGGTTCGGCATTCGCAAGTGCCGCGCGCAGCGACGCAATGCGCCGCCGCATCTCGTTGAGCTCCGCCGTCCAGCTGGTCGTCAGGACGGCATCGTCCAGAATCTCTCGGACGGCTGCTGCGCCATGGTCGGGAGGCATCGACCAGAGACTGCGAGCCAGCACCAGGAGATTGTCCCGCACGGCGGCAATCGCTTCGCCGCTTGCCGCCTTCACCCACAGGGCGCCGACGCGGTCGCGGTAGAGGCCAAAATTCTTATCACAACTATAGGCGACGATTGCCTCGGGGACGGCCGCGAGCAGGGCTCGGGTTGCCGCCGCATCGTCGTCAAGACCCCGACCAAGGCCCTGATAGGCGAGATCGACAAACGGGATCAGATGCCGTTCCTCGATCATCGCGATCAAAGCCGCCCATTCGTCCGGCGCTAGCTCTGCGCCGGTCGGATTGTGGCAGCATCCATGGACCAGGACGACGTCGCCCGCCTTCGCCCCGTCGAGCGCCTCCATCATCGCGGCGAAATCAACTGTCCCCGTCACCGCATCGAAGAAGGAATGCGATCGGACAGTGAGACCCGCCTCGCGAAAGATCGGCGCATGGTTGGGCCAAGTGGGCGTGCCGATCCAGACGTCCGGTTGGCCTGCTCCGCGGGCGATGAGCTCGGCGCCTAGTCGCAGAGCGCCCGTGCCGCCCGGAGTTTGCACGCCGGTCAGAAGCGGGTCTGCGGATAGCGGCCGGCCGAACACGATCGGTGCGAGGAGCTCGACAAATCGCGCATCGCCTTCGGCGCCGAGATAGGCCTTCGTTGATTGTGTCTCGGCAAGCCGGCATTCCGCTGCCTTGATCGCTCGCATGACAGGCGTCTCACCGGCGTCATTGCGATAGACACCAACGCCGAGGTCGATTTTGTCGGAACGTGGATCCTGTCGGTAAAAACCGATGAGGCTGAGCAAGGCGTCGGGTGGCTGGCGTTCCAGGGTGCCAAACCGGGGCGGTGACGGCAGTGCCGCCTCGCGGATCTGATCAGTGATCATGCGACTGCCTTCTCGCGGGCATATGCCTGCGTTCCTCGCGTGTAGACCTTGTCGGTCGGGAGGATCGTCTCGATCTCGATGTCCGGCGCGTCGGCAAGCTCTGCGTAGAGCGGACCGAAGTCGGTCTCGAGGGTCTGCTCGAGCAGGTCTTCGAAACTGTCGATGACGAAGTAATTCTGCTGATAGTCGTCGATCCGATACTTGGTCCGCATCAGCCGCCTGACATCGAAGCCCAGCCGGTTTGGCGAAGGATCATCCAGTGAGAACATGGACTCCCCGTAGGAAGAAACGATGCCGGCTCCATAGATTTTCAGATTCTCGGCACCGTCGCGGATCAGACCGAATTCGACCGTATACCAATAGAGGCGCGAAAGCCTCTCGATGACCCCACCGTCGGCCGCGCGTTGCCCACCGACGCCGTAGGCCTGCATGTAATCGGCGAAGACGGGGTTCGCGAGCAAAGGGACATGACCGAAGACATCGTGAAAGATGTCCGGTTCCTGCAAATAATTCAGCTGCTCAGGCGTACGGATGAAATTGCCGGCGACGAAACGGCGATTGGCCAGATGGTCGAAAAACACATCGTCCGGGATGAGGCCGGGGACCGCAACCACCTGCCAACCCGTAGCCTTTACCAGTCGCTCTGACAGTTCCTCGAAATCCGGGATGCCGGGCTTCGACATACGCAGCACGTCAAGGCCCTCGATGAACTCGGGGGCGACCCTTCCAGGCAGCATGTTGGCCTGACGTTCGAACAGCCGGTCCCACATGGCATGCTCGGCCGCGGTGTAGCGGTCCCAGCCTTGGGAGATGGTCCAGTCCTCGGCGGCCCCAGCCGGGCGCCCTGTTTGCACGTTTGCCATGCGGAGACTATTGCACCGTAAAGGCGAATTTGCTTTTCAATCGCGCGGCGTTTTGGCGAATTGTTGGATAGGCTGATCGGAAATGGGCGGGAGAGTGAAATTATCATACGCGCTCGACGAAATCGATCGCCGCATCCTGGCGGCGCTTCAGGTGGATGCGGGAATCAGTAACGGAGAGCTGGCCGAGAAGGTCGGCAGTTCGACCGCATCCGTGTGGCGACGAATAAAAGCTATGGAGGCAAGCGGCCTGCTGAAGCAGGCCGTCAGGCTTTTGAATCCACTCGTGCTTGGCTACGGCGTCAACGTGCTGTGCAACATCCGGGTGCGCAGCCACGCGCGAGACGTCCGAAGTGCCTTCGAAAGCTTTGTCGCGGAGCGCGCGGAAATCCTCGAATGCTTTTCCATGTCTGGAGATTGGGATTATCTCCTACGCATCGTCGCTATCGACGTGCCGGGCTACGAACGTTTCTTGATGGACGTCCTTGTCGAACACCCCTCGGTTGGTGGCGCATCGTCACACTTCGCACTGTCACTAACTAAATATAGTACGGCTCTTCCGCTTTCGTAGTCCTAAAAAGGCGTTTGCGACAATGTAGTGTATCTCGGTCATGCGAATTTCATCATGGTACAGTTAGATCTATAGATAGGGTAGGTAGCGCCATTCGCTTACTGAATTTCTGCCAATTGCAGAACAATGTTTCTCGATCATTAGTATTGAATTTTCCGAACAGGTTCTTGAGGTGCCATTTAACGGTGTTTTCGGATATATCGAGGGTGCGTCCGATCTCTTTGTTAGACAGCTTTCGTCCGAGAAGCTCTACGATCTCGCGCTCACGCACGCCGAGCATGACCTCCATGCCGTTACCTGTAAGGTCATTTCCGGCGCGGTAGCCACTGCTGAGCACCGATAGCGCGAAGCGATCCATGCCGTGGTCGACGGCGCGACGATGGCGATCCTGCCTGAGAGCGCGAAGTATTTCGGTCACGCCGTCCCGCCGATCCACGAACGGACGCAGGATCATCGACGGCGCTGCCAGCCGGACAGCCTCGAGCATGTCCGACATGGCTCGGTCGTGCTGGCCGATCTCCCACTCGGCCAGACTGGCGAGAATATGCCAGTCGATACGCGCTCGCGCACAGTATCGCGTTTCGGCCGCTCCTCGAATTGCGATGAGTTGCGCCAGCGCCTGATCGGCGCGGCCCGTCGCAATCCGAACCCAGGCCTCGACATGTTCGAGCGCAAGGCGCGGATGAATGTCGCGAATGTCGGTCGCGAGAGCTCCGGTTTTCAGCCGCTCGATGAGCTGTGCTGCCGCGTGGTAATGACCAAAGCAGCACATCTGTTCGGCCCAACAGATCATGACCAGACGCTCAACGCGAGGCAATCGCTTGCGCTGTGCCGTCTTCGCGCTGTCGAAGACGTGGGCGTAGGCACTCGTCAGACCCTGCCGCCGTGCGGTGATCCTGATCCGCGCCTGGGACGCGATGGGGAAGCAAGCCGTGCCGAGATTTTCGACTGCGGGGAATGTGCCGAGCAGCAGCTTCTCGGCCAGCTGATATTCGCCGCGATCAATCGCAAGTTCTGCCAGCATGGCATGTCCGTACATCACCGCATCGGACAGATTACCATGCTGGTCGGCTTCCCGTCGGATGCCGCGCTCGTACGATGCGATTGCTTCATCATACCGGCCATCGAGCATGAGCGCTTGGCCCTGAAGAAAATCCATCAAGGCAATGCTCGAGGGAAGGTGCATCTGATCGTAGAAACGTTTCGCTCGTTCGGCCGAGGCGATCGCGGCTTCAAGGTTGCCAAGCTCCACATTGGCCGCGCACATCGCGTTTTCGAGGATGGCCGTCGCCATGCGGTCACCGTGTGGGACGTTGGCAGAGGCGCGTGCGAGGAGGGCGTATTCTGTTGGGTCGAGGACACGGTCTTCGAGGAGTCGCAGGCAATGGCCGACGAGCGAGAGCTCGGATTCGAACACGGGGTCAACGGTAGCTGGTTGCGTCTCGCTCAGGGGTCCGAACGCGCTCAGCGTGTCCGATAGTTCACCGGTGGTGGACAGGAGAAACAATCGGGTGAGCTGCAAGACCGGGGAGTCACGTAGGATCTCCGAGGGAAGAAGGTCGAATATCGCATTCAGTCCAGACCATTGCGGGCTCTGGTTTCGCCAGAGGATCGCGAGCCGCCACCCCCCGGCCTGTTCAATGATCGCACCGAGCTGAGTCCAGTTCTCGGCCAGGACAGCATGATGGATCGCGCGTATGGGATCTTTGGCGGTGGTCCACCACTGGGCTGCACGATCATGCAGCGCCTGCTGTTGCGGACCGAGCGGCTCAGAAGCGCCAAGATAGAGGCGTAACAGCGGGTGAGCGAAGCGCCAGCTGGCCACCGCGCCGGCCTCGCGCGTTAAAAGACCGTGATACTCGAACGCCTCGATGACGCTCCGGCCGCTTGGCACGCTGAGCACGAACTCGATCAATTCGGGCGTCAGCTTATCGAGGATCGCGACGCGACGGGCGAGCGAGCGCCAGTCCTTTAGGTCGCAATCGACGTTGAGCTCAAAATAGCGATCGAGGCGCCGAGCATGCGACCGAAAGCGCACATCTGCCGTCTCGAGGGCCGCCTCCTGATAGACCGACTGACGGAAGAGCATGACACCCATTGGCCAGCCGCCAGTTGCCTCTTCCACGGCGCGCATATCGGGAGGTGCGTCGATGGCGCCGGCGCTCAGGAGCAGCGTCTTAACTTCGGCCGGCGTGAACCGGAGGTCATCGGCATTGAGTTCGAAGACCCGGCCGCGCGCGAGCTCGGCGACCGGGATGGGGAATGGCGTTCGGCCGGCAAGCACGAAGCATGGTCCCGACTCTGCGAGCAGAAGCGATTGCAACAGAAGTTCCGCTTGTGTGCCGCGGATCGTCTCCACCTGATCGCAGACGATGCGTTGAGCATTGGGAAGCGCGACCAACCTCGCGATGCCGTCCTCGATCGATACCGGCGGGTCCTGGCCTGGCCCTATGGCGGCCGATAAAGCAGCGAGGAGGACTATCGGATCGCCAGCCGAAGGCGTCAGCGTAACCAAGCACCTGTTTGGACGGGCGGCGCTCCACGACCGAAGGAGTTCGGTCTTGCCGAAGCCCGGGCCGGCCGTGATGAGAAGGTGCCCGCGCGCAGCCGCGCGATCGAGAGCGCGGCCAAGCCGTAGGTTTCTCGGATCACTCGACAAGGCGATCAATCTCGCTGCCCGCGTCGGCCATCACTGCCTCCAGAACCGTCTCTGGTCTTTCATCCAACCTTCTTGAAAGCGGACCACAGTGCAAGTCGGGACGTAGCGGCTCACGCTCGCGCCAAAACGGTCAATTTGCCCTTTTCGGCGGCGCGATGCACGCGCATCACGATCGCAACGAGAAGTGCTGCGCCAAGGCCGTAGCCTCCAAGGCTGATGAAACGCGCGCCGTCCGTAAGGTCGCGCCCCGAAAAACTGAGCCAGGTTCCGACCAGCGCGGGGCCGCTTGCGATACCAAGCCCCTGCGCGCCAGTCGTCGCAGCAGCGATCCGGCCACGCGGGTCGGCCGCGGACATCAACCCTGACAGGTTGGGCAGGAAGTAAAACCACGCGAAAAAGAAGGTGATGACACCTATCGCGTAGGCGTGTGTGACAGGCTCCATGGCAAACACGATAGCCGCGATCGACACCGCGAACGCGATCAGCATCCGAGCGAACCGGAATGGAGAAGCGTGGGTGAGCAGGGCTGCCAGCGCACCGACGCCACCCACTGCGTAGCCGATGCTCAGGATGCGGGCCACGGCGTCCGGCGTCGTGCCCAGAGCGACGCCGATCCGATCAAGATAGGCGAAGGTCGCGCCGTAGCCGACGTAGATGAGCAGCATTGCCGCTATTGCGAAGATGAAGAGGCTTGGGGCGGGGGAGGGGTCGTCGGTTTGGGGCGTATCGTCCAGCCGCACTGGCTGGGTCAGGTCGGGGAAGCGGCCGACGAAGGGCAGCACGATGATCGGACCAATCGCGCACAGAAGGAAGATGTACGCGGGACCCAGCGTCTCTCGCACGGTCGGTACAAGGCTCTGGATCGCGGCACAAAGTGCAAGCAGGGCCACGTCGAAGATAGCGAAGGTTCGGACTGGATTTGCTTGGCGCGTGACGGCGGCGCTCATGAGAGCATAGCCGGCGCCTTCGCCTGCGCCCGCGATCGCGCGGACTGCGAGAATGAGCGTTGGTTCGCGCACCCAGATGCTGCCAAGATTGGCGATCGCCAGCAACACGAGGGAAAGGGCAGCGAGCCAGCGGGCCGGGAAGCGGAGCATCAGGGCCGTGACGGTGATGGCGCCGACCGAAGCGGTGACCATGTATAGCGTGGCGGTCCATCCAGCGGCCGTCAGCGAAAGGCTGTAAGCATCGACGTAGGTGCCGACGATTGAGGGGATCAGCGCATTGGTGATGAGCACGACGAGGCCCACCGCGAGGATGATGAGGATGGTTCCGCTAGCCGGTTCGTTATCGCGCCTGGTCTGATGCATCACTTGCTCCCGCTCGGCGGCCTGCAATCATAGTGTATTCCGAACCACTTGCCCTGCCTTCATCAGGAAGGGCAGGTCGCCGATCGATTTGAACAGGGTGAGGTCTTTGAGCGGATCGCCGGCCACCAGCAGCAGATCCGCAAACGCCCCCGGCGCGATACAACCGATTTCCCCGGTCATCTGCATAATCTCGGCGTTTACAGATGTCGCCGAGCGCAACACCTCAATCGGATCGTCGACTCGGCCGCGCAATTCGAACTCGCCTCCCTGGGCAGGATGATAGCGATGGTCGAGCAGGTCGGTGCCGAGCCCAAGCTTCACGCCGTTGCGCCGGCAGGTCTCGATCGAGGCGAACATCTGGTCGATAGCCTCGCGGATTTTGATAACGCCCATGGGCGGGATACCAAGCTCGCTCGCGTGCTTTTTTAGTATCTCGGCGACCGACAGCGTCGGCACGACATAGGCGCCGTGTTCGGCGATGAGCTGTGCCGTGTCATCTCGGTGGATGAGGCTCCCATGCTCGATCGAACGGACGCCCAGCGTGACGCAGCGACGTGCGCCTTCATCGGTGTGACAGTGCGCCATCACATATTTGCGCCGTGTTCCGGCTTCGTAAACGGCGGCGCGAATTTCGTCGTCGGTGAACTGTGGCATCCACATTGGATCGGTCGGCGAGAGGACGCCGCCCGACACGAAGATCTTGATCTGGCTCGCGCCGCGCCGCAGCTCGTCACGCACGGCAAGGCGCATCGCATCGATGCCATCGACCACTCGCGAGATCGAGCCCGACGCCGCCTGACATCCGCACAGGTCGATCTCGTTACCGGGACGGGAATCACCGTGGCCGCCCGTTTGCGACAAGGCCTTTCCGGCGAAGTGGAAACGAGGGCCCTCGATCAGTCCCTCGTCGATCGCCATTTGGAGCCCGCGCTCGCCGCCGCCTGCATCGCGGACCGTCGTGAAGCCTCGATGGAGTGCACCACGCAGCACTTTGGCGGCATGGCTTGCCAGCAGGGACGGTGGCATCCGGTCGGCCGCGGGTATATCGAAGGTGGGCGAATAAGCGTGAAAATGAGCGTCGATGAGGCCAGGCATCAAGAAGCCCCCCTCGCAGTTCACGACCGCGGCGTCGCTTGCGCCTATGCTGCCCGGTCCGACCTCGACGATATGGTCGTTCTCGACGACGACATCGACGCCATCCCGAACCTCGTGCCCGTCAAACACGATTGCGTTCGTAAGGCGAAACATCGTCATGCTGGAGCCCCTGTCGTCCAGCATGTGTTTTTGGCGGCGACATCGACACCATAGAGCGTGAGGGCTTCATCTCGCGTCAGAAATTCGTTGCTGACGTCCTCCAGTACCCGCGTCCGATCACGAGACTGCGGGGCTCCCCAGCCGCCGCCGCCGCTGGTGGTCAACTGGAGGCGGGTTCCGACCGGAAAGGGTCCGATGCCACCGGTGGCAGTGCGCATTGGCGCGCTAGCTTGGCCATCCTGGATCACCCTTAGATGGCCAGTCTTGCCGGGC
>Ga0302232_10002579_pt1 | contig 12361 bp, 9 predicted proteins | sample II_Palsa_N2_3_FD_193575 | JGI IMG/M metagenome (GOLD analysis project Ga0302232, IMG submission 193575) | Peat permafrost microbial communities from Stordalen Mire near Abisko, Sweden - II_Palsa_N2_3 | ecosystem: Environmental > Terrestrial > Soil > Palsa > Peat permafrost | place: Sweden...
TACGATCGTGAGATGTCGGCGGAATATTAGCAACGTCAGTCATAGACTCCTTCCTTGAAATGGTGGTTTGCTGGTTGAAAGCGAACTTGCGACGAAAAGCGTCGAGGCCCACAGTGGAGGCACCAGGAAACTGCGGCAATCAAAGCTCAAGAACAACCTTACCTTTGCTGCCTTTGGCTACGGCATCGTAGGCGCGGGCAATATCGTTTTTCCCGAACCGCTCTTCAGCCAGCAGCGGCTTCAGTTGATGCTGCTCCGCGAGCTCGGCTGCCCTTTGAAGAATCTGCCCGTGATTGGAACGCCCGATTCCTGTCAACAGCGGCAACAGCGTGAACACCCCGGAGTAGGTGGCCGCACGAAAAGACAGAGGCGCGAGCGAATGTGAGTCCCAGCCCAGACAACTGACGACATGACCCGTGTAACGTTTGACGGCTGCGAACGAGGCATCGGTTACCGCGCCGCCAAGGGTGTCGTAAACGATATCGAAGCCTTCACCGCCGGTGTGCTCAGCAACATACTCGTCGACTGCCGCATGCCTGTCGATCGCGATCGCGCCCACTGCCTCAACAATCGATCGCTTGTCGTCTGATACCGTGGCAAATACCGTCGCGCCGTGTGCAACGGCAATCTGCACCGTGGCATACCCAACACCACCTGCACCAGCATGCACCAACACTGTCTGCCCGGCATGCACACCCGCGCGATCCACTAGACCCTCCCACGCCGTAATCGTGACCAGCGGCAACGCAGCAGACTGCCGCATGGTGAGTGTCTTCGGCTTACGTGCAAGCAGCGCTGCATCCGCAACGACGAACTCCGCCAGCGTTCCCTGCAACCCGCCGACCCCGCCAACCATTCCAAACACCTCGTCGCCTGGCCGAAATCCCGTTACGCCGGCGCCTACCGTCACCACCACGCCCGCCATGTCCAGCCCCAGCACAGCCGGGAGTGGCTGCTTCGCGTGTCCGCCTTCTCCCGCGCGAATCTTGGTGTCGAGTGGATTCACTCCGCTTGCGCGAATCTTCACCAGTACCTGATCATTCGCGGGTTGCGGTGTAGGGATTTCTACCGCGCGGAATGGTCCGCCTGCACTCTCGACGACATATGCGATCATCGTTTCCCCTTTACGTCATGCGCCACACTTACCGGCACGGCCGAGAACAACACCGCCGCAGAAATTTCCAGATGAATTGAAACGTAGCAGATAAAAGCGAACTTGCACCAGATGGATTCTGATGTTTTTAGGACGATTGGCCAACCCCGCAATCGTGACAAAATGTAAGCAAGATTCATAACGGCTTGGCGAAAGGATACGGGTGGATCGCCCAAGGTAATGGGGTGAGACGCCATCGAATGTGTGGCAGAATAGCTGCCCCCCGCGGCTAATTGTAGAATCGTGTCGCGATAATCTGGGCGCCGGGATCGGTGGCGCCAATGCTACTGGTTTGAATCAGCAGTTCGAAGGAGCGGAGCGATCCGTTCGGCAGGCGTGCCCGCTCCAGAATCGGACGCATGTCCGGGGAGTAAAACAGAACATCGGCCGCCGCCTGCGTTGCCGCCATATTCAGTCCCTGGATGATGAGTACATGGCCGCCGCCATCGAGATTTGGCAGGTAATCGATTACCCCATAGGTGCGGTTCGCCATCTGGCCTGTGCCGTTTAGATATTGCTTCTGCTCTTTCCCGTTCGGATGTTCGTTCAGCACCAGCGATTGATCCACCGTCGAAGAATATTGCAGTCTGAAGTTCATGCGACCTTCAAAGAGGGAGGCCCAGGGATTCGTGTGGCTCGAACCCAAAAGAATCACATTCGAGCTCTTAAGGTCCTCTGCGGTGATGCTACGCGCATAGCGGATGTCCACTCGCCCCGCAGAAAGCTCACGCAACTGCATGAGCTTCGCCGCGATGTTCAAATCGACCACACTTGTGTACCGCTGCTGGCGTAGATCTGCGAGGTTCCCCGAATCAATGCCAGGTAGCGACGTCTCGCCGGAGAAGTAGGAACCATTCGCGTAGGTCTCCAGCGAAATCTGCTTTCCGGTCAGATTCTGCAGAATGCCAAGGCCGCTATCCGCTGGAACGATCAGAGTATTGCGGTCCTTCTGAAACAACTCCGCCCAAATCGGATGAGCGAGGTCAGGGGTTTTACCATCGTCTGCGCGGTGGGTCGCCGACCAGGCAAATGCGCCCAGGACGCATCCCATCAGCAAACAGATCAGGCCTTTCAACCAAGCTGCCCACTGCGACCGACCGCGCTCCATTCGTTGCACTCCCAATTTTGCTAAGGGCAGCGTCCCCGACTCGACCGCGCCAGTTATTGGCGCGATCCTTTGCGCTGGAACACGATGGGATTCGCCCGGATCCTGATGGCCGCTGTCCGTGTTGGTCACAAAGATGGGCACATACCCTCCGCGCGGAATCACAATCCTCAGCGGCTCGTGGCTGCCCTCAGACTCAAAGTATTCATCCATCCGCTTGCGCAGCGTGCGCGCATAGCTGCGGACGATATTGTCTTCGCCCGGGTTATAGTCGGTCGGCCGATTGAAGATGTGGATTCCAATACGCTGCTCGGAGATGTTGTGAGAGTTCCCCATCAGGGTCTGCTCGCAGATATGAAGCAGGAACCTGGGTAGCAGGTCCGACCTGCACAGCAGCTTGCTCGCTGCTATGCGACAGGCCAAGTGCCATTCTTCCATGTCCGAGAGGCGGTCCGCATCGACCGACGGCACCGTCTCCACCATCCCGACAGCTCCTCTTGACATCCTGTGATAACCCAGACTCGAGCCGCCCCCGGTGGTCTTGGAGAACAACTCTTTCGTTGCTGACATGGATACAGACTAGGCTCCGCAAATGAAAATTCGATAAACCACGCCGAAGCGATAGACCGAATTGGCCTTGATTTATAGAGGGGTGAGCAGGGGTGTGACCACGGGGCAAGCCTGTTTTTCACGCAACCGCACCCTTTCGGTGAACCCACTTAATCCGCATGATCAAAGGGCTGCCAGCAGTGGATGCAGTGGGTATACCGGCTCTGACCGGCTCCACGGAACCATTCGGCACGATTGCATTATGGAGTGACATTAGTGAAACGTCTTAATCTGTTCGTGTCGATTGTCCTTCTTCTCCTTCTCTCTTCTCTCACTGGATTCGCACAGTTTGAGACTGCCTCCGTCCTCGGCTACGTTCGTGACGCCTCAGGCGCCGCCCTGCCCGGTGCATCCGTGACCCTGATCGACGTGGACACCAAAACCCAGGTGACGGTCGTGGCCAACAGGCAGGGAGCTTACGAGTTTCCGGATGTAAAGCTCGGCCACTATCAGGTGACCGCCTCGATGAATGGCTTCGATGTTACGAAGACCGAAGACTTTACCGTGCAGGTTAACGCACATCAACGTGTGGACGTTGTCCTCAAGGTAGGCTCTGCAACCGAAACCGTCCAAGTAAATGCTGCGGCGGCGCTGCTTGAGACCGACTCCAGCGAGCGCGGCCAGGTCATCAACACCCGAGAGGTCGAAAACCTGCCGCTCAACGGCCGCGCCTATGCTGACTTGGCCGCACTGGTCCCGGGCGTACGCCGTAACATCCTTGAGAACTCCACCGACTCCAGCCGCGACGCCAGCTTCAACGTAAATGGCCAGCGCAGCGAATTCAATAACTTCCTTCTGGACGGTCTCGATAACAACGCCTATGGCACCTCGAATCAAGGCTTCTCGAATCAGGCGATCCCGCCGTCCCCGGACGCCATTAACGAGTTTCGCGTCGAAACCGACAACTACAGCGCCGAATATGGACGCTCCGCCGGAGCCGTCATCAACGTCAGCATCCGCAGCGGTACCAATAACTTCCATGGCAAGGCCTACGATTATTTGCGCAACACCGTCTTCAACGCCATCGGCCCCTTCACGCCCCCTTCCAATCCGCTGACCGGCGCAGCACAGAAGCCCGTCCTCATTCGCAATCAGTTCGGCGGCACATTCGGCGGTCCGATCTTCAAGGGTAAGCTCTTCTTCTTCGCCGACTACGAAGGCACGCGTCAGGTGGTGCACGCGATCAACAGTGCAACCGTTCCCACGGCGGACCAGAACGGCACCAGCGCACTGGCGATCGGCAACGGAGGCTATACCTTCCTCTCAGGCAAGAGCAGCGAAAGCAATGGCGCGCCTGTTCCGTTGGTCAATCCGCTGACCGGCCAGCTCTATCCCAACGGCGTGATTCCCTTTACGGATCCATCGGTCTCTTCCTTCGCGAAAGGTGTGCTCGGCGCGCTGCCCGCGCCCAACGTTTCCGGGGACCCATTCAGCAACAACTATGCCTCGCTGCCACCCGACACCATCAATGACGATAAGGGCGACATTCGCCTGGACTACACGATGAGTCCGAAGACCACCGTGTTCTTCCGTTACAGCGAACACCAGGGCATCATCAACTCGCCGCCAAACATCCAGGGGCCGGCAGGTGGCAACTCCAACGGTACGGTGAATATCTTCAACCAGCAGGCAGCCGGTGGCATCACGCAGGCTTTCTCGCAGAATTCAATTCTCGATGCGCGGTTCGCCTTCACGCTTACTGATGGCGGAAAGACTCCCTACGGCGCAAACCTTCCCAGCCTGGAGGCCGGCATCCCCGGGCTTCCAACCGATCCCGCGGTCGTCCGCAGCCTGAATGTGCAGAGCGTGAATACGTTCTCGCAGTTCGGCAACCAGGGATCCAATCCCCAATTCCAGAACCCGACGGTGTACAACCCGAAGGTCAACTACACGCTTCTGCGCGGCCGCAACCAACTGAAGTTCGGCTATGAGTTCCAGGCGGTCTACACGGCCATCGACGACTTCAACCCGGTCTACGGTCAGGACACTTACAACGGCGGCTACAGCTTTACCGGTGGCAGTGCCAGCACCCTCAGCGGCTCCGACACCGGCACGCGCGAAGCCGTCGCTCTCGCAGACTTTCTCTTCGGCGCTCGCGATACCTACCAACTCAACAACTTCGTGGTCGTCCACCTGAATCAGCGCAGCAACTTCATGTATGTGCAGGATGACATCCGCGTGAACTCGCGGCTCACGGTGAATGCTGGTCTCCGCTACGAGTTGGTGACGCCCCAGTGGGAGTCCCACAACCTGCTCGCCAACTATGATCCCACGACCCAATCGCTGATTCAGGCAACCAATGGCTCACTCTACCAACGCGCGCTCGTCAACATGCCGAAACTGGACTTCGCACCGCGGATCGGCCTCGCGTTCCAGGCGGATCCCAAGACGGTTATCCGCGCCGGGTTTGGCATCAACTATGCGCAGTTCAACCGTGAAGGTGGCGAGAATCTGCTCGTCTATAATCTTCCCGCCATCGTCAACAGCTCAGTGACCCAGGTGCCGAACAACGCGAACCCCGGCATTCGCGGTTCGAACCCCGGGCTAACACCTTGCACCGCCGCGCAGGCGGCCGCACCCTTCAACCCCGCGAACCCCATGCCCTGCTTCCTCACCACCTCACAGGGATACCCGTTGAATTTCGCGGATCCGGCCAACGTAACCGCCGCCAGCAATCTCTCGACCCAGGCGCGCTACATCCCAAAGAATCTGCCAACAGGATACGTGGAGAGCTGGCACCTGACTGTGCAGCGTTCGTTTGGAGCCAATACCACCTTTGAGGTGTCGTACGTCGGCGAACACGGCGTGAAGCTGGAGACCCTGGCCGACTTGAACCAGGCCGTGCCCAACGCCGTCACCGCAACCTGCAACACGATCACCACCGCCGGCTGCCTTTCCCTACAGGCTCGCCGTCCCATCCCCACCTTCACGACCATCGAAGAGACGCTGCCCGCCGGGCTACTTTACTACAATGCCCTGCAGACGAAACTGGAGCACCGCACGGCGCATGGACTTTACCTGCTGAACTCCTTTACGTACTCGCGCGCGGAAGACAACGCCGCTGGCCATCTCGACACACCGGACAACGACAACTCGCGCATCAACCTCGAGAACCCACTCGGCGAAATTGGGCCGTCAGCCTATAACCAGCCACTCAACGAAGTCCTTACCGTCGTCTACGATCTGCCCTACGGCAAGGGCCGAAAGTTCGGCTCGACCGCTCCCTCTGTCCTGCAGCAGGTGCTCGGCGGTTGGCAGGTCACCGCGATCAATAGCACCAGCAGCGGTGCGCCGGTCAATCTCAGCTACTCGCCGAACGCCTTTCAGCAAGGCAGCCCACTGCTCGTTCAGCGTCCCAACCAGCTCCCCGGCAACGTGGTGCTGCCCAAGTCGCAACGCGTAAAGTTCAATGGCAACCAAGACATCGAGGTGCTCAAAGGGTCAGCCCTCACACCCAATATTCCCAGTCCCTTCAGCCTCCCTACCGTCAACCAGGAGTATGGCAACGCTGGTCGCAACTCCATTCGCTTCGACCCGTTCTACCAGCTGGACATGGGCCTGCATAAGAGCTTTGCGCTCCGCCCCCGCGGCACCACGTTCGACTTCCGCGTGGAGGCCTTCAATCTCCTGAACAATACAAACTATGCGTTCCCCTCCAGCTCCTACAGCCCGAACTCCACGGGCTTCGGTGTGGTCGCTGCAGCCTCAACCTTCCCGGCGCGCGTTCTGCAATTCGCCGGCAAGATCATCTTCTAACAACGCAGCGTAACCCACCGTCCACCCCGCAGGAGAACCAACGCATGCTCAACAGAAGACAGTTCAACTCGCTTGCAGGAGTGTCACTGGGCAGCCTGCTCACCCGTCAACTATGGGCTGAGCAGGCTCGCACCACGGCCTCCCCTCACACGTTCTACTTCGCACTGGTTGCCGACAGCCACATCATCGACGACTTCTACGTCAAAGGCAGCGAGAACGGCGTCGAAGACAACGAAAGCATCCTGGTCACCACGCCACGTCTGATCTCCGCGCGCGACCTCATCAACAGCCTCAGCCCCGCCATCGAGCAGACCTTTCTCATCGGCGATTACTTCCACAACTATCCGTCCCTCGATTACGACTTCTACTTCCAGAACAAGACTCGGTTGGATAACGCCAAGGCCATCACCGACGGCTTCACGATGCCCGTCCATCTAGGCTTCGGCAACCATGACTATGACGTGCACCGCGTCTCCCGCGAGATGAGCCATCGCCTCTTTGAAGCCAAGTTCCAGGCAAAGCCTTATTCCGTGCTCGACTACAAGGGTTACAAATTCATCCACCTGAACAACTTCCTCGGCAGCACCCAGGACCGCGATGCCGCCAACTTCCATCCCGGTCGCGGTTCGCTCGGCGAAGAGCAGCTGCATTGGTTTGAAGCGCAGTTACAACAGCACAAACCGAGCTTCGTCTTCATCCACTATCCGCTCGATCTCGACGAGCCGACGGAATTCGCCGACTACGGTCTATATCCGCTGCTTATGAAGTACAAGGAGACGATCCAGCTGGTTGTCTCCGGCCATAAACATCGGTGGATCGACAACGCTACCACCTATGGCCCCAGGCACATCGTCATGGCTGCGACACGCTACGATCCCAACGCCTACATGCTGATGGAAGTCGACACCAGGCACGCGACTTGGCGGTTCATGAACGAAAGCCTTGTCGAGTGGTCAACGCACTACAGCAAACCCTATACCTCCGCCTAAGACCTTCAGGACTCCCTTATGAATCGCATCGCTGCAATACTCCCTCTCGTCGTCCTCTTAGCGCACGCGCATGCCCAGGCAAACGATGCCGCGCTGAAGTTGAATCAGATCCAGGTCATCGGCACGCACAACAGCTACCACGTAGGCATAGCTCCGAACGAAGTGAAACTCTGGCAAGCGGACCCGCAATACGCCGAGGCCTACAAGGGGCTCGATTACCAGCACCAGCCGCTAACGCAACAGTTTGACAGCGGTGTCCGCCAGATCGAGCTCGACATCTATGCCGACACCAAGGGTGGCCGCTACGCCGATCCTGCCGGCCCCAAACGTGTCGCCGCAGCCGGCCTGCCTGTCGATCCACCCTTCGATCCCAACGGCCTCATGCAGAAGCCAGGATTCAAGGTCATGCACGTGCAGGACGTCGACTACCGCAGCTCCTGCCAGCCCTTCGTCGCCTGTCTGCAGGAGGTCCGTACCTGGTCGCATGCACATCCGAACCACGTTCCCATCTTCATTCTCGTGGAGACCAAGCAGGGTCCGGCCGGTAAGCTCAAGTTGACCGAGACCGAGCCATTCACACCCACAGTATTCGATGCCCTCGACGCGGAAATCCGGTCTGTCTTTCCTCCGGATGAGCTCATCACACCCGACGACGTGCGCGGCCACTATAAGACGCTGAACGAAGCCGTGCTTGCAGGCAACTGGCCCACGCTCTCCAGCTCTCGCGGTAAGGTCGTCTTCTTGCTCGACCAGCGCCCGGTTACGCCTGTCTATCTCGAAGGACACCCTTCCCTGCGAGGCCGCGTGCTGTTCACTAACTCCACTCCAGGCGAGCCGGATGCAGCGTTCATCGAGCGCAACAGCGGTCCCGCAGCGGAGATTGCCGCTCTCGTCAAGCAGGGCTACCTCATCCGCGCTCGCACGGATTCCGACACCAAGGAAGCTCGTACGAACAACACCGTCGTACGCGATGCTATGATCTCCAGCGGCGCACAGATCCTAAGCACCGACTACCCCATCAACGAACCCGCTCGCTGGGACGGCCACTTTGTCGTCAAGCTGCCCGACGATGTTCCCGCCCGCTGCAACCCGGTCAACCAGCCCGCTAACTGCAACCTCAACTAATTGGGTGCCATTGCAGAGAATACTCGACTCTTGACCCGGGTAGAGTCCTGGGACTTAAGTCGATGTGCACGAAATACCAAGTTTCATCCGAGGCCGATTTGCGCGCGGACATGGAAAGGTCTTGACAGCCCGACAACTCAGGAATTCTCTTTAGACCTGCAGATCATGTAAAGTCACAAAACGATGGCTCAGGTTGCCCATTCAGAAGCGCCACACCCGCCAGGCCCCTGGCGGCCGCTTCGCAATTCGATATTCCGAAACCTGCTCGTCTCCAACCTGATCTCTGATATTGGGACCTTCATGCAGGCCGTCGGCGCCGCGTGGTTGATGACCTCGCTCACCAGCAATCCTCTCTACATTGCCTTGATTCAGACTGCTACCGCTTTGCCGTTTTTCCTGCTCGCGCTGCCAGCGGGCTCAATCGGAGATATCTTCGATCGCCGCAAGTTGATTCTCGGCACAGAGACCTGGATGTTTGGAATCGCGGTTGTGCTCACCGTGGTCACATTCGCCGGAGCGATGACGCCCTGGCTCCTGCTCTTGCTTACGCTCGGGCTATCCATAGGGGACGCGGTCGAATCGCCCACGTGGAGCGCGATTTTCCCTGAATTGGTTGATAAGCAGGAGTTGCCTGCTGCCCTCACTCTGAACGGGATCGAATTCAACCTGGCTCGGGCCATCGGACCTGGCCTCGGCGGCTTAGTTGTCGCGGCTGTCGGCGTCGGCGCAGCATTTGCCTTCAACGCCGTCAGTTTCCTGGGAGTGATTGCCGTCATCGCGAAATGGAAGAGACCTGCGCGAACCAGCTCACTGCCGACCGAGACCTTTCGGGGAGCAACCTCCGCCGCCATCCGCTACGTGCGCTATTCCCCTGGCATTCGCAGATTGTTGCTTCGATCGGCGGTTCTCATCTTCTTCACGAGCTCCTTCTGGGCACTCCTGCCAGTAGCAGCCAAAGCGATCAGCAAGAGTCCGATCACCTATGGATTCCTGCTCGGGTTTTTCGGCTTGGGAGCCGTGCTCGGCGCCCTCGTGCTGCAGCGGACCCGGTCCAGGCTCTCCGCGGAGACTCTGTTGTCTGTCGCCACGGCAACATTTTCCGCGGTTATCTTCAGCCTGGCGCTACTGCGCTCACCTGCAATCCTGTGTTCGCTGATGCTGATTGGAGGCGCCTCCTGGACCGCAATCATGTCCCTCTTCAACATCATGGTGCAGGAACTCGCACCCGATTGGGTGCGCGCGCGAGTGCTTGCCGTCTATTTTTTCGTATTTCAGGGTAGCGTTGCCGCCAGCAGCACGCTCTGGGGATACGTGGCGTTGCACTCGAATGTCCATCTCACTCTGATCTATGCCGGCATCGGGACTGGCGCGTGTCTGTTACTCGCGCCTTTGTTCAAGCTGCCAAATACGAATTTGGATCTCAGCAGTTGGAATCACTGGGCTCAGCCGGCCATGATTCAGGAGCCCGCGCCAGACCAGGGACCGGTTCTCGTCATCCTGATCTATGTCATCGATCCAGCTAAGGCCCAGGAGTTCCTCGATCAAATCCACAAGTATGAGCGAGTCCGTCGCCGCGACGGCGCAACGAGTTGGGGAGTGTTCTCCGATACCGAAACTCCAGACACCTATCTGGAGACCTTCAAGGTTGATTCTTGGGCTGAACACGAAAGACAACATGACCGCTTCACCGTAGCCGATGGCGAGATCGAGAAGCAGGTGCTCAGCTATGCCGTCAAACCTGTCGAGGTGAAGCACTATATCTATGCCCAGGTGAGTCAGCGTCCGTAACTGATTTGATGTTGACAGCTATGACCTACTCATAGAAAGTCGGCTTATCGGACGCGATTCCGTTCATTCCCAAAAACACGTTTCCGTGTACACGATCTTCCGGGAATCCCGTTTTGTATGTTGATTAAGCAGAATCAGGATGGCTCTTCGCTCGCATCTTTGATTAGGTTCTGTACTATCGTGCGATCCGTCACGTTCATACTGCGAAAGGACAACGCAGCCGTAAGCCCGTTGACGCGAGCGACACGGGCTTCGATGGTAATAGGCCGCTCCCCGACCAATAGCGATAGTTGGCCGATTACCCAAACGTCGAGATGCTGGTTAAAGACGGCCAGCACTCCGGATTCGCTAATGTCGATGGAATGTCCCTTCGCTATGCCGCCATCCAAGTCAAAGGTTACAGGAATTCTTAGACTGGACCGGGGAGTGCGGGGAATGAAGCCGTCTGCTGCGGAGCCTTTACCAATACATTCGTCCCTCATTCACAGGCCGCCTTTCGATGCGTGCGATGCTATTCGCAGGGGCACAGTTTATCTGTGCTTCCCATCACATCGAAGCCGAAAACCGGCCCATGCCGATTGCCACAGAATTGCAGTTCCAGAGATACGGCGTTATGAGAAACTTGGCCGATCCGCCGGCACCCGGAACTCCGAACTTGCCGAAAATACGGCTTCACCGGAAGTTCAGCAGGTAGCCGTTGATTAGTTGTGAGAACGGCGTTTCTCAGGGCCGATCCGCGGGGCGTCCCTCAATCGTAGGTCAATGAGTGCTTTGGCATGAAGTCGATAGTTGAGCCGTTTACCCACCCAAACCGATCGATCGCTTCTGGCGGTGGCCACAAAACCTCCCGCATCACGACTAGAATGCCTGTAAGGAGTGCCCATGTCGCAGCCGAAGCCAGGTGACCGATTCTCATTCTCCTTTCTCGACGAGGAAGGAGCCCTATCGCACGACGCCGTTGTCGAAAGCATCCTGTCCAACCGCGAGGAAGGCCTCTCGCCGGAGATCGACGAGTATGCAGCCGACTGGCTCGAAGCGCTTCCTCTGGACCCGCGTCCCGACTCGAACGCTCCCGTCAAGTCCTTCACCGTCATGCTCGGCACCAACAACAAAACCTACATTCAGGGCCGCCTCGTCACCCTGACCTTCGAGCAGTAGTCGCGTTGGCGTAGACTGCAGGAACTGCGGAGGCGTTATGGCTTACGAAGAATACAAAGTCCTGCTTTTGGCCAAACAACGGGAGCTGCTCGCTCAGCAGAACCTCGCCGAACACGACGCCCGGGGCGAGGCTGGCGAACGCGTCCGTGATTGGAGCGATGAAAGTGTCGCGGACGAAGATTCGGGCCTGTCTCTGAAGGAGGCAGATCAGGACACGGCGCTTTTGCAGCAGGTTCAGGCCGCTTTGCAACGCATCGAAAACGGCAACTACGGCAAATGCCAGGTCGACGGCAGACCCATCGATGAGAAGCGGCTCAAACAGATACCCTGGGCCGTCTATTGCCTGAAACACCAGCAGGAACTCGAGGAAACCTCCCCACCGCCGGCCACTCTCTAGTCTATGTCCCACGGTGATACGCTCACCCTATCGCCGCCTCACTCCCCAACAGCACCTCGACATTCTCCTCGACCATCTGGCCAAGGTCGGGCGTCAATATGCCTCCGGCGTTCTCTACCCGGGCAAAGCCGGAGGCAACTGGCCCAACACTTCTACCCCGAAATCCGCTTCTTCCCGCAATTGCCTCGCCTTTTCGGACATCCCCCGCACCCGTGATTCAACCCCGCAATCACCTGATTCAAAAATTGATTCCCCGAAATCCCCCTTGAAGCCGCCGCACC
>Ga0302232_10002590_pt1 | contig 12312 bp, 11 predicted proteins | sample II_Palsa_N2_3_FD_193575 | JGI IMG/M metagenome (GOLD analysis project Ga0302232, IMG submission 193575) | Peat permafrost microbial communities from Stordalen Mire near Abisko, Sweden - II_Palsa_N2_3 | ecosystem: Environmental > Terrestrial > Soil > Palsa > Peat permafrost | place: Sweden...
ACGGGGAGAATGCCGAACGGACTCTCCTGCTGGCTGGCGACGAGCGAGCGGACGACGTCGCTGGTCGTGCTCGGCGGCTGGAGGATGGTGAGCAGCGGATGCTCGGCGCGGAACGTATCCCACAGCGAGAAGGTCGAGCGGAAGGTGAAGCCCGTCGCTGTATGCACCGCATTGTCGGGTCCGCGATAGCGGCCGTCGGTGTCGCTCGCGACCGAGGGCGCCAGCAGCGCATGGTAGAGCGCGGTGGCGAGGTTGGCCTTCATCGGCGCGGGTGCCTGCAGGTCGATCGCGCCGAGCGCGGTTTCCCACGCCGCCTTGGTCTTGCCGCGGATCGCGTCGAAGTCGCCGGGCTCGGCGGCGAGATTGGCGAGCGCGCCCGCCTCGTCGACCGACGACAGCGCGACCCTGACCTCGAGCGGCTTGGTCAGCGCGCCGAAATCGAGCCGCGCGACCAGCGCGCGCCCGGCCTTCTCGGCGACTGCATCGGTGCCGCGGCCGGGGCCCTGAAAGCCCTTGTAGGCGACATTGGTTTCGGTATCGACGAAGGCGTGGTCGGTCAGCGGTGCGGAGAAGCGCATCGCGAAGCACAGGATGCGATCGGGCGCCCAGCCGCGCGTCTGCCGGCAGCCGGTGACGATGCCGTCGGGGCGCAGCCGAATCGAGGACCACAAGGTCTTGCCCGGATAATTGTAGAGCGAGGTGCGCAGGTCGAAGACGAGATGCGCCGCCTCGCCTGCGGCAAAGCTGTAGCGATGCACGCCGATCCGCGTGCCGGCGGTCAGCTCGGCGCGGACGTGCGCGTCGCTCAGCGTCACCGCATAATAGCCAGGATGCGCGACCTCGCTCTTGTGGTCGAAGCGCGAGCGGTAGCCCGATCCCGGCCTGGCCGGATCGCCGGGCTCGAGCGGGATGGTGTCGCCCGACACCGGCATGACGAGGAAGTCCCCGAGATCGCTATGCCCCGCGCCCGAGAAATGGGTGTGCGAAAAACCCTGGATCGTCGGGTCGCCATATTGATAGCCGGCGGCATGCGCGTAGCAGGCGCGGATTTCGCAGCTCGTGTCCGTGTCGGGGGACAGCTGGACCATCCCGAACGGGGCCGTCGCGCCCGGGTAGGTATGGCCGCCGCCGCCGGTGCCGATCATCGGATCGACCGCATCATAGGTGGTGCCGGCGATTGCGGGGGCGGCGGATAGCAGGGCGGCAGCGAGCGCGAGGCGAGAGATCGTCATGGCCGCCCTTAGAGCAGCGTGGCAGGCGAAGCGGAAGCCCGCAGCGCTCAGTTCACCCGTTTCGCGGCGATGATGCGGATCGGGGCGGCGATCATCGATCCCTTCATCACGCCCACGCCCTGGGTGGGCGAGGTGGCGGCGTCCATGATCTGGCGGACGACGTCCATCCCCTCGACGACATGGCCGAACGCGGCGAAGCCCTGGTTGTCGCCGGTCGCCTTGGGATCGGCGTCCATCGTCGGTTCGTCGCCGACGAGGATGAAGAAATCGCCCGCCGCGGTGCCCGGCGCGTTGCGCGCCATCGCGATCGTGCCGTCGAGATTGTGGATGCCCGTGCTGCTGCTCGGCTCGTGCTTGATCGGGGGGAGGGTGCGCTTGGGATCGTTGCGTGTGCCGCCCTGGATGAAGCCGATCGTCGGCGTGACCTTGACGGTGCGGTAGAAGGTCATGCCGTCGAGCTTCTTCTGATCGACATAGCGCAGGAAATTGGCGGTGGTGACCGGCGCGCGCTCCTTCTCGAGCGCAAGCACGATCGTGCCGGCGCTGGTCTGGAAGCTGACTTGGACCGTGGCGTATTGGGGCGCTGCGACCGGTGTTGGCGATGGAGTCTGCGCGATGGCCGACGCAGCGGCGAGACACAGAAGGGCGGCGGTGGCGAGTCTGGCGATCATCGGGTTACGCTAGCGCGAACAACGTCAAATCAGAACCGTCATTGCGATCAAGCGCCCCATCCCGTCATTCCCGCGAAGGCGGGAATCCATACGCGCGGCGTTCGACCGTCTGGCGCCGGGTCTATGGATCCCGGATCAAGTCCGGGATGACGAAGAAGAAGGTGCACGCGCAAAGCCGCGATCCCTGTTCGTCACTCGGGAGAGCGTTGCGCCGCCTCGATGTAGAGCTGGCGGAGCCGCGTCGCGATCGGGCCGGGCGTGCCGTCGCCGATCGGCCGGCCGTCGATCGACACGACGGGCAGGATCAGCGTACCCGCCGCCGAGTTTAACGCCTCTTTCGCGGCATAGGCCTCGTCGAGCGAGAAGGGGCGCCAGTCGATCGTCAGCCCGAGTTCGCCCACCAGTGCCGCGAGCGCGTCGCCGGTGCAGCCGGGCAGCGTGACGTGCGAGCGCGCGCGGGTGACGAGCGTGCCGTCGAGCGTGACGATCCACGCGGTCGAGGAGGCGCCCTCGGTGACCATCCCGTCGCCGGTCACCAGCCACGCATCCTGCGCACCGGCGCGCGCCGCCTCCTGCTTGGCGAGCACCTGCGCAAGCAGCATCACGCTCTTGATGTCGCGCCGGCCCCAGCGGATGTCGGGCACGCTCGCGACCGTGATCCCGCTGCGTGCGGCGGGGGTGTCGACCAGCGCCTTGGCCTGCGTGAACAGCACCAGCGTCGGTTCGAGATCGGGGTCCGGCAAAAAGTCGCGATCGGCGGCGCCGCGCGTCGCCTGTAGGTAGACGACGCCCTCGACGAGGCCGTTGCGCGTGATCAACTCTGCTTCGATCGCGGCGATCCGTTCGGGCGTCTCGCGCAGCCGCATCCCGATCTCGTTCGCCGAGCGTTCGAGCCGCGCCATGTGTCGCGGCGTATCGACCAGCCGGCCGTCGATCACCGCGGTGACCTCGTAGATGCCGTCGGCGAACAGGAAGCCGCGATCGAGGATCGAGACGTTGGCCTGATCGAGCGGGAGGAAGGTTCCGTTGACGTAGGCGATGCGGCTCATGCGGCGGCTTTGCCAGACGCGGGCCGTTTATCCAATCGCGATCGGTTCGGAATCGGCCGAACCGTCAGTGCCCGAGGAAGCCGCGTGGTGCGTCCGGCACCGCGCTGCCCGACGCGACCGCGGACTGCATCGCCTGGATTTCCTGCACGTCGGCGCCGCCGTTGGTCCACGCCAGCGTGATCGACATGCGGCGGTTGCGGGGATCATAGGCGTCGGTCGCGCCCTCATAGGGCTCGCGGTCTGCGACGCCCTCGATGCGGACGAAGCGATCGGGGGTGACGCCCCCGTCGGCGAGCCGCTTGCGCGTCGCCTCCGCGCGCGCAGAGGACAGGGTCCAATTGTTGACGTCGCGGCCCGCGGCATAGGGCAGGCTGTCGGTGTGGCCGCGCACGATCACGCCGTTGGGAACGGTGGCGACGGTGGTCGCGACATCGCCGATCAGCTGCGCGGCGCGGGGCGTGAGCGCGTCCGAGCCGAGCGCGAACATCGAGAAATCGGCGCCGTCCACGATGTCGATCCGCAGCCCCTCGGGGGTCTCGGTGAAGCGGACATGCGGGGCGAGGCCGTTGAGCGTCTTGTTCGCGGCCATGCGTTGCGCGAGCTTTTGCTGGAGCTGCTGGAAATGGATGCGGTCGCGCGCGCGGATCGCCGAGGCGCCTTCCTTCTGGCCGCCCGAGGCGTCCTTGGGGATGGTGATGCTCTTCGATCCGGTCTGCGCCGCCTTGTGTGGATAATGATCCTTCGACGTGATGCTGTCGCCGCCGAACGCGCCGTTCGAGCCCGCCGATTTCTCGCGCATCTGGACGAGCGTGGGCGAGAAATAGTCGGCGATGCCCTTGCGCTGCTTCTCGGTGGTGGCGCCGAGAATCCACAGCAGCAGGAAGAACGCCATCATCGCGGTCACGAAATCGGCATAGGCGACCTTCCACGCGCCGCCGTGATGGCCGGCGTGCTCGGCGGCTATGATCTTCTTGACGATGATGATCGGGCGCGGCTCGGGCTCGTTGCGGCTGCGCTTGGGTGCCGCGCTCGCCACGCGTTACCGGCTCCGCATGCCGTCGAACACGTCGGCGAACGCCGGCTGGTTCGAATGGCTGATCGACGAGCGCGCCGCCTCGATCACCAGCGGCAGCGGGTGGCCGTGCAGCGAGGCGACGATGATCTGCTTGACGACATGGTAGATCGAATCGTCGCTCTCGACGACCTGCTTGCAGCGCGACGCGAAGGGCCCGACGATGCCGTAGGCGAGCAGCACGCCCATGAACGTGCCGACCAGCGCCGAGCCGATCATCGCCCCCAGGATCGCGGGCGGCTTGTCGATCGAGCCCATCGTCTTGACGACGCCCAACACCGCCGCGACGATGCCCAGCGCGGGCAGCGCGTCGGCGAGGCCCTGCAGCATCTCGGCGGGGCGGATCGCGTCGTGGTGGTGCGTCTTGAGGCCGTTGTCCATCACCTCCTCGACCGCGTGCGGATCGAGCGTTCCCGACGACACCACGACGAGGCGCAGCGTGTCGCAGATCAGGTGGACGAGCGTGTCGTCCTTCAAAAGCTTGGGATAGTTGGCGAACACGGTCGACGACTTCGGATCCTCGATATGCGGCTCGACCGCGACGGGGCCGTCGGTGCGCAGCATCTTCATCAGCGTCGAGACCAGGAAGATCGCGTCGAGATAATCCTGCTTCTTGTATTTCGGGCCCTTGAAGATCTTGCCGATGCCGCCGCCGAACTGCTTGAGTTCCTTCATCGAATTGCCGGCGATCAGCGCGCCTGCCGCGGCGCCGCCGATGATGATCATCTCGTGCGGGATCGATTCCATCACGGGCTTCAGATCGCCGCCGGTCAAGGCGAATCCGCCGAACACCATGACGAGAAGCACGATCAGGCCGATCGCTGCGAACATATGCTAGAAACCCCCGTCTTGGACGCTTGGCCGGGCTGGACGTGATCTGTCCGAACCCCTTGGTCGTACCGATAGCCGGCAAACTGGAAACGAGCCGTTAAGCTAACCGGGGATTAACCCAGAAAAGCGGTTTGCCGGATGCCGGCACGGCCCGAAAAAACTCAGGTGATCTTGTCGAACAGCGAGATCTTGCTGAGCGTCGCCAGCACCGATTGCGCAGCGTTGAGCGTCGTCATCTTGCTCGACAGCGTCGCGGCCGCCACGGTTAGGTCGGTGCCCTCGAAGCTCGATCGCTGATCGGTCAGGTTGATCGCCGAGGTGGCAAGGGCGTCGGACGCGTTGTTGAGCTGCGTCTCGCGCAGGCCGATGTCGGTCTGGGCATCCGAGATATGGTCCGCCGACGAATCGAGCGCGTCGAGCGAGCTGTTCACCGCCGTGGTGCGCGCGGTCGGATCGGTGGTCTGCAGCGCGGCGATCGAGGCGGCGAGCACCGACGCGATGCTCGTCGTCGATCCGTCCTTGAGCGTGACCGAGCCGAATACCTCGTCATAGCTGTCGCCGGCCGCCACCGTCGTGCCGTTGCCGATCGGGATCTGCGTCGCGGCGGTGCCCTTGACGAACAACGGGTTGCCGCTGACGTCGGTCTGGTTGGCGGCGGAGTCGAGATCGCTCGCGATGCCCTGCAGCTCGGTGATCGCGGCGGTGCGATCCGAGTCGTTCATCGTCCCGTTCGAGGCCTCGAGCATCAGCTCCTTGGCGCGGTTGAGCGAGGTCTGCACGCCGGTGAGATTGGTGTCGACGAGCGAGGTGGTCGCCTGCGCGACCTTGACGTTGGCGGTGTAGACCGACTCGTTGGCCTGCTGGCGCCCGATCGTCGCGATCTGCGCCGCGGCGAGCGGATCGTCGGAGGCGACGTGGACCTGCACGCCCGACGAGATGTTCGTCTGCAACTGCGCGATCTGCGTTTCGAGCGCGCTCTGCCGGTTGATCTCGGCGGTGAGCGAATAGCTGGTGGAGAGCATCGTTCAGCTCCTTCAGAACAGATCGAGGATCGATTGCATGGTGTCCTTGGCGGTCTGGATCACCTTGGCGGCGCCGCTATAGGCCTGCTGGTAGCGCAGCAGTTCGGCCGCCTCGGTGTCGAGATCGACGCCGCTCGACTGGTCGCGCGCGTTGAGCGCGGCGGTCTGCACCGCGTCGGCGGCGGTCTGCGCGGTGTTGGCCGAGGCGACCTTCTGGCCCTGGTCGGTGACCATCCCGCTCCAGCTCTGCTCGATCCCGGTGGACGTGCGCAGCGTCGAGAGGTTGAGCAGATTGCCGTTGGTCGCGGTCGAGGAAGCCGCCGCGATCGCGGTGGGATCGGAGGTCGCGACCGCGATCGTCGCGGCCGTCGTGCCGGTGACGAGCGCGCCGCCGGCGGCACCCGCCGCGGTCGTGCCCGCCGCGTTCCAGGCGTTGAGCGCGCCGGCGAAGTCGGACGCCATCTTGTCGAGCGAATTGCGCCGGTCGGCGACGGTCTGCGCGCTGCTCACCAGGCCGCCGAGCGTCCCGCCGGTATCGCCGACCGCCTGCGCCTTGCCCGACGAGACCGCCTGCACCGCCAGGGTGCCGTTCGCGCCGCCGCCCAGCGTCAGCCGCGCGCCGGTGCCCGCGCCGTTGACGCCGCCGGTGAGCTGGACGTTGCTGTTGGCGAGCGTCACCGTCGCCGAACCGTTCTGCGCGAGCGTGACGGTGATGCCGACGTTACCCGATATGTCGTCGAGCAGTGCGTCGCGCTGGTCGAGCAGATCGGCCGACGCGGTGGTGCCGCTCGCCTGCGTGCCCAGCGCGGTGTTGATCTTGTCGAGCTGGTCGAGATCGGCGTTGACGGTCTGGACGGTGCTCTGCGCCGCGCTCGCGATCCCGCTCGAGGTCTGCGCGAGTGCAGCCGCGGTCGTGTTCATCGCCGAGGTGGTCTGGCCGATCGCGGAGAGGAACGCGTTGCGGTTGCCCGTGCTGCCCGGATCGGCGGCGAGTGTGTCGCCCGCGGTGAAGATCGCGGTCGCGCTTTGGCCGACGCCGGTGGTGCCGTCGTTGAGCGCGGTCTCGGCGTTGCCGAGCCAGGTGGCGCTCGCGTCCGCCGCGCCGGCGTCGCTGTTGGCCGATCGCGCCGCGGCGGCCTGATAGTCGTTCCACGCGCGGCCGACCTCGCTGGTATCGACGCCGCCGAACTGGCCCGTGCCCGTCGACAGCGGCGAGACGCCGTCGCCCGCCGTGCTCTCGGTGAGCGAGACGGTGCGCCGCGTGTAGCCCGCGGTGTCGGCGTTCGACACGTTGTTGCCGATCGCCGCCAGCGCGGTGCCGTAGGCGCGGACGCCCGACGCGCCGATCGAGAGCAGGTCGCTCATGGCAGCGCGCTTTCGATCGCGGGCGCGGGCGACGCCGTGGCGGCCTCGATCTTGCCGGCGACGCCTTTCGCGGCGATCGGGCCGAGCTGCTTGACCAGCAGGTCGGCGATGTGGAGCACGCCCTTCTTGGACATCGCGTCGGCCGCCTTGCTGTCCGCCATGTCCTGGAAGGTGCTGCTCGCCTCGTTGTCGAGCATGCCGTCGCCGAGGCTCGCCGAGCGCATCGATCCGATCATCTGGCGCAGGAACACCGCCTCGAACGCCTGCGCGGCCGATTTGAGCTTGGCTTTCTGCGCGTCCGATTGGCCGGTGGTGGCCGTCGCCGTCGAAGAGGCCGCGAGGATGGGGGCTGCCTGGATCATAGGATGATCAAATCCGCTTTCATGGCGCCGGCTTGTTTCAGCGCTTCGAGGATGGCGACGAGGTCGGCGGGGGAGGCGCCGATGACGTTCACGGCCTTGACGATGTCGGCGAGGCTCGCGCCGCCGCCCACCTCGAACATCGGGGAGTGATGCTCCTCGACCGAGATCGCGCTGTTGGGCACGACCTGCGTGGTGCCGTTGGAGAAGGGCGCGGGCTGCGAGACCTGCGGCTTCTCGTCGACCTTGACGGTGAGCTTGCCGTGGCTGACCGCGGCGGGTGCGATCCGCACCGCGCCGTTGATGACGACCGTGCCGGTGCGTGCGTTGACGACGACGCGGGCGGGGGCGTCGGCGGGCGTCACGTCGAGATCCTCGAGCCGAGACATCAGCATCGTGCGGCTCTCGGCACCCGGCGGCGCGGAGATCGCGACCGTCGTGGCGTCGATCGCCTCGGCGCGGCCGGGGCCGAGCATTCCGTTGATCACCGAGGCGACACGCTGGACCGTCGTGAGATCGGCCTCGCCCAGATTGAAGTTGATCGTCGGCGCGGTAGCGAAACCGGCGTCGACCGCGCGCTCCACCGTCGCCCCGCCCGGGATGCGGCCCGCGGTCGGCACGTTGATGACGACGTTCGAGCCGTCGGCCGCCGAGACGCCGAGACCGCCGACCGCGAGGTTGCCCTGCGCCATCGCGTAGATCTGGCCGTCGGCACCGACCATCGGTGCCATGATCAGCGTGCCGCCGCGCAGGCTCTTGGCCTTGCCCAGCGCGGACACGGTGATGTCGAGCGTCTGGCCGGGCTTGGCGAAGGCGGGCAGGTCGGCGGTGATCATCACCGCCGCGGCATTCTTGTTGGCCGGGATGATGCCGGCCGGGATCTGCAGGCCGAAGCGCGAGGCCACGCCCTTCATCGCATAGGTCGTGTATTCGAGGCTGTCGTCGCCCGAGCCCGACAGGCCGACGACGATGCCGTAGCCGGTCAATTGGTTGGACCGCAGCCCCTGCCACGAGCCGATGTCCTTGAGACGATCGGCCTGCGCAGGCGCGACGAGGCCGGCGAGCATGGCGACGACGAGGAGGAAGAGGCGCTTCACGGTCCGGTTCATCCTAGAAGGGGCTGACGCGCGAGAAGAAGCGGCCGAGCCAGCCTTGCGTGCTGGCGCGTGCGATCTCGCCCTTGCCGGTATAAGTGATGTGCGCGTCGGCGATGCGCGTCGACGGCACGCTGTTGGTCGAGTCGATGTCGCTCGCGCGCACCAGGCCGGAGATCTGGATCACCTCGTCGCCGCGGTTGAGCGTCAGATGCTTCTCGCCGCGGACCAGATAGGTGCCGTTGGGATAGATTTGCGCGATCGTCACCGAGATCGCGCCGGTCAGCTGGTTGGACTGTTCCGCCGCGCCCTTGCCCGCGAACGTGCCGCCCGCGCCCACCGACGCGTCGGTCGATTTGAAGAACGACAACGGCCCGGTGGTCGGCGGCGTGATGCTGACGCTGCCCGAGCGATCGGTCGACGCCGAATTGGTCTTCTGCGCCTGCGTGCTCTCGACCAGCACGATCGTCACCAGATCGCCCACCGACGAGGCGCGCGCGCCCGAGGTCAGCGGCGCATAGCCCATCGAGGTCTGGAAGATCGACCCGTTTGCGACCTGGACGGGCTGGATCGGCGCCAGCGTCGGCGCATATTCGTTGGCCTTGGCCGTCTTGGCGGCCTTGTCCTTCTTGGCGGCGTGCGCGGGCTGCGGCACCGCGAGCGTCGCGATGACCAGCGAGAGGCCGAGCGCGGACAGCGGCAGGCGCAGCGAACGGGAGGTCGTCGCGCGCATCACGAGCCCATGTTCTGGTTGGCGAACTGGAGCATCTCGTCGGTCGCCTTGATCATCTTCGAGTTGACCTCGTAGGCGCGCTGCGTCTCGATCATGTCGACCAGCTCCTGCGTGACGTCGACGTTCGAGGCTTCGAGCGAGCCCTGCACCACGGTGCCGCGACCGTCGGTGCCGGCGTCGCCGAGTTGCGGCGTGCCCGAGGCCTGCGTCTCGGTGAGCAGGTTGTTGCCATTGGCCTGCAGCCCGGTCGGGTTGACGAAGCTGGCGAGCTGGATCTTGCCGAGCTGCGTCGAGGTGGTGGCGTTGGCGACCGTCGCCGAGACGGTGCCGTCGGCGCCGATCGTGATGTTGGTGGCGCCGTCGGGCACCTGGATGTTGGGGATCAGCGGGCGACCGTCGGTGGTGACGATCTGTCCCTCCGAGGAGAGCGTGAAGGTGCCGTCGCGCGTGTAGGCGATGGTGCCGTCGGGCTGCTGGATCTGGAAGAAGCCCGCGCCCTGGATCGCGACGTCGAGCGCGTTGCCCGTCTGGCTGAGCGAGCCCTGCGTGTCCGACCGCGAGGTGCCGGTCAGCTGGACGCCGCCGCCGAGCGCGGTGCCCTGCGTATATTGGTCGTCGCCCGACGAGGTCGCGCCCGGCGCGGTCGAATATTGATATGCCAGCGTCTGGAAATTGGCACGGTCGCGCTTGAAGCCCGTCGTGTTCACGTTCGAGATGTTGTTGGCGATGACCTGCATCCGCTCCTGCTGAGCGTCGAGGCCGGTGCGGGCGACATGGAGGGCGGCGTTGGTCATGGCGGTCGGTCCTTAGATTCTGTCGTTCGATCGGGTCGGTTCGGGTCAGGTCAGTCCTGGACGTCCATCAGCTGGGCGGTCGAGGTATCCATGTCCTTCGCGCCGGCGAGCATCTTGACCTGGGTCTCCCAGGCGCGGCTGGCGTCGATCATGTCGGTCAGCGTCTTGGTGACGTTGACGTTGGAGCCTTCGAGCGAGCCGGTGGTCAGCCGCGCGGTGGGATCGGAGGGCAGCGCACCGTTGTCGGCGACGTGGAACAGCCCGTCCTCGCCCTTGGCGATGCTCGATCCCTTGGCGGAGACCAGCTTGATGTGGTCCGCCTGGATCGGCGCATTGGCGTCGCCGCCCTGCGGCACGAGCCAGATGACGCCGGTCTTGTCGATCCGCACGCTGTCGGCGGGCGGCAGCGTGATCGGGCCGCCTTCGCCCATCACCGGCAAGCCGTCGCCCGTCGTGAGCAGTCCGCTGTCGGCGACCTGGAGATCGCCGCGGCGCGTATAGGCTTCCGAGCCGTCGCCGGCCTGCACCGCGAGCAGCGCGTCGCCGTCCAGCGAGACGTCGAGGTTGCGTCCGGTCGCGACCGAGGCGCCGGCGCCCATGTCCGGGCTGTCCTTGCTGTCGGCGGCCTGCGCGCGCGCCGAGACGCTGCCGCTGCCGTCGCCGAGATAGACCGCCTGGCTGTTGGTCATGTCGCCGCGAAACCCCGTCGTGTTGACGTTGGCGAGGTTGTTCGCCGTCATCACCTGCTTGGTCATGAGCGCCCGCATCGCGGAGAGCGACGTGTAGATCAGCTGGTCCATCCCGGCGTTCCTCGCTTACCCTTTCGCTACCGTCACTGCAGGTTGATGATGCTCTCGAGCATCTGCTTGTCGGTATCGATCGCCTTGGCATTCGCCTGGAAGTTGCGCTGCGCCGAGATCAGGTTGACCAGTTCGGCGGTGAGATCGACGTTCGAGGTCTCGAGCTCGCCCGAGGCGATCGATCCGCGGCCATCGGTGTTCGCCGCCGCGATCTGCGCCGCGCCGCTGTCTACGGTCGCGGTCCAGCTGGTGTTGCCGTTCTGGTGCAAGCCGTCCGAATTGGCGAAGGTTGCCACCGCCACCTTGCCGAGCGCGAGCGTCGAGCTGTCCGAATAGGTCGCGCTGACGAGGCCATTGGCATCGACGGTGAGGTTGCTGAGCTTGCCGACGGTGTTGCCGTCCTGCGAGGAGGCGACCGTCGAGAAGGCGAAGGCGCCCTCCTTGGTCGCGCTGCCATAGTCGACGGTGAGCGTCAGGGGCGCGGATGCGCCAGTCGGATCGACCGAGGAATAGGCCTGCGACGCCGTCGAGGTCATCGTGCCGTTCGCATCGAAGGTCAGCGTCGGCGCGGTCGAGGTGCCGGTGGGGAAGATCTCCTTGTCGCCGACGAAGGTGTGCGCGGTCCAGCTGCTCGGCGTCGCATTGCCATTGGCGTCGGTGCCGGCATCCGCGGTGTGGACGTAATAGACCGTCGCGGGGATCGCGTCGCCCGCCGAGTCGTAGACCGTCGTCGAGGTTGCATTGTTGTAGCTGTTCGCGTCGGTCGGGCTGAACGTATAGCCGCTGGTCGCGTAGGCCGCGCGCGAGGCGGGCAGGTCGGCGCTGGACGGCAGCGTGATGGTCAGGTCGACATTGCTGGTCTGCTTGGCGGTGCCGTTGGTGGGCGGCACATACAGGCTCTGCGTCGCGGCGGCGCCCGTTGCGGTCGCATTGCCCAGGCTGTCGACCGGGAGCACCTGCAGCGCGGCGCCGGTCGAGTCGACGACGTCGTTCTGGCCGTTGACCGTGAAGCTGCCGTCGCGCGTGAAGCTCACCTGCGCGCCGGTGCCCGAAGCCTTGGTGACGAAGAAGCCCTGGCCCGAGACCATCAGGTCGAGCGCACGGCTGGTCGTCTCTTCGGAGCCCTGCGAGAAATCCTGGCTGGTGCTCTTGAGGCTCGTGCCCTGGCCGATCACCGAATTCTGCGCCTGGAACTCGGACGACGAGATCAGGTCGCCGAACTCGGCCGTACTCGACTTGAAGCCCGTGGTGCCGACGTTGGCGATGTTGTTCGAGGTGACGCTGAGGTCG
>Ga0302232_10002592_pt1 | contig 12305 bp, 10 predicted proteins | sample II_Palsa_N2_3_FD_193575 | JGI IMG/M metagenome (GOLD analysis project Ga0302232, IMG submission 193575) | Peat permafrost microbial communities from Stordalen Mire near Abisko, Sweden - II_Palsa_N2_3 | ecosystem: Environmental > Terrestrial > Soil > Palsa > Peat permafrost | place: Sweden...
GCCGTGGTGCCCAATCCAGTACCCGGTCAGGTGCGGCCGACGCAGGTCGGCGGCCCGGCCGGTGAAACCGGCCGCGGCGAGCGTGCGCATCATCTCGCGGAACGCCCGGACGTAGATGCCGGCCGTTCCCGCGGCGTCGATGCGGCCGTGCGGGTGGACCAGCCCGGCCAGGCCCGTCAGCAGGTCCCCGGCCAGCCCGGGGCAGGGCAGCCCGCCCAGGCTGAACCGGATGGTGCTGCCGTCGCTGAACATGCACCAGATGCCCGGCGGGTCCGTCTCTACGGTGGCGGGCATCAGGCTGCGCTCCCGTCCGGGTCCCCGCTGAACTCGGCGGCGGCCTCGCGTTCGGCAGCGGTCTCGGAGCCGCGGTCGCCGCCGAGGCCGGAGCGTTCCCAGGCTTCCCGGTAAATCCGGGTAGTGTCCAGTTTCCGAAGGTATTTTTCCGTTGTCAGCACCGACGAGTGACCAAGAAGGTCACGCAGGACGAGCAGCGGGTCGGCCTTGGTCAGGTAGAGCATCAGCGCCGCATCCGGGCCGTCTCCGTGATCGGTGGCCTTCACCGCCTGGGCGGCCTGCCGGTAGTGGCCGCTGACCAGGTATTCCAGGGTCCGGATGGAAAAACTGTGGCGGAGCCGGTGCGGGTAAACGTGCGGGAAGCGGGGCTCGAACCGGGCCCGGATCCGGTCTGCGGTGCGCTCGAACACCGACGCCCAGGCGGTGAACGGGCCGCCGCCATTCTGCACCGCGAGGATGCATGTCCCGCCGGCCGGGGCGACCAGCCGGCGGCGCTCGCCCGGCGTGAGCGTCTCCCACCGTCGGCGGACCCCGTTGACCCGCCCGCCCCGCTCGTCCGGCTCGGTCACCAGCAGCGGCTCGCCCCACCGCGGCGGCGGCCGCCAGCCCGCGCCATCGACGGTCGCGGGCCGGTCCAGGTCCAGGTAGCTGTGCACGGCCGCCAAGGCGTGGTAGGAGATCCAGGTCGTACGGAACTTGCGGCCCTTGGCGATCCCGGACGGGACCGGGAACGGGATCGGCACCCGCACCAGACGGGACGGCAGCGGCGGGATCTCCCAGGCCAGCAGCGAGCTGAACTCCTGCAGCCGCATCCCGGTCGCCAGCGCCAGCTCCCCGACCGCGGCGTTGCGGGCCAGCTCACGGCCCCGGTAATACGGGTCCGGGCCGCCATCCGGCGCCAGGCCCCGCAGCCCGTCCAGGAACAGCTTGGTGAAGTCCGGCTCCAGGTACTTGACCGTCACGTACGGCTTCGGGGTGCGGCGGACCGCCAGGTTCACCCGGACCTCCCGGCCCGTCCCGGCGAACAGCGCCCGTGCCGTCCGGTAGGTGAACGGCTCGGCCTGCGCGTGGCCCTCCTCCATCGCCCACCGGTAGAACAGCGACAGGACGCTCATGTGCCGGCCCCACGTCGTGGCCGCGAACCGCCGTCCCGCCGGCCCGGCCGCCCGGTACCCGGCGTACTTGCCGAGCGCGAGCTTCAGCCGGTCACGCGAGCCGAACAGCCCGACCCCGTGCCCGGCCAGGAACTCAGCCCATTCCTTCAGCACCCTCGCATAGCTCTCCCACGAGCCAGGAGCCGGGCAGCCGCTCGCCGGCAGCTCACGCAGCCACCGGTTCACCACCGCCACCGGCCGCGGTGATGCAAGGCCGTCCTCGAACAGAAGGTCGTCATCGACCAGCACCGGCATCCGCTCGGGGATGAGCGGCCGGTTCGCGATGTCCCAGGACTCCCAGCCCCGGGACGAAAAGAAGCTCAAGATCATGAACCGGAACGATAGAAACACGACACGGCCCGCCGCAGCCGGAAATCACAGCTCCCGCTGGGCTCCGGAACTAATCGCGACACGGTCATTAAGCAGAGAGAAGGTGCCGGAACCGGTGCGGATAGGCGTCCACGCCGCACTGCTGGCCGCGGCGGGTGATCATCTGGTAGATACCGGCGGCGGTCAGCGGCTCCCGGTTGCCCGCGCCCAGCCACAGCTGCGGCCGCCACGCCTGAGCGTGCCGGGCGCGAGCGCGGAGGTACCGGTCCAGGCTCCGGGCTGTCTGGTGGCCGATCTTGACGATGCGGTCCTTGCCACCCTTGCCGCGGACGGTAATTTCCCGCTGCCATAGGTCGATGTCGCTGCGCCGCGGGTCACCGGGGTCGTAGCGCAGGCGGGCCAGTTCGGCTAGCCGGATGCCGGTCGCCCGGAGTACGGCGATGATCGCGGTATCGCGGCGCTGGGCGAAGCTGCGGCCCGCACAGGCATGGTCCAGCAGGTTAAGCTCCTCGCCGGTGAAGACCGGGACCAGCTTGTCGGTGACGCGCGGCGGCTGCAGCCCTTGCATCGGGTCCGGCAGTTCGTCTTCGGCGGCCAGCCATTTGAAGAACTGCTGCAGGGCGCGGTACTGGTTGCTGGCGTAAGCGCTGCTGTACCGGTCCAGCAGCCACGCCATCCACCGCTGGATGTCCTGCCGGTCCACCTGCTCCCAGTTGGCCCGCCCGGGCAGGTAGGCGGCGGCGAACCACTGCACCGCCTCGGTATAGGTCCGGATCGTCTTGGCTGCCTTGCCCTCGGCGGCCAGGCGCAGGGCGAACGAGCTGATCTCGGCCTGGAGTATCCCGGCGTCCAGCTGCTTGGGCTGCGGGGAACGTGGTTCCTGTGCGGTCATGGTCGTGGCTCTCTTCCTGTGGCCCATCATCCACAGCCCGGCTTTTCCGCAGGCAAGAGACTTCAAAGCATCAATCAGGACAGCGACATGACCCGCGGGACCGTGCCCGCGGCCGAAACGGCTCACCGAAGCGAGACCCGGATATCCCGCTGGCAAATCCCGGCTGGCGGCGGACAACGGACCGCGTTGTGGGCGCAGTCCCTGCGTGCCCGCCGAAATGCCTGCCCGCGTGCGGAGCCGCCTTACGGCTGCTGCCGCGCTGGTTGACCGTGCCGCTCTGCACCGTACGGATCGAATATCCTGCCGCCCGCCTCTGGCCCGGTGTGCCTTCTCGACCTCCGTCGGCCTGCTGGCTGGTTACCGCTCATGCCGAATAGCGGATGTTGCGTCGCTGGATTCTTATGCATCAGCTTGCATGTAACCCGCAGCCGCGTCGGTCGTCGAGGCGCCCTCATTGAAAAATGCAAGCGGCACCGGGCGCCGATTATTCGAGAAGCCATCTCGTTCTGCCGCATATTGCGAGCTGCGCAGACCGGTCAGCTTGCCTATAAGCAGAAAGAATCGTAGATTTGTGAACCCGGCAGCGATCCGAACGGCGGCCAGCTGCGGATTACCTTGATGGCGTGATCTGATGGGTACTGGTGGCGGTTAGGCTTTATTGCCGAGAGGCTTGGCCTACTTCAGGTTCATTTCTATTTTATGTCTGCCCACCCTCCAGGTGTATTAAGTTATGAGGTGGCAGGCTGATGGACGTGTCCATTCACGGGTGAGGTCGGCGTGACACACGGCGCAGGGTGCTTGAGGGTGTAGTTGAGGTTGAGCAGAATCGGGCCTGTGTCCGATGCGCCTGATCCGTCTGCCGGCGGCGGGGAGCAGCGTGAGCTGCTGGCCCGGCTGCGGGCTGTGGTGGAGGCGAAGGACGCTGAGAACGCGATGCTGCGGGCGGAGCTGGACGCTGCCCTGGAGCGGTACCGGCGGCTGGAGCTGCGGGTCGCGGAGCTGGAACGCCGGCTGGGCCAGGACAGTACGAACTCCGGGACGCCGACGTCCAAAGAGCCGATAGGGGCGAAGGAGCGGCGCAAGGCCGGACGCCGGCAGCGGCAGGAATCGGAGCGGGAGCGGCGCCAGGACCGCAAGCCGGGCGGGCAGCCCGGTCATCGGGGTGCTGGCCTGTCCCGGGACCCGGACCCGCAGGAGCGGAAGAGCGCGGATCCTCCGGCGCAGTGCTCGCGGTGCGGGACCGGGCTGGCGGATGCCGAGCCGGCCGGCCGGTCGTGGGCGCAGGTCTGGGATGTGAAGATCAGCAGGTTCGTCACCGAGCACCTGCTGCCCGCGCTGCGGTGCCCGTGTTGCGGGCAGGTCACCACCGCGCAGGCTCCGCCCGGCGCGCACCCGGGCAGCATCTCCTACGGCGCAGCGGTTAACACGGCCGCGGTGCTGCTGTCCGGGTACGGGAACGTGCCTGCCGAACGGACCGCGCACCTGATCGGCATGCTGCTCGGCGTCCCGGTGTCGCCCGGGTTCGTGGACAAGGCAGCCAGCCGGCTCGATGACCGGCTGGCCGATGCCGGGTTCGATGCGGCGATGCAGGCCGCGCTGGCCGCCGAGCTGGCGCTCGGGGCGGACGAGACCCCGGTGAACGTGCTCACCCCGGATGAAGACCCGGAAACCGGCGAGCCGGACGGCGGGTCCCCGCACGTGCTGATCATCTGTCCGCCCGGCGGGAAGCTGACCTGGCTGCGGGCGCTCGGATCACGGCGCGCCGCCGCGATCACCGCCATCCTGGGGTTCTTCACCGGGTTCCTGATCACCGACGGGTACACCGCCTACCAGCAGCTGCTGCCCGAGTTGGCCGGCATCCAGCAGTGCGCAGCCCACGTCATCCGCCGCTGCCGCGCGGTCACCAGGCTCGGTCCGGGCAGCCTGCAGTCCTGGGCCGGCGACGTCATAGAGATCCTCCGGGAAGCGCATGAGGCCACCGGGCAGGCCCGGGCCCGGGGCGAGCCCGCCGCGGACGCGGACCTGCTGGCCAAGCTCCGCCAGCGCTATGACGAGGCCGCCGCTTTCGGCATCACGCACAACCGGCACCGGGACTGGCACGACGGCAACCATCCGGGGTATGCCCTGGGCTGCTGGCTGCGTGACTACGCGGGCCAGGTCTGGCTGTTCACCCGCGAGCCCGCCGTCGAGTGGACGAACAACGTCTCCGAGCGCGGCGCCAAGGCCGCCAAACGGCACCAGGCCGTCTCCGGGTACTGGCATACCCAGGCCACGCTCGCCCGGTGGTGCCGCATCCGCAGCTACCTCGACTCCGCCGCCGCGCACGACCTCACTGCCCTCGAGGCTGTGGGCTCCGCCCTGGCCGGCAAGCCCTGGCTGCCCGTCCCCGCCGCGGCCTGAGCCGTCTCCCGTAACCTCAGAACATGCCGAAGGTCCTGGTCACCGGAATGTCCGGCACCGGCAAGTCCGCTGCCCTCCAGATACTTGGCGAGCGCGGCCACTGCGTCGTGGACACCGACACAGATGAATGGAGCCACTGGGTCACCCTGCCGGACGGCTCACCGGACTGGATCTGGCGCGAGGACGCCATCGCGGCCTTGCTGGCCAGCCACCAGGACGGCCACCTGTTCGTCGCCGGATGCAAGACCAACCAGGGAAAGCTCTATCCCCAGTTCGACCACATCGCGCTGCTCAGCGCGCCCGCCGACCTCCTCCTGGCCAGGATCGCGGCACGGACCAGCAACCCATACGGGAAAGACTCCGGCGAACGAGCCCAGATCTTGCAGTACCTCACCGAGGTAGAACCGCTGCTGCGCGCGACCGCAACCATCGAAATCGACGCCGCCGCACCGCTATCACAGGTAGTCCGGCAACTCGAAAATCTCACCTAACCGCCAGGCCCACCCGTGAATGGACACGTCCGAAAGCTTGATCCGGCGCCGCACGCCGAGTTCATGGTGACGCGCTGCCAGTATGCGTAGCGCCGCGCGAACGGAGGCTTGCGGGTGCGGTCACGCGCTGCTATGTCTAGTTATGGGCCCGTCAATCTGTGATCTCGCGACGGTCGGCATTGCGGGAGGAAGTCGTAGTTGCCTTGAGACTGATGGCTGCCATCAGCTTCCCTTCCGGCGTGTCGGCGTTCAGCGCCCGCGGCTCGATCGACCGGGACGGCGCCGTGGGCGTGCTGGTCGTCGGCCGCCGCGTTAGTGCTGGCGCCGAGTCGGCGATGCGAGCCAAGTCGCCTGCGAGCCCTGAGATGCTTGGCGAGATCCGGACTTCAATACTTTCCCGGATCATAACTGGCGTGCTGATGGCGGGCCTGCTGGTGGGATGCAGTGGCGGATCTACATACGCGCACGGACGGACACCGGGGAAGAACAACAACTACTTTGAAAGTACAAGAATGATAGATTTGCAGAACGGTGATTTTCCTTCCTTCCTGACGTTCGGAGCTCACGATAGCCTGTGGTTCACCGAGAACGGCGGCAACCTCATCGCGCGGGTTGATCCGGCGGGCACTGTAACGCAGTACACTATTCAAGCTGACAACAATAACGATCCGCAAGACATTATAAGCGTCCCCGGTGGGAGCATATGGTTTACCGGATTGGCGGAAATCGGTAAGATCAGCCCTGACGGCACCTTGAAGGTCTGGCATGAGATCAGCATCGGTTCGGCGGTGGGGTTGCCCGATGCGCTCGCGGTAGGCCGGGACGGACAGGTCTGGTACACCGACGACGGTGGCCATATCTGTCATATAAGCTCCACCGATAATTTCGCGTGTTACGCCATACATCCGAGCACGAAAGACATCTGGATGCGCGGAATTACGATGGGCTCGGACGGGGCACTCTGGTTTACCGAGGACAATCTCACCAGCATCGCCGATACGCAGAATGCCATTGGTCGGCTGACCACCGCCGGAAAATACAGCCAATGGATGCTACCGCCGGACTCGGGTCCCACCCGGATCGCGGCCGGCCCTGACGGGGCTCTGTGGTTCACTGAGCGCGGCGGGCAGCGGATCGGGCGCATAACAACCAGCGGTGTCATCACGCAATTCTCGCTGCCCCGCGGGGTGTACCCGTTCGATATTGTCTCGGGTCCCGATAGGGCTCTGTGGTTTACCACCGATACCCGGGTCGGTCGCATCACGACCGCTGGCCGCATCACCCTATGGCCGATACCAGGCGCCCAGCAGTTCGGGGGCATCGCGGTGGCGCCCGACGGGAGCTTGTGGCTCGCGGACGGGTTGGCTAACACCCTCCGGCATTTCGTCCCGCCGTTGCCCATCCAGCATCGGCGTTGAGCATTTTAGGGGCGCCTTGGAGCCCTCTTAGGGGCGTTTGGGGGGCGCCTGCTCGCGGGAACACCACCAGGTCGAGCGGCCGCCGACGGTGCCGTGTTTCATCTCGGCGCCACAGCGCGGGCAGGTGCCGCCGGGGTGCCGGGCCGCGATGACGTCGCCGGTGTGCGCGCCTCCTTTGACGATGGCAGACCGTACGGCGGACTGCAGAGCGCGGTAGAGACGGTCGGCGTCCTTGCGCTCGAGGCTGGCCGTCCGGGCGGCGGGCGAAATCTTCGCCTGCCACAGCACCTCATCGGCCAGCAGATTCCCGACTCCGGCGATCTTGGATTGGTCAAGCAGGCGAGCCTTGACCGCGGTCGACCCCTTGGTGATCAGGTCGCGGAACTCCGCAGGCGTGACCTCCGCGGCGTCCGGGCCGAGCGCGTCGATGTCGGGGTTGAGCCGGACACGACCCAGCCGGCGTTTGTCGAACAGCGCCAGGCTGCCGCCGTCAGCGAACTCGAGGGTGAAGCGGTTCCACTCGGCCTTGCGCGGCTGCGCGTCGAGGCGGGCAGGACCGCCGCCTTCGATGGCCTCGCCATCTTTGGACGTGACCACGATGCGGCCGCTCATGCCCAGGTGGATGCCGAGATCGGGACCGGATCCGGTCGAGCGGCCCACGTCAGAGGTCTCGCACCACATTGTCTTGCCGCGCCGGTGAGCCGCGGTGAGTATGCGTCCGGTCAGCGCGTCACGCAACTCGCCGGGGGAGTGCGGCCGGCATACGAACGTGTCAGCGTCGTCGACACCGACGATGCGGCGGTGCAGGGCCTGATCAGCGATCAGGCTCCGCGCGGTCTCGACCTCGGGAAGTTCCGGCATCTGTTCGTTTTACTCGCCGGTGGACGGCAGCACGGCCGCGAACCGGTCCGCGGCCCGGTCGAGCTGGGCCAAGATGTGCTGCCGGGCCGGTGCGTCGAGGGGGGTGTCCGGGAGGTCGATGAGCTCCCGCAGGATCGGGACCAGCGGGGCGTATTTCCCGGCCAGCGTGCGCAGCCGAGGACCGGTGCTATGAATCAGGCCGACGCCGTTGTCGGTGAAGTCGGAGGCCTTGATGACCCGAGCCCACGGGTGGCCGCGCAGGCTTTCCGCGACGTGGTCCCGGTACTGCTCGTGCGCGTCCCGGTCCGGCGCGTACTCCGGGTTGGTGACGGCGCCGACCAGTTCGGCTACCCGCGGCCCGAACTCCGCCGCCAGCACCGCGAGCGCAGCCTCCTGGTCATCCACGCCGCCGGTCAGCTCGGCGGCGTGGTCTTCTACCGCGTCGTGCAGCAGCGCGGCGCAGATCACGTCGGCGTCGTGCACGCCGTAGTGAGACATGATCCGGATCGCCACCCGCAGCAGGTGGTTGACGTAGGGCTCGCGCTCCCTGCGGTCGTTCGCGTGCAGCCGGGAGGCGAGATCCAGAGCCTGGTTCAGGCGGCGCTGGTCCTGTTCGGGCAGCGACTCGATCTCCACCGCGAATCGCTCCCGCAGTCCCTCCTCGCCGTAGGTCGAGGTAATCGCGTGCAGCGGCATCGTCGCCACGAGCCGCCGCTGGCCGATGTCCATGCCTTAGAATTAGCACACAGGCCATCTGAGACGCGTGCCGAGCTTCGGGTTACGGTTGGCCTGTATCGTGCTTGCGAGAGGGCACCGGTGATGACAGGGCCCGAAGATGAGATGGCAGCGGCGGCCCGCGGTCGGCTGCGGACATCCCGCGCCGATCGTGAGCGAGTGATCGACACGCTCAAGTCCGCTTTCGTGCAGGGCTTCCTGACCAAAGACGAGTTCGACATACGGGTGGGCCAGACGTTCGCTTCGCGGACCCACGCCGAACTGGCCGTGGTCACCGCCGACATCGGCGCCGGGCTGATGGCAGCCCCTATGCCGCGCCAGGCCGCCCGGCCGGCGGAGGCCGGCGACTCGTCGCAGAATACATTCGTGAATGCGGGCGCCTGCGTGATGTTCGCGGTACTCGTGCTGAATGCGGCTTTCTTCGCGGGCAATTTCGGCGTCTTCCTCGCGGCCGTGACCGCTATCGCGGTGGCGTTGTTCGTCGCGGGGGCACGGATGGTGTACTTGCGGAGCGAGAAGCGCTCCCGGGGGCAGCAGTAGGCTGATCTCGAAGCTAGGCAAATCTGCCCGGGAAGACCGGGAAGACCGGGAAGACCGGAAATGCCGCTGTAATAACCGCTGGCCACACTGGAGTACCACGATCTGGAGGAGGCTGCGGGCGTGCTGGCGATTGACGGCTGTCACATCGCGACGGTGGACGGGGCCGGGACGGAACACCCGGCCGGCTACCTGGTCATGCAGGGCGACCGGATCGCGGCGGTCGGGCCGGGTCCGCTGCCGTCCCGCTACGCCGGCGCGGAGCGAATCGACGGCTCCGGGCGGCTCGCCACACCTGGCCTGGTCAACACCCACCACCATCTGTACCAGTGGATCACTCGCGGATACGCGGCCGACGACACCCTGTTCGGCTGGCTGACGACGCTCTACCCGGTCTGGGCCGGGCTGGACGCCGATCTCGTGCACGCCTCGGCCGCCGCCAACCTGGGCTGGATGGCGCTGTCGGGCTGCAGCACGACCACCGATCATCACTATGTTTTCCCGGCCGGGCGCGGCGACCTGCTCGAGGCCGGGATCCTCGCCGCACGCCGGATCGGGCTGCGGTTTCACCCCGGCCGCGGGTCGATGAACCTGGGACAGTCATCGGGGGGCCTGCCGCCCGACTCGGTCGTCGAGAAGCACGATGACATCCTCGCCGCCACCGCCGATGCGATCGACCGCTGGCATGACCCGTCGCCTGGGGCGATGACCAGGATCGCGGTGGCGCCGTGCTCGCCCTTCTCGGTCACCGCCGAGCTGATGCGGGACAGCGCCGAGCTGGCCAGGCGGGCCGGAGTGCGGCTGCACACGCACCTCGCGGAGACTCTCGACGAGGAGGAATTCTGCCTCGAAACCTACGGGCGAACGCCGGCCCAGTACGCGGAGGATCTCGGCTGGCTCGGTCCCGATGTATGGCTGGCTCATTGCGTTCACCTCTCCGATGAGGCGGTCGCCCGGTTCGCGGCCACCGGCACCGGTGTGGCCCACTGCCCGACGTCCAACGGCCGTCTCGGCTCCGGCATAGCGCGGGTCCGGGATCTGCTGGCGGCCGGCGCGCCCGTCGGGCTCGGCGTCGACGGCTCGGCCTCCAATGAGTCGGGCCGGATGGTCGACGAGCTGCACCAGGCGCTGCTGGCTGCCCGGTTCCGGAACGGCCCGCTGGCGCTGTCGGTCCGGGAGTCGCTGCGCCTGGCGACCATGGGCGGTGCGCGCTGCCTGGGCCGCGAAGACGAGCTTGGCTCACTTGAGGTCGGCAAGCTGGCCGACGTCGCCCTGTGGCAGGTCGGCGGTCTGGCCGGTGCCGGCATCGCCGATCCCCTGTGCACGCTAGTCTTTGGCGCTCCGGCCCTGGACCGGCTCTGGGTCCACGGCCGCCCGGTGGTGAGCGAAGGCCAGCTGGTGACCGCGGACGCCGACGAGCTGGCGGCCGGGGCTGCCGCGGCGAGCGCGCGGATCGGCGGGCTGGCCAGGACGGGAGCCTGATCATGGACCTACCCGGCATCACCGAGGTCGCAGACGCGAGGCTGGGGGCCTGGCGCCCGGGTGATGCCTGGCTGGCGGGCGGTACCTGGCTATTCTCCGAGCCGCAGCAGGACCTATCCCGGCTGCTCGACCTGCGGGCCTTCGGCTGGCCGCCGCTGCGGGTGAGCCGGGACGGACTGGAGATCGGCGCCACCTGCACGCTGGCCGAACTGGCCCGGATGCAGGCACCCCAGTGGCGGGCTGCCCCCCTGATCGGCCAGTGCTGCGCCGCGCTGCTCGGCTCGTTTAAGGTATGGAACGCCGCCACCGTGGGAGGAAACCTCTGCCTGGCCTTGCCGGCCGGGCCGATGATCTCGCTCACCTCGGCGCTGGACGGGGTGTGCACCATCTGGGGTCCGGACGGCGCGGTCCGCAGCGTCGCAGTCACGGACTTCGTGAGGGGCCCCGGTCATAACGTGCTGCAACCCGGTGAGTTGCTGCGGTCGGTGCACCTGCCCGCCCGTGCGCTGGACGGCCTGACGGCTTTCCGGCAGCTCTCGCTGTCACCGGTGGGCCGCTCGGCAGCGGTGGTCATCGGCCGTCGGCCGGTCGACGGCACGCTGGTGCTCACGGTGACCGCCGCGACCACGCGGCCGGTCCAGCTCCGCTTCGCCGCACCACCCACTCCGGACCAGCTGCAGGCGTCCCTGGCCGCCGCCGCGCCGCCGTATCACGATGACGTGCACGGGTCCCCGGCCTGGCGGGAGGCCATCACTGGGCACCTAGCCCTTGAGGTCCTCGACGAGCTGGTGCCCGCATGATCGTCAACGGCGTCCCTGCCCCCGGGCCGCCCGCCCCCGGCCAGTGTCTGCGCACCTACCTGCGCGAGCAGGGCTGGTTCGGGGTGAAGAAGGGCTGCGACGCGGGCGATTGCGGGGCCTGCACGGTGCACGTCGACGGCGTGCCGGTGCACAGCTGCATCTACCCGGCAGTGCGGGCGGTTGGCCAGCAGGTAACCACGATCGAGGGACTCGCATCGGACGACGGTGAGCTGCACCCCGTCCAGCAGGCGTTCCTGGATGCCCAGGGATTCCAGTGCGGCTTCTGCACCGCCGGGATGATCATGACGGTGGCCGCCCTGGACGACGCGGGGCGTGCCGAGCCCGGCCGGGCGTTGAAGGGCAACTTGTGCCGCTGCACCGGCTACCAGTCCGTAGCCCGGGCCCTGGCCAGCGCATCGCTGCCCCGGGAACCGCCCGCGGCGCCGCCACAGGAACCGCCCGCAGTGCCCCATGAACCGGTCGGCGCCAGCTTGCCCGCGCCGGCCGGCCGCCGGGTGGTCACCGGCCGCGAGCCGTACACCCTGGACCTGGCGCTGCCTGGGCTGGCTCACATGTCGCTGGTCCGCTCGCCGCACGCGCACGCCGAGATCGAGTCGGTCGATGCCAGCGCCGCGCTGGCGGTACCCGGCGTGCTCGCGGTGTTCAGTTACGCCGACGTCCCCCACATGCTCTACTCCACCGCCCGGCACGAGAAGGTCGAGGACGATCCACACGACACGATGCTGTTCGACCGGGTGGTCCGCTTCAACGGCCAGCGCGTCGCCGCCGTGGTCGCGGAGACGCTGGCCGCGGCGCAGGCCGGAGCCGCCCTGGTCAAGGTCGCCTACCGGGTGCTGCCCGCGGTCTTCGATCCCGACGAGGCCATGGCAACGGGCGCTCCGCTGCTGCAC
>Ga0302232_10002604_pt1 | contig 12277 bp, 7 predicted proteins | sample II_Palsa_N2_3_FD_193575 | JGI IMG/M metagenome (GOLD analysis project Ga0302232, IMG submission 193575) | Peat permafrost microbial communities from Stordalen Mire near Abisko, Sweden - II_Palsa_N2_3 | ecosystem: Environmental > Terrestrial > Soil > Palsa > Peat permafrost | place: Sweden...
GGCAAGCTGCTTGCGCTCATTGGGGCTACACAAAGAAAGCGCATCCCCCGAAGCCCCTGCACGCCCCGTGCGCCCGATCCGATGCACATAATCTTCGGCATTAAACGGCAGATCGAAGTTAATCACAGCCGGCAGCTCGACAATATCAAGCCCACGCGCGGCAACATCAGTAGCAACGAGCGCCTCAATCTCACCGCGCTTGAACGCTTCCAAAGCCTGCATCCGCTCATTCTGCGTGCGATCGCCGTGAATCGCCGTAGCCACGACCCCGTCACGCTCGAGATTGCGAGCAAGACGGCTAGCCCCAATCTTGCTGTTGCAAAACACAAGAACCTGCTTAAGACCGCGCTCACGAATCAGTTGCACTACCGCACCAGTCTTATCCCCTTCGGCCACTTCATAAACCGTCTGGGTAACATTTGTAGCCGTCGAATTGCTACGCGCCACTTCGATAGTCTGAGGATTGCGCAAATACGTCGCCGCCAGCTTCTTGATCTCACCCGAGAACGTCGCTGAAAACAGCAGCGTCTGACGTTCCTTCGGCAGCAGATTCAGAATGCGCTGCAAATCCGGCAAGAAGCCCATATCGAGCATCCGGTCGGCTTCGTCCAGCACCAGCATCTGTACCTGACCCAGGTTGGCCGTCTTCTGCTGCACGTGATCGAGCAGACGCCCAGGCGTGGCGATCAGAATCTCGACGCCGCGGCGCAGCTGATCGGACTGCGGGTTCATATCCACGCCACCGAACACCACCGCGCTGCGCAGCGCCGTATGCTTGGCGTAAGCGTGCACGTTGGCGGCCACCTGGTCGGCCAGTTCGCGAGTCGGCGTAAGAATCAATGCGCGCACCGGATGGCGGGCCGGCGATGCGCTGGTGCTCGCATGCTGCAGCAGACGCTGGATGATCGGCAGCGAAAAGCTCGCCGTCTTGCCAGTGCCGGTCTGCGCGGCGCCCATCACGTCGCGACCCGACAGGACGACGGGAATCGCCTGCTCCTGGATCGGTGTAGGCGTCGTGTAGCCCTGCTCCACAATGGCTTTCAGGATGTCGGGCGCGAGGCCAAACTGGTCAAAGGTCGCGGTAGCGGGGGTGACGGCTATGTCGGACATGGTGGCTTTCGCTAAAAATGCGCCTGCGCGGGGGGCGCGGCAGCGGCCGGGGCCGCGAAGGGCATCAGGATGAAGCGGAGCCACGGCGTGCCGCACGAGACCCGATGTAGACAGGGAAGGATGCAGCCGGCTCCGGCCGACGGAAACACCCGCCGGAAAGGCCGGTATTGTAGCACTTCAGCAAAAACACTCATGGCGCATGCGCCCGCTTTCTGCTCGCACCCCGGAAAGCGGAGCGGAAGAGCGTCGGGAACGGCTACAAGCCCGCACAGACTAGGGTACGCAGGCGACAGTCCTGTGACAGCCCGTCGAGCGGGAGCGGACTGCGGCAAAAGCCCCGCAAACGTATGACAAATGTAAGCCGGAAGGGGCCGCGCCGCCATCCCTACGCGCCCCTCCACAGCGACTCTCACCACCCGATCACCACGTCTCGCGCATCACCATAAGCCGCAGTTCGGTCATATCCTCGATCGCGTAGCGCACACCCTCACGCCCGAGCCCGGAATCCTTGACACCGCCATACGGCATGTTGTCCACCCGGAACGACGGCACGTCGTTGATCACGACGCCACCCACGTCCAGACGGTCCCACGCCTGGTGCGCATGGGCGAGCGAATCGGTAAATATCCCGGCCTGCAGGCCGAAGTCGCTATCGTTGACGGTCGTGAGCGCCGCATCGAAATCGTCGAAGCGCTCCAGAATCGCCACCGGGCCGAACGCCTCCTTGCGATAGAGGTCGGAATCGCGCTTCACGTCTTCGAGCAGCGTCGCCTCGAACATCGCGCCTTCCACCTTACCGCCGGCCACGATCTTGGCGCCGTCCAGCACCGCGCTCTCCATCCAGCCGGCGAGGCGCTTCGACTCCGACTCTGAAATCATCGGCCCGACGAACGTCTTCTCGTTCTTCGGATCGCCCATGATCAACGAGCGCGTCTTCGCAATCAGCTTCTCGCGTAGCGCATCGTAAATACTGGAATGCACCAGAATTCGCTGCACGCCAATACAGCTTTGTCCCGACTGATAGAACGCGCCGAACGCGAGCCGGTCGACCACGTAATCGAGCTTGCCGCCCTGATCGCCGTCGACGATCGCCGCCGCGTTGCCGCCCAGCTCCAGAATCACCTTCTTCTTGCCAGCCTTGCGCTTCAGCTCCCAGCCCACGGCGGGCGAACCGGTGAAGGACAGCAGCTTGAAGCGCTCGTCGGTGGTGAACAGGTCAGCGCCATCGCGATGCGCCGGCAGAATCGAAAACGCGCCCTTAGGCAAATCCGTTTCCGCGAGAATCTCGCCCATGATCAGCGCCCCGACCGGTGTGCGGCTGGCCGGCTTTAGCACGAACGGCACGCCCGCGGCCAGCGCCGGCGCCACTTTGTGCGCGGTCAGGTTGAGCGGGAAATTGAACGGCGAGATAAACGAGCACGGGCCGATCGGCACACGCTTCACATAGCCGTGATAGCCCTTCGCGCGCGGCGAAATCTCCAGATTGATGATTTCGCCGTCGATGCGCACGGCTTCTTCCGCGGCGACCTTGAACGTATCGATCAACCGCGTGACTTCGCCGCGCGAATCGTTGATCGGCTTGCCGGCTTCGATACACAGCGCCATCGCCAGTTCGTCGTAGCGCTCGCGGAAACGGCTCACGCAGTGTTCGAGCACCGCCTGGCGCTTGAACGGCGGGAACGCGCGCAGCGCGGGCATCGCCTCCACGGCGAGACCGATAGCCTTGTCGATCGCCGCAGCGTCGGCCATAGCGACGCGCGTGGCGACCTCGCCACTGAATTTGTCCGTGACTTCGAGATCGGTATTGGCTGCAACCGCAACATTCGCCAGGTAGTACGGGTAAGTCTTTTTCAACATGACACGTTCTCCTTGATGCGATCAGGTCCACGCCTGTTCGAGCGGGGCATGTAGCAAACGCAGCTACGCAGCAAACCGCATGCCCCGCTTGCGCTCAGAGTTGCGCGCTCAGACGCTTGATCTCCCGGTTCAGCACCCGCTCGTTATCGGAATAGTCGATGGGCAGGTCGATCACATGCACGCCCGGCGTCGTAAAGCATTCGCGCAACAACGGCGCGAACTCGTCCGCCGACGAAATGCGATGCCCCTTGGCCCCATAGCTCTCGGCGTAGGCCACGAAATCGGGGTTCCGCAGCGTCATCCCGTAGTCGGGGAAATTCATGTTCTCCTGCTTCCAGCGGATCATCCCGAATGCATCGTCGCGCAGGATCAGCACCACCAGATCGAGCTTCAGACGCACCGCTGTCTCGAGCTCCTGCGAGTTCATCATGAAGCCGCCGTCGCCGCACACGGCCATCACCTTGCGATCCGGGTGCACGATCTTGGTCGCAATCGCCGACGGCAGCCCCGCGCCCATCGAGGCGAGCGCGTTGTCGAGCAGCAGCGAATTCGGCTCGTGGGCGCGGTAGTAACGCGCGAACCAGATCTTGTACATGCCGTTGTCCAGACACACGATGCCGTCGACCGGCGTCGTCTCGTAGACATCGTGGACGATCCGCACCGGGTACATCGGGAAACGGCTGTCGTTCTGACCTTTGGCCAGATGCTCCTCGAAGTGCTGCTTGATCTCCTTGAAGCGCGCAAAGTCCCAATGCTCCTGACGCTCCTTCAGGCTTTCCTTCAGTTGCCACACCGCGTTGGCGATATCGCCCACCACTTCAATCTGCGGGAAATACACCGGGTCGACTTCGGCGCCGAGGAAGTTCACGTGAATCACGGTCTTTTCGTGCGAATCGGTGCCGCGCATGAAGAATGGCGGCTTCTCGATCACGTCGTGGCCCACGTTGATGATGCAGTCCGCGTGATCGATGGCACGGTGCACGAAATCGCCGTCCGAGAGCGTGGCGTTACCGAGCCACATGGGATGCGATTCATCGATCACGCCCTTGCCCATCTGCGTCGTGAAGAACGGAATGCCGGTCTGGTCGACGAACTCGCGCAGCATCTTGGTGGTGGTCTTGCGATTACCGCCCGCGCCGATCATCAGCAGCGGATGCTTGGCGCTCGTAATCGCCTCGACCGCCCGCGCGACCGCCTTCTCTTCCGCAACCGGACGGCGGCTGAAGCTCTTGGGAATGGGCTTGCCATCGCCCTCTTCGTCCGCAACGTCCTCAGGCAGTTCCAGATGCGTCGCGCCGGGGCGCTCTTCCTCGGCCTGACGGAACGCCTCGCGCACCAGCGCCGGGATATTGCCGATCGAAACGATCTGCCGTGTGTACTTGGTGAGCGGCTCCATCATCCGCACCACGTCGACAATCTGAAAATGCCCCTGCTTGCTGGTCTTGATCGGCTTCTGTCCCGTGACCATCAGCATCGGCATCGCGCCTAGCTGCGCATACGCCGCAGCGGTGACGAAGTTGGTGGCGCCCGGCCCGAGTGTCGACAGACAGACGCCGGTACGCCCCGTCAGACGCCCGTAGGTCGCAGCCATGAAACCGGCCGCCTGCTCGTGGCGGGTGAGGATTAGCTTGATTTTGGAGCGGCGCAGCGACTCGAGGAGATCGAGATTTTCTTCCCCTGGGATGCCGAAGATATATTCGACGCCTTCGGCTTCCAGCGACTTGACGAACAGATCCGATGCTTTCATTGAGAGTCTCGCTTGACGAACGAGCGCGGACGGCACGCCCACGCAGTGGGATCCGGGAACGGGTGATCGAAGACGATGACAAGCGCGGCCACGCGGAAACCGGTGGGCGCGTCGAACAGCTTACTACCTGAGAGAAAAATCTGCGCGCAGATGGGCGCGGGCTCGGGGTGATGCGGCCTGACGGTCAGGCTGTCGGGCTCTAGCGCACGATCGTCACGCAGTCCGACAGAATCGGCGGCGCGTTCTCGCCCGCCGTCGCATCGTACAGATCGGCGCGCGGGCCCTTGGTCCACCAGGTATAGCTGCCGGCCTGGTATTTCGCACCAGAACCCGAGAGCGTGTTGACGAACAGCATCGGCTGGCCTTTGACGGGTACGAGCGCGAAGCTCTGCCCATTCACTGCGTTCCAGTAGGTGACCTGGAGGATTTTGCCGGTAGCGCAGGTGTACTTGTGGGTCTGCGGGTTTTTCGGTTGAATCTGGGCGAGACTCAACGGCGCCGCCGAGACCGTAGCGATCGACCCCGCCATACCCAGCAGCCCAGCCAGCGCTCCCACTGCCGCAACGAGCCATTTCCTCATTGGATTCCTCTCCTGGCTGTTAGCCGTCTGGAAGGGTTGCCGTTCAGGGATCGATGACATCGGCGCACGCGTCGGTCGGCGCCGCCGCGACGTGGCCGACCACCGGCACGATTTTCAATCCGGCAGAAGCGACGCGGCACGGCGCGGCGGCGAGACCGCAACCCGCCAGGCCAGCGCACAGCGCTACCAGCACGCCCAGCGCGCCGAGGCGGCCCATCCGGCGAAGCCGCTCAATCTTGCGGGTGTCTGACTTCATGGGTACTGCTCCTGCCTTCAATACTTCAACTACATGCGCGCCTGCGGGATGCGTGGCGTGCTAGTCACTGCGGCTCACTGCGACAGGTAAGGCGCGTCCCTGCTTACTTCGCCGACACCGGATGCACCGCGGCGGCGGCCTGCTTCGCCCGTGCCCGGGCTTCGTCGGTATTCGCGCCGGTGGCAAGCGCCACACCCATACGCCGCTTGACGAAGCTCTCAGGCTTCCCGAACAGCCGCAGATCGGCATCGGGCACGGCCAGCGCCGCAGCGACGCCTTCGAACGCGATGCCGGTTTCATCCAGGCCGCCGTAGATAACGGCCGATGCGCCTGGCGCACGCAGCGACGTATCGACCGGCAAACCGAGGATCGCCCGCGCATGCAGTTCGAACTCGGAGAGACGTTGCGAGCACAGCGTAACGAGTCCGGTGTCATGCGGACGCGGACTCACTTCCGAAAACCATACGTCATCGCCACGCACGAAAAGTTCCACGCCGAACAGGCCACGGCCGCCGAGCGCCTCGGTAACCTTGTGGGCGATCTCGCGAGAACGCTCAAGCGCGACCGGGCTCATTGGCTGCGGCTGCCAGGATTCGACATAGTCGCCCGCGACCTGCACATGGCCGATCGGATCGCAAAAATACGTGCTCGTCGTGCCCGTTGCCGGATCGATAGCGCGCACCGTCAACTGGGTGATTTCGTACTCGAAGTCGATAAAGCCTTCGACGATCACGCGCCCATGATTGACGCGGCCGCCGGCCATCGCGTACTGCCATGCCGGTTCGACATCGGCGTCGCTCTTCAGCACCGACTGCCCCTTGCCCGACGACGACATCACCGGCTTCACGACGCACGGGTAGCCGACTTTCGCGATCCCCGCCTTCAGTTCCTCGAGCGAGTCCGCAAACGCGTACGGCGAAGTCGGCAAGCCGAGTTCTTCGGCCGCGAGACGCCGGATGCCTTCGCGGTTCATCGTAAGTTGCGTGGCGCGCGCGGTGGGAATCACTTCGGCAAGACCGTCGGACTCGATGGTCGCGAGCGCGTCGGTGGCGATGGCTTCGATTTCCGGCACGATCAGATGCGGCCGCTCCTGTTCGACCAGCGCGCGCAATGCGGCACGGTCGGTCATGTCGATCACATGGGCGCGATGCGCGACCTGATGACCCGGAGCGTTCGGATAACGGTCCACCGCGATCACTTCAACGCCAAGGCGCTGTAACGCGATGATCACTTCCTTGCCCAGCTCACCCGCGCCGAGCAGCATCACGCGCGTCGCCGAGTTCGAAAGCGGGGTGCCGATCCGTTGGCCGATCTGCATGGGGTCTCCAGAAAAATGTCGGATGAGATGGAATGGGTGGATCAGCAATGTTAACATGCGCAACCTCTGCACCGGGCGCGCAGCGACGAGCGCTCGCGCGCGGCATCCTGAGTGCGTTACCCTTACGCCTTTGCCAGTTTGAAGAGGACCGACGCCATGATCAAAACGTCTTCAGCGCGACGTGTTGCGCGTCTCGTTGCCGCGCTGCCCGCACCGCTTTTCGCCGCGCTGGGCGTTGCCACCCTGTTGGCCGCCTGCTCGATGCCCACGCATCCGGATTCCAAGGCTCCGCCGCCCGACCCGTTCAACCCGGCGGCGACGCAGTTGCTCGACGACACCTCATGGGATCTCACCGGCTGGAAGCAGGCGGACGGCACGATGCGCGCCGTCCCGGGTGCCGACAGCGGGGCGCCGATCACCCTCACGCTGTCGACCGCCACCGGCCAGCGGCGCGCCAGCGGGTTCTCCGGTTGTAACCGCTATACGGGCACCTACGGACTGAAGGACGGCAAGGTGAGCTTCGGGCCGCTCGCCGGAACGCGGATGGCGTGCTCGACGCCCGGCGGCCAGATTGAAGGCGACTACCTCGACGCGCTGGCGCACATCGACCATACCGGCGTGCAGATGCGCGCGCCGCAGGAAATGCAATTGATCCTCGAAGACGGCGACAAGCTGACTTTCGCACGGCGCGACGGTAAATGAGGCTGTCTTCGAAGCGTTACGCTTCCCCGGTTAAACTCGATGGGTTGCGTCTTCGCGGATCCATTATTCGTTGATGTCTAGCATGCACACGGTAGTTTTCGGCTGGTTCGGCGCGTCGGCCGTCTGGTTCATCCCTCTCTTGCTGCGTCTCGCAAAGTCTGTGCTGCCAGGCGGCGCCGGCCTGCGCGGGCCCGGCACGATCCGGCTCTGGCTCGGCTTTATCGGCGTGTTCGTGGCAAGCGCCACGCTGGAAGCGTTGCTGCCCGGGACGGTGGGCACGGACGGCTTCGGGCATGCCCTGGCGGCGGGTTTCGGCCGCCTGCTCGGCCACATTGGCACGCCGCTCGTCATGCTTGGGGTGCTGGTTCTCAGCCTGCCGTGGCTGATCGGTTTTCGCTGGAGCCGCGTGGCACGATGGGCGGACGGTGCATTTGGGCTCGGCCTCGGCTTGAACCGCGGGCTCGCCAAACGCGATGAGGACGCGCGTCGGCGCAGCAGCGTCGACGACACGCTGCCCGCTTATGCATCGACGCCGGCCAATCCGATGGCGCCGAAGACCAAGGGGCGCTACGCCCGGCCGACCGTGTGGCGGCCGTCGGCAGGCGCACGCGGTGCCGCTGCGGGGACGGGCGCGGCAGCGGGTGGCGTGGGTGCGAAGGATGCGCTAGCGGGGGAGGTGCGCGCAAACGCGGCCTCTGGTGGGGTAGCCTGGCAAGCGAGAAGCACGAGCCAGCGTGGTCAAGGGGCGCCGGCTGATAGCGCCGGCGCGACACGCGTCGGCACACCGGGTAGACAAGCTGGCGCTCGGACCGCGGCGACCGAACCTGTCGCGCCAGCCGGATGGCTGCGCGAGCCAGGCAATGCGGTGCGCAGTGCGGCACCGGTTCGGAGTGGGGTTGCGGCGGCACCCGCAGCTGGTGCTGGTGCAACAACGAGCGTCCCGAGGACGTTCGACGCCAGCCGGGCCATACCTGACGCAGCAAGCGGATCAAGGCCGAGCCCGAACCGCTCGCCGTCGATACAGCCCTTCACGACACCCGTGCGCACCAGCGCGCCGCCGCTGGTGCCGCGCAATGCAACGCCAGCCGCCCCCATCCAAACGCCGCCGCCAGTAGCCGGCGCAGCCCCCACACCGCAGCATCCGGTTGCTTCCGGCGCGCGCGCGCCGAGCGCACCAAGTTTTTCCCGGCCTGCGGCGACGACGGAGCACGTCACGCCGCCCGCCAGCGTGCAGGAAACGCTGCGCAGCATCGAAGAGAATGCGGCACGCTGGACAACGATCGCAGGCGTAAGTCTCGCCCGACGCAGCGGCGCAGAAACCGTCAGCATCAGCAGCGACGCTGACACGCCCCTCGACGAGCCTGCGGTTAATCCGACGGCAGCATCGAAGGCACCCCCTGTCGACACGCCCATCACGCGGCCCAATAGGGAAGCTGCTGTGAGCGTACCGGCCACGACGTCCCTAGAGCCTGCCGCACCCGTGGACATATCGATGACGGTACAGGTGTCCGCTCCGCTTGAAGTGCAACCGCACGCGTCGGCCTCGGCATTTATCGAAGCCGTCCCGCACGACCACCACAGCATCGTGGCGACGCCACCAGCAAACGTCGACCACCCAGGCGCGGCAAGCACGACACGCACGCCGACCGCCGACGTCGTCATCGACAAGCCGCTGGCGCCCTGGGAGACGGAAGTTGACACCGACGCGGACCATCGCTCCGATACGTCGAGTGCGCCTGAACACGTCGTACCCGAACCGGCACCGGCCCCCGTTCCGTCGAACGTGGTCCGCTTCCCTGGCTTTGCCGCAACAAGCGTCGGGAGAATCGCGAGCGGCGCATCGCACGGTAGCCAGACACCATTCGATGCCACCGCCGACGACTTCGAAGACACCCCCTTCGATCACGGCACCACGCCAGGCATTCCCCCGGATATCAGCGAAACCGAAAGCGAAGATGACGGCGAAGGCCAATCCGACACCCCAATCGCCTCAGCCTCAGCCGCGGCCTCGTTCACGCCGCCACGCAGCGAACCGGCCAACGAACCCGTCGCGCCCCGGCCTCCGGTGAGCGGCCATGCGCCAGCCGTATTCGAATTCCACGCCCCGGCCGCGTCGCGCGTCGAACTGCCGACCCTCGACCTGCTCGCCCGCGCCGACACCGATGTCGAACCCGTCTCCGAACAAAAGCTCGCCGAAACCGGTCTGCTGATCGAACAGCGTCTGCAGGAATTCAAGGTGCCGGTAACCGTAGTCGGCGCGTCGGCCGGCCCGGTGATCACGCGCTTCGAAGTCGAGCCCGCGCTCGGCGTGCGCGGCAGCCAGATCGTCGGCCTGATGAAGGATCTGTCGCGCGGCCTCGGGCTCACTTCGATCCGCGTCGTCGAAACGATCCCTGGCAAAACCTGCATGGGTCTTGAACTACCGAACGCGAAACGCCAGACCATCCGGCTGTCGGAAATCCTCGAAGCCAACGTCTACCAGCACTCGCATTCGATGCTCACGCTCGCGATGGGCAAGGACATCACCGGCCACCCGGTGGTCGCCGATCTGGCAAAAGCGCCGCACATGTTGGTGGCCGGCACGACCGGTTCGGGCAAGTCGGTGGCGATCAACGCGATGATCGTGTCGCTGCTCTACAAGGCCACGCCCGAAGACGTGCGGCTCATCATGATCGACCCGAAGATGCTCGAACTGTCGGTCTACGAAGGCATTCCGCACCTGCTTGCGCCGGTCGTCACGGACATGAAACTCGCCGCCAATGCGCTCAACTGGTGTGTCGGCGAAATGGAAAAGCGCTACCGGCTGATGTCGGCCGTCGGCGTGCGCAACCTCGCGGGCTTCAATCAGAAAATCCGCGATGCTAAAGCCAATGGCAAGAAGCTGGGCAACCCGTTCTCGCTGACGCCCGAAGCGCCCGAGCCGCTCGCGGCGCTGCCGCTGATCGTGGTCGTGATCGACGAGTTGGCCGACCTGATGATGGTGGCCGGCAAGAAGATCGAAGAACTGATCGCCCGCCTCGCGCAGAAGGCGCGAGCCGCTGGCATCCATTTGATCCTCGCGACGCAGCGTCCCTCGGTCGATGTGATCACCGGTCTCATCAAGGCGAACATCCCGACCCGGGTCGCTTTCCAGGTGTCGTCGAAGATCGACTCACGGACGATTCTCGACCAGATGGGCGCCGAGTCGCTGCTCGGTCAGGGCGACATGCTGTTCCTGCCGCCGGGCACCGGCTATCCGCAGCGCGTACACGGCGCGTTCGTCGCCGATGAGGAAGTGCACCGGATCGTCGAGTACCTGAAGCAGTTCGGCGAGCCGCAATACGAGGAAGGGATTCTCGACGGCCCCACCTCCGACGGCGCCACTCAGGACCTGTTCGGCGACGTGCCCGATGCCGAAGCCGACCCGCTCTACGACGAAGCAGTCGCCTTCGTGGTGCGCACACGGCGCGCCTCGATCTCGTCGGTGCAGCGCCAGTTGCGCATCGGCTATAACCGCGCAGCGCGGCTGGTGGAACAGATGGAGGCAGCGGGCCTCGTGTCGTCGATGGGCATCAACGGCAGCCGCGAAGTACTCGCGCCGGGACCCGCCGAGTAAGCAAAACTTACGACGGCGATACCAGCTTGAAATCAACCGGCGAGCCGATGTCGATGCGCTTGGGATTCGCCTCGAGCAAGCCAGTCTGCTGGTCGCGCCTGAACACATACGCGGTATCGCTGTTCTGATTACCGACGATCAACCAGTTGCCGGTCGGATCAATGGCAAACTCGCGCGGCGATTTACCCAGGCTCGACTGGCGTCCCACCAGTTTCAAGTGACCGTTGGCTGGATCCACCGCGAAGATCACGATCTCGTTCGCGTCGCCGCGGTTCGTCGCGTAGAGGAAATGTCCATCCGGCGACAGATGGATCGCGGATCCTCCCACCTGCCCTTTGAAGCCGTGCTCGGTGAGCGGCGACACCTGCAGCAGCGTCAGCCTGCCGTTGTCGTAGCGGAACGTGGTGACCGTCGCCGCCAGTTCGCTCGTCAGATACGCGTATTTGCCGTCCGGCCCAAACACCAGATGACGCGGACCGCTGCCGGCTTTCACATCCGTATAGCGCCACTCGGTGGGTCCGAAGAGCCCCCGGCTGCCATCGGGCGTGTAACGATACGAGTACAGTTTGTCTGCGCCGAGGTCCTGGGCGAACAGATACTGGCCATCCGGCGAGAACACCGTGGAGTGCACATGCGAGTTGTCCTGGCGCCCCTTCACCGGCCCACCGCCCTCATGATGCACGGTCAACACCGCCTGCCCCACCTGGCCATCCCCCTGCAGCGGGAACACTGCGAAGCTGCCGCCGGGGTCTGCCGCCACCGAATAGTTCGCCGTCAGCAGATACTTGCCGTCCGGCGAGATCTTCAGATAGCACGGGTCATTGCCCTCCGACGACACCTTGTTGAGGAACGTCAGTTGCCCGCTCGCCGGATCGAAACCGAATGCGCTGATGCCGCCGCGTTGCGAGGCCGGGCCGTTGTCGCCTGGCAGTTCGTTGACCGAATACACATGACGGCGGTCGCTGCTCACGACCAGATACGATGGGTTGACCGTCTTCGCGACCGACACAGGAGTCGCATCGCCCGTCTTCGTATCGAACCGGTAGACGTAAATTCCTTCGCTCTTGCCGCCCGTGTAGGTGCCGACGATCATGTCGTAGACACCGTCGGCC
>Ga0302232_10002608_pt1 | contig 12270 bp, 10 predicted proteins | sample II_Palsa_N2_3_FD_193575 | JGI IMG/M metagenome (GOLD analysis project Ga0302232, IMG submission 193575) | Peat permafrost microbial communities from Stordalen Mire near Abisko, Sweden - II_Palsa_N2_3 | ecosystem: Environmental > Terrestrial > Soil > Palsa > Peat permafrost | place: Sweden...
ATCCATGCCGCGCCGACGATCAACGCGTCGCATCGACCGCTGTTCCACCAGTTCAGGGAGTGTCGCGAGACGAGCCAGGGTACGCCGAGCGGGTTGGGCCAGTCGGCGAAGAGATGCATCAAGCCGCCGCATGCGAAGCCAAAACCGACGGCGGCCCATGGGTGGATGCCGAGAAAATGGTAAGAAACGGCGAGCAGTGCAACCCAGCCGACACCCCAATGCGTGAGCGTGCGATGGGTGATCCATAACTTTCGCGCCCGCGTCCACCAGGCTACTTCCAGCCAGTCCGGCGCAGTGCCGCCAAACACGCCCGCACAAAAGCTCAGCATCCCCCACACATGATAAGTACCGGCTGCGCCGGCTTTGCTGACGACTGCAGCGCCTATAAGACCTGCTGCCCACCCGGTCGCGTGATGCGCGTTGCTCGAAGCCATGAAGAGATGCCGCGTGTAGCGAATGAAATGAAGTCGCGCATGTTGACACAAGAGATGCGTATTGTGCGCAATGTCTGGGAGGGGGCCGGCACGTTCCGGTTGCAAGGCAAGGGGCGGGCGCGCGATTTGCTTGTATGAAGATATCGCCACTTTCTAACACGCCCATGTCCCGAATTGTCCTCACCGCTTTTTCCGTACTTGGAATTCTGCTGAACAGTACGACTTTTGCTGCGACGCGCGACGAGCAAACCGCAGCCTGCAAAGGCGATGCGCTTCGCTACTGCGCAGCGGAGATTCCGAATGAGCAAAAAATCACTGTCTGCATGAAGGCGCATCTTCAGCAACTCAGCCCTGAATGCAAGGCGATGTTCAAGCAACCAGCAACGAGCAAGCACAAGAAGGTGCCCAAGCCCGCGTGAACAAGGAGTAATCATGCTGACGCAGACGTTCGGAACGGTTGTCGCGTTGTTATCACCCGGCTTTGTCCGCCTGTCGGCCCTGACACCGGTAAGTGTCGCTCAGGGCTTTGGATCGGTTCTGGGCATCCTGGTTGGCATTGGGATCCCGCTGGGAATAGCAATGACGACCCGTAAGCAGTTCGAGAGACTTTGAGAGAGACTTTGAAAATTTGACGCGGAGATGTGCTCCGGCCAGTGATTCTCATACTTCAAATAATACGCATGCTCCCAGACATCCAGCCCGAGAATGGGCTGGTTGCCCGACGTCAATCTGCCATCAACGCACTGTCCTGATTGCCCGCATTTTCGACGACCCGACGACCCTGCTTGTTGACACAAAGCAACGCCGAGCCGCTGCCAAAACGCGTCAGCGCAGCCTTCGTAAAAGCCTCCTTGAAAGCATCAAATCCGCCCAGGTCGGCGGCGATCGCGCGGGCCAGTTCACCTTCGGGTTCACCGCCGCCTTGCGGCGACATGACGGTCCGGAAAAGGCTGTGATTCGCATGGCCGCCGCCGTAATTGCGCACGGGCAATTTCAAAGGTTCAGGCAATGAATCGATTTGCACCACCAGCGCCTCAACCGGCATGTCCTGATACTCCGTGTCCTTAACCGCGGCATTGAGATTGTTGACAAGGTCCGATGGTGCTTCGTGTGATGAACCTCCATCGTGCGGGCATCGATGTGGGGTTCGCGTGCATCGAATGAATAAGGCAAGGCGGCCAACGTGTAGGGCATTGCAAGTTTCCTTTCCAGTTGGGGGTCTGAGTCAGTGCGGTATCGGGTTAGCGGCGCTTAAAGCAAGACAGCCGGCGCTGAGCGCGCGGGTCAGGAGCGGATGTGGTCCGTGCACGCGTAGGGGGTTCAGCTGAAGACTCGTTTTCCGCAATAGTCCGGATTTATATTTTATAAGTGATACTTATCAAATTTTCACCCCGAGATCCCATCTCGCTGCGCCTTAACCTTTCTTCCGGGTAAAGCCGATTCGGTGATTAAGCCACTTACGAGCGCGTGCACATTAGGTTCGCATCGAGCGAGAGTGCAAGCGTCTGAGCACGCGTTATATACCTGGATTCAGGACCTGCTTAATCGATCACATCGTTCGTTTTATCATCGGCAGCCTATCGGTCGTCTTATTGCGACAGAACTTAAAAACCGCTGTTACACGATAGCTGGCAGGGTTAAAATGCGCGCCAGCAGGCGAAAGGATAAGACGTTTGAGATCCTGGAGGTCCGGGGAACACGGGATTTTCACTATTTATGCCGGCAGGTTTTATCGGCGGGAAGCGCCGGTCAAATCCACGCCGAGCGCTCTCGCATGATATTCAGGTCTGGAAAACAGCATCCGCTGCAGGCCAGAATCAACTTGGAAAACGGCCGTAAATCATGTCAGCGCGAATTCTCTCTATTTTCGGCACACGCCCGGAAGCCATCAAAATGGCGCCGCTCGTGAAGCAGCTCGAAGCAGAGCCTTCTATTGAATCGATCGTTTGTGTCACCGGTCAGCATCGCGAAATGCTCAATCAGGTGCTCGAGCTGTTCAAAATTTCTCCCCATCATGATCTCTCGCTTATGACGGGTAATCAGACGCTGAATGGCCTCGCATCGCGTTTGCTCGCATCACTCGATGACGTCCTCGCCAAAGAAAAGCCCGATCGCGTACTGGTGCACGGCGATACGACGACGGCATCGGTCACCGCGCTCGCCGCTTTTCATCGGAAGATTCCCGTCGGCCACGTCGAAGCGGGCCTTCGCACCGGCAACCTGATGCAACCCTGGCCGGAAGAGATGAACCGCCGCCTGGTCGACGTAATCAGCGACCTGATGTTCGCGCCCACCGCCGGCTCGAAAGCCAACCTGGCCGCCGAGTCACTGTCGGGCCGGGTCATTGTCACGGGCAACACGGTCATCGATGCACTGTTCATGACGGTTGCCCGTATCGACTCGGACGCCGTGCTGCGTGCCGAGCTCGACGCGCGGCTGCTCTTCATCGACGACACAAAACCGGTGCTGCTCGTCACCGGCCATCGCCGCGAAAGTTTCGGCGCCGGCTTCGACGGCATCTGCTCTGCGCTGGCCGAACTGGCCCAACGCAGCGACGTGCAGATCGTCTACCCCGTGCACCTGAACCCGAACGTGCGCGGCCCGGTCCAGGAAAAGCTCGGCAAGTTGCCCAACGTTCATCTGATCGAGCCCCTCGACTACGTGGGTTTTGTCCGGCTAATGCAACGCGCGTCGATCATCCTGACCGACTCGGGCGGCGTGCAGGAAGAAGCCCCGGCGCTCGGCAAGCCGGTGCTGGTGATGCGCGATCTCACCGAACGGCCGGAAGCCGTTGCGGCCGGCACCGTGAAGCTGGTCGGCACGCGGCGCGAGTCGATCGTGAAAGCGGTTACCGCGTTGCTCGACGATCAGGGTGCGCGCGACCAGTTCGCTTGCAGGATCAACCCATACGGCGACGGCCATGCATCGGAGCGCATCGTCGCCGCGCTCGCAGGCCGGCCGTTCGAGGAATTTACGGAGGTTGCGGCTGGGCAGTGCCTGCCGTTCAGCGCCGGACGCGGGACTCTTTCTACGCAATTCGTGTAACAACTCGCGCGCCAGCTGTCGTCGCACTTTCACCGGTGTGTGCACAAGCGCTGCGCTACGCCGTTTTACCGATAGCAACCTCGTCATGCCGTTTGAAACCAGCGCGCAGCCACTGCGTCTGCATGCCCCGCATTGCCTATTTTTCGAAAGCATTGCATGCTAAATCTGAGACGACACTCTTGACCATCAAACCGTTTTCTCGCTGTAGCGCATCCCTTCGATCAGCTACCTTCGCAGCGTGGCCCGTCCTTTGTGCGTTGCATCTGACAGCCTATGCCGCGCCCATTTTGGCCGCTACTCTCACCGATGCCACCGCGGCCGCGCCCACTGGCGTAGCCGCTGCTTTCGCGCAACTCGGCAACGGGCGCATGGTGATACGCAACGTGTCGCTGGCCAACCTCGGGATGCACGATCCGGTCGTCCTGCAAGCGCCCGACGCGCGCCAGGAACTGTATTTGCCGGTGCCGGTCAATGTGCCGATCTCCAACGCAACCTTCCAGTTCGACGGTACGTATCTGCATGCCGACGGCGGCCGCACGACCATGCTGCTGTCGCTGGACGGCGCGCCCGTCCTCGCCCGCGCGCTGACACAGCAGCAAGGTGACGCGGCGGCCACGATCGGCGTTGATGGCACGGCGCGGCCGAGCGGCTTCGTTCGTGTCGGCCTTGGCTGGTCATCAGTGATCAACGACAACGTCTGTGCCGACCAGACGGCGATTGGCAATGTGCTGCGCGTGGGACCGACGTCTCGCTTGACATACAGTTTCGATCCCGCCGCGATCAACGACTTGCGCACCGCGTGGAGCGCGCTGCCGCCGACGCCGGTCGTGATGACCGGCGCGCGCGGCGTAGCGGCGCCGGCGTTCGACGCAGGCTGGCGTGCCGAAGCGCAGTTGCAGCGCGAAGGCAAGACGCCGGTCACGCGCGCATGGCCAGTCGCCGGTGACAGCGTTGACCTGAGCGGCGTCAATGTGCCGGACGCGCTGCGGGCCATCCCCGCATTCGCCGCGCTTGCCGCTGGCGGCTTGCACAAACTCGCGAATCCGGCAGAAGCGGGCGCATGGGTGGCGCTCGCCCCTCACGGGGGCTTCGCGCCCGATGTGATCATCGCCGACGACCGTTTGCGCGACGCGCTCAAAACTGAACTTGACGCGCTTCGTACGCAAGTCGACGCCGCGGCGCGCGGCTCAAGCTCATCCACGACGGCCGCCACCGCCGCCACTGCTGCGTTCGACGCATGGCGCGCCCGTTCCATCGGCCCGATCGCCGAACCGCTTGCAGCCGGCGAAGTGCGCGTCGCGCATCTGGCCGGTCAGGTCGCAATCGTCGTAGGCGATAACGACGGCGTCGCCGTGCTCGCGCGTGCCTGGCGGGCAATCGACGTGTCGGATCGACTGGTCGTGCATCAGATCGACCGCACGCAGAATGCAGACGTCGATGCTATCTCGCTGTCGGCGCTCGGCGGCCAGCCGCGCACGCTCAATGTGCTCGGCCGCGCGACGTGGGACGCGAATTTCGACCTCGGCGCGGTGTCAGGAAACGGCAAACTCCCGTCCGCGATCGTGCTTGATATATCCGCGATGCCCACACTCCATGGCGGTGTGCAAACCGCTGCGATCTATTTCAACGACGTGCTGATCGGCGCGCAAACGCTGAACACCACCGGCAAGCCGCAACGAATCACCGCACACGTGCCGCACTACGCGCTGGCACCCGGCAACCTGCTGCACGTAGTGTTTGAACGTCAGCCGGAAGGCGGTTGCCAGGCTCGCTCGGAAGGCCAGCCCATCGCCGTGCTGCCGACCAGCAACCTGCAACTCGACAAGGCGGATCTCGACGACAATTTCACTGGCATGGCCGCGCGATTCGCGACCAGCGCCACGCTGATCGTCCCGTCCGCGTATCTCGACGACACGACGTTGTCGCTCGCACGCGTCGCCCGCCTGGCGAATGCGGCCGGCATTGTGCCCTCGCGTACGACGCTGTCGGTTGCGCCGAAGGGCGAAGCCGTCGCGCCGAAGGATCCGTTCCTTGCCGCCGATATCGCGCTGAAAAGCGAAACGTCGCACGCGATGCTGTCGCAAGACCGTCTGACGCTGACTGACGCGTCGGGCAAGATGCTCGCGGATGTATCGGGCCTGAAGAATCTCGCGTTGATCGACGTGGTGAGGGCGGACGGCGCGCCCGGCATTGTCTACCGCGCGACCGGCGAAACGGCGCCGGTATTGCCTGCGTCGCTGCAACTGACGCCGGGCGACGTTGCGCTAGTCGACGCGGGTGGGGTGGCCAAGCGCTTCGACACACTGCATCCGGGTGAAGTACTCCAACCCGATAACGGCGTCTCGTGGTTCGTGCAGAACTGGTGGCGCTGGGGCATCCCGGCTGCGCTGGTCGCGCTGTTCCTCGTCTTGCTGCTGGTCGCGTCGATCGCTCGCCGCAGGCATCGGGACAAGACGTGACGGTCGCCACGTCGAATTGGGATCCGGGCTACGCGGTCGCGCACTACTACCAGGGACTCGAGTACGTGGCCGCGGTGGTCGCGACGATCATCCTGCTGTCCAGTCTCGATGACCTGTTTATCGACGCCTGGTACTGGGGGCGGGAGATCCTGCGCCGCTTGACGATCCAGCGCATGCACAAGCCGCTGACCAGTGCGCAGCTGTATGCGCACGACCAGCAGCCCATTGCGATCATGGTACCCGCGTGGCATGAATACGACGTGATCGCGTCGATGCTCGAGGACATGGTGCGGGTGCTCGATTACCGCAACTATGTGGTGTTCGTCGGCACGTATCAGAACGATGCGCAGACCATCGCCGAAGTGGAACGGATGCGCCGCCGCTACAAGCAGTTGCGGCGCGTCGAGGTACCGCACGACGGTCCGACCTGCAAGGCGGATTGCCTGAACTGGGTGATCGCGGCCATTTTCCGCTATGAAAAAGAGGCGGACATCGAATTCGCGGGCGTTGTACTGCATGACAGCGAGGACGTGCTGCATCCGGTCGAACTGCGCTTCTTCAACTACCTGTTGCCACGCAAGGACATGATTCAGTTGCCAGTGGCATCGCTGGAGCGCAACTGGTTCGAGCTCGTCGCGGGCACCTATATGGACGAGTTCGCCGAATGGCACGCAAAGGATCTCGTGGTGCGCGAGAGCCTGTCCGGCACGGTGCCGTCGGCTGGCGTGGGTACGTGCTTTTCACGCCGTGCAATGCTCGCGCTGATCGAACAAACGAACAACCAGCCGTTCAATACCGAAAGCCTGACCGAGGATTACGACGTTGGCGAGCGGCTCGGCAAGATGGGCATGCTCTCTATTTTCGCGCGCTTTCCGGTGCAGTTCGCGACGCGGCGAAAGTCCTGGTTCGGCTTGGGAAAGGAGCGCGAATTCATGCTGACCATGCCGCTGTGCGTGCGCGAATTTTTCCCCGATACATTCCGCACTGCGTATCGACAGCGTGCGCGCTGGACCCTCGGCATTGGGCTGCAGGGCTGGAAGCAGACCGGCTGGAGCGGCTCGCTTGCGAACCGCTATTTGCTGTTGCGCGATCGCAAGGGCATTGTCACGGCGTTTGTCGGGATCCTGGCTTATGGACTGGTGCTCCAGTTCTTGCTATTCGCCATCGCCAGTATGTCTGGCGTTTTACCTCGGCTCTTCGCATCGCCGTTTTCCGATTCGAAGTGGCTGGTTTTCGTGCTGTGCGGGAACGCCTGCGCGCTGCTGCTGCGCGTCGCGCAACGAATCTTTTTCGTCACCCGGTTGTATGGATGGGAACACGGACTGTTGTCGGTGCCGCGGATGGTCGTTGGCAACTTCATCAATTTCATGGCCGTGTCGCGGGCGTGGAAGCTGTTCATTGGACATCTCGTGACCGGCAAGCGGCTCGCATGGGACAAGACGATGCACGACTTTCCGTCGGAAGACGGACTCGGCATCCAACGTCAGCGGCTCGGTGAACTGCTGGTTTCGTGGCAGGCCATCGACGCAAACAAGCTCGAACTTGCGTTGAACGAAGGCCATGCGCGCGAAGCGCCGCTCGGCCGCGTGCTGATGGCGAAAGGCTGGCTGGACGAGGAAACGCTCGCCGAAGCGATCGCGTTCCAGTCGGATCTGGAACGCGGGTCGCTCGATCCTGAACGGTTGCCGCGCGATGCCGAACGGTTGCCGCTTGCGGATATCGTGCGGCATCGCGTGCTTCCGCAAGGCGAGGATCGCCAAGGCCGCACGATCTTGCTGACCGCAAACCCGATCAGCGAAGCGCCGCTCGCGTATCTGGTCACGCAACTCGGGCAGCCAGTCACGCAGCGGATCGTGCGTGAAGGCGATATCGCGACCGGAATTCGGCTGCTGCGCGGCGTGGACGTCTCCGGGCCGGCGCCCATTGCAATGCAGACTGTGCCGGGCCTGCGAGTCCGTACGTGGCCAGTGGATGCCGAGGCGGTGCCTGTGCCTCGGCGCGGCGTGCCGTTGATCGGCGATCTGCTGATCGAACTGGGACACGTGACACGCGCCAGTTTCGAAGGGGCACTGCAGAGTTATCGCCCGGATCTGCATGGTCTGATTGGCGACTACATGGTGGCGCGCGAAGTCATCTCGCGCGCCGCACTCGAAAACGTGATTCAGGAACAACATCGTTTGCGCGGCGATGAGGCGACTCGCTGATGAAGCTCGACGTGATCCCCAACTGTTGCAAGTCCGCGACTTTCGTATCGAGCACTCATGTGGCCGGTGTGATCGTTGCGGCCACGCTGTGCTTCGGCACGGCCGCCCAGGCTGCTGCATCTGCTGCATCCGCTGCATTGCCGCTGCCGCTATCCGGCGCTGCGTATCGCGTCGCACAAGAAGGCTACGCTTCGTTCGCACGTCACGATTACGAAACGAGCACGGCACAGGCGCGTGAAGCGATCCGTCAGCGTCCTGATGTGGTGTCGCTGCGCCTGCTCCTCGCCAACTCGCTGGCGGCGGCGCACCACTATGAGGCCGCGGTCGTATCGCTGAGTCAGGCGATTGCAGAGATCGGCCCGGACCAGGCGTTGGTCACGCGGCGTGCGCAGATCGAAGCGTTGAGCAGATCGGTGAATGCCAGTGGGCACGGCCGACGCGCGCACGGCAAACGCAGGGCGGCTAGCGCATCGCCTGCATCGGTCGCGGTCGCCGGCGAAGCGAACGAGAAGCCCCTCACGGGCGACGCATTCACCGCTGCGCAACGTGCATACACGCTCTACGCCGAAAAAGATTTTTCCGGCTCTGCGAAGGCCGCGGGCGTTGCTATCGCGTTGCGTCCGGACATGCTGCGGTTGCGCTTGCTTCAGATCGATGCAGCGAGCAACGCGGGACAAGACGCCGTCGCGTTCGCTTACGACGAGGACGCGGTCAAGCGCTTCGGTGACACGGACGCATTGCGTTCGCGTCGTTCGTTTATTGGCAATCGTCTCGCGCCAAGGTTTTCCAGCGATGCGTTCGTCGCGCTAAATCAGGGCGACATTTCGCAGGCGGTCGAGCTGATACGCCGAGCGGTTGCCTATGCGCCCGAGCGGACAGGCTACCGGATCCAGTTGATCGACGCGCTGTTCGACGCGAACGATCTGCCCGCTGTGGAGGCCGCGGCGTCGGAGGGCATTGCTTACGGCATTGCGTATGGGAGCAACGACATCATGCTGTGGACGCTACGCGGCTATGCACGCGCGGCCCAAGGCAGGATCGAATTAGCCGATGCGGATTTCGCCAAGGCACTGCAGGAAAAAGACGCGACGCCGCGCGACCAGCGGGTGGCGCGTACGATCATCGCCGATGTATGGAATAGGGAAGGCCAACCGCAACGCGCGCTCGACCTGCTCACGCCGCTTAAATTCGTCCACGACGATACCGATCCACCGCTCGCCGCACGCCGCTTCAAAGCGAAGCAGTTGGTCGCTGCGGGCGCGTCGAAAGCATCCACGATGACGGCGCCCATCGACCCTGCGTTGCGTCCGGATATTGCCTGCGATGCCACCGAGTTTGGTGCGTTGTGCTACGTCTATCCCGCCGATCCTGGCTTTGCAGCCGCGCGAAACGCGGTCGCGGCCGCCAAGCGGGGCGACAAGAAAGCGGCCGTCGAATTCGCGCGCAAGGCGGTCGCCGCGGCGCCTGATGATCCACAGCATCGAGTAGAACTGATCAATGCGCTGACGAACGACCATCAGACCGCCGCCGCCACGCGCGAAGCCAAGGCGACCGTGCGCGCGGGCCTGCTGGACGGCACGCCCGATCTGAGCGCGGCATACATCGCGCAGCGTGCAGGCGAAAATGGCGTCGCGTACCAGCGTTTCAAACAGGCGGACCAGACGGGCGAGCTGCCGTCCAGGGCGAACGCGGATGCGGCCTATGCCGCGGCCCACGCGCACCAGAACAAGGACGCCGCGATGTATTTCGAACGCGCGATCGACTCAGGCATCACGCCGGCGGAGGGCGACGCGGCAGCGACGCCGCAGCAACTGCTCGATATGCGCAGCGCACACGCCAACGCGACCCGCGACTGGGGCTTCAACGTATCCACGAACTATCGCAGCGCGGGCTTGCAGCCAGGCTTCGTGTCGACGCCGTCGCCGGGTATTGCGAACAACTGGCAGGCTGGCGTTGAAGCATACTGGCGGCCATTCGGCAGCCTCGACGACCGGATGTTCGAGGTCTATACGCGTGGTTACGAAGACTTCGGCGTGAGCGGCGGCGGCCCGAGCGGGGTATCGACGCTGGAAAACGTGGTCGGGGCGCGGGTCAAGCCCTTCGCCAGCATCAACACGATCTTTGCGATAGAACACATCTTCCCGATCGGCTCGCACGTGCACAATGACTGGCTCGCGCGGATCGCGTATTCGGGTGGCGTCGGCACCGAGCGCCGCATCGACACACCGTCGTGGTGGACCGCGCAGATGTACGCGGAAGGCGGCTGTTATCTGAACGCGGCGACTTGCTATGCGACGACCAACATCGAAGGCGGTCATACGTTCCGTATCGATTCGATCAGCCCGAAGCTGACCGTGTTTCCGTACGCCGTGATCGGCGCGGATTACGACTCGTCGATCGATCACAGTATTCCGGCCGGCGCTGGCGTAGGCGTGTCCGCGCGCTATTGGATGCGAGACAGCGCGTACGACAAGCCGCGCTCATATGTGGATCTGTCAGTGCAATATCGCTGGCACATTACCGGCGACGACCGTTCCCGCGGCTTGTTCTTCGGCGCCATCTATTCCTACTGAGTCACGCTGCAGGTATTCACAAGCAAATGCTTCTGCCGGTGCGCCGTACGCCTTGTATGATTTAATCGGAGTTGATCGGATGCCGTGCGTTACCGTTTAGATGACGTCGAGACCCACCCCGCGAAGCGCGCGCGACCACCGTCGCGATTACAGTGATACCACTTCAACACCGGCTCCGTATGCCTGATGATTCTTACACTGCGCATGGGATGGCCGGCAGAGATCGGGATGAACCCGACGGCATGCGCCGGCGCCTGATAGGCGCGAGCTTGCTCACCATGCTCACGTCGCTCACCCCGGGCTGTGCGCTCGAAGCAGATGAAACGACGTCGTTGGCGCAGGGCGTCGTGTGGCAGATCGACGAGGATCATATTGATCCGCATGGCAACTGGGACAAGCTCGGCGTGCGCGATCTGCTCGTGCAGTGGACGGCGGTTGATGGTCTGTCTTTCTTGCCCGGCGCCGGCGTGCCGATGGCGGGACGGGTCCCCGACTGGACGCGCATCGCTGATGAGCGCTGGGCGCGCAATGTGATCGTGGGGCTGGCAGGCCGTTTCGACGAGACCACAGCGCGGGCGCAGGTCGTGGACTTGGTCGCACAGTCGGTGCGGCTCGCGGCGGTCCGTCCGCCGGTGCATGTGGCTGGCTGGTATTTTCCAGTCGAAATCGATCCCACGTGGGTCGACGCCGCTCAACTCCAGCCGTTGCTCGCTACGTTGCCGCGGCCTTTGTGGGTCAGCGTTTATGACCGCGCCAATGTCGGAGGCAGGACGCTTGCGAAGTGGCTCGACACCTGGCTGCCGAAGGATGTCGGCGTATTCCTCCAGGACGGCTGCGGCGTGTATGCACGCGGGCCGATGACGGCGCGGCAATACGCGGACGCACTGTCGGAGACGCTGGGCAAGCGCCGCGTGCGGATCATTGCCGAGGCGTTTCGCCCGCAGGCTGGCGGCGGTTTCCGTGCTGCCACGTCGGCGGAGCTTTTACCGCAACTCGTCGCCTACAAGGGATATCGGGTGTATTTGTTCGACGGCCCGCACTATGTTTCCGCCGAGCTCGTCGATGCACTTCTGAAGGATGGGTCGCGGTAAGTATTTCTCGGATGCGAGGCGGCGCGAACTACGAGAACATAAACCAGAACATGGCGACGGCCGCGATACCCATGGCGGCTGTGGCCAACCAACCCGCCACGCGTAGCCGCATCGAGATGATGAACTTTCCCATGATCTTCGGATTGACGGCCATGAACATGATCAGTCCCATGATTGGCACGGAGACAACCCCGTTGATGACCGCGCTCCAGTAGAGCGCCTTGATTGGATCGATCGGCGTAAAGCCGATGACTACGCCCACTATCGTTGAGAGAACGATGATCCCGTAGAACCGCCTCGCGAGTTGCGGCTTAAGGGCGAGACTGTTCCGCCATATGAACCTTCCGGCCATTGCGTACGCGGCTGACCCGGCAAGCACGGGTAGCGCAAGCAAACCCGTGCCGATGATTCCCAGATTCGCAATTTTAGAGAATGTGCAAGTCGAGTACTACATTGATACTTCA
>Ga0302232_10002647_pt1 | contig 12187 bp, 10 predicted proteins | sample II_Palsa_N2_3_FD_193575 | JGI IMG/M metagenome (GOLD analysis project Ga0302232, IMG submission 193575) | Peat permafrost microbial communities from Stordalen Mire near Abisko, Sweden - II_Palsa_N2_3 | ecosystem: Environmental > Terrestrial > Soil > Palsa > Peat permafrost | place: Sweden...
CCCCACGTGGTAGATTCAAGGCAAGCCGCAGGATAGGAGGTGCCTATGATTCATACATTTGCCACATGCCTACTCCGAAGGGTAGTCGCACATCACATCAGAGCTTTGGCGCGTTCGCGCGGACTTCACCGATCGACCCGATGCCGTGAGACTTGATCGCCCTCGGCGCAGGCATATCAATTCCGTGTGCTGAATTGCGCTCCTGCACTCGTTTCAGCCAGTCGACCAACGCGATTTGATCGCCCGCGGTCGTTTTGAAGGAGGCCCCCTGACGTTTGGTGTCGATCTGTAAGGCTTTTAGAGTGACGTAATTCTGAGTTAATTCCACGCCTTTCCGACCACTTGGACCGCGCAAGCTATCCGTCCAACAACAATCATCCGGGCAGCGCCGATGGCGGCACAGTCACAGTCGCGGTCGACGCCAACTCGAGCGTGCAGACGAGCGACGCCAACGCGCCGGCGATCATCGCGCAGAGTGTGGGCGGCGGGGGCGGTTATTTCACCGCGGGTGCGAGCGGGTATGCGCAAGGTGTGTATGCGGTTTGCTCGGCGGCACGGGCGGCGGCGCGGTCAATGTCAACGTGAGCGGGTATGTCGGCGCGACGGGTGCGGCCTCGCCCTCCATCTACGCTCAGAGTTCGCAGAATGGCGGAAGGAGCACTTCCGGTGCGCCGGTCACCATCAACATCAACCAGAATGCGACGATCTCAGGTGGCGCCGATTACTATCACGGCGGTGATGGACGGCTGCGGGAATTCAGATATTCGACGGCTATTACAACGCAAACGGACTTGCGAAACGAGCCGTCCAACGCGGTAAACGTCAATGGCATCGTCACGTCAGTGGGTGGGGCCAGCAGTTCGGCTATCTTCAGCTACGGAGGAACCACCTTCGTTCATAACGCCCCGACGGGGTGATAAACGGCACGATCAGCTTTCAGAACAACGGCGGTAACGGCAGCGTACAAAACGATCCGGGCGGCAAGCTCAATACTGGCGCAACGATCGCGGCGGCGCTGACGCAGAACAACGGCACGCTCGACGTCGGCGGCGAGAGCGCGCCTGGCGCGATCACGCTTGTGACGGGCGATCTCGGGCAGCATCGTTATCGACAGCGATCACGTCGCGGCCACGAGCGACCGTCTGATCGTAGCCGGCAGCGCGACGCTCGCGGGCCAGGTGGTGATGCGTCCGGCCTGCCTCACCAACTGCACGCTGGATGTGATCGACGTGAAGGGAGCGCTCGATGCTTCGCATTTGCAGGCGAGCAATCCCTATCTGGTGAACTACACGCTGTCGAGTGCGGCTACGCCGAACGTGCAGCTCAATGCACAAGTTAATGCACTTGCCGGTGCGCAAGGAAGCGGTCAATCGCTGTACTTAGTCCGCCCTGAACAATCGTCAAATCCTTTACTGGCAAGCGTTTAAGGGCGAAACCGGATTGCTGGAATTGCAGGATATGGGCATATTAACGTTTGAAACCCTGCAAATTCTGACGAGGTTCGAATGGGTCCGAAAGCACGTGTGACAGAGCGAGATTTTTTCCGCCAACCGCTGCTTGAGCAGATCAATTTGAAGCATCCTCTGGTGCGCTTGGCTGGCTTAATCGATTGGGAGCACCTGGGCGCCGCGATGAGCGAGAGCTTCGTGTCTGGTGCCGGACGACCAGCGACATCACCGCGCCTGATCGCGGGCCTGCTTTATCTGCAACACACATTTGACCTGTCTGATGAGGAGGTCGTTTGGCAATGGGTCGAGAACCCTTATTGGCAGGTCTTCACTGGCGAGACGTTCCTGCAAACCGAGCCGCCGATTGATCCTTCGAGCCTGACACGCTGGCGCAAACGCCTCGGTGAAGCGGGCGTCGAAGAGTTGTTGGCGGCGACGATTGAGGCCGCTAAACGTGCCGGCGTGATCAAGGCGTCGAGCGTGAAGCGCGTGATCGTCGACACGACGGTCATGCCCAAAGCAATTGCCCATCCAACCGATTCACGCTTGCTGGAGCGGTGTCGTGAACATCTGGTCAAAGCCGCTGCGCGCCAAGGACTCAAGCTCAGACAGAACTACAACCGCGAGGCGCCGCGCCTGGCCGTGCAGATTGGCCGCTACGCGCACGCCAAGCAGTACAAGCGCATGAGAAAGAGCTTGCGTACGCTGCGCTCGCGTGTGGGCCGGGTGATGCGCGATGTCCAACGGCAAGTCGACCGAGCGTCGGACTCGGGTCGCGTGGCGCTGCTGGAACTCATTGCCCGTACGAAGCGGATTCTGGCGCAGAAGCCCAAGGATAAGAACAAGCTTTATGCGCTGCATGCATCGGAAGTCGAGTGTCTGGCCAAAGGTAAGATTCGCACACCATATGAATTTGGCGTGAAGGTGTCCATCACGACGACCCACAAGGAAGGGCTGGTCGTTGGCGCTCGCTCAATGCCGGGCAATCCATACGATGGTCATACGCTGGCTGAGGCGTTGGAGCAGGCGGCAATCTTGAGTGATGTGAGCCCGGAAGTGGCGATTGTGGATCGGGGCTACAAGGGCGTCGCGATCGATGGCGTGAAGATCTATCACCCTGGCTTGAGGCGTGGCATCACGCGTGGACTACGGGCGATGATTCGACGGCGCAGCGCGATCGAGCCGGCTATCGGGCACTTGAAGACGGATGGCAAACTCGATCGGAACTGGCTCAAAGGTGCACTGGGCGATGCGATGCACGCGGTGCTGTGCGGCGCCGGCCACAACCTGCGGATGATTCTCAGGAAGCTGCGGTTTTTTTACGCCTTTATGCTGGCCCTGCTGCTGAACTCGGCCGTTCACATGTGACCCCAGCGACTACACCACCGGCCGACAAAACCAATTGTTCAGGGTCGACTACGTAACGCCACATGCGAATGTCGCCGCGAACGCGGAAGGCCTGAGCGCGAACGCACAGTCAGTGGCTACCCACTTGCAGGCGAGCTTCGACGCGGGCCCCGATGCCGCTGCGCTCGGAACGGCGTTCGCGCAGATGGAAAATGGAATTCCGAACCATGCGGCTTGTGCCGCGGCGCTGAATAGTCTCGGCAATGAAACGCAGTAGGCCGTTGGAACTGCAGGCCTTGCGGCAAGCCACGCGTTCGTCGAGCGCATGTATAGCTACCCGACTTTCGACGGCCCCGCCGACGCGATGCTGCACGAGCACCATTGTGTATGGGAACGCGTCATCGACAACCATACGAGTGTGGATGGGTCGGACACGATCGGCTATTCGGCGGCTACCTACGCGATGCAGTTCGGTGGGCAGCAGGACATCGGCGATGGTTGGTTTCTTGGAGGCATCGTCGGATACGACACGTTGAGCCTGGCAGGCTCGGACGGTGTCGGCGAAGTGAGCGCACACCGCCCTCAGCTAGGTGTCATGCTCAAGAAGGAAATCGGTAACTTGATGATTTCCGGCAGTGTAGATGCTTGTTATGGCTGGGACAGCTCTAGAGCAATGTCACGCTGCCCGGTTACGAGGCGCAGGCGAAGGGCGACTTCAATACCTACGAGGCCGGATTGCATTCGCGGGTCGCCTACACGATTCGATGAGCGACTGGTACATGAAACCTTATCAGGATCTTCACGTAGTCCACTTCCCTACGGGCGGTTACCCGAGGCATTCTTTGTCGAAGTGGGCGCAGGAATCAGGGTGGCGTCGACGACTGATTCTGCCTTGAGCATCAATCCTTGGTCGATCAGAATCTCATTGACCAGCGCAAACATCTGCACAGCCAGACCGTATGCCTCAAGCAGGTGACGAAACCGCAGGATCGTATTTTCGTCCTGCAAACGCGTCATGCCACCGTCCAGCCACGCAAAGTCCCGATACAGCGCACGTCATGCAGCGCCTCTTCCATCGCCGGGTCCGACAAACCGAACCACTGCATAAAATGGATCTGCAGGATGGTGGCAATCGGAAATGGTGATCGTCCTGTCTTACCCTTCGGATAGTGCGGCTCGATCAGCGCAATCAGCTTCGACCGCGGCACTACGCGCCTCATCTCTTCGAGAAATCCCCGCTTGCGCGTGTGTTTCGTTGACAGACCAACGCGATGCACTCCCGCGCAGCCATTGGCGCAGCTTATATCCCTATTCTGATCACGTATTGGCGGCACAGCTTTCGCACTGCGAGAATTGAGCCGTAGCCATCGGCAACGTCGGAATTTGAACAAAGTATTGGATGTGAGAGCCCGTCCGCATTTCGTGCATCGACTGCGAGCAGTTGGCGCATAGGGGAGAGCGCGATGTTAGCGATCGCCTGGAAGACTTTTTGTTCTTGATTAATTTAACCCCGTTCAGACCACGCATGTGAGCAATTGCCATGAAACCGACCCCATCTCGCCGAAGCGCATCGCGCGCATCCAAACCGCGGCAGCACAAAAAGGAGCTTCGCCGTGAGAAAGACGCGCGGATGGATGCCGCTTGCGGCCCGCTTGGGCCGGTCGCAGATGCTGGTTGGGCCGGCGACACGAGCGAAGAGAGACTCGTCGCTTCTTCTGCGATGCCGAACGAGACCGACACCGCACGCGTTCGCACGCCCCGGGCCGCATTGCCGTGTGCATGGGTGATGTGTTCGGCGGCCGCGTTGGCGGTCGCGCCGGCGGCCATGGCGGCCACCTATGCCCCTTGCATTGAGACCACTACCCCGCCCAGCGGGCCCGGCTATGTCTTCACCAGTAGCATCGGCAGCACGGGCGCCCATGGACCCGATGCCGGCTTTGACGGGCCCGGCCATGCCGGGCAGCCTGGCGGTGCCGGGTCAAACCTCTCCTATACCGCGACGGCACCTTTGAATTTGGTCGGCCTGTTCTCGCAGGGCGGCAACGGTGGCACCGCCTCGGATGCGAGCCAGGGCAACCCAGAGGGCAGCAATGGCGGCGGTGTGGGCGTTTTAGGCGGCGCAGGCGGTAACGTCGGCCTCACCATCGCCGCGCCGATTAGCTTGCCCAATCCGGGCGTCGTGTTGCCCACCGCTGTGTGTGCCTACTCGGCCGGCGGAACCGGTGGCGAGGCCGGCTTATGGCAAGACAACGGCCCGCGCCATGTGTCTGGAAGCGGCGGCGCGGGCGGTGACGTGAGCGTGACGAATAGCAGCCCCATTAATTCTCCTGCCGCCGCCGGCATCATCGCCGAGAGCGTCGGCGGCAACGGCGCAAACGGGAAGAGCGTAAGCGTCGGCACCCAGTTCGTCGATGCCGGGGCCGCCGGCGCCGGGGCACCCGGGGGCACGGTCAGCATCCTCAACACCAACCCAATCGCGTCCGGCACCACTGCCATCTTGGCGGTTAGCCTGGGGGGCGACGGCGGCACAGGCGGCGACACCGCAGACAGCGGCGTAGTTGGGAAAGCCGGCTCCGGGGGGAATGGCGGCGTGGGCGGCACGGTCTCCGTCACGAATAGCGGTGTCATCTCGACCACCAGCGGCGGCTCGCCAGCCATCTATGCCTATTCCTTTGGTGGCCTAGGTGGCTCTGGCGGCAGCGTAGGCAAAGCCGCCAGCGGCGGCACGGGGGGCAACGGAGGCACGGTCCAAATCAACCTGGGTGGCACCATGTCGGTGGCCGGCCGGGATGGCGCAGGCGTGCTGGCACAGTCGTTCGGCGGTCAGGGAGCGTCCGGAGGCAGCGGTAATTCCGGAGGCGCGGGGGGCTCAGGCGGCGATGGCGGCCAGTTGATCTTTACCGGCCAAGGCGTCATCAATGTCGGGTCTGCGCAATCTCCGCAGACGAATTCGCAGGGCATCCTGGGGCAGAGCATCGGCGGTGGCGGCGGCAGTGGCGGCGATGTCGACACCAACGGCCCCTCCGACTACTCGATCGGCGGCAATGGCGGCGTCGCCGCGAATGGCGGTCCAATCTCGATGAACATCGGCACGGGGATCACGACCTACGGGGACCGCGGCCAAGGCATCCTGATGCAGAGTATCGGCGGGGGCGGCGGTAACGGCGGGAACGCGTCCGGTACCGGCACCATCTTCCACCTCTCAATCGGCGGCAGTGGTGCCGGCGGCGGCAGCGGCGGCCCTGTGACCGCATCGTCAGGGGGCGTTGTAGAAACCAATGGCGAGCAGGCGCCTGGCATGCTTCTGCAGAGTATCGGCGAGGGCGGCGGCAGCGGCGGCGCCGCCGTCTCCAAAACCAAGGGCTCCGGCACCTTAATCTCAGTGGGCGTCGGCATCGCGCTCGGCGGTTCGGGCGCCGGCGGCGGCAACGGCGGGGACATTGCGCAGTTCGGGTCCACTCCCACCAATACCGGCATCATCTACACGACCGGCTCGGAGTCCACCGGCATCCTGGCGCAAAGCATCGGCGGCGGCGGCGGCAAAGGAGGCCCGGCCTCCGGCAGCGCGTCGGCGGGCCTAACGAACATCTCGGTGTCACTCAGTTATCTCGGCGGTGGCTCGGGCGCGGGCGGCGGTAACGGGGGAAACGTTACGCTGCAGAATAGCGGCTTCATCTTGGCCACCGGGGCAGGCAGCCGAGGGCTTTTTGGGCAAAGCATCGGCGGCGGCGGCGGCGATTCTGGCGACGCCTCTGCGCTCGCCGCCGCGGCCGGGATCTCCCTTCAACCGCATCCGATCGTCGCCACCATAGCTTTCGGGGGCATGAGCGGCGCCGGTGGCACGGGCGGCCCGGTCACGCTGACCAACTCGGGGCTTATCGAAACGACCGGGGCGGACGCCGACGGCATGCTCGGGCAGTCCATCGGCGGCGGCGGCGGCACCAGCGGCGTCGGCGACAGCGCAAACCTGGTGAGCGCCAGCGTGACGGCGACGCTCGGGAGCGCAACCCAGGTCGGCAGCGGAGTCACCACGGCGGGCGGCAATGGGGGCGCCGTCAGCTTGACCAACAACGATCTCTCGACCAATGTCGGGTCGATTCTGACCCTGGGCGACGGGGCGGCCGGTATGTTGGCGCAGTCGATCGGCGACGGGGGCGGCCGAATCGGCGGCGGCGCGCAAGGCGTCGTTAACGGGGGCTCCCTCGTAACGACTGTGAGCCTCGGCGCCAGCGCTGGCACCGGCAGCAGCACCGGTGTCGGCAGCTCGCCGGCCGTTCAGGTCGTCAACAACGGCGCAATCCTGACCTTTGGCGCCGACGCGCCCGGTATCCTCGCGCAAAGCATCGGTGGTGGTGGCGGCGTTTTCGGCAAAGGCGCAAGCAGCCTGGGCTTTGCGAAGTCCACCGGCGATGGCGGCAACGGCAGCAGCAGCATCCCTGGGTATCTCGGCAGCGTCATTTACGGGGGGGTGGGCTTACTGAACGACTACAGCACGATCGACAATCTGCTCTATGCGGCCAACCAGTTGCTTGGCGTGTCGTACACCCCGCAGGGGAGCGTCTCGCAGCAGCTTGCCGACTTGTCGATGCTCAATGGCAGCAGCGGCGATTCGGGCATAGCGGCGTCACAGAACATCGCCATGCAACTTGGCGCCGTGGGCAGCGCCGTGGGTAGCGGCGGCAATGTCCAGGTCACCAACAACGGGGCGATCGTGACCGCGGGCAGGATGTCAACTGGGCTGCTGGCCCAATCGATCGGCGACGGCGGCGGCGTCGGTGGTGTCACCTACACGGCGTCTGCAAGCGACGCTACCTCTACCAACATCAACCTCGGCGGCAGGTTCACCAACGGAAATGGCCAGTTGGTCACGGTTGATGCGAACTCGAACTCGAATATCTACACCGCCGGAAGCCTCGCACCCGGCATCGTTGCGCAAAGCGTCGGCGGTGGTGGTGGGCTAGCCAGCCTGTCGGCCGACAGCGTGTCGGCGATGAAAGGGCTGACCGTCGAACTCGGCGGGGTCGGCTTCGACCCGGTCGGCCTCGGCGGTGACGTGACCGTTACTCATGCCGGCAACATTCAGACGTCGAGCCACGACTCGCCGGGCATCATTGCGCAGAGCATCGGCGGCGGTGGCGGATTGGTACGGCTCCTGGCAAATGATCTGGAGACATCCGGCGGTATCGTTCCCACTAATCAGTCCTTTGCCTACAACCTCAACGTGGGCGGCGTGCCCTGTGCGAACTGCAACGATGGCGGTGACGCCGGGGCGGTCACGGTCACCGAGACCGGCATTGTCAGCACGCAAGGCAACGACGCCCACGGGATCCTGGCGCAAAGCATCGGCGGCGGCGGTGGCGCGGTGCTCGGTGGCAACCCGGCTGGGTCGAACTTCCTGGGGGCGAATTCGGTATCCGGCAACGGCGGCCCCGTCACAGTCGTTGTGGGCAATGGCAGCAGCTTCGCCAACATTTACACGACTGGCCAGGGAGCCAGCGCCATCCTGGCGCAGTCCATCGGCGGCGGCGGCGGATTGGCCGGCGATTTCGGCCTGACGATGCAGCGCCTGGCACTCCCGCAGACGACACAAACCACCGGCAATGGCGGGCCCATCACGATCACGGAAAACACCAACGCAGAGCTGATCACCACGGGCAACAACGCCCCCGTGATATTCGCGCAGAGCATCGGCGGCGGCGGCGGCCGCATCGTCAATGCCGCCGGCGCCTACGACGGTTCGTTCGGTGGCACCGGCAACGGCGGCACGGTCACGATCAACATCGGCGGCACCGTGGACGCCGTCGGTGTGGCCTCGCCGGGCATCTACGCCGAAAGCATCGGCAAAAGCATCAACCCTTACTTCCTCAATACTGGGTCGCCCATCACGGTGACGCTGCAACCAGGATCCCAGGTCATGGGCGGCGTCGATTCCCAGCCGGGCGCGGGCGACGGCGCCGCGATCTACCTGGTCGGCGGCGGCCCGAGCGCCTCGGCGGCGAACGTCATCACCGTCCAGAAGGGCGCGACGATCACCTCTAACAACGACAACGGCAACGGCACTGCAATCTGGACGACCAGCGGCGGCTACACGCAGGTGGTAAACGCGGGCACCATTTCGGGTGCCATCGAATTGGGCAGCGGCACCTGCTCGGGCTGCCCGGTCGGCGAGTCGGTGACCAACGTGGGCGCCCACGACAGTGCCGCCGGCAATACGCTGGTGCACAACGAGTCCACAGGCGTCATCAATGGCTCCATCAACCTGCAGCTTAACGGTGGCAACGGCAGTGTGCAGAACGATTCCGGTGGCCAACTCAACCCGGGCACCACGTTGGCTGCAGCGTTGGTGAGTAACCAAGGCACGCTGGACGTCGGGGGCGCGAGCGCAGCAGGTGCGAGGACGGAAATCACTGGTGATCTGACGCAGGGTAGCAGCGGCAGGATTGTGATCGACAGCGATCACGTCGCGGGCGTCTCCGACCGCCTGACGGTCGATGGCAATGCGACGCTCGCGGGCAACGTGGTGATGCGCCCGACGCGCCTGAGTAACAGTACGGTCGATGTAATGGACGTGCAAGGCACGCTCGACGCGTCGCAATTGCAGGTGAGCAATCCGTACCTTGTCAACTACACGTTGGCGAGCGGCAACACGCCGAGTGCGCAGGGGAACGCGCCAGCCAGCGGCCAGTCGCTGTATGTCACACCGCACGCGAACTTCGCGGCGAGCGCGGCAGGGCTGAGCGCCAATGCGCAGTCGCTCGCAAATCATTTGCAGGCGAATTTTGATTCGGGCGCGAGTGCCAACGCGCTCGGCACCGCCTTCGCGCAACTGGCGAACGGCGTGCAGAATCACGCGGCGTACAAGGCCGCGCTGAACACGCTGGGCAACGAAACACAGCAGGCCGTCGGCACCGCGGCGCTCGCGGCAAGCCATGCGTTTGTCGATCGCATGTATACCTGCCCGACGTTCGACGGTCCGACCGATATGATGATGCACGAGCACGATTGTGGCTGGGGACGCGTAATCGATAGCCACACGAGCTCGGATGGCGCGGATGGCATCGGCTACAACGCGAATACCTACGCGATGCAGTTCGGCGGCCAGCACGGTCTGGGCGATGGCTGGTTCGTCGGCGGCAGCGTGGCCTATGGAACGACCAGTCTGGACGGCTCGGACGGCGTGGGCGGCGTCAACGGGCACGGTCCGCAGTTGGGCGTGATGCTGAAGAAGGAAATGGGTCGCTGGACGATTTCCGGTGGCGCCGACGCGAGTTACGGCTGGTATGACTCCACGCGCAACGTGATGTTGCCGGGCTCCGCCGCACAGGCGAAGGGCGATTTCAACACGTACGAGGCCGGACTGCATTCACGCATCGCCTACACGATTCCGATGGACGACTGGTACATGAAGCCTTATCTAGACGTTCACGTTGTCCACTTCCACACGGGCAGCTACACGGAGCAAGGCGCGGGCGCACTGGACCTCGCGATGAACAGTTCGAGTGGCACGACGGTGTCGGCCTCACCGATATTCGAAGTGGGCGGACGATGGAATTTCGCCAACGGCATGGTTCTGCGTCCTGACCTCGGGGTGGGCGCGGTGTTCCACGATCGCGACCATTGGGCGACGAACGCGCAGTTCGTCGGCAGCGCGCCTGGCGTGGCGCCGTTCACCGTGGTCTCGTCGGCTCCGTCGGCGCTCGCGAAGGTGAAGCTGGACCTGAACCTGAGCGTGTCGAAGAACACTGAACTGAAGCTGGAATACGGCGGCCAGTTTGGAAGCGGCTACCGTGCGAATGAAGGGATTGTGCGCGTGAATCATCTATTCTGATCAACACGTTCGATCACGTCCGCAATCGGCGACCGGTGACGCGCGGTGTTTCGCCGGGCGTCACTCGTTCAAAGGCACGATGTGATCGTTATCTCGCAGCAGCCGCAGTGGTGGAGGCGAGATAAGAAACGCTTCGATTGATCCAGTTCAACCTGCAAAAATGGTCTCGGGGAGTCCGCGTACGCCGTGGATTTGAACGGCAAAGAGCAAATCCGAGAGCGGCGAGCTCTTGAGCACGGCTTGCGTGAGCCGCACGCGTGCGCTCGTGACATAGAGCATGTCGAGGGTCGGGCCGCCGAAACAGCAACTCGTCGGACGCGGAACCCGCATACGCACACGCGTCATTTCCCGCCCTTCCGGGTCGAATCGGGCGACACACCATTCGTCCCACATGGCGACCCACAGGCAGCTTTCGGCGTCGACTGTGAGACCGTCGGGCGAGCCTCCCGACGCGTCGAATGAGATCAGCGGCCGGCGATCACTGATCGTGCAGTTGATGAAATCGAAGTCGTACTGGAAAACGAGTTTGCGGTGCGTATTGGTGAATTATATGCGCGTATTGTCCGGGCTCCGCCCGTGACCGTTCGCTACGGTAAAGCCGGTTTCCTTCTTGATCCATGAACCGTCGGGGTCGACCTTGAACAGGTTGCCGCGATTGGGCGCCGCGCCCATGTCCATCGTGCCGACCCACAGTCGGCCCATGCGGTCGCATTTGCCGTCGTTGTAGATTGCCGGGCCGATCGGTTACATGTTTTCGAAGGTTGGCCGAACGGTTATCGGACAACCAGATCCAGCTTGCTTATTGCCGTGCGAGGTCTGATGAGCATCAAGTCAACTTTTACGGAAGGCTAAGAGCTCAAGGAAACCGGAAAACTTTCGGGCACCCTGGTTATCCGATTCTTATCGCCGACAGTCTGGTTGAACTGGAAGGAGACTACGCACACTTTCGTGCAATCGAGCAATCCTTTTTTCGTACGGCGATCGACCCTCGTGTAAGCACACAAACACATGCGGCGGGCGCTGTACGTCCCGCTTTTGAGCGTTATGCAGAAGCGCGCAGAAGATGAACAGGATTCTTTGGCTACGCGCCGAATCAAGACCAAACGAACGTAGAACCCCGCTGATTCCGATCCATGCACCCATTCTGGTCAAGAATGGATTTCAAGTGTTTGTCGAGTCGTCGAAGACATACAGTTTTGCCGATTCGGCGTATCTCGATGAGGGATGCGCGCTCGTCGCCAATGGAAGCTGGCGCTTCGCTCGGCTTGACGCGGTCATCCTTGGGCTGAAAGAGCGGCCTAATGCATTTTTCCCGCTTCGGCATCAGCACATGTACTTTGCTCACGTATTCGAACGGCAGATGGGATCGAGGGAGTTGCTCGAACGGTTCAAGCGCGGTGGTGGCTTTCTTTACGACCTCGAGCAGGTCAAGGACAACTTTGGCGGGCATTGTGAACTTGTCGAGAGTGAGACGGTAAGAGGTCAGGAGCGAGGAGTGGTCAGAAAGCAGTGCACGGATTTTGGGCGATTTCGGCGAATTCGCGCCATGCAACGAAGCGCGCTG
>Ga0302232_10002651_pt1 | contig 12165 bp, 8 predicted proteins | sample II_Palsa_N2_3_FD_193575 | JGI IMG/M metagenome (GOLD analysis project Ga0302232, IMG submission 193575) | Peat permafrost microbial communities from Stordalen Mire near Abisko, Sweden - II_Palsa_N2_3 | ecosystem: Environmental > Terrestrial > Soil > Palsa > Peat permafrost | place: Sweden...
CTCGGTGGCGTCCAGCCAGTCGTCGGGCGGCCGGCGGAAGTCGACCCAGCCGATATCGCCGAGCGCTCCCGCGTGCCCGCCGTCGGTCGTCACCTCCTGCCCGGGGAGCAGGGTGATTCCGTACCGCCTGGCCGCGGCGGGCAGTTCGGCGTGGTGGCTGACCGTGTTGTGGTCGGTGACCGCGAGGAAGTCGAGGCCGCGTTCGACCGCCAGCGCGGCCAGTTCGGAGACGGTCAGCACGCCGTCGGAGTGTACGGTGTGCGCGTGCAGGTCACCCGCGAGCCAGTGCCTGCCCTCGCTGGCCGGCAGCAGCCGCCGGGCCGGCCGGTCCACCGGCGACGGCGGCGCGGGCGGCGGGCGCAGGTCCGCGCCGACCGGCCCGGCCCCGGCCGTCAGCGGGAGGGACCCCAGGGCCTCGGCGGTCAGCTGGTAGCGCACGCCGTCCGGCGGGACGCGGTGCACGCCGATCATCACCTGCCATTTGCCCGCCTCCAGCTCGCCGGGCAGGTAACCGGGCGTGGCCCCCTCGCGGGTGATCACGAACGACTCCCGCGCGCTGCCGGACCAGCCGCGGAACCCGCGCGGGCCCAGACAGCCCAGGTCGAGCACCGTTCCGGCCGCCCGCTCGTAGTCAAGCTCGACCCGCAGCCCGGCGGTCCCGGGCTTGACTTCTACCGGCAGGTAGTGCCAGGGAGCGGCGAAACGATCCTCTAGCGTCCAGCGTCCGGTGTGCCGTGTGGAGTTCCCCATGCCATCAATCTAGATCGGGACGGAACCGGGGCCTTCCCTGGCGTAACGCTGCTGGTACTCGCGCAACGCTCCTCCGGGTCGTTCTCACGTGGTGGCGGAATACCCGCCGTCGATGACAACCGTCTCGCCGGTGACGAACGGGTTGGACGTGATCAGGGAGAGGATGGTCTCGGCGACGTCTTCGGAGGTGACGTTACGTCTCATCGGCGTCCAGGTGGCGCGGCGCTCCATCAGCCGCTCGTAGTTGTCACCGAGCGTCCGCTGCATCCATTCGCCCGCGATCCAGCCCGGCGCGACGGCGTTGACCCGGACCTCGGGTGCCAGCACGCGGGACAGGGTCCGGGTGAGGCTGACCACGGCCGCCTTGCTGGCCGCGTAGGCGAGCGGCTGGGGACCAGGCCGCAGGCCCACGATCGAGGCCACGTTCACCACGCTGCCGCCCGCGGCCCGCAGCCGCGGCGCACAGGCCCGGGTGACCTGGAACAGCCCGCGGACGTTGACCGCGAACACCCGGTCCCACTCGGCCAGGTCGACGGCGTCCAGGTCGTCCGGCGGGGTCTGGCTCGTTAGCCCTGCGTTGTTCACCAGCGCGTCCAGCCGCCCGTACGCCTCGCCGACCGTCGCCACCAGCGTGGCCACCGCGGCATCATCGCTGACATCGGCGCGCACCGCCAGGTGGGTGCCGCCCAGGCTTTCCAGCTCACCGAGGGTGTGCCGGGCGGAGTCCGCCGACCGGCTGTAGTTGATCGCGACGTCGTACCCGACCCGGGCGAGCCGCAGCGCGGCCGCCCGCCCGATCCCGCTCGCCGAACCGGTCACCAGCGCGGCCGGCCTGCCCTGTGCCATCCACTCTCCCGCTTCCTGCACGATCCCGGTGACAGCGATCCCGGTGACAGCGACCCCGGTGCCCCGCCCGCCGCGTCGGCGGCTCAGCCTCGCTACGGCAGCCTAACGTGCGGGTTCGGAAGTAACCGGGGCAGGCTCGGGGCTGGCCCGGGGGGATCAGCCGGGCAGGCGAGCACCCAGTCGGCGCCGTCGAGACGGATGCACAGGGCCTGGGGGCCGCGGGTACCGCCCGGAGCGCCAGCGGCCGCCCGGGACCGGCGGGCCAGCCGGGCGCTGACGAATTCGCCCGGGCCGGGGCGGGGCAGCCCGAGGGCCGCCGCGAGCACCTGGTCGCCCGCGTAGTCCCCGAAGATCACGATGCCCTCGGCCCGCAGCTGGTCGCGAGCCCCGCCGCCGTCACGGACGCGTTTCATGTAGTCATCCTGCATCGCCACCGTGGCCACCACGGTGCGGCTCACCTTCATCCGCTGCGCGCGCCGGAAGAGCTCATTCACCCGCTGCTGCCCAGAGGGTGGGGCGAAGACGGCTGCCACGTCCCGTTCGGGCAATTTAATCAGAACGTTCTCTTGCAGCTGCGCACGGAAGTGCAGCCAGCGCACCGTGGCGCGGCCTCGCTCGTTGAGCGTGCGCTTGCCGTCCCGGTTGCCGGCCGGGCTCAAGTTTTCCTCGCTGGCCCGGATCAGGCCGGCCGACCAGGTCCCATCCTCGTCGCTGGCCTGCACGAGCAGCAGCAGCTTCGCCTCGGCCTCGGGCGGGATCATCCAGCCACCCAGCCGGTGCGAGAACTTGCAGTCCACGTCGGCCCCGGCGATCGTGTAGTCCAGTGCGGTGCCGTCGGCCAGCGGCAGCGCGCGGGCCAGGGCGATCTCGACCAGCGTGCCGGCGTGGGTCTTCTCGGTCTTGTGCAGCTGATCCCAGCGGAAGCGCCCGGTGTGCTGGCCGTCGAGCAGCATGTCGAGCGCGCCGCGGATCGCGGCGCCCATCTGCGTGCCGTCGTGGTCAAGCGCGCCGAGTTCGGCGGCCACCGCGGCTAGCTCCTGGTCGCCCGCTGCCGGGCCGCTTCCGGCCGGGAACTCGAAACCGGGCAGCACGGGCTGCCCGGTGGCCGGTTCGGAGTGCGAAGGCATACCGGGCAGGGCGAGCTGCCCGGGGATGAGCTCGGCGTCGGGGCGGATCTCCCGGCGGTCGGACTCGGCGGACAGCGGCCGGGCTGCCTTCAACCTGCCGCCCCGGGCAGCTGGAGCCGGACGGCTTCTTCGGTCAGGTGGCCGGAGATGCGCTGGGGTGACACGGCGGCGGTGCGGAGAACGTCCATGAGCAGTTGCACCGCGGGCGGGTCCGGCGGGTCGCCGTACCGCACCGCGAACACGTACCGGCGGGTTCGGAGGAGCGGGACGGTCTTGACGCCCGGGTGGCGCGCGGCGCGCAGGCAGAGCGCGGGCAGCGTCGAGACCCCCAGGTCTGCCGCGACCAGGGCCTGGACGGCGACGTAGTCGTCGGTGGTGAAGGCGATCTTCGGGGTGAACCCGGCCAGCGCGCACTGCCGGAGCAGGTGAGCGCGGCAGCGGTCGCAGCCGGCGATCCAACGGTGGCGCGCGTACCTGGACAGGTCGGCGCAGGACGCTGCGGTGTCGTGCACGGAGGTCACCAGGTACACGGGCTCTTCGAGCAGGAGTCGCTCACGTACCCCTTCGGTGATGTCGATGGCGGCATCATCGTCGGCCGGGTTCACGCCACCGTAAAAGTCCGCACCAGGCTCGCCCCCGCCGGGCCCCCCGAGCCCTCCATGGCCCCCGAGCCCGCCGGGCCCCCCGAGCCCTCCATGCCCCCCGAGCCCTCCATGCTCCCCGGATGCCCCCGCGGCGCCCTGATCCTCCGCGCCTTCCTGATTCTCCGTGGCCTCCGGAACCTGTGCGGAGTAGCGGAACACGAGTGCGACGTCGACGTATCCCGCGCGGAGCATGCGCAGCGCCTCGGGCGGTTCGGCCTCGGTCAGCCGCAGGTCAATACTGGGCTGGTGTTCACGCAGCAGGGCCGCGGCGGCCGGCACGATGGTGCCGAGCGCGGACGGAAACGCCGCTAGCCGCAGCCGTCCGGCCCGCAGCCCGGTGTAGGCCGCCAGTTCGTTCTCCGCGGCGTCGAGCCGGCCGATCACCTCGGCGGCACGCTCGGCCAGAAGCCGGCCGGCGTCGGTGAGCCGGATGCCCCGGCCCGCCCGCTGGATCAGCTTGATCCCGGTCTCGGCTTCCAGCCGGGCCAGGTGGTGGCTCACGGAAGGCTGCGCGTAGTTCAAGGCCTTCGCCGCCGCCGTGACCGAACCGCACCGGGCCACAGCGACCAGAACGCGCAACCTTGTCACGTCGAGCATCCACCAACTATAGATCCTGTCGATCTATTCGCCCAGAGTCCCAAGTCCGGACTATTAAGAACTAATAGGGCCGACGGGCAAAAGCCCGCTATCCGGGCAAAGTCCGCTAGCGGCCTTCGAGCAGCGGCGCGTCCGGCCGGCGGACCGGCGAGCCGGCCAGCTGCCTGCGCCGCCAGGCGATGCCCGACAGGGCTTCGAGCACCACCCGGTTGGCCAGGAACGCGGTCACCTCGGCATGGTCGTACGGCGGCGAGACCTCCACCACGTCGATCCCGGCCAGCGGCACCGACATCGCGATCCGCCGCACCGCGTCGAGCAGCTGCCGGGCAGTCAGCCCGCCGGGTTCCGGCGTGCCTGTGCCCGGGGCCATGCCCGGGTCGACCACGTCGACGTCGACCGACAGGAAGACGCCCTCGCAGTCGGACACGGCGATCTCGAACGCCTCGGTCAGGCACTCGTCGAGCCCGCGGGAGACGATCTCGGTCATCTCGAACGAGCGCATCCGCTGCCCGGCCATCCACGCCAACGTCGGTGGCTCCGGCCAATAGCCGCGCAGCCCGATCTGCAGGAACCGGTCGCCGCGCACCGCCCCGGACTCGATCAGCCGCCGCATCGGGGTGCCGTGCCCGTACAGCGACCCGAACTGGGTGTCCCCGGTGTCGGCGTGCGCATCGAAGTGGATCAGTGACACCCGGCCCCAGCCGACCTGGCGGGCCACCCCGGTGGCGTCGGGCAAGGTGACGGTGTGGTCGCCGCCCAGGATGACGGGGATCGCGCCCGCCGACGCCACCGCGAGCACGGCGGCCTCGAGCCGCCGCAGCGATTCCTCGGTGTACCCAGGTGGCATCAGCACGTCGCCGGCGTCCGCCACGCGCAGCTCGGCCAGCGGGTCCACGCCGAGCGCGAGGTGCGGCCGCGACCCGTCGTGCGGCAGGTAGTCGGTGGCCCGGATCGCCTGCGGGCCGAACCTGGCTCCCGGCCGGTGCGAGGTGCCGCTGTCGAACGGCGCGCCGATGAACACGACATCAAGTCCGAGCCCGTCGAGCGCACCGAGTTCGGCCCGCGGCACCCCGAGGAACGTGACGTCGGGCCCGTACATGCCTCGGACCATGCCGTCAGAACTTTCCAGATCGTCCGCCATTGACGACGCCTCCGCCTCGATAGTCCCGGACTGGCCGCTGCCCTCGAACGATAACAGCGGCCGCCTTGGTGAGACCCCGTACTCGTAGCCGAACACGACCAACTGCGTCCGGCAAATACCCCGACAAGATACCCGGAGTAAATTTCGAGGTTTGCGCGGATCACGTCAACCAGCGCGGCAAGCTCCGCGTCTCACTTAATGAGGCTCGGCGCAAGCGGGACGCCGAGCCTCTTTGCCTGCCCGGAACCTGCCAGGAACCTGCCCGGAACCTGCCAGGAACCTGCCAGGAACCTGCGCGGCCCGCCACTGGCTCTGCCCGGAGCCGGGTAAGGTTTGCCCCCGTGGGCAGGCACGTGAGCGGGCGCCGTGGATAACATCGACACGCGCATCATCGTCGCGCTGGTCAGGAACGCCAGGGCCAGTTACGCCGTCATTGGTAACGAGGTCGGGCTGTCCGCTCCCGCGGTGAAGCGGCGGGTCGACCGGCTCAGGGCGGCCGGCGCGATCACGGGCTTCTCCGCCCGGGTGGATCCGGTCGCCATGGGCTGGACGACCGAGGCGTACGTGGAGTTGTTCTGCGGTGGCCGTACCTCTCCGGAGGAGATCGCCGTCGGGGTGCGGCGGTACCCCGAGGTGGTGGACGCGTGTACGGTGACCGGCGAGGCGGATGCCCTGATCCACATCCGGGCCGCCGATGTCCGGCACTTTGAGGACGTGATGGAGCGCATCCGCGCCGAACCGTTCGTGGTCAGGACCCGGAGCGTGATCGTGCTGTCGCGGCTGGTCGACCGGGCCGACGCCCTAGTGCCGTTGCGCTGAGCCTGATCATGCTGGTTCTGCCCATTAGGGCCTTGCCGAACAGCTACAGTCGTGCACATGTCGGAGTTCGAGCAAGATCCGAGTGCCAACACTGGACGTTTCCAGGCCTTTGTCGAACGCGGGGATGAAGACGCTCCTGCGCGGCGACGCTCACCCGTATCTCCTGCCGTATGGATCATCGTGGGCGTGCTGGTCATCGCGATCATCGCCGTTATCGCGGGCCTAGCCTAGGACGGCCTCGTCGTTACCTGGCGGTAATCCCGCCTCCCACGTCTAGCCGGGTGCTGGTGACATCCTGTGCCTATGACGACCGAGTCCGCGAGTAGTGGCGCCCCGGATCAGGACGAGCAGCACCGGCTGACCGCCGTCGAGGGGCTGGCCGCGCTGTCTCTGGACGCGCTTTCCTCAGTCGCGTACGGTCCCGAGGCCATCCTGGTCGTGTTGGTCGCAGCCGGCGCCACCGCCCTGCACTACTCGATCCTGATAACCGGCGCGATCGTCGTCCTGCTCGCCGTGCTGGTGGTGTCCTACCGCCAGGTGATCGAGGCGTTTCCCGACGGCGGCGGCGCGTACGCCGTGTCCAAGGCGCACCTCGGAACCCAGGCCAGCCTGATCGCCGCCGCGTCCCTAATCGTCGACTACGTGCTGAACGCGGCCGTCGGCGTGTCGGCCGGCATCGAGGCTCTCTATTCCGCGTTCCCCGTGCTCTATGGCGCCAGGGTCTGGCTGTGCGTCGCCGTGCTCGCGCTCATCACCGGCCTGAACCTGTGGGGCGTGGCGGAGTCCGCGCGGGTCTTCACGGTCCCGACGCTGCTGTTCATCCTGTCGATGGTGGCGGTGATCGTCGGCGGCCTGATCCGGACCAACCCCGCGGTGACGCTCAACCATCAATTCGGCTCGGCTACCGAAACGGTCGGCATCTTGCTGCTGCTTAAGGCGTTTGCCTCCGGCTGCTCGGCCTTGACCGGGGTGGAGGCGATCGCGAACGCGGTGCCGGAGTTCCGCAAGCCGCGGGCTCGCCGCGCGCAGCACACGGAGGTGGGGCTCGGCGTCCTGCTCGGCGCCATGCTGGTTGGCCTGGGGATTCTGATCCGCAAGTTCCACGTGGTGCCGCGCTCCAACGTCACCGTGCTCGCCCAGCTCACCGAGGCGTCGCTCGGTCACAACATCGTCTTCTACGCGATCGGGCTCATCACCACGGTGCTGCTCGCGCTGGCCGCCAATACCTCCTTCGGCGGCCTGCCGGTGCTGGCATCCCTGCTGGCCAAAGACAATTTCCTGCCGCACATGTTCGGGCTGCGCGCAGACCGGCAGGTCCACCGCACCGGCGTCGTCGTGCTGGCGGTCCTGGCCGCCGCCCTGCTGGTGGCCTCCAACGGCAGCACCCAGGCCTTGATTCCGCTGTTCGCCGTGGGGGTGTTCGTCGGGTTCACGCTTTCCCAGCTGGGCATGGTCAGGCACTGGCGGGCGGCGCGGACGCGTGGCTGGAAGAGCCGGGCCATCATCAACGGCTTCGGGGCCTTGCTGACCGCGCTCACCACGATCATCGAACTGGTCAGCAAGTTTACCGAGGGCGCCTGGCTCATCGTGATCGTCATCCCGGGCCTGGTGCTGCTGTTCAACCGGGTGCATCGCACCTACGACCGGATCGGCGCGCTGCTCGGAATCGGCCAGACGCCGAAACCGCCATCCAAGCAGAAGTCGCGGGTCGTCGTTCCGGTGGCGGGGATGTCGAGCCTCACGGCCGAGGGCATCTCCACGGCGCTGTCGCTCAGCGATGATGTGGTCGCGGTGACCGTGGTCTTCGCCGACCCCGAGGACGAGGCCGCCGACGTCTCGTTCCGCCAGCTCTGGGAGGAATGGCACCCGAACGTCCCGCTGATCACGCTGCGCAGCGTGCACCGCTCGATCGCCAAGCCGATCGTGAAGTACCTCTGCCAGATCGAAGCTGAGGATAAGTACCACCGCCTGGTGGTGCTGATTCCCGAGGTGCAACCTAAAAAGTTCTGGTACTCCCTGTTGTTCAACCAGCGTGGCGTGATCCTGGACCGGGCGATCAGGCGGGGCACGGTCAACGTGGTGCTGTGCCGGCTCCGCTACCGGCTCGAACAACTCGCCTCAAGCGACGGTGCTCCGGCCGCCGAGCAGGCCGGCTCGCCGATCGCGGCTCCGCCTTTGCCGCCGCCTTAGATGACGTTTGAGTAATAGGGGGTCAGGGTGGTGATGGGCGGATGGCAAGATGACAGCCATGAGAAACGTCACGGTCATGGCGATCGCTGGTGATGCGTGTGTACGCTGATCTGCCGGTGGCTGTGGTGACTGGTGGTAATCGCGGTGTGGGCCGTGAGGTGTGCCGCCAGCTGGCCCTGCTCGGGTTCGCGGTGGTGCTCGGCTCCCGGGATCTGCGGAAAGGCGAGCTGGCCGCGAAGGAGCTCGATCCGGAGGGTAACCGGATCGTCGCCTGTCAGCTCGAGGTGGACAATTCCATCAGCGTCGCCTCGATGGCCGAGTGGGTCAAGGGGCGGTTCGGCCGCACCGATGTGCTTGTGAACAACGCATCGACAATTTACGACCGGTGGGCGACAGCGAGCAACGCCGACCTGGGCACGGTCGCGGAGGCGATTGACGTCAACCTGTTCGGCCCCTGGCGGGTGATTCACACGCTGCTGCCGATGCTGCGCTCAAGTATGCGTCCGAGGATCGTCAACGTGAGCAGTGAGGGCGGCTCGATCGCCGTGATGACCGGTGGCTCGCCTGCTTACGGCGTCTCCAAGGCGGGCCTCAACGCGCTCACCCGCCTGCTCGCCGCGGAACTGGCCAGGGACGGCATCTTGGTCAACGCGGTCTGCCCGGGCTGGCCCGCCAGCGAAGCTCGGCCGGAAGGCCGGTCGCTGGCCCAGGCCGCGGCCAGCGTCATCTGGGCGGTCACGATTCCCAACGGCGGCCCCACCGGCACCCTTACCCGCGACGGCCAGCCTTTTCCCTGGTAGACCTTCCTGCAGCGCGGTGTCAGGAAACGCTGTCAGGAAACGCGGTGTCAGGAAACGCTGCTCTCGGGGCTGGGCTGATAGCGGTAGCCCATACCGGGTTCGGTGATCAGCCAGCGCGGCCGGGCTGAGTCAGGTTCGAGTTTGCGGCGCAGCTGCGCCATGTACAGGCGCAGGTTGCCCGTCGCGTCGGCGTATCCAGGACCCCACACCTCGGTCAGCAACTGGTTGCGGGTGAGCAGCTTGCCCGGATTGCGGAGCAGCACCTCGAGCAGATGCCATTCGGTCGGGGTGAGCCTGACGTCTTCCGAGGGCGCCGCGGAACCGGCTTCGGTACCGCCCTTCGCCGGGACCGTTCCCTGCCGGGTGACGCGCTTGGCGGCCAGGTCGACGATCAGGTGACCGAGCTGGATCCTGGGCAGGTTTTCCGGGGTTCCGGTGCGCCTGACGGCGGCGCGCATGCGGGCGAGCAGTTCCTCCACCCCGAACGGCTTGGTGACGTAGTCGTCCGCACCCGCGTCGAGCGCCTCGACCTTGTCGGCGCTGTCGGCTCGCCCTGACAGCACGATGATGGGCGCCTTCGTCCAGCCGCGCAGCCCCTGGATGACCTGGACGCCGTCTAGATCGGGCAGCCCGAGGTCGAGGATCACGAGGTCGGGCGGATACCGGCCCGCCACCTGGAGCGCCTCGCTGCCGGTGGCCGCGACATGCACCTCGTAGTCGCGGACCCTCAGGTTGATCCGCAGCGCCCGCAGGATCTGCGGTTCATCGTCTACGACCAGGACCCTGGTCATCGCCCGTTTCCCCGCGGCGCTGTCTCTCCCGTTCTGTTTCCCCCGCTCGCCTCCGGGGCCCCGCCCACCTCCCCTTCCCCCTTCACTGGCGCCGCCTTCCCTCGTCGCTTCGCTCCTCAGTCCAGGCGGCGCCGCGCCCCTTTGGCTCGCGGTCTGCCTCGCGTTCCCGTTGGCCCGGCTCGCACTGGTAGTCCACGTCGGCGACGACCGGGACGGATACCGTCATGGTCAGCCCTCCGCCGGGCGTGTCCTCCGCGGTGAGCGTCCCGCCCATCGCTTCGGTCAATCCGAGTGACAAGGCGAGCCCGAGTCCTACTCCGGTCGTGTTGTCGGTGTCACCGAGCCGCTGGAACGGCACGAACATCCGGTCCTTGTCCTGCTCGGGTATGCCTGGGCCGCGGTCCACGACGCGCAGCTCAACCCGGTCGCCCAGCGCGCTGGCGGTCAGCAGCGGCGGCGTGCCCGCCGGGGAGTAGCGGAGCGCGTTTTCCGTCAGGTTCACGATGACGCGTTCGAGTATCGCCGGGTCGACGTTGATCTCAGGCAGGGATTCCGGTATGTCGACCGTGATACCCCGGGCCGCGGGCTCCAGGTTGTCCAGGGCCCGGGACACGATCTCTTCCAGGCCGGCCGGGCGCGGGAACAAGGACAGCGCGCCGGCCTGCAGCCTGCTCATGTCCAGCAGGTTATCGACGAGGTGAGTTAGCTGGTCGAGCGACTCGTCCGCGGTGGCGAGCAACTCGTCATGGTCCTCGGCCGCCCAGTTTATGTCCGCCGAGCGCAGGCTGGTCACGGCCGCCTTCGCGGACGCCAGCGGCGTGCGCAGGTCGTGGCTGACCGCCGCGAGGAGCGCGGTCCGCATCCGGTCGGCGGCCGCGATCGGCTTGGCCGCCTGGGCCTCGGCGGCCAGCCGCTGCTGGTCCAGGGCGACCGCCGCGTAGGAGGCGAACGCACCGAGCACCCGGCGGTCGGTGGCCGGAAGCGCCCGGCCGCGCAGGGCGAGCGACAGGGTGTCGGCCACCGGTATCTCGACGTCGGCTTCCTCCGGCCGGGTAACGGCCGGTTCGCCGCGGCTGGCGACGACGCACCAGCTCCCAGACATGCTCCTGGTCTCGCCCGCCGCACCGTTAGCCGGTGGCTGGCCATCTGGTGAGACGCGCTCGAGCAGGGTGACCGAATCCATGCCGAACGCTTCCCTGGCCCGGTCAAGTAGCGCGCTGAGCCCCTGCTGACCGCGCAGCACGCTGCCGGCCGTGGTGGTCAGCAGCTCAGATTCGGCGTTGGCCCGGGCCGCCTGCTTGGTCCGCCGGGCCGCCATGTCGACCACGGAGCTGACCAACAGCGCGACGGCGACAAAGACGCCCAAAGCGAGCGCGTTGTTTGCCTGCGCGATCGTCCACTGGTGGATGGGCGGGGTGAAGTAGTAGTTCAGCAGCAGCGAGCCGACGATGGCGGCGAGCACGGCGGGGGCGAATCCGCCGACCAGGGCGACCAGGATCACCACGACCAGGAACATCAGCACGTCGCTGGTGAGGTTGAGGCCGCTGCGCAGGCTCGCCAGCGCCAAGGTCAGCACCGGTGTAAGCGCGGCGGCCAGCAGGTATCCGGCGAGCTTGCGGCGCAAGGGGATCGCGCCGCGCGGGCGTGGCAGCCCCCGGCCCCGGCCCATGTGCCCATGGGTGACGATGTGCACGTCGATGTCACCGGAACCCTTGATGGTCCTGGAACCGATGCCGGGGCCGGTGAGCATGACGGTCAGCCACGACCGGCGACTCGCGCCGAGCACGAGCTGGGTAGCGTTCTCCGCCCGGGCGAAGGTGAGCAGCGCCTCGGGGATATTGTCGCCGATCACCTGGTGGTAGCTGCCGCCCACCGACTCGACCAGCCGTCGCTGGCTGGCCAGCGTGGCCGGATCCGCGCCGGTCAGGCCGTCGGACTTGGTGACGTGCACCGCCAGCAGGTCACCGCCGGCGGAGCGGGCGGCGATTCTCGCGGCTCGCCTGATCAGGGTCCGGCCTTCTGGGCCGCCGGTAAGCGCGACCACTACCCGCTCCCTGGCTTCCCAGGCGCCTTTAATCTGGTGTTCGGTGCGGTATCGCTGCAGCCCTTCGTCGACCTTGTCGGCCAGCCAGAGCAGCGCGAGCTCGCGCAGCGCGCCGAGGTTCCCAGAGCGGAAGTAGTTGGTGAGAGCGGCGTCGATCTTCTCCGGCGGGTAGATGTTCCCGTGCGCCATCCGGCGGCGCAGCGCTTCCGGGGTCATGTCGACCATCTCGACCTGATCGGCCGCCCGCACGATCGCGTCGGGAACGGTTTCTCGCTGCGGTACGCCGGTGATCTTCTCGACCACGTCGTTGAGGGATTCCAGGTGCTGGATGTTGACCGCCGAGATCACGTTGATCCCGGCGTCGAGCAGCTCCTCGACATCCTGCCAGCGCTTCTCGTTGCGGGAGCCCGGGACGT
>Ga0302232_10002654_pt1 | contig 12157 bp, 8 predicted proteins | sample II_Palsa_N2_3_FD_193575 | JGI IMG/M metagenome (GOLD analysis project Ga0302232, IMG submission 193575) | Peat permafrost microbial communities from Stordalen Mire near Abisko, Sweden - II_Palsa_N2_3 | ecosystem: Environmental > Terrestrial > Soil > Palsa > Peat permafrost | place: Sweden...
CCGGGCGCTGCGCGAGGTCCTGCCGGTCCAGGCGCGGGAGTGGGTGTACTACGGCGCGACCGTGCAGGACGTTTCCGACACCTGGTTCGCGCTGACCTTCCGGGCGGTCGGCGACATCGCCGAACGGGATGTGACCCGGATGCGGGACCGCGCGCTCGCCCTCGCCGCGCAGTACCGTGACACCCCGATGTGCGGCCGGACCCACGGGCAGCCCGGCCTGCCGATCACCTTCGGCTTCAAGGCGGCGGTGTGGGCCGCCGAACTCGACCGGCACCTGACCCGGCTGCGGCAGGGCCGGGCCCGCTGGGAGGTCGTCCAGCTCGGCGGGGCGCTCGGCACGATGGAATTCTGGGGTGAGCGCGCGCTCGACGTGCTGGACGGGTTCGCCGCCCAGCTGGGCCTGGGCGTCCCGGACATTCCCTGGCTCACCGCCCGGGACGGGATCGCCGAGTTCATCTGGCTGCTCGCGGCGATCTCCGCGACGGCGGGCAAGATCGGCAACGAGGTGTACGAGCTGCAGCGGCCGGAAATCGGGGAGCTGCGGGAGACCTTCACCCCCGGCACGGTCGGCTCGATCACGATGCCGCACAAGCGGAACCCGGAGATCTCGGAACACCTGGTCACCTTGTCCAAGGTGATCCGGGCGCAGGCCGGGCTGGCCCTGGAAGGGATGCTCGCCGAGCACGAGCGAGATGGCCGGGCCTGGAAGACCGAGTGGCTGGTGGTGCCGGAGACCGCGATGACGTTCGCGGTCTGCGCGGCCGCGGCGGCCCGGATGCTGGACGGCCTGCAGGCGGATCCCGACCGGATGCGCCGCAACATCGACAGCCATCGCGGTTACCTGCTCTCCGAGCCGGTGCTGCGCGCGCTGGCCGATCGGCTCGGCAAGCACACCGCCCATGACGCGGTGTACGCGGCCGCGATGACGGGTCTCGACCTCGGCCAGGACTTTCGCGCGGCGTTGCGCGGGGATCACCGGCTTGACCCGATCCCCGACGACGAACTCGACGGGCTGCTCGAGGTGCGAGCGTCGCTCGGCTCGTGCGCCGCCTTCGTCGACCGGGTCCGGCTGGCCTGCGCCGGCAGGCCGGGCCGCCCGGCGGAAGAAGCGCGCCGGTGACCGCGCCGGCGCGGGCAGGCCACCCCGGCGGCCTGGCCAACCTGGCCAGCCGCCCGCGGGTAGATCTCGTCGTCGGGCCGACCCCGCTGCATCCGGCGCCGCGGCTGTCGCGGGAACTAGGCGTGCCGCTGCTGTTCAAAAGGGATGACCTGACCGGCCGGGGTCTGGGCGGCAACAAGCTGCGTGGGCTCGAGTACATCCTGGCCGACGCACTCAGGCAGGGCTGTGATGGCCTGGTGACCGGCGCGGGCCCGCAGTCGAACTGGACGATGCTGGCCGCTCTGTCCTGCCTGCGCTGCCAGATCGAGCCGCACATCGTCTGCTACGGCACCGACGCGGCCAGCGAGGGCAACATGCGACTGCACCGCTGGCTCGGCGTCGACGTGCGGTTCACCGGCTCACCGGACCGGTCCTCGGTGGACGCGGGCATCGAAGCGGCCGGGGCCGAACTGCGGGCCGCCGGGCGGCGCCCTTACCTGGTCCCGCGGGGCGGGGCCACACCGCTCGGCGCGCTCGGCTACGTACGCGCGAGCACCGAACTGGCCGCTCAGCTGGACGCGCTGGGCGAGCAACCCGCCGGGCTGTGGCTGGCCGCCGGTTCGTGCGGAACGCAGGCGGGCCTGCAGGCCGGCGCGGCGCTGACCGGTGCGCCGTACCGGGTCCGGGGCGTCACCGTAAGCCGGCCCGTGCCGGAGTGCCTGGACCGGATCCGGGTGCTGGCGGCCGGCGCGGCCGCGCTGGCCGTCGGGGCGGGGACCGTCGGGGCGGGGACCGTCGGGGCGGGGACCGTCGGGGCGGGGACCGTCGGGGCGGGGACCGTCGGGGCGGGGACCGCGATCGACGAGCCGGAGGTGCTCGGCGGGTGGATCGGGCCCGGGTACGGCGTCCCGTCCGCCGAAGGCCAGGCCGCCGCGCGTTTGGTCGCCCAAACCGAGGGCGTGTTCCTCGACCCGGCCTTCGGGGCGAAGGCGATGGCCGCGCTGATCGCGGAATGCCGGGCGGGGCGGGTCCGCGGTCCCCAGATCTTCCTGGTCAGCGGGGGCGCCCCGACCCTGTTCGCCGGGGCCGGACTGTGACCGCGCCGCCGCCAGAGGGCTACCTGGGCGCCGCGGGCCGTATCACCAGCGGGCCCGCGGCCGAACTGGTCGAGGCCGGGTACGCGCTGGAGACCGGCGACGCGCCGTTGCTGCACCGCGGGCTGACCCTCGCCGACCTGGCTCACCTGGTCGAGCTGACCGACTGCGGGGTGCTCCGCCCGGACGAGGCGGCGCCGCTGTGCGCCGCGTTGCTGGGCCTGCTCGACACGCCGGCCGCCGAGTTCCCCTACGACCCGGTGTACGGCGACGCGTACAACAGCCGGGAGCGGGAGCTGGAACGCGGCCTCGGCCCGGCGGCCGGCCGGCTGCACCTGGGCCGCACCCGCCGGGAGGCGGGCCGGATCGCGTTCCGGCTCACGCTAAGAGACAAGCTGCTCGGCCTGCACGCCGATGTCGCCGCGTTCGCGGCCGCCGCGGCGGACCAGGCCACCGGGCACGCCGCCACCCTCTGGGCCGACACCACCTATCTGCAGCCCGCGCAGCCGTCCACCTTCGGGCATTACCTCGGCGGGTTCGCCGAGCAGGCGATCCGCCACCTGGACCGGATCGAAACCGCCTACGGCCGGGCGGACGCCTCCCCCGCGGGGGCGGGCGGAGCAGGCGGCACCCGGCTGCCGATGGACCGGGACCGGCTGGCCCGGCGGCTCGGCTTCGGCTCGGTGGGCCCGCACACCCGCGATGCGATGTGGTCCGCCGATGCGCTGGCCGACGCGGTCATCGCGGCGGCTCAGGCGGTCACGACCCTCAGCCAGCTGGCCAGCGACCTGGAGATCTTCGCCAGCCCCGCGTTCGGGTACCTGACCCTGGACGCGTCGATGTGCCGGGCCAGCGTGCTCATGCCGCAGAAACGCAACCCCTACGCGCTGCCGGTGCTGCGCGGCGGAGCGGGCACGCTGATCGGCCGGCTCACCGGGCTGCTCGCCACCGGCCTCACCCCGTCGGCGCGGACCGACAACTGGCTGTACGCCTACGGCGAGGTGGCCGGGGCGATCGACCTGGCCGGCCGGCTGGTCCGCCTCGGCACCGCCGTGGTGGCCGGGCTGACCGTGCACACCGATGTCCTCGCCGAGCAGGCCGCCCGGCATTTCACCGCGGGCGCCGACCTCGCCGAGGAGCTGGCACAGCGGTTCCGGCTCGATTACCGCACCGCTTACCGGGTGGTCGGGCGGGCCGTCGCCGCCACGCTGGCCGATGCCGGCACCGAACTGACGGTGTCAGCGGTCCGGGCCGCCGCGCAGGACATCACCGGAACCGCCCTTCCCGTCACCGCGGACCTGCTGGCGGCGGCCACCGAACCGGTCTCGGCGGTAGCGGCCCGCGACGTTCCTGGCGGCGCGAGTCCGAGGCGGGTCCGAGAGCACGCCCAGCGGGTACGGCGGCGCGCGGCCGCCGCCCGGCGCTGGAATGCCGCCCGCCGGGCGCACATCGCCGAGGCCGAAGCACAGCTGACCGCCACGGCCAAGGAGATCGCGTGCGCAGGCTGAGCGGGTCCCGGTCCGGTCCGGTCATGAGGGAGAGACGGTAAGCATGCGTATCGCGATCGGGATCGGCGGCGAGGTGACGGGCACCCCGATGTCCCCGCCGGACATCGTGGAGGAGGTGGTACGCGCCGAAGCGGACGGGTTCGGCGCGGCCTGGAGCGTGCACTTCTCCCGCGGCGTCGACGCGCTTGACATCCTGGCCGTGGCGGGCACGCGGACCAGCCGCATCGAGCTTGGCGTGGGGATCGTGCCGACGTACCCGCGGCATCCGCTGGCCCTCGCGCAGCAGGTGGCCACCACCCAGGCGTTCAGCGACGGCAGGCTGACGCTCGGCGTAGGCGTGTCGCACCGGCCGGTGATCGAGGACCTCCATGGGCTGGCGTACACGCGGCCCGCCGCGCACATGCGCGACTACCTCTCGGTCCTCGTGCCGCTGCTCCGCGAGGGCAGCGTCCGTTACCGCGGCGAGTTCTACCAGGTCGACGGGGGATTCGTGGTGCCCGGCACCAGCCCGGTGCCGGTCCTGGTCGGCGCGCTCTCACCGCTGATGGTGCAGGCCGCGGGAGAACTAGCCGACGGCGTGGTCACCTGGCTGGCCGGGCCGCGCAGCCTCGGCGATCAGATTGTCCCCCGGCTGCACGTGGCGGCGGCCGGCCGGCGGGCGCCGCGGGTCGTGGCCGCGCTGCCGGTGGCGATCTGCGCCGACGCCAGAGCGGCCCGGCGTACCGCGGATGAGGTATTCGCCCGCTACGCCGGCTTCCCCAACTACCGTCGGCTGCTTGACCGGGAGGGGGTGTCCACGCCGGGGGGCGTGGCCATGGCCGGGACCGAGGCCGGTCTGGAGGAACAGATCAGACGGCTATCCGATCTGGGCGTGACCGAACTGTGGCCCATCATCTTCGGTGTAGGCGACGACGCCGCCGCCAGCCGACGTCGCACCCGGGCCCTGCTCGCCGAACTCGCCACCGCCACCCGGCCGTAAGCCAGTCACAGGCGGGGGTCGACGGGCTCGGATTCCAGGGCCAGGACGGCGAAGACGCACTCGTGGACCCGCCAGAGCGGCTCGCCCCGGGCCACGCGGTCCAGGGCTTCCAGGCCGAGGGCGTACTCGCGCAGCGCGAGCGAGCGCTTGTGGCCGACGGCGCGCTGGCGCAGCCGGTTCAGGTTGCCGGGCTCGGTGTAATCGGGGCCGTAGATTATGCGCAGGTACTCGCGGCCGCGCACCTTCAGGCCCGGCTGGACCAGGCCGTCGCCGCGGGTCAGGTTCGCGGCGGGCTTGACCACCATGCCCTCGCCGCCGGCGTCGGTCAGCTCCTGCCACCACTGGGTGGCCGCGCCGGCTGAGGCAGGGTCGTCGGTCTGGACGGCGATGCGCCGGGTGGTGGCGATCAGCTCCGGCTCGGCGGCGGCCAGCCGGTCGGCGACGTCGAGGTGCCACAGGTGCGGGCGGTCGTGGTAGACGGCGCCTTCGGAGGCGAGGAGCTGGAACGGGGCGAGGCGGACCCCGGCCAGCTCGTCGGTGGGCCAGCAATAGCGCAGGTAGGAGGCGGTGAACGCCGCGGCGTTGGCCGACCGGGCCTGGGTCCGGCGGGCCAGCGCGTCCAGCCGGGCGCCATCATCACCGGGCCGCGCACGGGCGATGGCCTGCTCGAGCACCGCGGCGGCGACCGAAAGCGAGGCCGCGGCGGCCGCGCCGACCGTGGCGTACTGGTCGCGGACGAGCGGGCCGGCCTTGAGGTTCCACGGCAGCAGTTCGGCGTCGAACAGCAGCCAGGACGTGCCGAATTCGGCGAACAGCCTGGCCTTTTCCGCCGCCGCCCGGACCTGGTCGATCAGCAGCGCGGCCAGCGCGGGCGAGAAAAACGGCCTTCCGGTCCGGGTCCAGATCGCACCGCAGGCGGGGCTGGCTTGGGCGGGGGCGGGCAGGCCGAAGCGGGCGGGCGGGACGTCCGGCGAGCGGCATACCAGCAGCACGGCGCGCGAGCCCATGTGCTTCTCCTCGCACAGTACCGAGGTCACGCCGTCGGCGCGGTAGGCCGCGAAGGCCTGCTCCGGGTGCTCGAGCGTGCCGGGCCGCTGCGAGGTGGTGACCGGGCTCATCGTCGGCGGCAGGTAGAGCAGCCAGCGCGGGTCGATCGCGAACCGGCTCATCACCTCCAGGGCGGCCGCGGCGTGGGCCTCGCGCACCCCCACCCGCGGCAGGTACCCCGTCTCGATGACGCGCGAGCCGCTGACGTCGCCGATGTCGAGGACGTCGGGCTCCCGGCGGCCGGGCTCGGAAACCCCTGGGAAGGGCCGAGCCGGGGTGTAGTAAACACGTGCCGCCGGAACGTGAACGAGTGTTCGTTCCGGATAATTCAGAGCGGTCAGACGGCCACCGAAGACACAGCCCGTATCCAGGCACAGGGTGTTGTTCAGCCATTCTGCTCGTGGCACCGGGGTGTGGCCGTAGACCACCATGGCCCGGCCGCGGTACTCCTGCGCCCAGGGGTAGCGGACCGGCAGGCCGAACTCGTCGGTCTCCCCCGTGGTCTGCCCGTACAGGCAGAACTCTCGGACCCGGCCGGACGCGCGGCCCTGGTAGCGCTCGATCAGGCCGGCGTGCGCGACCACCAGGCGACCGCCGTCCAGGACGTAGTGGCTGATCAGGCCGTCGATGAAGCGCGCCACCTCGGCCCGGAACGCCTCGGGCTGGCCGGCCAGCTGCTCCATCGTCTCGGGCAGGCCGTGGTTGAGCCGGACGTTCCGGCCATCCAGGGCCTTGGCCAGCTTGGCCTCGTGGTTGCCCGATACGCACAGCGCGGCGCCGGCCTTGACCATGCCCATGACCAGGCGCAGCACGCCAGGGGTGTCGGGACCCCGGTCCACCAGGTCGCCGACGAAGATCGCGCGCCGGTCCGGGTGCCTGGCGCCGACCGCGCGGCCGGCGCCGTCACGCTCGAGCTCGTAGCCCAGGACGGTGAGCAGCTGCTCGAGTTCGGCGCGGCAGCCGTGCACGTCGCCGATGACGTCGAACGGGCCGGTTTCGTGCCGCAGGTCGTTGAACAGCCTGGTCCGGGTGATGACGGCGGCGGCGACCTCGTCCGGGCGGCGCAGCACATGCACGGTGCGGAAGCCCTCGCGGCGCAGGCCCTTGAGGCCCCGCCGCAGCTGGTCGCGCTGGCGGCGGAGCACGTGCGGGCCGAAGTCGCGATCTTCGCGGCCGGCGTTGCGCTCGGCGCACAGCTTTTCTGGCAGGTCGAGGACGATCGCGACCGGGAGCACGTCGTGCTCTCGGGCGAGCGCGACCAGCTGGCGGCGGGCTTCCGGCTGCACGTTGGTCGCGTCCACCACGGTGAGGCGGCCGACGGCCAGGCGCTTGCCCGCGATGTAGTGCAGCAGCTCGAACGCGGCCGGGGTGGCGGACTGGTCGTTCTCGTCGTCGGCGACCAGGCCCCGGCAGAAGTCCGAGGAGATCACCTCGGTCGGCTTGAAATGCGTGCGGGCGAACGTGGACTTGCCCGAGCCGGTGACGCCGACCAGGACGACCAGGCTTAGTTCGGGGACGGTGAGCGGGGCGGTGCCGGTGGGCGCGGGGTCGCCGGTTGTGGGGGCGCCGGTCATGGGGTCGCCGGTCATGGGGTCGCCGGGCGGGTGAAGACGGCTAGCTGGGTGGGCGGGCCGTGGGCGGGGTGCTCGGGGCCGATGGGTGCGAAGCGGACCTGGTAGCCGAAGCCGGCGGCCACGCGTGCGGCCCAGCCGCCGAACTCGGCACGGGTCCACTCGAACCGGTGGTCCCGGTGCCGCATCGCGCCGGCCGGCAGCGACTCGAAACACGCGTTGTACTCGGCGTTGGGGGTGGTCACGAGGACCGTGCCGGGGGCGGCGAAGCCGAAGACGGCCTGCTCGAGCGCGGCCAGCCGGCCGGGATCGACGTGCTCGATGACCTCCATCAGCACGGCCGCGTCCAGGCCGGCCAGCCTGTCGTCGCGGTACAGGAGCGAGGACTGGAAGATCTTCAGCCGGTCGCGCTGCGGGCCGGACATCCGGTCCAGGCTCAGGGTGCGCGCGGCCAGCTGCAGGGCGCGCACGGACACGTCGACGGCGAGCGCAAGCTCGACCCGGGAGTCGGCGAGCAGGTCCCTGACGAGGGTGCCCTCGCCGCAGCCGAAATCGCCGATCCGCCGCGCGCCTTCGGTTCGCAGGACGGCCAGGACGGTCTCGCGGCGCAGCGCCGCCAGCGGCTTGGCCCGGGGAGGCTGAGCCGTGGTCACCTCCGGGGCCTCTGTCGCCTCCGGGGTCTCTGTCGCGTCCGGGGTCTCCGGGGTCTCCGGGGTCTCCGGGGTCTCGTCGGTAACGGCGTTGTCGAGCTCGTCGGGGTCGATGTCGTCGGCTTCGGCCAGCCGGGCCAGGGCGGACTGGGTGAGCTTGCGCTGGTGCGACAGGTAGCGGCGGGTGACGAACTCCTTCTCCGGATGGCTGGCCAGCCAGTCGCCACCCGCCCGGACCAGCTTGTCCACCTCCTCGGTGGACACCCAGTAGTGCTTGGCGTCGTCGAGCACGGGCAGTAGCACGTACAGGTGGTTGAGCGCGTCCGCGAGCCGCACCTCGCCGGTCAGCCGCAGGTCAAGGTAGGGCGAGTCACCCCACTCGGGCGGTTCGAACGGCTGGGGAGCCGCCTCGACACTCCAGCCGAGCGGGCCGAACACGCGGTGCGCGAGCCTGGGGCCGCCGCGGCAGCGCAGCGCCGGCACTGCGATGGCCAGGGGGATGCGGGCGGCGGCCAGCTCGGGCCGCGCGTCGCAGCGGCCGGTGAGCGCGGTCCGGAAGGCTTCCTTGATCGCCACCGTGAGCATGCTCGAGGCGGCGTACGGCCGGTCGTTGACGTACCGGGCGAGTTCGGTGTCGACTTGCTTGTGGCCGTGGCCGTGGCCGTGGCCGCGACCGCGGACCAGCGCCACCGGATCGACCTCGAGCAGCAGCGCGGCCGTGCACCGTTCCGGCGTCGCCTCCGGGTAGAAGACGTGCGCCTCACCAGTGGAAACAGCGAACGACTGAAGCCGGTCCGGGTGCTTGTGCAGCAGGTAGCCCAGATCGGTCGCGGGCGCGCACGTGGTGGTGATGGTGAGCAGCACGTGTCATTGTTGGCTGAGCCGTCACGCCAGGTCAACATCATTTATCCCGAACGGGCGCTGGTGCTTGCGCGGCGATGGGCCGGGAGTCGCGGGTGGGGGTCACGGGTAGGAGGGGGGGATGACTAGGTGGGTGCTGCATGTGGACCTTGACCAGTTCATCGCGGCGGTCGAGGTGCTGCGGCATCCTGAGCTGCGGGGGCGGGCTGTGGTGGTGGGCGGGGACGGGGACCCGACCAAGCGCGGTGTGGTGAGCACGGCATCGTATGAGGCGCGGGAGCACGGGGTGCACTCCGGGCTGCCGCTTCGGACGGCGGCGCGGCGGCTGCCGGACGCGGTGTTCCTGCCGGTCGACCGAGCCGCCTATGAGGAGGTTTCCGAGTCGGTCATGGCGGTCCTGCGGGCCTCGGGCGCGGTGGTGGAGGTGCTGGGCTGGGACGAGGCGTTCCTGGGCGTGGACACCGAGGACCCGGAGGGCTTCGCCCGGTCGCTGGCGGACCGGGTCCGGGAGGCGACGCGGCTGGACTGCACGGTGGGAATCGGCGAGAACAAGCTGCAGGCCAAGATCGCCACCGGGTTCGGCAAGCCGGCCGGGGTGTTCCGGCTGACGTCGTCGAACTGGTTCGAGGTGCTCGGCGGACGGCCCACCGACGCGCTGTGGGGCATCGGCGCCAAGACGGCCAAGAAGCTGGCCGGGCTCGGCATCGGCACCGTCGCCGACCTGGCGGCGGCCGATCCGGACGCGCTCGCCGCGGAGTTCGGCCCGATGACGGGGCCGTGGCTGGTGCTGCTCGGCCGCGGCCGGGGCGACGCCGACGTGGACGACACGCCGTACGTGGCGCGCGGCCACGGGCGGGAGGAAACCTTCCAGCAGAACATCGCCGACTGGTCGCAGGTGCAGGCCGAGGTGGCGCGGATCGCCGGGCTGCTGGCCGTGGACCTGGCGGCCGAAACACGGCCCGCGGTGCGGGTGATCGTGAAGGTGCGCTACGCGCCTTTCATCACCGAGACGCACGGGGTGACGCTCGGCTCCCCCAGCTCGGACGCCGCGGTGATCAGCCAGGCCGCGCACGACGCGCTCGCGCGCTTTACCGGGCGGCGACCGGTGCGGCTACTGGGAGTGCGGGCGGAGTTCGGGTCATAGCTTTCGGGCCATGGCCAGCTCGCCGAGGGCGGGGTTGGAAGGCAGCGGCTGGCGTTCGCCGGTCGGCTTGAATCCGCAGCGCTCGTAGAGCCGGCGGGCGGGCTTGTTGGTCTCGGTCACCCACAGGTTCACCGAACGGGCATGCCTGGCTTGAGCCCAGTCGAGCACGGCGACGATCAGGGCCTCGCCGACACCGTGACCACGCGCCCGCGGCCGGACCCACATCGAGATCAGGCCGACTGTGCCTGGTTGCTCTTCATAGCCGCCGACCAGCCCGACCGGCTCGGAAGCGCTGATTTCCGGGACGTAGGCCAGAAAGCTGCCGCCGCGGGCGGCGCGGGCTCGCCAAGCCGCCTCGTCGAAGGTCTTCTCCCTCGCGTACGTCGAGGCGAAGGCGTCCGGCGCATCCTGGAGCGCCGCCAGCCGGATCTCCCGCAGGGCAGGCCAGTCGTCCATCGCGGTCTCGCGTACCAGAGCCATGCCACATGGTCCCGTCGGCACCAGCCGTCGGACAAGTTAATTTCAGTCGAAGCGGCGGGTTAATCACAGTCGAAGCGGCGGGCGCTCGGGTAGCGCTGGCCGCCGTCCACCACGATGTTCGCGCCGGTGATCCAGGAGGCGCGCGGGGACAGCAGGAAGGTGACCACGTCGGCCACCTCAGGCAGGGTGCCGAGACGCCCGAACGGGAACTGGCCGTCCAGGAAGGCCGCGAAGTCCTCGGGATGCTGCTGGCTGAAGGTGTCCCAGCCGCCGCCTGGGAACATGATCGATCCGGGGCTGACCGCGTTCACCCGGATGCCGCCGGGCGCCAGTTCCTGGGCGGCGGTCGCGGCCAGGTGGATCTCCGCCGCCTTGGCGGCGGCGTAGGCGGTCCGCGGGGCCGGCCGCAGGCCGGTGATCGAGGAGATGATCACCACCGAGCCGCCGCCCGCGGCCCGCAGCCGGGGCAGGCCGGCCCGGATCAGTTCGGCGGCGTGACCGGCGTTGAGGGCGAAGGTGGCGGTGAACTCGTCCGGGCCGGCGCTGGTGAGGTTGCCGCGGCCGACCGTGCCGCCGGCGTTAGCCACCAGGTGGTCCAGGCCGCCCAGCGCGGTGGCGATGTCGTCGACGGCGCGGTTCAGCGCGGGCGTGTCGGCGACGTCGGCGACGGCGGTCGCGACCGGCGTACCGCGCGGAGCCAGCCGCTCGGCCGCGGCGGCCAGGCCCGCGGCGTCCCGGGCGATCAACCCGACGGCCGCTCCCTCGGCGGCCAGCGCGTCGGCGATCGCGAGGCCGATGCCTTTGCTTCCCCCGGTGATCAGCGCCCGGCTACCCTGCAGACCGAGATCCATCAAGGGGCTCCTATCGTGAGACGACCGTCGATTCGTCCGGCCGGCCCGCGGCCGGGACCGAGAGGCAAGGCTACCGATTCCACACCACGGCGCCCCGGCAGGCCTCCAGCCCGCGGGCCGGGAGGACATCCGGACGGCCCTGGCCGCGGCCGCGGACCTGGGCATGTTCTTCCGGCTGGCCGATCCGGCCGCTGACCCGGCTGGCTGGCGGCCCGTCGGGCTGCTCTACGACAGCCGGCTCTCCCGCGACCAGCTCAATAGCGAACAGGCTGACAGCCGACGGGATCATCTCGATGCGCTCCTCGCTTCGGTCCGGGCCGCGCTGGGTGGGTGCGAGCCGCGGGTGGCGGCGTCGCTGTTCTTCCAGGGCTACGCCTCCCGGCTGCTGTCGCCACCGCTCGCGTGCCTGGCGGCGAACGGCTGCATCCCTGGTATGCCGGCCGAGCGGCTCCGCTGGCGCCATCCGGAAGATCACATGATCGAGCTCGGGCTGACCGCGGATGAGGGGTGGGCCGGGTCCGACCGGAGGCTGATCGAGCAGCTCGTCGCGGCCTCGTTCGAGGAGCATCTGCAGCCGCTCGCGGACGCGCTGCGGCGCCGGGTCCGGATCGCCGCGGGCCTGCTGACCGGCAACGCCGCGTCCGCGCTGGTCAGCGGCCTCGCTCTGCTGGCCGGGCGGCTCGGGCCGGACTGGAGATCGCTGGCGGCGCACGCCCTGGCCCAGCCGCCGCTTCGCGGAAGCGGCAGCTGGGGCGGGAGCCCCGGGCGCGACAGCCCCCCGCGCGACAGCCCCGGGCGCGACAGCCCCGGGCGCGACAGCCCCGGGCGCGGGGGCGGCGGGCGCGGAGGCGGCGGCGAACCGGTCTTTGTCCG
>Ga0302232_10002664_pt1 | contig 12143 bp, 3 predicted proteins | sample II_Palsa_N2_3_FD_193575 | JGI IMG/M metagenome (GOLD analysis project Ga0302232, IMG submission 193575) | Peat permafrost microbial communities from Stordalen Mire near Abisko, Sweden - II_Palsa_N2_3 | ecosystem: Environmental > Terrestrial > Soil > Palsa > Peat permafrost | place: Sweden...
CGTTGAATTGAACTTGCCCATGTTGTCACGATCTACCAGGTAGATATGGGTATCCTTGCCCGCTCCGACAGCCAGATGCTTGACGGTTCCGTCCGACGCGGTTTGATCGGGCAGCAGCATCGCCCCACCCGAGCCGAAATCGTTGTCCGCAGCGGCCTGGGCCACGACGTCGTACATGGCAAAGTAATCGGTCGCGACCAGCGTCGGGGTGGCAGAGAGCTTGATAAATGCATCGCCCAGATCGCCATCGACTGGAAATCCCTGCGCATTGAGCGTCGGGTTGAAGGTACCGTTGCCGTCGATAAAATAGACGGACGCGCCATCCGATGCCATGCCCGAGCCCGCCATCCAGATCGATCCCTGGCTGCCGTTCGGGGTAACGGGAAGCGCACTCGTTTGCTGCAACGTATCCTCGCTGTACGCCATGAGCCAGCCGTTGTAGTTCCCGGACATGCAGTGGGCGGTCCAGCCCATGTAGATAGTGCCGTTGACCAACGTCAGCGCGGCGCGCTCGGTGTGCAAGGCGGGCGTGAAGGTAAGGACGCCGTTCGCACCTTCTGCGCCGCTTCCCGGATACGTCGCGGCGATTTCGGTCGGGCCGCCAAACAGTTCCGCTCCTGTTGCAAGATCGATCGCGTGAAGGCGGTGATGGACGTTCCCGCTGGCATCCGTGGTCATGGCCACGGCATATAGCGCGCCATTCGGGCCGCGTGAGCGGTCGATGACCGGCGTCGACGTGATGCCAATCTCCGGCGTGATATCCGTGCAGCCGGGATCAGGACTCGAGGTTTCACCCGCAGCCGCCAGCGAGATTTGCCACAGCGCGTTACCGCTATCGGCGTCGTAGGCGTAGACGCCGTCGTGCTCTGTCACAACATAGACGACATTGTGCGCAGCCGTGCCAATCATAAGATTCGTCACGAATAGAGGCTGCGCGTCGACTTTGCCGTCGGCCGGCAGGAAGCGCAGCTTGCCGAACGTCGCCGAGTTGACATTGGCCAGCGTGAGCGTTGTTTCCGCAAGCATCTGACCGGTTCGCGCGAGGTCGTTGTGGTGCATGAGCACGTCAGTCGGGTAGGTTTGCGCCGCTGCCGGTGTCGAGCCGGTAGTCGTTCCCCCGGGCGTAGTCGTGCCCGGCGCAGAAGTCGTTCCGGAGGTACTGCCGGCGCTGCCTGAACCGGTGCCGCTCGGGCTGCTACCCGAACCGCCGCCGCACGATCCAATGCCTGAAGCGATCAGCAATCCAGCACAAATCGTCAACACGTGACGCCAAACGGTGGAAGAAAAAGCCGGCCTGGGTTGTAGAGATTTCATGGCGATGACGTTTCCTGCGCTAGTGGCGTACTGGTAGCCGCGGGGTCAATGTCAGATGAATGCCATTGCTGCACCGCCCTCTGAATTCGCAAGGTCAGTTGTCGCGCGGGACATTGTTCACACGTTTGGTTCCGGATCAATCTACGACAGCTGCCGACGATGCGCCCGCCAATACTTCGCAGCATTTAGACAGCGCTTGGGTACGCGAGCGCCCGACAGGTGGCGTTGGATTAGCGCTGGCCTGAGCAGGTCCGGTACTAACTGCCGGGCAAGGAAAGGATGAAAGACCGGGCAACCGCCCTGTGCGCTCGGGACAACCGCACCAACCGGGCGAAAGCCGGCGACTTCTTGCCGCTCCAGGCACGCGCGTTGCGCCCACTGCAACACGGCGGCGAGACTGTCGCACCACGATTGCGGAGGACAAATCATGAGACAGACTGTTTTAGGCGTGTTCGATAGCTGCGCTGACGCGCGTTCGGCACAACGGACACTGGGCGAGGCTGGTGTAGCCCAAGCTGATATTGCCATCTACTCCATGTCAAATGACGCACCGGCCGAAAGTGGGCCACGTGTTTATGCACCAGGCAGCGGCGATCTGCGCCATCACAACCCGGTGTTCGATCACCTCGAACAGTTGTTTGCACGGCTGTTCAAAAGCGGCCAGTATCCGCCGGAAACTGAGGATTACAGAGAATTGATCCGTCGCGGGGGAGCGATCGTCAGCGCCGACGTTTCCGAAATGCAAGTGGACCTGGCTCGCGATTTGATGCGCCGTACCGGCGCAGCCGACATCGAGGAGCGTGCCAAGGAATGGCGAAATGGTCCCGTAGAGACAGGGCTCGCAGAACAGGGATTGCATCGGGGTAGCTCGACGAGCCGCGATCACTCCAGCCCCTACGAGCCGTCTTCTGTGTTGCAGGGAGGGACGATCGCAGGCGGCGCGCACGTTGCGCGCACGGCGCCTTCGGCAGAGACAACGGAATATGCGGCCAATCCACGCGACGCGTCGCCGGTTCCGGCCGCACCGACAGCGTTCACGAGCGAGGCGCCTGCACCCGGGCGGACTGTCACGCAGGACGCTGCCACTTATTCTTCGGCGGGGGGGAAGATGGTCGGTGGGATGCAGCAGGTAGCGACGCGTACGGAGGGGCTCGGATCGACTGCGTCCGTGCAGAACGGCCAGCAGATAGCGGGTGTGCCCGACGTCGGGCTCAGGCGCACGCCTGGGGATGCGGGCGCGAGCGTCAAATCTCCCGCAGCGTACTCGCCCGATGACAGCAAGAGCGGGATAAAAACGGAGGAGACATCTAGGACGGGCCTCTTGGGCGATCCCGTCACAGGTACTCCGATGGACGACGCTCAGTATGTCGATGAACTGCGCGAAGAATATGACGCCCAGTACGCGAGCACCGGTGCGTCATACGACGAATATCAGCGGGCCTACGCGCACGGAGCCACGCTCGGAAAAGATGAGCGGTATCGCGGACATGACTGGCAAGGGATGGAAGCAAGCGCCCGCGAGGATTGGGAGTCGCGCTACCCGGAAAGTGGGTGGGAACGATTCAAGGCTGCTGTGCGGCACGGTTGGGACCGGGTTACGGGCGGCTGAGGTGTTGGTCGGGGCCGCGGCGAATTTAGGACGGTAAATGGCGAAGTAAATGCCGGGCGAATGTATGCCAGTCCGTGTTTCAATTCTCGTCGCCTGGCGGCCCCTTGGGCGACCATAAAGCAACGCGATATGGAAAAAGTTCAGCCACCACAATGCCTCGACTCACAGCTGGATCGTTTTGCATGAGTTCGATGGCCTCCTGATTCGAGCTTGCGACGAAGACCACGATTCCAAACGTCCGCTCGCTAATGGACTGGTTGTGTTGTTTCGATGTCGTCGCGTGCCCGATTGTCCGATGCCGGGTTGTACGCCTGGACTTTGGATCGTTCAATTTTACGGGGATTGAAAATCATCTGCTCAGACAGTCGGGGGTATTGTTTGCTCACTTGACGCCGGGCCCGCTAATGGGTGTCAACGATCTCGGTGGCCGCAAACTCGACGCAGCCGCTGGACGATAGACATTTAAGCCGTGTTAGATCAATTGGGCACTCGGTCTGATTGCGCGACCATTATCCCGAACGCCCAGAATCGCCTGGACCGCTATCCTGCTGGCTTACAAATTACACACTCTCCGGGATTGGCCGATATTTCTTAGAAAATGCTATTCTGGTGCGCGCTGGGCCGCCAGTAAGAAAACAGTTAGGTCGTTCAAATATGCGAATTAAATAAAATAAGTTGGATCGTCAATCGAGGCGATCCGCGATAAGGCTACGAGGACAAACAGCGTCCTGCGCGGAAAGGACACCATCATGACGATGGCAAATGCAGCCACCCGCTTACGGGCCGCTGCGGAGGGGAGTCGCATGACCAGGACCGGGGTTGTCATGCATCAACGGCGTGTTCGGCACTTTCGTCTGAATCGCCTCGCCAAAGGCGTCTTGCTTGCCTTCGCGCCGACCATGGTGTTGTCATGTGTAAGCCGTACCGCGTACGCGGCTTGCACTACCGCCGACACAACGATTACCTGCGCTACCGGCTCCAATACCAACAACCTCAGCGACAGTACGAACAGCTTGACAGCGAACGTGCAAACCGGCGCGGTGCTGAGCGTTCCTCCGCTGTTAGGCGGTACGGCGTTGACCCTTAACGGCAATGGCATCACGCTGAACAACCAGGGGGCGATTGACCCCACCATCAACGGTGGCTTAAGCCTTGCCGCCAGCGGTGCCGTCCTCGGCAACAGCACTGCCAATACGATCATTATCAACAACCTGAGCGGCGGGGCCATCAATGGCCTCGTCAACATCGCATCGTTAATGAGTTTTGGCGGCCAGGCGTTGACTGTACAGAACGGCGGCGGCGGTGTGACGACGATCCAGAACAGCGGCAGTATCGGCATGTCGATTTTCGGCGTCGGTCTCTTCACCACGGCCGATGCGCCCGCCGTCGTGGCCTACGGCGGCGCGCAGGTGAATTTCACCAATGCCGGCACGATCACCGGGCGTATCGGTTTTGCGGCTCCAACTGAAAGCGGTGCAGGCAACACGTTCGTCAATGCTGGCACGATCAACGGCAGCGTTTATCTTGGCGACACCGCTACGGGGAATAGGTTTACGGCGGTATCGGGATCGAGCGTCAACGACGCCGGCGTTGCCACGGCTGGCACGCTGAGCAGCGTCAATGTCAAATTCGCCGCGGCTGGCGTGGTGGACGCCGGTACGGGAAGTGGCAACACGCTGGCTCTGCAAAATTCAGCGACCGGCACAGGCTCCGGCGCCGGCGGACCTGTCACCACGATCAGCGCCACTTCGTATCTGGATTTCCAGGATCTCACCGTCAATAGCGGCACGTGGAATCTGCAGGGCGGTCTCGTCAGCGGAAGCGCCACGCTCAACGGCGGGCTGGTCAGTGTCGACAATGCGGGCGTGTTTGGCACCGGCACCCTGAATGCGAATGGGGGGGCCATTGGGGCCAGCGTTTCGAACCTGGTGCTGGCCAACAACGTATCGTTGAATGCGGGAGGCCTTGTGCTTCAGGGTTCCAATGCGCTGTCGCTGACAGGCGTGCTTTCCGGCAGCGGCACATTGACCGATGCCAACACCGGTACGGCGACCTTGACGGGAATCAATCCTTTCACCGGCGGCGTCAACCTGACTGCCGGCGGTCTGCTGTTAGGGAACGGTTCGGCGCTGGGTACGGGTACGCTCAGCGTCAATGGCAACGCGACACTGGATGGCACAGCCGCAATCACAGTGAGCAATCAGGTGAACCTGGGTGCAGGCATTGCATTGACCTTGCCAGGGACCCAGAACCTGACTTTCGACGGCACGCTCTCGGGCACCGGGAGCTTGATCAAGAATGGTGTATCCACAGTGACCCTGGATGGCGCCAACACATTTACCGGCGGCGTCACCATCAATGCCGGGACGCTGGCGCTTGGCACCGGCGGCAGCCTTACGGCGAGCGGCACAGTGGACCTGTCGGGGAGCGGCGCCAGCTTCGACATTTCCGCGGCGGGAAATCAAACCATCGGTTCGCTACTCGGTGTGGGGGCCAGCGGCGTGACGCTTGGCGGCAACACCCTTACGCTCGGCGACATCGGCGATTCCACGTTTGATGGCTCCATCAGCGGAACCGGCGCGCTGATCCAGAACGGTTCCGGTACACAGACCTTGAATGGCGCAAGCAGTTTCAGCGGAGGTGTCACGCTGAATGCAGGCGGCCTGATGGTGGGCAACGACAGCGCATTAGGCACGGGCAACCTGAACGTGAATGGTGCAACCACGCTTGCAGCCAGCGCCAACAACATCACGTTGGGCAACAACGTAGTGCTGGGTTCGGGGACGGAGCTCACCGTGCAAGGCGGTAATGCGCTAACGCTCGGTGCCGTGATTTCCGGCGCCGGCAGCCTCAGCATGAGTGGCACGTCGACGCTCACCTTGACGGGCGCGAACACTTATACCGGCGGCACGTCCATCCTGTCGGGCACGCTGGCCCTGGGCACAGGTGGCAGCCTGTCGGCGACCAGCGCAGTGACGCTGGCAGGAGCGGGCACGCTGGATATCTCCGCGGGCGGCAACCAGACTATCGGATCGCTCGCGGGCGCATCCGGCGCAGTCAATCTCGGCGCCAATGCCCTCACCCTGGAGGGGACGGGCAATGCCGGCTTCGGTGGCGTCATCGGCGGCGCGGGTGGCCTGATCAAGAATGGCGCGGGTGTGCAAACGCTGTCCGGCGCCAGTACGTTCAGCGGTGGCGTGACACTCGATGCCGGCGGACTGATTGTCGGCAACGACAGCGCGCTCGGCACGGGTGCTCTGACGGTTGGTGGGAGTGCCACACTGGATTCCAGCAGTGCGGTCACGCTCGATAACAACGTCAATCTCAATGCGGGACTGACGGTTGAGGGCAGTAACGCGCTGACCCTCAACGGTGTGCTGTCAGGCACAGGAGGCCTCATCAAGGACGGCTCGGCGACGCTGACGCTCAATGGCGCCAATGCCTACACGGGCGGCACGTTCGTCAATGACGGCACCCTGGCGCTGGGTGCTGGCGCCAGCCTCGCGGGCACCGGCACTGTCAATCTGGCCTCCGGGACAACGCTCGATCTCTCCGCAGGCAACGGCACGCAGGAGGTCGGCACACTGGTTGGCGCCGGTGAAGTCAATCTCGGTGCCAACGAACTGGTCGTGGGAAGTGCGACCAACGGCGTCTATAGCGGTTCGGTCGTGGGTACCGGTGGATTGACCAAGCAAGGCACGGGCACTGAAACGCTGACCGGCAACAGTACCTTCACGGGTGGCACGACCATCGACGCGGGCACGCTGGCGATCGGAGCCGGCGGCAGCCTGTATTCGGGCGGCGCGGTCAACCTCGCTGCCGCAGGAACCGGCTTTGATATTTCCGCCGGTGGCGATCAGTCGATCGGCGCCTTGAACGGTGTCGCCGGCAGCGACGTGACCCTCGGTGGCAACACGTTGACGCTCAACGGCGCGGTCAACGCCACCTACGATGGCGTCATCGCCGGCACCGGTGGTCTGGTCAAAACCGGCCCGGGTATCCAGACGCTGGGCGGTGCAAACACGTTCAGTGGCGGCACGACCCTCGAGGCCAGCGGCCTCGTGCTCGGCAACAACGCTGCGCTTGGCACCGGCGCACTCGCCGTCACCGGTGCCGCAACCCTGGACGTCACGACGAGCTTGAGCGTGGCCAACAACGTCACGCTCGCCAATGGCGTGGAGCTGAACGTCCTCGGGTCCAATGCGATGACGCTGGGTGGCAGCATCACCGGCGCAGGCGGCGTGATCAAGAGCGGGGCATCGACGCTGACGCTGACCGGTGCCGACACCTTCACCGGTGGCACCACCATCACGGCCGGTACGCTGGCGCTCGGCACTGGCGGCAGCCTGTCTGTCGCGGGTGCAGTGACGCTGAGCGGAACGGGTACCTTCGATATGTCCGCAGGCGGCAACCAGGCCATCGGCTCGCTGGCCGGTACGACCGGTAGCGTCGATCTCGGCGGCAACACGCTCACGCTCGGCGGAGTGGGCAACACCAGCTTTGGCGGTACCATTAGCGGCAGCGGCGGCCTGGTGAAGGTCGGTAGCGGCGTGCAAACGTTAAACGCTGCGAATGCATTCGCTGGCGGTGTCGCGCTCAATGCGGGCGGCCTGGTGGTGGGTAACGACGTGGCACTGGGCAGCGGTGCGCTGAGCGTCGGCGGCGCGGTCTCGCTGGATGCGAGCGGAGCCGTCGCGCTAGCCAATAGCGTGGGCCTCGCAGCTGGCAGCTCGCTCGACGTGCTGGGCAGCAATGCGCTGACACTCGGAGGCACGATATCGGGCACCGGAAGCGTAATCAAGGATGGCAACGCCACGCTGACCTTGAGCAGCGCCAATACCTACACCGGCGCCACGACGATCGATTCTGGCACCCTGGCCTTGACCGGCCAAGGCAGCATCAGCAGTTCGCGCGGCGTGGTCGACAACGGCGCGTTCGATATTTCCGGCACCACAAGCGGCGCGTCGATAGCGAATCTGGCGGGCAATGGCGCGGTAACGATGGGCAACCAGACCCTGACGCTGACCAACGGAAGCGGCACCTTCAGCGGTGCTTTCAACGGTACCGGCAGCATCGTGAAGCAAGGCACGGGGACGCTGATTTTTGACGGCGCGAGCACGTCCTTCAGCGGCACGACCGAGATCAACGCCGGCACGATCGAAGTCGGCGATATCAACACCCCGGGCGCCGTCCTCGGCGGAAGCGTCAATGTCGCCGCGAACGGCACGCTGCGCGGCCACGGCACCGTGAGCGGCGATGTGGTGAACAACGGCGGCACGGTCGCGCCTGGCGGCACCATCGGCACGCTCACCGTCAACGGCAGCTACAACCAGGCGAACAACGCGACGCTTTCCATCGAGGTGAGCCCCACGGCCGCTTCGCTGCTGAAGGTCGGCGGTACGGCTACCCTCAACGGTGTGCTGTCGATCACCTACGATCCAGGCACCTACAGCGCGGCGCAATACACCATCGTCTCGGCTGCAAACGGGATCAGCGGACGCTTCTCCAGTACCAGCGGCACGGTGACGGCAGGCGCGAATCTCGGCACGCTGAACCAATCCGTGACCTACGACGCGAACAACGTCGAACTCGTGCTGGCGAATGCCGCCACGACAGTCAACCCGACGGGTCCGGTCGTGATCGCCCCTATCGATACCAGCATCTACGCCGCAGTGGGATCGACCGCCTCGCTGGAGGCACAGGCGGTGAACGCGGCGCTGCTCGACCGGCTGGGCCATGCGCCCGCCGCAACGCCCACTTCTCCGGACGGCTGGGTCAGCGCCACGGGCGCACAGACGAACCTCGGCGGCACGAACGGCGAGCCCGGCTTCCAGACCACGCAGTACGGCTTCCTGGCGGGACTCGACCAGCGGTTCGGGGATTACACCTTGGGTGTCGCCGCAGGGTACACCCACGCAGACATCGACGAGCAGGATACTGGCGATTCGGGTGCGATCGACACCCTGCGCGGAGCGCTGTATGGCAGCCGCTGGCTGGGCCCGGTTGGGCTGTCGGCCACGCTGGGCTATGGCCTCGACTTCCTGTCGCAGAAGCGTCCGTTCGGCCAGTCGGGTACGGCAGAGGGCGACCATATCGGGCAGGAGTTGACGACGGGCGGACAGGCGAGCCTGCCGCTGACGCTGGGTAGCGTGGTCATCACGCCGCGCATTGGGCTGCGTTATGCGTATTTCCACGGCAACGGGTTCGGCGAGAGCGGCGCAGGTGGACAGGACCTGGACGTCGGCACCGACAACGTCCACAGCCTGCAGCCCTATGCAGAGGTGACGATGGACAAGGCATTCGGCGATGCAGTGAGGCCGGTGAATGTGCAAGTGCGAGTGGGTTACGCACATGAAGTGCTCGATACGACCCGTTCCGTCACAGTGACGTCGCAGGACGGTACGATATTCACGGCGCCGGGCACGAGCTTGCCGCGCGGATATCTCACCACGGGTGTGAGCGTGAGCATGCAGCCGACCAAAGCGATGACCGTATCGCTCGGCTACGACGCGCTGATCAACACCACCCATGCGTCCGCCCAGACGGCTAATCTGAAAGTCGGTTACCAGTTCTAGACGGCGGGCGCCCTCGACGATTACAAGCCGATGAACATTGGAAAGTTCTGCAATGCCGGGGACCGTCGAACTTGCCATATTCGCTCGCGCGTGCGGTTTGATAAGAGGTAATCGACATTCGACCGTATGGTCTGGATGGTCAACGATTCACGCGCAGTTGTCGAAGGTCCGTTCCTGGCCGGTGCCTGCCTGTCACCGTTGGCTACGTACGACGCACCCCTAACGGGCTGCGACTGCCACGGCGTACACGAAGATCGCGTTATTGATCGCGTGCAACAAGATCGGCATCGAGAGCCCCTTCGTCTTCCTGGCCAGCCAACCGGCAATCAGGCCCAGCACGAACAGATAAGTAAAATGGCTCTTGTCTTCGTGCATACCGGCAAATACCGCAGCCTGCAGCGCGTTGGCCCAGCGGAAGCTGATATGGCGCGACAATCCGCCCAACAGGCAACCACGGAACACCAGCTCTTCTATTACAGGCACAAACACAGATAACACCAGCAGCGCGAGCGGAATACCGCCCAGCGCAATTGCACCGTGCGTCAGGTTCACCGTCCACGAGTTCGGAGCAAAGCCCTGCGGTACGTTGTGCCGAGGCAGCAAGTGCGGGAGCAGATAGATACCGTACGCTGCGACCGGTACCCACATCCATGTCAACTTCCATCGTCCACTGCCGATCCATTCGCGCCATCCGATCAGCCGGCCGACTGCCGCCAACCCAAGCACGCTGAAAAACAGCGTCCACAAATGCGAAATCGCAATGCGATTTGAGGCATCGATGCGCACGACGCCGCTGCCGGTCGGCGATAGCGCAGCCGTCCCCATGCGGAAGATCGTGACGAGATAGAGCGCCATGGAAAACACGCCCAGTCCCCACCATGCGTGCCGCAAACCGATCCGCGCGAAGAGCGGCGTGGACACCTGCCCGGTCCGTTGCCGGACCGTACCGCGATAATGCACCGGGAACATTAACAGGCCTGGCCATGCAAGGTAGAGCGCGAGCAGGCCGAGCAGGCCGATCGCGATCGGTAGCAAATCGGTGCGGGCAGCGATGGCCGGATTGAGGTCGAGCAGATGCGCGTACGCATACGCGAGCGGCATGGCCTTGCCGGTCTTCTGGTACTGGTCGCGGATAATGTCTGCAGCTATCTTCGCGTTGCCCACATCGAATGCGACATCCAGGCGAAGTTGCTGGTTCTGCGGCGACTCGAATTTATGCGACGCGGTACCAGCGGTCAGAATCGCTTCCGCGCCTGTCGAATCGCCGCCACGCTGCAATACGCGCGCCATCGTGTAAGCGTCGATCTTGAGTCCGGCGCGTTGGGCGCGATGTAACTCGTCGCTTGCGCCTGTGCCGGGCAGCACTTCGACCGCCGTGTTGATGCGTATGGCCTCCTGCCATGGCGTCGCGGGGATGGGTGCCGCCGCCAGCAGCTTGCCGGCATCGCGCGCTCTACCAGTTCTCGCCAGGTAGCGCATCGCGTCGATCAAGTGGTCATTGGCAGGATCGAGCTGCACGGCCATAACCGCTTCCTGTCCGGCACGGTTGTCGTTTTTTATGGCCGCATAACCGCGTGACAACGCGGCGTGAAGACGCGCGCGCTGCGCCGTGCTCCAACCCTTCGAGGTGGCGACAAGCGGCTCGCCATAAGCGATCGCATCCGCGCCAAACCGACGTTCGAGCAGATAAAGTGCCGCTTCGGGATCGCTTGGAAACGCCTTGTCGAGCGCGGTGCGGCAAGCGTCCAGGTCCTTCCCGGCGACGTTGCCCCAGCTCAGATCATCCGACCACGCGAAGCGTTCGATGAATTTGCATTGCGCGAGAAGAAGCGACACGTCGCCGGGATTTTTGCGCTGAGCCTCACGATAAAGGTCGAGCACCTGCTGGTAGCTGTTCTCCTCCTGGCCAACGACGAATTCGACGGCCTGGTCCGGCGCGCGAATTTTGTCGGGCGACAGGTGAGCTGCGTCGGACGCAACGGCATCACCTGTCAGTAGTGCGCCGGCTAGGGCAAGGAGGCAAGTTGTTAGGGTTCTGGCGAGCATGGAAGCAGACGGTAGAGGACGCAGATCGCAGAAAGCCGGGGAAAGCGCATTTTGTATTTCCGGATTTATTGCCAGAAAATTGATGACCGGCGGTGCCGCAGTCAACGCCTCACCCACTCAGAGCGTCCCAACTTTTAGGCTTGGCGAGCTGCGGCATAACCATCGGCCTGATTGAATATCGGCTGTGGGAGATGAGTTCTTTAGCGTTCTCGTATTACTCGGCTTCAGTTTGCGATATCAAGGGGAGGTGCTTCCTTACGCAACGCCAGTAGTGCGGCCACCACTATCAACACCAACCAGACAACGGCTTCCCCTCACTGTAATTGGGCAAGTGATGAGTATCGATAGTCCTTCCGCAATGGATGTCCAGCAAGCTGCCAAAGGATTTCTGTCCCGTATGCCTTGTACGCTACACCCGCCTTGTCGGCAATCTGACGTAGCGTCGGGACCACAAAATCGACAGATCGAGGCCCCGATTCTTCGATCTTGCTGGAGAACCATCTGGTTCTGCGTGCGCCGCAGAAGAGCGAGCGCGAGACCACCGACGATCAGTGGCACCGCAATGAGAAGAATTAGCCTGCTCTCGATCATCCACGTGA
>Ga0302232_10002672_pt1 | contig 12133 bp, 14 predicted proteins | sample II_Palsa_N2_3_FD_193575 | JGI IMG/M metagenome (GOLD analysis project Ga0302232, IMG submission 193575) | Peat permafrost microbial communities from Stordalen Mire near Abisko, Sweden - II_Palsa_N2_3 | ecosystem: Environmental > Terrestrial > Soil > Palsa > Peat permafrost | place: Sweden...
GCTGCGCGAGCCAGGTGGGATACCAGAACGAGCGGATCTCGCGCTTCGCCTGATAGCGCGAACCCGCGCCGCCATCGAAACCGTCATACGACGGGGCCTGCAAAAACAGCGTTTTCATGAGTGCTCCAGTAATCTGTGTTGAATCCGGTAACCGCTTGAATGGAAGAGGCTGCACCAGCGTGAAGGCACGTCGCGGTGCTGAATGAGGGAGGCTTCATCGATCATCGGAGATCTCCATGATCGACGTGCGTGGTTGCGCCACGCGATTGATGACCGGTATCCGCGCGCCGCGCCACACGACGTAGGAGCCGAATACCGCGCCCAGCCATTGCAGCGCGAGCAGCGTGTCGCGCAACGGCACGAGCGCCAGGTCACGCCAGAAAGTGCGTGAGTAGCGCGCGCTGCGTGCATGCAGAAGAATGCGAGCCATGCCGCCCATAACGGTGCCGATCGAAGCCGTAGGCGCGACAAAAGGATGGGTTGCAGCGACGTCTGTTCCCGTGAGCGAGGAAATCAGCAGCGTGTCGGTTAACAGCCAAGGGGACGTGAACGTTATGAACAGAAACGCGAACCCCAGCGGATTCACGGAGCGGATCGTGCGCAACCAGCGCATCTCGCGCAGCCACAGCGTGGTGAAAGTCGGCTCGATCACGTCCGTGGCCACCATCACTGGCGACAACACGGTGTTCAGCCCAAGCGTGCGCGCATGTTCGGCGAGCCAGTAGTCGTCGGCAAGACAGTCCTTGAGGGCCTCGAAGCCGCCGACGTCCTCGAGTGTCGTGCGACGCAACGCCAGGGTCGCGCCAAAGCCGAAGCGGCGCGAGCCGCCCGCATGCGCGACGCGCACCGACGGCGCGAACCACTCGTTGATGAACAATGCCCCCACGCGCGGCCAGAAGCCGCCCACGCTCTGCGCCCGGTACAGGCAGGTGACAACGCCCGTTTCGGCATCGGCGAGCGGCGCGGTGACCGTGTCGAGGTAGTCCGGCTCGACGGCAATATCGCTATCGGCAAGCACGATCACATCATGGCGTGCGCGCTGCACCATGTTGATCAGATTGCTGACCTTCAGGTTGCTGCCGTGTACGCGCGAATCGATCACGAGTTCGATGTCGCACCGCGGATACGCCGCCTGCAAGCGTCGCACCACGCCGATCGCCGGATCGAGCGAAGACGACACACCGAACAGCAATTGAAAGCACGGGTGCGCCTGCTCGCAGAACGTCACGAGGTTTTCGTACAGACGCGGCTCGATCCCGCATAGCGGCTTGAGCACGCTTACGGAGGTCCAGCCGACGTGACGCACGCCGGCACGCTTGCTGAAAAACGGCATCGCAAAGGCAGCGACCAACGAGTAGAACGTGGCGATCCAGCACAGCGCAAATAAAAGCCACTGTGCGACAGAAGCGGGATGTTCGATCATCGTCTGTGACCTCGTGCGAAGCCCTGCGGCGCTAATGTCGGGGTTCAATTCAACGCGTTGACCTGATCAACATGAATATTTTGTAATACTGAATATGTAGAACGACAGAAATATGAAGGCTTTTTGACAGATTCAATTAGCTCTATTACTAAGCCCTTGCAAAAATCCCGTCGAAACTCACGCAACGTCGTTGCACCCCGAAGATGTCGCCGCTAACACCTTTCCCACTCGAACGGCCTCCGGTTGAACCGGAGATGAAGAATCACAAGCATCCACACCGGACAGACCGGAGAAACCGATGTCGCGTTGGAATGTGCGTCGGTGATAGTGGCGTAGCACTGTGACAGCGCTGAGACGAATGCCGCGCGAGCAATGCGCTTGATGACCAGCACGATGCATACGATGATCGCTGCGGCCGCGATACGGAAGGTCATCGAGGTGAATACGTCTTCGGAAACGCCAAACAGGATGATCGATAGCAACGCTGCCGCCTGGATCGCTGCTGCGGCAAGGGACGCTGTCAGCAGATAGGCCCGCAGCATGTCGATTGTGGAGGGTTTCATGGCGCAGCTCGTCGATACGGGGGAAAGAAATATCGAAAGCGCTTTCATTTTCCTTGTGGCGATCGATCAGCAGATGCACGTGGTCTCGGTTTAAGTCACATTGCTACCCACATGCGTTGTGGGTCGATAGTAAAGGCCAAACCTGAAGGAAACCTTAAGCAGCCGAACAACGGGGTTTCATCTGCTTTCACTGTCCCAACATGGTTAAACTTGTAAACACTCGTATGCATTTGACGCTTTAGAAGCACCGCTGCCAGCAAAACCATTTCTGCACACTTATGCGAATTCTCCTTGTCGAAGATGACGATTTGATTGGCAGCGGCGTCGAGGCCGGCCTTCATCACGCAGGCTTTGCGGTCGATTGGGCACAGGACGGCCACCAGGCCAAGCTCGCCCTCGAAACCACGGACTACGCGCTGGTTGTGCTCGATCTTGGACTACCCCGGGTCTCGGGCACAGACCTCCTGAAGTGGTTACGGGGGTGCGGCAAGGATGTGCCCGTCCTCGTACTCACGGCAAAAGGAACGGTTGCCGACAAAGTCGGAGGTCTCGATGCAGGTGCGGACGACTACCTTGGCAAGCCTTTTGATCTGACGGAGCTCATCGCACGTTGTCGCGCGCTTTTGCGTCGTTCGCAGGGACGGAGTGTCGAAATCCTTCGGTATCGTGCACTCGCCGTCGATCCGGCTGCACAGACCGTCTTGCGCGACGATGTCCACGTTCCACTGACCGCCCGCGAGTGGGCGGTGCTACTTCAGTTACTGACCCACCAGGGGATTCCCCAGTCGAGAGCCCGCCTCGAAGAGAGCCTGTACGGATGGCACGAGGAAGTTGAAAGCAACGCAATCGAAGTGCATATCTCGAACCTGCGGAAGAAACTCGGCGCTGACTTGATCAAGACTGTCCGAGGTATCGGCTACGTGGTGGAGAGGGCGTGATGCCGAATTCGATACGCGGCCGCCTGGCGCTGCTGGTGCTCGCCAGCATTACGCTGGTTTGGACGATTGCCCTGGGGTGGAGTTATCTTCTAGCGACGCGCGAGGTTGCGGAGTGGGACAGTGCGCGCCTTGTTCAGCTTGCGCAGTTCATCGTGCTGCTCGACCAGAACGACCTCTCGATCCTGTCGAAAGCGCGTATCGATGCACGCACGGAATACAGCCGTCACCCAACCCGCGCCACCGCCGCGGATGGTGACGAAACGCCGCGCGAGGCCCTCTTTCAAGTCCTGGATGCAAACGGCCGCCTCCTCGCTAGCAGCGCGCACCTCGCGTCATTAGGCGCATCCGAGTCACTCGCCGGGGCAACCCCAGGCGCACGAATTGTGACGTTTGGTGGCCGGCCGTGGCAGATCTATGTGCTTCAGGACAATGCGTCAGGCCGCACGGTACGCGTGCTCGAGTCAACCAACAGCCGCAGCGATCTGACAACCGGCGTAGCGCGTCGAATTGCGAAGCCAATCGCCCTGGCGTTACCGGTTCTGGCGTTGCTGGTCTGGATCAGTATCGGTCACAGCCTCGCGCCGCTGAAAGCGCTCTCACGGGCGATACGGACCAGGGATGCGAGCAAACTCGAGTCGATCGAGATAGGGCCGACCCCCGTCGAAGTGCGCCCACTCGTCGACGCGATCAATCAACTGCTTTCGCGATTACGACTTTCGATCACACGCGAACGCGCGTTCACTGCGGACGCCGCGCACGAGTTGAAGACCCCGCTGGCGGCCATCAAGGTGCAGGCGCAAGTCGCACTCGTGACACAGGACAGCGCCCAGCAGCAACTCGCCATGCAGCGGGTCGTGCAAGGCGTGGATCGCAGCGCCCATCTCGCCGAGCAATTGCTCCTGCTTGCACGCCTGGACGAACATCACACGATCCCCGCGCAGCCGGTTGCGCTAGTGGCGCTAGCCCAGGACGCGATCGCCGCCAACGAACCCGGCGCACAACGAAAAGGCGTGAGCGTCGCACTCGTCGGCGAGGCGCACTCCGAAGTCATCGCGGAACCCGTGTTGATGGACATCCTGCTCGACAACCTGATCGACAATGCGATCAAGTACGGCAATGCAGGCGGTCGTGTCGAAGTCGCGATCCGGCGCAATGCGCATGCCGTCATGCTGACGGTTGGAGACAACGGTCCCGGTGTTGCGCCAGAAGACATGCAGCGCCTGACCGACCGCTTCTTCCGGGTGACAGGCACCGGTGCGAACGGGAGCGGACTCGGGCTATCAATCGTCGCACGCATCGCGGAGTACTTTGGCGCCAGACTGGACTTCGGTACTGGAATCAGCGGACAGGGTCTTGCAGTCCACGTTTCGTTCCCCTTGCCCGCCGTTGCGTCCGAACACCGCCGAATATCGGACGCCCAACGTTTGGTCTGAGAGGCGGCCTAGCCTCGCGAGCCCGCTCGATGGAAGGTCAGGCCTCGGGTTGGTGGCAAACCACTTCGATGTTGTGCCCGTCCGGACCAATGACAAAAGCTGCATAGTAGTTCGCGTGGTAGTGCGGGCGCAGACCAGGCGCACCATTGTCTTTGCCGCCCGCCTCCAGCGCCGCGCGATAGAAAGCTTCGACTTGCTGGCGATTCTCGGCCGTGAACGCCAGGTGAAGATGCGCCGGCTTCTCCTCGGTTTGGTACAGGCACAATGAAGCCTTATCCTGTGGGCTAAGCTCGACGCCGTACGTCGGAGGCCCCTCCGAGACAACAACTACGCCAAGGGGTTCGAGTGCCTTGACGAAGAACGCTTTGCTCGTTGCATAGTCGCTGACTCCGAATTTGACGTGGTCGAACATGAGTTCTCCTGAAGTGTGCCCGCTTACGCGAGGCCTAACGTGATTTAGAAATCATCGAGATGTTGCCACAAGTAGCTACCAGTGGCCTGCAAACGGTTTTTGGTCAGATCACGTCTAAATTAATGTGACCACAAAATCACGCAGCCATGCAATCTGCTGTACCGTACTTAGAGCCGCCGGGTATGTCGGTACGGTCCCGTACCGCGACGAGTCAGGGCGACGCTATGGGAGATTTCCATGATCAGACGGCTGCTCACGAATGCCACAATATTGCTCGGCGTTGTCGCGGCGACGCCGGCTCACTCTGACGAAACGTCTGACCAGGCTGCCATCACGAAACGGCTGCAGCGTTGGGCGGAGGCGTTCAACACTCGCGATGCCGCAGGGGTCTGTGACGTGTTCGCGCCTGATCTGGTTTCAACCGTCCCTGAAGTGCTAAATGGAAACCGGACCGCGCTCTGCACGCGGCTCGCTGCCCTGCTGGCAAAGCCCGAGTTGAGCCTCCATTACGACAGCCCCGACATCCGCGAGATCATCGTTTCTGGAGATATTGCCGTGGTGCGGCTGTTCTGGACGCTCACAGCCAGGAAGGGTGGCGAGCAGAGCGTGACCGATGAAGCAGGAATCGACATTTTCAAGCGACAACCAGATGGCAGGTGGTCCATCGCCCGCTTCATGTCATTTAGCACAGCGCCAAATACGGTCCTTCACTAAGCGGCTACCTGGCGCTTCCTCCCCCGGCCGCTTACGTTAGCGCATCAACGCAAATCAGCCCGAAGATCTCGCACTCCCCGACCCAGCCGTTGGCGCAGAAGCGTACGTAAAGTTGCGCCGTCGACGTAACCGACTTCGGCTGCGATGGCATCATTGTCCAGGCCACTCCCGTGCAGAAGCGATTGCGCACGTTCGACGCGTAGGTCCTGAAAGTAGGCGAGCGGCGATTTGCCAAGCACCTCCTGGCAGCGCCGCTGCAGCGTACGTGCGCTCGTCGCCAGTGCGTCGGCGGCATCCTGCAGCGAGAACCCCGCCTTGAGATGGTCTCGCGACCACAGTTCGAAGCGCTGAATGAGCGGATCGGCCTGAGCCAGATGATTGGGGATAATGTACGGCGCTTGCGAAGAGCGTATGTCGGCGAGCAGGTAGCGTGAGACGAGCGCTGCCAGCTCCGGGCTGGCTCTGCGTATCAACCAGAGGGCGAGATCGAGATGCCCCATCGCTGCGCCAGCCGTCACACCTACGTCCGTCGGCACGAGCATGCGAGACTCGTCGAGCAAGACATTCGGGTAGCGTTGCCGAAACAGCGGACCGAGCCACCAGGTCGTAGTCGCTTCCCGATGATCGAGAAGTCCGGTTTCCGCCACGAGGAACGTCCCGATACAGGACGCGGCGATCAGCGCACCCTCAGCACGCCATTTCAGCAATTGCGCCTTGGCTTGAATCACATCCGGTCGTGCGAGAGCTGGGACTAGCTCCTCCGGCGCTCCGGTACTCAGTGCGGGAACGACGACCCAGTCCGGCTTTAAATCTGCCGTTACCGCTCGGACGGGTATGGTCAGTCCCTGAGCCGACCGGACCTTCTTCCGCATGCCTATGATCGACACATCGAAATAAGGACTGCCGCCCATTTGTCCGGCTGAGAACTTATTGGCGAGCGTCAACGCGTCGAGCATGACAGTGAGCGCAGTGTCGAACAGTCCCTCGAGGGCGAGTATTGAAATGCGCATGGCGTAAATGACTCTAAAGTTGTCATTTACGACGATACAGCTTTTTGTGTCCGAAGGCTACAGTGATCTCCGTCGTACATCGCAACGAAGACCGGCCAAGGAGATCACTCATGAAAGTTTTTGCCATCGCATCCGCGCAATCGACCCTCACGCCTGACAAGCTCCTTCCTGGCCGAGCGCTCGCAGCCTTCGACGCCGCCTGCGCTCGCACTCGGGACCGTCATGGGCCCCGCGTTCGGTCAGGCGACCGTCAACCTTCGCCGCAACCTGAGAAAGGGACGCGCGTCGCTCATCCAGGCTATCTGCGAGAAGGTATGAACATGCCGGCAATGCGCGTCTGCTAGACCGCCGCTTCCCGATACTTCGCGAACTTCGATGTCTGACCGATCCCCGGGTTAAAGCAGTTGCAGGGATCGAGTTCCTGATAGAACGCTGCAAGCTGGGGCTTCGCGTGGTACAGATGCCCGACATTGTGTTCCGCCGGATATTCAGCGCCACGGCGGTCCAGCAACGTCCACATTTTGTGTTCGACTTCGAGGCAGTCGTTACCCTTCTTGACGATGTAATCCTGGTGGAACACGTGACACAGGAAGTGTCCGTAGTACAACTTGATAGAGATCGTCTCTTCGATCTCGGGTGGCAGCGTCTCGATCCAGTCGCGGTCATTACGCCGCAGTGCGATGTCCAGCGCGACGATGTTTTCCACTTCCTTGTTATGCACGGCGCGATACCGGACAGCCGCACCGGCAGCAGCGAAACGATGCAGGAACGCTTTCCGGCCTTCTTCGTCAGTGCATTCAAAATAGCCGCCAGTGGCCTTTGCGAAGAAGCCTGAGAGGAAGGCTCGCGTCTCGTCGACGCTTTCGGCTGAGACTTTCAGCATCAGGTGATGCTCGTACTTGTCACGGTACTGTTTCATTCGCACGGGCAGATGGCTCGGGAAAATCCGGCTCGCAGCCTGCATGACCCGATCGGTGAGATGCGAAGGAAGAAAGCCGAACCGATCGAACACTGCATCGAACCGGCTTTTTAGGCCGAACAGAGCAGACAGCCGGGACGTGCCAAGATAGTTGATCGCAAGGAAGGTGTCCTTACCGTACTCCTCAGCGATGTCGAAAGCATCGCGATGGAGATATTCGCCTGAGATCGGCAGGTGCTTCAGATCGTGCAGTGCGTGACGACGGATCTCCGTCAGCTCATCAGGGCGGTTCGTGCCGATATAGAACACTTTCGCGTTCTGCTCAATCGGAAACGTGTCGAGCCGCACGCCAAACACCATCACCTTGCCGGCCGACCCCGACGCTTCATGGAGACGCTGCGGGTCGGCGTTAAAGCGCGCAGGCGTATCGGCATCGATCTCGCGCACATGCGTCGCGTAGCCGTGATCGGACCCGGCGCCCGCGTTATGGCGAATATCGGCATCGGTGAACTCGCCGCGCTCGAGCCGGCCAAGGATGTCTTCGGGCGTGTCGCCGAGTTCGATTCCCAGATGGTTGACGAGGTTTAGTTTTCCAGCCGCATCCACCTGGCCGAATACCGCCATTTCCGTATACGCCGGGCCGCGATGCACCAGCGCGCCACCCGAATTGTTGCAGACCCCGCCGAATACAGACGCGCCGATGCAACTCGAGCCGATCACCGAGTGAGGCTCGCGGCCGAGTGGCTTCAACGTTTTTTCCAGCTGGTCGAGCGTCGCTCCCGGAAGGCAGACGACCTGCTTGCCATCGTCGATCACGTACACCTTCTTCATGCGGCTCGTGCTGACAATCACGATGTCGCGATCATAGTCGTTGCCGTCCGGTGTCGAGCCGCCGGTGAGGCCCGTGTTCGATGCCTGCGTGATCACAATCACATTCGCTGCAACGCACGCCTGCAGCACTTTCCACTGTTCGACGATCGTGCCGGGGCGTACCACCGCAAGCGCCTCGCCTGCGCCAAACCGAAAACCGGTACGGTAGCGGCGAGTCGCGTCATCATCGGTCAGCGTGTGCTTCTTGCCGACGATGTCGCGCAGATCCGCAATCAACGTGGCAGCGGCGTTATCTGGAACGACCGCTGATGGGGCGCGGGTTGCTGACATTGAATTCTCCTGAAGAAACATTGAGCGTGACGCGCATCGGCTTCCACCGTTCGGTCTGGTGTGACCTTTGAGCGCATCGGGTTGACACAAGGTTAAAATCGGGCCAGTCATTAGTCCAATATCTCGAAGTCACTTTTTGGAGACGAAAAAGATATGGAATTTCGTCAGCTACGCTACTTCCTCGCCGTGGCCGAGCATCTGCATTTCACGGATGCCGCCGCGCACCTGGGCATCGCTCAACCGCCGCTAAGCCAGCAGATCCTCAAGCTTGAGCGGGAAATCGGCACGCCGCTGTTTATCCGGCATCCGCGCCGCGTCGAATTGACCGAAGCGGGCCGGCTCTTTCGCGAGAGCGCACGGCGCATCATCGAGGACACACAGCAGGCTTTCTTCGAGGTACAGAATGCGGGACGTGGAGAGACAGGACGGCTTTCGCTCGGTTTCGCAGGTTCGACGGTGTTTCATCCAGTGGTCGCAACGACGATGCAGCAGTATCGGCGTGCGTATGAACGTGTGTCGATCAGTTGCGAGGAGAGCAACAGCTCGGCGCTGCTCGACAAGGTCGCTGAACGCCAGCTCGATGCCGCGCTGGTGCGCATGCCGCTGAATTGCGGGGATCTGATCGTCGAGCCGCTGGTCGACGAAGACATGTTGGCGGTGCTGCCTGCGAATCATCGCCTGAGCCGACGACGGCGTATCGACCTGGCAGACCTTGCGGGCGATCCGTTTATCCTCTTTCCGCGGCCGATCGGCCCGGATCTGCACGACTCGATCATCGCCGCCTGCCGCGAAGCCGGCTTCGCGCCCTCGATCGGCATGGAGTCGCCACAGATTTCATCGGCGGCGAATCTCGTGGCGGCTGGATTCGGCGTCGCAGTGGTGCCTGCATCGATCCGGCAGGTTCAGGTCGAAGGCGTGTCGTATCACGAACTAAAGGGTAAACCGCTTTCGACGGGAATCGCGCTAATCCATCGGCTACGCGAAAAGTCGCCGACGGTGCTGAACTTTGTACGGATTTTGCGGCAGCAACGAGCGGCCGCCCGCACGGCATAATGGTTGCGTTGAACCCAAGGTTGCGTGGCAGCACCACGCTACCACGTCCTCACACAAAGGAGATTCATCATGTCTCGCACCATTGCCGAAAAGCGCCAAACATTTCGCAAGTTGCACGCAGAAGGATGTTTCGTACTGCCGAATCCGTGGGACGTGGGTAGCGCGCGTTATCTCGCGTCCGTCGGCTTCAAGGCGATTGCCACGACCAGTTCGGGCTTCGCGTGGTCGAACGGCCGGCCCGACAACGGCGTGTCGCGCGATACGGTCCTCGCCCACCTGCGCAACATGGTCCGCGCAACGGATCTGCCGGTCAACGCCGACTTCGAAAACGGCTTCGGCAAGGATCCCGCAGAAGTCGCGCAAAGCGTCCGGATGGCGGTCGATACCGGCGTCGCCGGGCTGTCGATCGAAGACTCGACGGGAGATCCTGCGTCGCCTCTGTTTCCGCTCGATGTGGCCGTGGAACGGATCGCCGCCGCAAGACGCGCGATCGATGAGGCCGGCGGCGACACGCTACTCGTCGGACGCGCCGAGAATTTCTTTGCCGGTTTGCCCGATCTTGAAGACGCGATCGCGCGCCTACGCGCATATGCGCAAGCGGGCGCCGATTGTCTGTACGCGCCGGGCATCCAGACGCGCGAGCAGATCGAAGCGGTGGTCGCCGCGGTCGGCCCGAAGCCGGTCAATCTGCTGATTGGCGGACCTTCCGCGTTCACCCTCGCCGAACTCGAGAAGCTCGGCGTGCGGCGCGTGAGCGTGGGCGGCGCACTGGCCCGCGCGGCGTGGGGCGGTCTTGTGACTAGCGTTCAAGCGCTTGTAGACGGCCGCTTTGACGGCCTGCCGAAGGAGCCGTCAGGCACGTGGTTGAACGGCATGTTCGAGGACACGAAGTAACGTGGCGTCTTTGAATCACTAAACGCTTTTTACATGGAGCCAACCATGAGTCGTGAAATCATCCGTGTCGAACCGCTTTCGAGCTGGCTTGAACGCTGGAAAGCGCCGACTTCCGCAGTCACTCGCCACGGCGACACGATCTACGTGTCCGGCTTCCCGCCGTTCGATCCGCACACCGGCGAAGTCATAGACGCACCGATCGAGCGTCAGACGGAACGCGTACTGGAACAGTTGAAACTCTGCGTTGAGACGGCCGGTTCATCGCTTGACCAGGTGCTTAAATGCAACGTGTATTGCACCTCGGTCGAGATGTTTCCGGTCGTCAATACGATCTATGCAAGCTTCTTCGGACCGAACCCGCCGGCGAGGATTTTCGTCAATGTGCCGGCGTGGCCCGGACGCTTCGACATCGAGATTGACTGTGTCGCGGCAATCGATAGCAGCCGGGCATAGGTTTTCATCTGCCGACCGCAAGATAATGCGAGATCAATCGCGTCAGCCGTCCGTGCTGATTGCGATTACTCCGCGTCGCAATACTGTCCACGAGGAGAGGTAGCATTAATCCACGTCAGTGGAAAGCGTCACGTCCTTCTGTGCCTCAAGTTCAACGAGCCGCCCGGTTAACGCTTTGCTAATCGAGTGATAAGACGTACTTCCGAGTGCAAGACGCAAGCTCGGCCTGTCCGCATCGGCAGCGACGATCAAGGCATCGACGGTCTTGCCCGCATCGCCCGTTAGCGGAAATGCATTGCTGCTGATGTGGCGGCGAATCTCGCCCGCAGGCGTATCGGCATAGACGGGCATCGGTTCCGGGCTCACCAGGTTCGCGCCGAAGCTCGTCCCAGTGGGTCCGGGCTCGACGATAACGAAATCGATCCCAAACGGCGCGACCTCTTGTGCGACGGATTCGACGAAGCCTTCGATCCCCCACTTCGTGGCGTGGTACAGACTGAAGCCCGGATAGACAACCTGCCCGCCTTCCGACGAAACCTGCACGATTCGCCCGCCGCCTTGCTCACGCAGGTGAGGCAGCGATGCGCGAATGAGCTGGATCGAGCCGATGAGGTTCGTTGCGATCTGCTGTTCAAGTTGTTCGTCCGTCACCTCCTCGGCCGCGCCGAACAGCCCGTAGCCGGCGTTACTCACCACGACGTCGATACGCCCCATCTCCTCAAACGCGTGGGCCACGGTCGCACGCACGGCGTTGGCGTCAGTCACGTCGAGCGTCAGGATGCGCAGGCGGTCGCCGTACTGCACGACCAGGTCGTCCAGCGCGCGCAGCCGCCGTAGCGTGCCGACAACACGGTCACCGCGTGCGAGCAATCGTTCAACGAGCAGACGGCCGAGGCCGCTAGAAGTGCCGGTAATAAACCACGTTTTGGCCATGTCACGTTCTCCCGAAGGTTTGAAAGTCCATTCTAGAAGTGCGTCACTGGTGCGAGAAGCCGCTATAGTTGGCATGACCCCGTGCAAAATATTCACCAATGGCCAAGCCCACACTCGCCGATCTGACGGCGTTTTCCACCGTTGCGACCCACCGCAGCTTCCGACGAGCGGCCGATGCGCTCGGCGTATCGAGATCCTCGCTAAGTCATGCCATGCGGGCTTTGGAG
>Ga0302232_10002679_pt1 | contig 12103 bp, 8 predicted proteins | sample II_Palsa_N2_3_FD_193575 | JGI IMG/M metagenome (GOLD analysis project Ga0302232, IMG submission 193575) | Peat permafrost microbial communities from Stordalen Mire near Abisko, Sweden - II_Palsa_N2_3 | ecosystem: Environmental > Terrestrial > Soil > Palsa > Peat permafrost | place: Sweden...
GGGTGCTCGCCCGGCGACTGTGTGCGGGCTGCGGGCTGGACTACAACCTGATCGACAACAGCCCGTCCAGCGAGGGGAGGTGCGATGCCTGCGGCGGCGAGCTGATCAGGCGCGAGGATGACACCCCCGAGGCGCTCGACGTCCGGCTCCGCGAGTACCACCAGAAGACCAATCCCGTGCTCGACATCTTCCGCCGCAAGGAATACGTCATCACGGTCGACACCCGGCCGGCCAAGGAGCAGGTCCAGCAGACCATCAGGGACAAGCTCGGCATATCGTCTACTCGCCGACGGGCCACGAGGAGCCAGGATGGTACGCGGTAGTCAGGCAGGACGGTACGCGGTAGTCAGGGCAGTTCAGTGAACGCGCAATTCGGCCCACACGACCTTGCCGGGCCAGCCAGGGACGCTCTGCCAGCTCCATCGATCGCACACCGCCTCGACCAGGACCAGGCCGCGGCCGCTCTCGTCATCCGGGCCGGCCCGCCCGGTGACCGGAGCCCCCGCGATGACGTCCCAGACCTCGATCAGGACGCGCGTGTGGTCGGTGCCCAGCCGCACCACCACGACCGGCAGCCCCGACCCGTCATACTGAGGGTGGCCATCGGGGCCGGTCGATGCCCGGACGGCGTTCGTGACCAGCTCGCTGACAATGAGCTCGGCCGCCTCGGCCAGGTCGTTAAGTCCCCACTCGGCCAGCACGGCGCGGGTGTGCATCCGGGCGCAGGGCGTCGCTGTCACCAGGGCGCCGAGCGGGAGAGAACTCGACGACGGCCACGTCGTCATCCCCTCCGGGTCCGTGACAGCATCCAGCCCGATCACCACAGTGCTCTCGCCCATGGTCCGGCGCGTCCCTCCTTTCCACCGCATGCCCAGCGTAAGGCCCACGGCCCGTGGCGGCTAGCGTGAGGCCATCGGCAGCAGCCGGATGCCGGTGATACATCTGAGCCCGGGGCGTCGCCGCCGGCGGATGATCCGAGCTGGCCGGCCGAGCTGGCGGCTAATCTCACCCAGTTCGGCTGAGACCAATCTCACGTCCGGGTCAGGTTAAATGGCCGGAGAAACTACTTTGCCGAGGCAAATGATCTTAGAGGTCTGTTTAGCACCGGTCGAGACAGCCTATGGTCTAGTCATGACCACGAATGACACGCTGCGAGTAACCGACTCACGGACTGGCCGCAGCTACGAACTCCCTATCGTCGACGGCGCTATCCGCGCGATTGACCTACGGCAGATCAAGACAGCCGAAGACGACTTCGGTTTGCTCTCCTACGACCCGGCCTTCCAGAACACCGCGAGCTGTCGCAGTGCTATCACCTTCATCGACGGGGACAAGGGCATCCTGCGCTATCGCGGCTACCCGATCGGTGAGCTGGCCAGCCAGTCGTCCTTCCTGGACGTGGCCTGGCTGCTCCTGCGTGGCGACTTGCCGGACAAGAGTGAGTCGGCGACGTGGGCCCACCAGATCGCCCATCACACCTACGTGCACGAGAACGTCAAGAAGTTCATCGACGGCTTCCACCACGACGCTCATCCGATGGGCATCCTGGTCAGCACCCTGGCCGCGCTGTCGACCTTCTATCCCGAGGCCAAAGCGGTCCACGACCGGGAGAACCAGGACGAGCAGATCGTCCGGCTCATCGCCAAGATGCCCACCCTCGCGGCCTTCGCCTACCGGCACGCACGGGGCCTGCCGTACGCCTATCCCGACGATGAGCTGTCCTATGCGGGCAACTTCCTCAACATGATGCGGAAGATGACGGAGCCCAAGTACAGTCCGGACCCGGTGCTCGAGCGCGCCATCGACGTGCTGCTCACCCTGCATGCCGATCACGAGCAGAACTGCTCCACCAACGCGATGCGCGGCGTGGCCAGCTCCGGGGTCGACCCGTACTCGGCGGCTGCGGCGGCTGCCGCCGCGTTGTACGGCCCGCTGCACGGCGGCGCGAACGAGCAGGTGCTCAACATGCTCAGGGAAGTCGGTTCGGTCGAGAACGTGCCCGCCTACATCAAGCGGGTCAAGACCGGCGAACTGCGGCTGATGGGTTTTGGCCACCGGGTGTACAAGAACTTCGACCCGCGGGCCACGATCATCAAGGGTGTCGCCGACGAGGTGTTCGAAGTGACCGGGCGCAACCCGCTGCTGGACATCGCGCTCGAGCTCGAGCGGATCGCGCTCGAGGACGACTACTTCGCCAGCCACAAGCTGTACCCGAACGTGGATTTCTACTCGGGCATCATCTACCAGGCGATGGGTTTCCCGGTGGCGATGTTCCCCGTGCTGTTCGCGATCGGCCGGATGCCGGGCTGGCTGGCTCAGTGGCAGGAGGGCTCCGTCGACCCAGAGCAGAAGATCGCCAGGCCACGGCAGCTCTACGTCGGCGAGACCCTGCGCCACCTGGAGGAGGAGGACGACTGACCGCCATGGGCGCGTTCGCCGGAGACCGGCGATGACGTGGCTGGATCTGCCGCCTGATTCGCTGTTCGGGATATCCAACCTGCCCTACGGCGTATTCTCGGCCGGTGACGGGCCTCGGCCGGGTTCCGGGATTCCCCGAGGTCCCTGGCGGGTCGGGGTCCGCATCGGTGATGCGGTGCTGGATCTCGCCCAGGTCCTGGACGATCCGGCGTTCGGCGAGCCGTCGCTCAATGCCTTCATGGCGCAGGGCCGGACCCGGTGGGGCGAGGTCCGGGCCCGGATCACCGAGCTGCTGACCGCCGAACGGCACCGCCGCGTCGTCGAAGCCTCGCTTTACCCGCTTTCCGGAGTGCGGCTGCACCTGCCGTTCGTGCCGGGGGACTACGTGGACTTCTACGGCAACGAGCATCACGCGGGTAACGTCGGCCGCCTGTTCCGGCCCGGTTCCGAGCCGCTTCCCCCGAACTGGAAGCACCTGCCCATCGGATATCACGGCCGTACCGGCACCATCGTGGTCTCAGGCACGCCGGTCACGCGCCCGCGCGGCCAGCGCAAGGAGGCGCAGGAGCGCGTCCCGACGTTCGGGCCATCGCGGCGGCTTGACTTCGAGGCTGAGGTCGGCTTCGTGGTCGGTACGGGCTCGCCGCCGGGCGTGCCGGTAGGTGCCGACGAGTTCGCCGACCGCGTGTTCGGGGTGTTCCTGGTCAACGACTGGTCGTCCCGCGACCTGCAGGCCTGGGAGTCCACGCCGCTCGGTCCGTTCCTGGCCAAGTCGTTCGCTACGTCGATCTCGCCCTGGATCGTGCCGCTCGACGCGCTGGAGCATGCGCGGATCAGCCCGCCGCCTCGCGACGCGGAGCTGCTGCCTTACCTGGCCGACATCGACAAATGGGGTCTCGACCTCGCGCTGGAGGTCAGACTGAACGGGCACGTGGTGTCGCGCCCGCCGTTCGCCACCATGTACTGGACGCCCGCGCAGATGCTTGCCCATATGACCGTGAACGGCGCCTCGATCCGCACCGGTGATTTGTACGCCTCGGGAACCGTCAGCGGGCCGGACCGGAGCCAGCGCGGCTGCCTGCTCGAACTGAGCTGGGGCGGCGCGGAACCGGTCGCCCTGGCCGACGGGTCTGTCCGGAGCTTCCTGCTGGACGCGGACGAGGTGACGATCACCGCCACCGCACCGGGTGCCAGCGGCGTGCGGATCGGGTTCGGCGACGTCACCGGCCAGATTCTCCCGGCCATCGGCGGCTAGCTGCCGGCGGCCCACTGCCGCAGCTTCTTGCGGTCGAGCTTGCCCACGCTGGTCAGCGGGACGGCGGGAACGATCGTGATCTGCCGCGGGTACTTGTTAGCGGCCAGATGCGCCTTGGCGTGCTCGGTGAGCGCGTTGACGGTGGCGTCCGCGCCTGAGCGCAGCGATACGAAGGCGACGATCTCCTCGCCGAGCCGTGCGTCCGGCCGGCCCACCACCCCGGCCTGGGCCACCGCCGGATGGGCCACCAGGACGTCTTCGACATCGCGCGGGTACACGTTGAAGCCGCCGCGGAGGATCAGGTCTTTCTTCCTGTCCACCACGTACAGGTAACCGTCCGCGTCCAGATGGCCGATGTCACCAGTATGCAGCCAGCCGTCGGCGAGGACCGTGCTCGCGGAGTCCTGGGTGTGCCAGTAGCCGGTCATCACGCCAGGTGACCGCACGCAGATCTCACCGTCCGACTTCGGCGCCAGCACCTGGCCGGTGTCGTCCTGGATGGAGACCTCACAGCCCGGCACGGGCAGCCCGACGCTGCCGATACGGCGCGCGCCGAAGGGATTGGCCGAAATGAACGTGGCCGCCTCGGTACACCCGTATCCCTCGTAGACGGTGGCGGTGGGCACCCGGGTCTCGAACTCCCGCCGGACGTCGGCCGCCAGCGGTGCCGCCCCGGACGAGATCGTGATCAGCTCGGATAGGTCGGCCTCCTCCAGCGGCTGGGTGAGAAGCATCTGGATCATCGAGGGCACTAGCGAGCTGCCCTGGACCCGGTGCTGCTCGGCCAGCTTCACCCAGCCGGCCGGATCGAACCAGCGCATGAGGATGGTCTTGGCCTGGTCGGTCCGGTGCATGCTGCCGCATAGGACCAGCAGGCCGTAGGCGTGGGCCAGGGGGAGCGGCAGGATCGAGCTCATCACGTGGGTGCGCACCGACGACTCATGCGCCGCCCGCCCGCACCAGCGCAGGTTCGCGTGGGTCAGCGGGACACCCTTGGATCTGCCGGTCGTGCCCCCGGTGTAGAGCAACGCCGCCAGATCGGTACCGGACCGGCTGGTGATGGGCCCGGGCTCGGCCGAAGCAACCTCGGCGAAGTCGAGCAGCTGAACGCCGTGAGCTGCCGTTTCCGTGCTACTCCCGGGGATGACGACGAACTGGACGCCCGGCGCCCCACCCACCTCTTTCGGGTACGGGGGGCTCCCGCCCCCCGTTCCCCCTGGCCCGTCCCTCTTCAGGGCGGCGATGACCTTCGGCACGAACTCCACCGTAGTGATGACGCCGACCGCACCGGAATCGATCAGGGCGTGCCTGAGCTCGTCCTCGCTGACCAGAAAGATCAGCGGGGTCACCACCGCCCCGGCGCGCCACGCCGCGGTATAGGTGATCAGGACCTCCGGGCAGTTGGCCATCAGCACGAGCAGCCGGTCACCCGGACGGACGCCGAGATCGGCGAAGCCGGCCGCGAGCCGGGCGGCGCGCTTCGCGAGCTGGCCGTTCGTATGCCACTGGCCCTCGTAGAACAGCGAGTCGTAGTTGCCCTGCAGCTCGAGCGCCAGCTCGGCCTGCGCCGCCAGGTTCTCATCCATCTCAGCCTCACTCACCGAACGTCGCCCCAGGCAGGGCCACAGGCTGCCGACTGCCAGGTTCAGCCCTTACTGGCCGGTATTCACCCTAAGGCCGCGACCGGACGCGATCAATGCCCTGCCTTGGGGCCGGGCCGGCGCCCACCCCAAGAACTAGAGCTCGATGCGCGAGCCCATGACGACGGTCCCGTCGCGGGGCAGCTTAAAGGATTCAGCGGCGTCCGCGGTGATCCGCGATGTCGCGATGAACAGGCGCTTGCGCCAGCGGCTCATACCGGGTGCGTTGCCCTGGACGAGCTCGATGCGCGACAGGAAATAGGACAGCTTGTCGTCATCGCGGGGGCTTTCTGTGCTGGCCGCGCGGATCAGCGGCAACAGACCTGGCACGTTCAGCTGGTCCATGTAGCCGAAGCGGGCGGTGACGTAGACGATCTGGTCCTCGGCGTAGCCGAGGTCGTCGAGTTCCAGCCGCTCCGTGTCGGGAACGTGCGGTGTCGGCTTCATCTCCATGGAGACGATGAGGACGTGCTCGTGCAGGATGTGGTTGTGTTCGACGTTCGCCCGCAGGGCTAGCGGGGCCGTGGCCTTGCCGCGGTTGAGGAAGACGGCGGTGCCGGGCACCCGCGGCAGCGGGGGCTTCATGGCGTGCAGCTGGTCGATGAACTCCCGGAGCGGGCCCTCGTCACGTACACGCTGGGCGGTGACAAGATGGCGGCCCTTCTGCCACGTGCTGAAGATGGTGAAAACGGTGATGCCGATCAGCAGGGGAAGCCACGCTCCGTGGACGACCTTGGTCAGGTTGGCCGCGAAGAAGAGCAGGTCGATGATGACCAGCACCCCGCCGCCCGCCACGGCTATCCAGAGCGGTATGCGCCATTGCTGGCGGGCGATGTAGAAGAACAGCAAAGTGGTAATCGTGATCGTGCCGGTCACGGCCGTGCCGTAGGCGTAGGCCAGCGCGTCTGAGCTCCTGAAGGTGAGGACGAGGGTGAGGACGGAGACCAGCAGCAGCCAGTTGATCCACGGAATGTAGATCTGGCCCATCGTCTCTTCCGAGGTGTACTTAATGCGCAGTCGCGGGAGGTAGCCGAGCCCGGCGGCCTGGTGCGCGACCGAGTAGGCGCCGGTGATGACGGCCTGTGAGGCGATGACCGTCGCGACGGTGGCGAGGAACACCATCGGGAGCCGGGCCCACCCCGGGGCCAGCAGGAAAAACGGATTGCTAATGGTGTCGTGGTGGCCGAGGATAAGCGCGCCCTGCCCCAGGTAATTCAGGATGCAGGCAGGGAAGACGGCGATCAGCCAGGCGCGCCTGATCGGGGCGCGGCCGAAGTGCCCCATGTCCGCGTACAGCGCCTCGGCTCCGGTGACCGCGAGGACGACAGCGGTCAGCGAGAAGAACGCGGTCCCGAAGTGGCCTGCCAGGAAGCCGATGGCGTAGGTGGGCGACAGCGCCTTCAAGATCGCGGGATGCATTACGATACCGCGCACGCCCAGCCCGGCCAGAACAGCGAACCAGACGCCCATGACCGGCCCGAACAGGCGTCCCACGGCGCCGGTGCCCAGTCGCTGGAACAGGAACAACACGATGATGATGGCGACCGTGATCGGGATCACCAGGTCAGACACGGACGGTTCCGCCACCTTCACGCCCTCGACCGCGGAAAGCACCGAGATCGCCGGCGTGATCATGCTGTCGCCGAAGAACAGCGAGGCGCCGAAGATCCCGAGCGCCGCCAGCACCAGCTTGGTCCGGCCTACGCCGCCGCTTCCCCGTTTCCGGATCAGGGAGATCAACGCCATGATCCCGCCTTCACCGTCGTTGTCAGCCCGCATGACGAGCCAGACGTACGTGACGGTGACGATGATCGTCACCGACCAGAAGATGAGCGAGACGATCCCGAAAACATGCTCCGTTGACACCTTCACCGGGTGCGGATCGCTCGGATTGAAGACGGTCTGGACGGTATACAGCGGACTCGTCCCGATGTCCCCGAAGACCACGCCGAGCGCGCCCACTGTGAGCGCCGCCTGGCCGGTCGTGGGCCGGCTAGATGCCACAGTGTCCGCCTTCCACCCGGCAGGTTTCCTCAGCGTAACCCTAGCCAACTCCCTCGCCGGACGGTGATACTCCATTCCTAGAGTATTGATCGGGCGAGTATGGCGGGAGCGTCGCGTGGACTTCAGCGAGAACCCGGACCACCGGCTGATCCGCCACACCCATCGACCGGCCCGCAATGGAACTCACTTGAGTCGGCCCGGAACTATAACGGCTTTTCTTGCCTGGCCGGCTTTTCTCGTTGGCCGGCATTCACATTTACCGTGCTGATACTTCGCCCGGACGAGCGCCGGCGCGCCCTCACCCGGCGGCACTCGTGAAGGCCGGCAGGTAACCGAGTTCCTGGCCCGCGGCAGTGGGATGGTAAGACGAACTGATCGAGAAGATGTCGATGGAATGCAGCCAGTTGCCTGAGTCGCATATCTCATGGCCGGCGAACTGGCTGTGGACATCGGCGAACGTGTCACCCTGGGCGGCCGCGGCGGTCGCCAGGGCGCTGTCGAGATCGCCGGCGCCCTGGTTGAGCGCGGTACGGTCCGCAGTGCTCAGTCCGATGCAGCTATTGGACTTGGACAGGTCGTAAAGGTCGGGGTAGCCGAGCACGACAATTTTCGCGGCGGGCGCGTCGGCCCTGATGGTCTGCAGGGTGGTGTCGAGCCTGGCCGGCAGCTCGTCGGCGACGTAGGTCTCGGAGGCGGCTACGGCGTTCAGGCATGAGCTGGTCGATTCGAGCACGCAGGCCTCCATGACGCTGGCGAAGCCCGCGTCGTTGCCCCCGATGGTGATGCTGACCAGCGTCGTGCTGGGACTCAGAGCCGATACCTGGCTACTGAGCACGTCGGCCGTCGTCGCGCCTGAGCACGCGACATAAACGAAAGAGGCGGGCGAGTTGGCGTCGGCCCACTGCTCCGGATAGGCCAGCGAGCTGCGCTCACAGCTCCCGCTTGACGAGATGTAATCCCCGGCGCCGACGCCTGAGCTGTAAGAATCACCCAGTGCAACATAATGGACTGCGGAAGCGGCGTTAGCGGCTGGCGATGCCGCGATAAGGCCGGCCGAAGAAGCGAAAACCGCAATGCCAAAAATGACACGGGAAATACGCACAAGCCACCCCATCAAGGTGCAGAAGGGCAATGAAAAGGCGCGTACCTTTCTTGTATCACGCGCCCGCGACGAGTTCAATAGCTCCTGGTGCCGGCGGCGTCACGCTTCGAGGTTGATATAGACGGTGCCGTCCGTGACCCTGACCGGGTGGGTGCGAGTGAACAGGCACCCGCCCCGCAGGAATAGCCCGTTCAGCGACCCGCCACATGGGGTGACCGGGCCCCCGGCCTCACGTTATCTAGTGAGGGTGAGTTCACTAACCGGCGCCGGGACGATGCCCAGGCAGTCGTGCGCCATCACCGCAAGCAGCTCGGTGAGCCGCTCGTCGGCGAGCCCGCTGCGGAAGAACAGCGTCGACTGGATCGCGCCGATCGCCGCGTGCACGGCCAGGCGCACCTCGCCGTCGGCCAGGTCGGGCCGCAGCGGCGCGAGCAGGTGCACCCACTCCTCGATGTAGTGCCGCTGGGCGCGGCTCAGCCTGCGGCGCTCGTCCTCGGGCAGCGTGCGCACCTCGCGGTGGTAGACGGCGAGTGCGTCGCGGTCGGTCAGGGCCACCTCTATCTGGTCGCGCACCAGCATCGACAGGCTCTGCCGGTCATCAGGGCAGGCGGCGAGGATCTCCGCCGCCCGGGTCATCAGCCGATCCATCACCCGGTCGGCCATGGCGACCAGGATCGCGGTCTTGCTGTCGAAGTGACGGTAGATGCCCGATCCGACGATCCCGGCCTCAGCGCCGATATCCGCCATGGAGATCGCGTCGAATCCGCGCCTGGCGCCGAGCGCCGCGGCCGCCACCAGGATCCGCTCCTTGCGGTCCGGATCGCGCCGCCGCGGTGATGATCTTTGCGCCGCCATCTGGTCATTGTCCCATCTAACGACTAAGGTCGCTAGTGAATGCTGAGTCACATTTGGCAGCCTCAGGAGGACCGGCGTGGACTTTGCTGAATCCACCGAACACCGGGCTCTGCGGGCCGCGGTCGCCGAGATAGCGAAGGATTTCGGGCCGCGCTACTACGCCGAGCGGGCCGCCGAGCGCCGCCCGTGCCAGGAGCTGTGGACCGCCCTGGGCAAGGCGGGGTTCATCGGCGTGAACATCCCTGAAGCCTACGGCGGTGGCGGCGGAGGGCTGACCGAGCTCGCCCTCGTCTGCGAGGAAATCGCCGCCGCCGGGACCCCGCTACTGCTGTTGCTCGTCTCCGCGGCCATCTCGGCCGGGATGATCTCCGAGTTCGGTACCGAGGAGCAGCGCCAGGCGTGGCTGCCTAGGCTGGCCGACGGCACGGCCAAGATGGTGTTCGCGATCACCGAACCGGACGCCGGCTCCAACACGCTACGGATCTCCACCACCGCCGCCCGGGACGGCGAGGACTGGGTGCTAAACGGCACCAAGTACTACATCTCCGGGGTGGACGAGGCCGAGGCGCTCCTGGTCGTCGCCCGGACCGGGCAGGACGAGCGCGGCGGCCAGCTTTCGCTGTTCATCGTGCCGTCCGACGCCGCCGGCCTGGACGCCCGCCTGCTCCCGGTCGACCTGCTGCTGCCCGAGCGTCAGTTCACCCTGCACTTCGACGGCGTCCGCGTCGGCCCGGGTGCGCTGGTCGGCGAGGCAGGCGAAGGCTTCAGGCAGGTGTTTCACGGGCTGAACCCGGAACGGATCACCGGCGCCGCCCTCGGCGTGGGGATCGCCAGGTACGCGCTGACCGCCGCGGCCAGGTACGCCAGCGAGCGGAAGGTATGGTCCGAGCCGATCGGCGCCCACCAGGGCGTGTCGCATCCGCTGGCCAAGGCGAAGATCGAGACCGAGCTCGCGGCCCTGATGACCAGGCAGGCCGCGTGGCAGCACGACCACGGCCAGCCGGCCGGGGAGTCGTCCAACATGGCGAAGTACGCCGCGGCCGAGGCCGCGCTCGCCGCCATCGACGCGGCCATCCAGACCCACGGCGGGAACGGCGTGGCCAGCGAATACGGGCTCATGCCTTACTGGGGGCTGGCCCGGCTGCTGCGCATCGCGCCGGTCAACAGGGAAATGATCCTCAACTACGTGGCCCAGCACAGCCTGGGCCTGCCCAGGTCGTACTAGGGGAGGGTCCGTGAACCTCGCGCGCAACCTCATCGGCCGGATCAACGTCGGCGACACCCTGACCCGGACCGCCGCGGCCCGGCCCGGCCAGCTCGCGGTCGTCGACAGCGGCCGCCGCTTCACTTACGCCGGCTTCAACGGCTATGTGAACCGGATCGCTCACGGCCTGGCCGGGCTCGGCTACGAGCGCGGCTCGGTGCTCGCGCTCGCCTCAGGTAACAGCGCTGATTTCCTCGCTGTCTACTATGCCTGCGCCAAGCTCGGCGTGGTCTGCGTGCCGATCAACCTGGGCTGGCGGCCCGACGAGGTGGCCTACGTGCTCGGCCACGCCCGCGCCCGCGGCATCGTGGTGGAGTCCCAGCTGGTCGGAGCGATGCGGGACGCTATCGCCAAGGTGAGCGAGGTCGCCGACGTGATCGTCGCGGCGGGAACGGGCGCTGGCTTCCAGGCCGAGCCCGCCGACCGGGCCTGGACCAGCATCGAGGCCCTGACCATTCACGGTCACGTGACCGAGCCCGAGTGCCTGGTGCAGGACCGCGATGCGCTGAGTTACCTCTATACCTCGGGCACCACGTCGTTCCCCAAGGGCGTGGTCGGTTCGCACCTGGCCATCTACCTCGAGTCGATGTCCGGCGCGCTCGATTCCGGCTGGCGGGCCGACGACCGGTTCGTCGCGATGATGCCGATGTTCCACACCGCCCAGCTGAACGCGTTCTGCACCCCGGCCATCCTGGTCGGCGCCACCATCTACGTGCTGCGCGGATTCGACCCGGCCGCCCTGCTCGACCTGATCGAAGGTGAGCAGATCACCCAGGTCTTCGGGCTGCCGATGATGTACCGGACCGCGCTGGACCACCCCGGCTTTCACGAGCGGGACCTGTCCAGCCTGCGCCGCGCGGTCTACGCGATGGCGCCGATGCCGGATGACCTGATCCGCCGCTGCCTGGACGGATTCGGCTGCGACTTCGCGCTGCTGTTCGGGCAGACCGAGATGAGCCCGATCACGACCTTGTTCCGGCCCGAGCATCAGCTCTCCCATATCGGCGCCGTCGGCACTCCGCTGATCGGGGTCCAGGTCGCCATCATGAGCCCGGACGGCGAGCTTGTTCCGCCGGGCGAGACGGGCGAGATCGTCTACCGGGGACCGAGCACCATGTCCGGCTACCTGGACAACGAAGAGGCGACGGACGCCGCGTTCGCGCACGGCTGGTTCCACTCCGGCGACGTCGGCCGGTTCGGCGACGACGGCGTGCTCTGGTTTACCGACCGCTACAAGGACGTGATCAAGACCGGCGGGGAGAACGTCGCGTCCATCGAGGTCGAGAAGGCCGTCTACGCCGCCGACCCGCGGGTCGCCGAGGCTGTCGTGGTGGGGCTGCCGCACGACCGGTGGAGCGAGGCGGTCACCGCGGTCGTGGTGCCCAAGCCCGGGGAGAGCATCGACGCCGGCCAGCTGATCGCCGCGATGAAGACCCGGCTCGACGGTTACAAGGTGCCCAAGTCGGTGATCGTCACCGGCCAGCTGCCGAAGACCTCGACCGGCAAGATCCAGAAGAACGTCGTGCGGAGCGAGCACGCCCGGCACTATCACGGGCACGGGGGCT
>Ga0302232_10002688_pt1 | contig 12081 bp, 10 predicted proteins | sample II_Palsa_N2_3_FD_193575 | JGI IMG/M metagenome (GOLD analysis project Ga0302232, IMG submission 193575) | Peat permafrost microbial communities from Stordalen Mire near Abisko, Sweden - II_Palsa_N2_3 | ecosystem: Environmental > Terrestrial > Soil > Palsa > Peat permafrost | place: Sweden...
TTTCGAAGCTCTCGCCCGCCGTTTCCATAACCGCTTTTAAGCGGTCGTAGAGGTCGGTGACGTTCTCCTGCTCATTGTGCAGAGGGACGACGATGGAGTATTTGGGCACAGACTTTTATTATAACGTGAAGCGCCGCGGACAATGCACTCAATTTCCGCAAATGTTACCGACGAGTACACGCGTCGGTTCAGACCGCAGTGGGCTTCGCGTGGCCCAGCCTAAGTACGCTGTAAGGACCTCTTCAACGGCCGTGCCGGAGGATTCAGCCCTGCTCCTTAAGTTTCAACCGCGCCTTGTTTTCTTCCATAAACGCTTTAATGTCGTTCGCCGCTCCCAGCAGCCGGTTCCATTGCTCGTAATACAGCGTGACCGGAAAGCGCCCCAAGCCGTAGACGCTGACTCCGCCTTTTTCGCCAACCTTGAAAATCAGGTCACCGCTGCGTTTTTTCGTCTCCACTTCTTTTTCCAACTGGGACAACCGGGCTTTCAGTTCCTCGTAAGTTGGTTCTGTCATGCGTTTCCTCGTAGTTGAAGATTGAAGGCTGATTTTACAGGAATTGGACCTTGCGCAAAGGATCGGCGGCTGGAATTAACGGGCGCTGGTAGCGCACGATGATTTGCCACATCGCCAAGGCGGAATTAGTATTTCCCGCGAAATACCGCCTGATTGATGTCGGGCCAGAACTCTTTTAATACGTTAAACACACCGTCCAAGCCCACCTGCGTTCCCCAACGTTGGTACGTTTTCACCCACGGGTTGGATTCTGCCGGGTAATACGCATTGCCGATGCCCGCGGCCGCTCCGGCCCCCACCACCTCCGACAGATTGAAGGTGCTCTTTCCCGAGTCGGCCCGGGTGATGAACAGCCGGCTTACGGCATATCCGCTCCGCTTAAGGAATCCGCCTTTACCCATGGTGTAGTATCTCGGGTCTTCTTTCGTCGCCGCCGGTATAATCGCTTCCGTCATGTAGTTCTCTATGCCGCCGTCGACAAACACATGCCAGTAGTATTTACCGAAGCCCTCAGCGCCCTGCCCAAAGGTCGGCTGCGATTTGCCGGCCATGTCAATTCCCGCGAGCGCTCCCACGAAAATGAAATCGGAGTAATCGAACGTATCCTGGGTCGCCAGCCAAAGTTCGCTCTTGAAATTCAGCGGAGGCAATTGCGTGTTGGCGCTGACCGCACGGTAATTGGGGATGATCCCCAGAATTCTCTTGTTTTGTTTACCATAATCTTCAGTGGGATTATTTGGAGCTGAAGGGCTGACCGCGGGCGTCGGCGCGTCGGGCAGGGAGGACTTCCCGTCCGTGGTCGTGGCCTTTCGCGGTAAGTCCTGGTCTTGCGAAACATCGTTTAGCGCAACATTCTTCAGCGCAACATTGGTGGTCAGCGTAACATCGTCCAGACCCGCCGGTGCCGTTCCTTCTCGGAATTGTTCTCGCGCGCTCGCTGGTTCTTGAGCTTGAACAGACGCCGCTGTCAACATTCCAGCCAACGCTACCGCCTTGCAAAATAATCGAATCGCTTTCAAATCTCCCCCAACATCCGTATTTTCGCGCTCGGGCCCTATTTTGAGTTTTTCAAACAACTGCTGCGAGTTACCCAAGCTTGGATTGTTCGAATTGGCATTTGGATGCACGCAGCGGCGCAAAACCGGCACGTCGGAATCCGGATTGGAAGGGTTAGTCGGATGCTTTCTGCTGCTGTTTCTGCAGGTGGCGGGCGTGTCTCCTCTGCAAATAGCCGTGAATATCCGGCCAAAACTCCTTCAGCTCGTTTCCAAAGGCGTCGAGGCCCATCTGCGTTCCCCAGTCGGACAAACTCGACGACCAACTGCGATCGGCGGCGGGATAATACACGTTGGAAATGGCAATCGCCGTTGCGTTGCCCGCAAACTCGGGAACGTTGAACATAGAATGCCCGGAGTCCGTGCGGGCGATGAAGATGCGGTCGATGGCATAGCCAAAGCGGTTCACGAACGAGCCTCTGCCCAATCGAAAATAACGGGGATCGATTTTCAGGATCGTAGGGTAAACACCGCCTACCATGATATTGCCATCCACCTGATCGGCGAAAGCCGCTCCATACCGCTTGGCGTATCCCTCCATTCCCTGTCCGAACGCCGGAGAGGAATTATCCGCTTGCCGAATACCCGCCACAATGCCGACGATCGTGAATTCATAGGGGTCAAAGGAGCCCTTGGCGGCCATGGCGAACTTCTCTTTCCAGGAGACTGGCGGCACCTGCGATTGACCATCCACCGTCAAGTAGTTCGGCATCACGTAAAACATCCGGTCGTCTTTCTTTTTTGGATCTTCGGTCTTCTTTGGATTCTGCTGGGCCAGTTTTTTTTGATCCTGCGAATTACTCTGGGTAGGCGGTTGGTCCCCGGGTTTATCCTGCGTCGCAGAACTGGCCGCAGGCGATTGGGCGGATTGGGAAGGGTCCAATGTTTGAGCCTGCGGGGCGCTTTGACCTGCGCTTAAAGCCACAGAGGATAAGATCGACACGATCAGTAGGCAGACACGCGCTAAATGGCTTAGTTTCAAAGTGATAAGGGCTCCAAGTTTAGTCGATCAGGTTCAGTTGATTGAGATTTCGCCGAGGCCGATGTTGGCAGTCCACTGGCAGTCCATTCTCCGCCAACAGACTCCATAAATCCCGCCAGTATGCCAGCCTTGCTAAATCCCCAGATTCGACGAGTCGTCCGCAAAATTCTGCCGTCAGTTCCCCTCACTTGCTCCAGGATGATTTCCACGCTCCACGGGTCGCAAGCGAGGGAGCTTCTCTCCTCACTCTACCAGTTAAGATGCAGTTGGGGCGAACAGGTCGTCCGAGCCGAGCGTGGTGTCCGCAGGGTATCGATGCCGTAAAGGTCGTTCGGCGCGTTCGATAACCGGTTTCGGTGCAGCCGCTGGTTGCAGCCAATCAGGTGCGGCCACGCTCGCCAATTGCCCTTGATCGAGGAATTCTGGCCTGACATCCATCGCAAGATAACCCACAAGCCTAAGGACGAAGTAGCGCCGGCGATCAGCCCGCATTCCTAGACCATGGCTTGAATAAACTCGTTCTGCGACTTGGGGTTAGAGATCCGGCTAGAAGATAGCGCCCTGGTTCGGCTGTTCATCACCACGCGCATGGGGCATGAAAGCCATTCGAACCCCAGTTGCTTCTGCCAGAATTGATTGACCAATCACGGCTTGGGGAGTAGTGTGTCTGACAATTTCGCGACGGGGTTGCGGTGAGCCCTAAGTTGCAGGAGGAAGACACTCGTGTTTTGCTCAGGCTGTGGAAACAACGTTGGGGTGGGTGAGAGGTTTTGCACAGTTTGCGGAAAAGAAGTTTCTGCCGATTCGCCGCCTGGGCCAGCCCTTGGACCGGCCGCAGAAGGCACGATTTTTCCCGCACAGACCAGCGGGAAAGCGATTGCCAGTCTGATTTGCGGCATCTTTATTTTTGCCTTTCCCTTGTCAATCCTGGCTGTGATATTCGGGCATCTTTCGGTTTCGGAGATTCGCAAAAGTGCGGGGCGGCTTAAGGGCGAGGGCATGGCGATCACGGGACTGGTGTTGGGTTATGTGGGATTGGCGAGCATTCCCGTGATCTTGATTATTGCGGCGATTGCCATACCCAATTTGTTGCGGGCGCGGATGGCCGCGAATGAGGCGTCGGCCGAGGCTTCCGTAAAGACATTGCTCGCGGCGGAGGTGGGATATTCATCCTCCCATCCTCAGACCGGATTTACGTGCAGGTTTTCCGATCTATCCGACACTGGATTAATCGATTCGACTCTGGCCCACGGCTTGAAAAGCGGATACGTGTTTGACTTGCAAGGCTGCCACTACGGGAACGGAAACATAAAATTTCACGTCGTCGCCTACCCGGTGGCCCGCCAGCAAAGCGGTTCGCGAGCTTTTTGCGCGGACGAATCGGGGATCATAAAGTTCGATCGAACGGGCTCGGCTCAGGATTGCATCGCGAATGGGTCGCGTTTGCGGTGAGTAGCGCGGTCACAGACCGGCGGGAGGAACGGAATGTTTTGTGCGCAATGCGGGGCTAATAACACGGACGGCGCGACGTTTTGCGCCCAGTGTGGCGGGAGTCTACAGGCCAGGGCTGCGTTTTCGGCGCAACCGGGAGCGGGTATTCAGGCGCCCGGCGTGAACGTGCCGAACTATCTGGTGTTCGCGATTCTGGCCACGGTGCTTTGTTGTTTGCCCGCGGGCATTCCGGCCATCGTGTACGCGGCACAAGTCAACGGGAAGCTGCAGGCGGGAGATATTGCAGGTGCGCAGGCTGCGTCGAAGAATGCCAAGATGTGGTGTTGGATTTCTTTTGGACTGGGACTGGCGGTTGGCCTGGTGATGGTTGTTGGGACAATCCGCCAAATAGGAAGCCATCCGTCATGACTGAGTCGAAAATTGCCGGGAACAAGATGGCTGCGTTTGGAATTGTTGCCATGGGCGCAGCGGCGATGCTGATGCTGGACATTTACGATCCGGTGACCTCGGGAGTTTTTCCACCGTGCCCGCTCCACTATCTGACCGGATGGTATTGTCCGGGCTGCGGCTCTCTGCGGGCGATTCACCAACTTCTGCACGGAAACTTGAGCGCGGCGTGGGCGTTGAATCCGCTGACGGTTTTGTTGTTGCCTTTTCTGGCGTATGGAACAGCTTCTTACGCGCTGTTTGAAATTCGCGGGCAACATTTGCCGAGATTATTCCTGCCGGCAGTTTGGATCCGGGCGCTGTGCGCGGTGATTATTCTCTTTGGCATCGCGCGGAATATTCCTTTTTATCCCTTTAATCTGCTGGGCCCGGTGGCGGGCGTTCTGCGCTGAGTGTAGGCTGGCGAATCTTTGCGGCAATCTTCGCAGACTCCGTAGATCTGAAAAGTATGGCGCGTCGTCGAGTAATTGTGGCGGCGGCCGATTTCCTGTTCGAGATGATCGACTTCACGGGAAAAAAATTCCACGGAACTGCCGCACTCGGTGCAGACCATGTGGTGATGGCTGCGGCGATTGTACTGGTGCTCGTAGCGGGCGATACCGTCGTGGAAGGCGACTTCGCTGGCCAGGCCGCACTCCGCGAGCAGCTTGAGAGTGCGGTAAACAGTGGTGTAGCCGATGCCAGCGTCTTTCTTTTGCACCAGGCGGTGCAGCTCGTCGGTGGAAAGGTGATCGCGGGTTTCGAGAAAGGTGCGGAGGATAGTATCGCGCTGCGCGGTTTGTTTGAGGCCGACACGCTTGAGATGCTGGTGAAGAATGCCCTGAGCTTCCCGGACCATCTCCAGGGAGATGGAGGGCTGGTCATCGATGCGCTTTTGCAGCATGAACTGTCAGGATAGCACCGGGCATCTTGAAAATGAAATTCATTTTCAAGAGTCTTCGCGGCGCCGCAATTCGAGGCCGCAGACTCCCAGAGCAAGCGTACCAAGGGCAGCGATCTGCGCGGGGCGGACTGGCTTGGTGGGAACAGGCGCGAGCGTGGCATCTTTCGGAGCTTCTTGCGTCTGACCGGCAGTAATGGGCTGGTTAGCGACAGTCTCGTAGGCGAAACCGGTCAGTTGGGCTTCCCAAGTTCGCTCCTTGGGAACTCCCGGGTGGAATGTAACCGTGAAGCGTGCCCAGCCGTAATGAGTCTCTCCGTTGATCTTGAATCTTAAACCTAGGTAGCCGCCGGTGACGTTGACCCAGCGCTCGTCGTAATAGAGGAAACCACGTACGGTCAACTCCTCGAACGCCATTTCCGTCGCTTCGACCCATCCATGTCTTCCCCCGATCGGCCCGATTTGACTTCCGCTGTTCAGGGCAGCCGCAGACGCGTAGGTGGCACAGAATGTAGTTTCGCAATTTACCCGATTTCCGGTCTTACCCCGGACCGAGAGGAACTGCGAGGTCCTGAAGCCAAGATCGCCATTGAACTCGTTAACGGTAAAGTCGACGATGCCGTCGTGATTCAGGTCAAGGTTGAGGCCGCCGTCGCGGCCAATCTTAACATTCGCGGGCGTGTAAACAATTTCGGCCTCTGAGGGAAGAGGCAAGGCGAGCAGGCTGACTCCGGCTGCGCCAGCGGCGAGAGCATAGGTGTTGAGGCGTTTCTGGAGTAATCCGGAAAGTGCCGACGGTGTCCGGCGGCGCGGGAGAGATGGCTTCATGAATGCCTCCTTCGCGGGCACCGAATTCTCCCACGGGAATACTTTGGCGTCAACATCGGACTGGGCGAGGATTCGAGGCGAAAGGCTTGCCGGACGGGGCAATTGGGCGATCCGCAGCTCGTCGCACTCGGCCTAAGGCTACGGCGTATTTGTATCGCGGGTGGGTATCCTCCTACAATCAATCTCTTTATGAGCACTCTTATGGCAACTGGAGTTCCTGCCTCCCGGCGTTCGAAGGGATTGCGAATTTTCTTGTGGATTATTTTTATCGTGATCCTCGCAATCGCGGGGATCGTCGGCTATGCGTATTTCGTGGCACGGTCAGCGCTTCCGCAGCTTGATGGAAGCGTTATGGTGAAGGGCTTATCGGCGCCGGTGAAGGTGACGCGGGACGGGCATGGGGTTCCGGCGATCGAGGCTGCGAGTTTGGAAGATCTGTTTTTTGCGCAGGGGTATGTGACGGCGCAGGACCGGCTCTGGCAGATGGATGTGATGCGGCGTTTTGGGTCGGGCGAACTCTCAGAGATTCTGGGCGAGGACACGCTCAAGATCGACCGTGAGCAGAGGATATTGGGATTGCGGGCGGCAGCGAAAAAATCTCTCAGCCTCGCGAGCCCGCGGGATCGCTCTTATTTCGATGCGTACGCCCGTGGCGTGAATGCTTATATTGCGGAGCGGCAGAAAAATCTTCCGGTGGAGTTTCGCATTTTGAAATATCAGCCGAAACCGTGGCAGGCGGAGGATTCCATCGTCATCGCGCACCAGATGGTGAAGGACCTGAACTACTACACGCTCGGAGATACGCTGGCGAGAGAGAAAATCCTGGCCAAGCTGGGCCCGGAGCTTACCGCCGATCTGTATGTGAACCACTCGTGGCATGACCGGCCTCCGACAGTGATGCGGGAGGATCTGAGCGATCAGCCGAGTCAGGACTCCGGCGACAAGGATAACGATGATGACGACGACGATGACGATTCTGGTCCGGACAATGCGGTGACACGGCGCAGCGGACCGGGTGAAATCTGGGCTGGACACGCTCCGGAAGCGGTGAATGGATCGAACGACTGGGTGGTTTCGGGAGCGCATACGGTGACGGGCAAGCCGCTGCTCTCAAACGATATGCACCTGGGTCACCAGATGCCGAACCTGTGGTATGAGGCGCATCTCAAGGCGGGCAATGTGGATGTTGCGGGCGTCACTTTGCCGGGAATGCCCTACGTGATTGTTGGGCACAACCAGCGCATCGCGTGGGGATTCACGAATGTGGGCCCTACCGTGGCCGATGCTTTCATAGAAAACTTCAACGCGAAAGAGGGTGCGTATCAGACGCCGCGGGGCTGGCAGCAGCCAGAGCGCCGGGAAGAGGTTATCCATGTGAAAGGCCAGCCCGATGTGACAGTAGACGTAAGGATCACGCGGCATGGTCCCATTATTTCGGAACTCATCCCTGGCGAGACGCGGCAGCTCGCTTTGCGCTGGACCCTTTACGATGGGCTGCACATGCCGTTTTTCGATGTGGATACGGCGCAAAACTGGGAAGATTTCCGCAAGGCATTTTCGCAGTTGGACGCGCCGGGACAGAATGTTGTCTATGCCGACGTCGACGGAAATATTGGATATCAGACAACGGGGCACGTTCCGATTCGCGCTGCCGGAGACGGAAGCGTACCGGTGAGCGGAGCCGACGACGCCCACGAGTGGCTCGGCTACATTCCGTTCGATAAGTTGCCGCACGCTTACAATCCACCCTCGGGAGTGATCGCGACGGCGAACGGGCGCATCGCGCCGGATGATTATCCGTACTCGATCAGTGCGGAGTGGGAAGCGCCCTGGCGCACGGCGCGAATTTATCACGTACTGGAATCCGGACGAAAATTTGCGGCGGCGGATATGCTGGCGCTGGAAAACGATATTCAGTCGGAGAATGACTTGTTCGCCGCCGAACGATTTGTGTATGCCGTGGATCATGCGGCCAAGCCCTCGGCTCGGGCCAAGCAGGTGGCGGATCTGATGCGTAACTGGGATGGGCGCATGGTTGCGTCGTCGACGGCGGCGACGATTGCGGTGCGGTCGAGTCAGGAGCTGACGCGGCTGTTGCTCGAACCTCGACTGGGAGCGGCTCCGGAGGATTCGCAGCAAGAATCAACGCTGAGTTGGAGGAGTTATCACTGGGAGATGAGAACGGTGTGGCTGCAGAATGTCATGCTGCACCAGCCCAAGCAGTGGCTGCCGGAAAAATATCCGAACTATGACGAGTTGTTGACGGCAGCGGTGGAGGCTGCTGTGAATGCTTCGGATGCGCCGAAGGATTTAGGCTCGTGGCATTGGGGGAGCGTCAATGCAATCGACATCGAGCACCCTGTGCTGGGAAAAATTCCTGGGTTGCGGCGGTGGGCCGCGCCGGGAATTAAGGAACAATCGGGCAGTGGATACACAGTGAAAGCCGTGACCCCCCATCACGGACCATCGGAGCGCTTCACCGCTAACCTGGCCGACCTGGATCAATCGACGCTGAACACGGTTACAGGGCAGGGTGGAAATTTCTTGAGCCCCTACTATATGGATCAATGGAAGGCCTGGTACGAGGGCTTCACGTTCACGCTGCCTTTCACGCAGCAGGCGGTGGACGCGAGTGGAGCGCACCGGCTGGTGCTGGAACCGGCGCGATAAGTCTGAACAATCCGGGCAAGAACTAGAAAAAGTCGACCGCTTTGACATCGGTGATCACACCTGTAATCACGATGGTCCCGGTTGGAATGTACTGCTCGTTCTCATATAACGTATCTGTAAGCGTGTAATAGACGCGCAAATTGCCGCCCTCGGCAACGTATTCCACGTAGCGGGTTGTGAAATCTTGCAGGCCCGTAACGTCTCCGTTATCCGGAGGTATCACCACAGTTCCATCGAGCGTGTTGTAAACCGAGAGGCAGCCTCGCACTTCACCTTGGGGATTGTTGACATTGCCGATGTTGGAGCAAGTATGCGAGCCAACAAACAGCTGGCTGTTCGAACCCATATCGATGCGGTCGTGATAACCATCGGTGATGACTGCGCTCGCCGTAACGGTCATGGAGTTGAGATCCACCAGATCGAGACGGCCACAGGTCGTCGCCGCCGTTGTCTCGCCGGTGCAAGCGTTGTTGGTGGGCGAGGTGCCAGCCACATAGAGGGTTGAGCCGCTGATTAATCCGATGGTGGCGGCGTCTACAGGAAGAACCGCGCCCGCAGTGGGCGGATTTGTGCCGCCGTTCAGAAGTTGCACACTGGCCTGGGTTCCGCCACACTGTGCACCGCAATTCAAGATGTAGATGTTGCTGCCGCTAAAGAATCCGTAGACGGGACGGTCGAAGCCTGGCACCGTAACCGTGACCGGACTACCAGTATTCAATAAAAGTGGCGAGATTATAGTCACGGCATCAGAGTCACTGCTAAAGGCCAGCAACTGGGTTCCGTTCGCATTCGATACCACGGTTTGGGCATTGGGAACGCCGATGTTGGCGGTGATGCCTCCAGAGGTAAGATTCATCTCCACTACGGCGCCAGGGGCAGACCCCACAAACGGAGTGGCGGGCACGGCGGCATAACCGACCTCAGGCAGCGGTACCACCATGCTAGTGGTCGGACCAGCTAGCTGTATGGTTCCGGTCAACGATTCCTTGGTCGTGTTGATTATGTCCACTTTGTTCGTCAGTTGGTCAAAGGACAGCAGAACCGATCGTTCGGGAGAGATCGCCATCAGGCCGGGCGAATTTCCCGCGTTGATTCCGCCCCTTACCACCGTATCGATTTCCCCGTCAAGAATATACAGACCGGCGAATGACGCGGGACCGGATGCGCTTTGGGAAGCCAAAACGCGCGTTGTAACTCCGCTCGGAGGCTTCTTGATGCTTACGCCTCCATTGCACGACACCAGTCCTAAACCTCCGACTACGAGCACAAAAAGAGACAGAGCGGATTTCTTCAAACGTCAAGCTCCTAACTGCTGGAAAATTAGAGTTTTAGGTGCGAAATAGCGGATTATAACAGAGCCTCAACCATAAGATTCAGCACGCACGCTCGGGCGCAGACTGCTTCCCCTTCGTGCCTATTCGTAAGATGCACGATTCCGGGTTCATCTTGTATGCTTTCGATATGGCCCATGACATTCTCGCACGGATTAAGCAATCTCCCATTCTTTGTGATGGCGCCATGGGAACGCTACTCTATGCGAAGGGCATTTTCATCAACCGCTGTTATGACGAGCTGAATCTCTCCCAGCCCGATCTCATCCGTGCGATCCATCACGACTACCTTCAGGCTGGGGCCGAAGTGATTGAAACCAATACCTTCGGAGCAAACGCCTTCCGCCTGGGCCGGCACAGCCTGGCCGACAAAGTCCGCGATGTAAATCGAATGGGTGCGCGGCTTGCACGGGAAGCCGCCAAGAGTTTCGATGTGTATGTTGCAGGATCGGTTGGCCCGTTGGGAACGAGAATCGAGCCTTTGGGAAAAACCTCGTTTGAAGAAGCTCGGCAGGCCTTCCGGGATCAGATTGAAGCGCTGGCCGAAGGCGGCGTCGATCTGCTGATGCTGGAGACCTTCGGGTATCTCGAGGAGTTGCATCAGGCGATGCTGGCGGCGAAAGATGTCGGGGCGAAGCTGCCTTTGGTGGTGCAGGTCACGATCGACGAAGACGGCAATTGTCTGGATGGGTCGGATCCGCAAACATTTGCGCCTCGTTTGGAAGACTGGGGTGCCGATGTGATCGGGTGCAATTGCAGTGTAGGCCCGGTGGCCATGCTCGACGCCATTGAACGGGTGCGGGCATTGACTTCCCTGCCGCTGGCGGCGCAGCCCAATGCCGGCATTCCGCGCTCGGTGGAAGGCAGAAATATTTACTTGTGTTCGCCGGAATATATGGCGAGTTATGCGCGCAAGTTCGTGGCCGCAGGCGCCCGGATCGTGGGAGGATGCTGCGGTACTACTCCCGACCATATTCGGGTGATGAAGTCCGCGCTGCGGGCGGGAGAAGCCAGAGGGAGATCGGGATCGACTCAGGTAACCGGGACGGCCGTACCCGTTTCCGCACCGGCACAGCCTTTGGAAGGACGGTCGCTTCTGGGGGGGAAGCTTGCGCGGGGCGAATTTGTCACCATGGTGGAGGTGGTTCCCCCCAAGGGAACGGATATCCGCAAGGAACTGGAAGGCTCACGCTTTCTGAAGTCCGTAGGTGTGGATGCGGTAAATATTCCGGATAGTCCGCGGGCTTCAGCGCGGATGAGCAATCAGGCGCTTTCGTTGCTGGTGCAGCGGGAAGCGGGAATCGACGCGATTCTGCACTACACCTGCCGTGACCGGAATGTCCTGTGCATCCAAAGCGATTTGCTAGGCGCGGCGGCGGTCGGGATCAAGAACCTGATTTGCATCACAGGCGATCCGCCGAAAATGGGTAACTATCCGGACGCGACCGCTGTGTTCGATGTGGACGCTATCGGGCTGGTGAATATTGTCCGCAACTTAAATCAAGGATTGGATCTGGGAGGGAATCCCATTGGAGCGGGGACGGGGTTTGTGATTGGTGTCGGGGCGAATCCGGGACTCACTGACCTGGACGAAGAGATTCGCCGCTTCGAATATAAAGTTGCGGCCGGTGCAGAATATGCTGTAACGCAGCCGGTGTTCGACATCCGTCTGCTGGAAAACTTTCTGCGGCGCATCGAGCATTGCCGGATTCCGGTGGTGGCGGGAATCTGGCCGCTGGTGAGCGTGCGCAATGCGGAGTTTATGAAGAACGAGTTGCGGGTCTCGGTGCCGGACGCGATTCTGGAACGCATGGCGCGGGCGCAAACGCCGGAAGCCGCGCGGGCGGAGGGAGTGGCGATAGCCCGGGAGATGCTGGTGGCGGTGCGGCATACGGTGCAGGGAGCGCAAATCAGCGCGCCG
>Ga0302232_10002711_pt1 | contig 12020 bp, 8 predicted proteins | sample II_Palsa_N2_3_FD_193575 | JGI IMG/M metagenome (GOLD analysis project Ga0302232, IMG submission 193575) | Peat permafrost microbial communities from Stordalen Mire near Abisko, Sweden - II_Palsa_N2_3 | ecosystem: Environmental > Terrestrial > Soil > Palsa > Peat permafrost | place: Sweden...
TGCCGAAAAGTTGAACAGCCTCGACGGTCCTACCGGCATTCGCCTCAAGCTCGACGACCTGTTCAACGCCGGCCCCGTCGCAAGGCAACTGGCCGACACGCTGGGGCAGGTCTATCGCGTGCAGACCTGGAAGGACACCAACGCCAATCTTTTCGCCGCGCTGTCGATGGAAAAGATGGTGATGTTCGTGATCCTCTCGCTGATCATCCTGGTCGCGGTGATCAACCTGATCTCGATGCTGATGATGCTGGTCACCGACAAGCAGGCCGATATCGCGATCCTGCGCACGCTGGGCGCCACGCCGCGCAGCATCATGGGCATGTTCATGGTGCAGGGCGTGTTGGTCGGTGTGGTCGGTATCGCTTTCGGTGTTGGCCTGGGTTCGCTGCTGTCGTGGAAGCTGCCCGGCATCATCAAGTGGATTGAGCACACCTTCAACGTGACGTTTCTTTCGCCCGACGTTTACTACATCAGCGAGGTGCCCAGCCGGCTGGACTGGCACGACGTGATGTGGGTCACCTTGCTGACGTTTGCCTTCTCGCTGCTGGCCACGCTGTACCCGGCTTGGCGCGCCTCCCGCACGCAGCCCGCCCAGGCGCTGCGCTATGAATAAGACCGCCATGAATGCCGTATCGACCACTGCCTCATCGACAACGTCAGCATCTGCAGCCGCCAACGGCGACTTCGTGCTGCGCGCCAGCCACGTCGCCAAGACCTATGACGAAGGCGGTCTGCGCACCGACGTGCTGAGTGACGTCAGCTTTACCCTGAAACGTGGCGAGACGATGTCGATCGTCGGCGCCTCCGGGTCGGGCAAGAGCACCTTGCTGCATATCATTGGCGGCTTGGACACGCTGACCGCGGGCGAAGTGGAAGTGGACGGCCGCGTGCTTTCGAAACTCTCCGACGCCGAGCGCGGCCGGGTGCGTAATCGCTCGCTCGGTTTCATCTATCAGTTCCACCATTTGCTGCCCGAATTCACTGCGCTGGAAAACGTCTGCATGCCGCTGCTGATTCGCGGCACGGCCATCGGCGAGGCGCAGAAGCAGGCGTCAGCGCTGCTGGAAAGAGTTGGGCTGGGCGCACGCGCGCATCACAAGCCGTCGGAGATGTCCGGCGGCGAGCGCCAGCGCTGCGCCGTTGCCCGCGCGCTGGTCACCCGGCCGGCCTGCGTGCTTGGCGATGAGCCGACCGGCAATCTCGACGAGACCAATGCGGCACAGGTCTACGCGCTGATGCTCGAGCTCAATCGCGAAATCGGCACCAGCTTCGTGCTGGTCACGCACGACAGCCGCCTGGCCGCGCGCATGGATCGCACGCTGACCCTGCACAACGGCGTACTGCAGGAAAACGCTGGCGTCTGACGCGTCGATCCAATCGCGTCGCTTTGAGCTCACGCGGCCACGGCCTACACGCATTTCGTCCACCGGCCGCGCTTTGCCGCGTTAGGCTCGTCAGCATTACGGACGATGCGGAGCAAGCCGCGTGGCGCAAAACACGGCAAAGCCGACGGCGGTTATCGTAGCGCTGACGCTGCTGGTTGGCGTGCTGTTCGTTCAGTGGCTGCCGCGTCTGCCGTCGTATGGGTTGCTTCTTGCGCTGGTATTCGTTGCCCTGCTGCTTGGTTGGCGATGTCCACGTTGGCGCTGGCTTTCATGCGTGCTGGTTGGCGTTGCCTGGGCTGCCTGGCGGGGCGCGGCGGGCATGGACGCGCGCTTGCCGCGCGCGCTGGAAGGACAGGATTTCGCGGTGGTCGGCCGCGTCGCCGAGTTGCCGCAGGCGCGTAGCGATGCGACCTCGTTCGTTTTGCGCGTGGAGCGCGCGACGCTGGATGGCCAACCCGTCGCAATGCACGGGAACCTCAACGTGTCCTGGTATAAAGGCGCGCCGCCGATCGAGCCGTGCTCGCGCTGGCACCTGCTGCTACGGCTCAAGCGCCCCCGCGGTCTGCTCAATCCTGGTGGTGCCGATAGCGAACGCTCCTCGCTGGAGCGCGGCGTGGTGGCCACCGGCTACGTGCGGGATGATCCGCAGAACAAGCCGCTGGGCGTCCGCGCGTTCTGCATCAACGGCGTGCGCGACGCGATTTCCCGCGGTATCGCCGAACGCGTTGGCGATCCGCATGACGCGGCCCTTCTAAAGGCATTTTCGGTCGGCGATACGCGCGGGCTGGAGCAGCGTGACTGGGAGGTGGCGCGCGCCAACGGCGTGTCACACCTTATCGCCATTTCCGGTTTCCACGTCGGCGTGGCCGCGGTGTTTGGCGTATGGCTGGCGCTGCTGGCGTATGCGGTCTGGCCGCCGCTGGGGTGCCGATTGCCGCGGCCGCAGGCGCAGGCCGGCGCGGCGCTCTTCGTCGCCTGTGTTTACAGTGCGCTGGCGGGATTCGGCCTGCCCACCGTGCGCACCCTATTGATCATCGCCGTGGTGGCACTGGCCCGCTGCAGTCGTCGTGGCGGTGGCGCTTCGAACTCGCTGGCGCTGGCGATGATCGCGATGCTGCTGGTCGATCCGCTTTGCGTGCTGGCACCGGGATTCTGGCTGTCCTTCGTGGGCGTGTCGTTTCTGATGCTGTGCCTGCAGGCGCGCGGCCGGGGCTTGCGTGCGTTTGCGCACGAGCTGACCGCCGGGCAGATGGTGATGACGGTATCGCTGCTGCCGCTAAGCCTGTGGTTTTTCGGCGAGGCGTCGCTGGTGGGCGCGCTGTCCAACCTGCTGGCGGTGCCGGTGATCAGTTTCGTCATCGTGCCGTGCGCGCTGGTCGGCGTGTTGGCGATGGCGGTCTGTCCGCCGCTTGCGGGGCCCGTGCTGTGGCTGGCCGCGCAGCTGGCGCACGCCCAGTGGTGGCTATTGGAAAAGATGGCGAGCTGGCCCGGCGCGCACTGGTATCTGCCCACCGTTCAGCCGTGCGCGCTGCTGCTGGCCGTGCTGGGTGCGCTCTGGCTTTTCCTGCCGCGCGGTGTGCCGCTGCGCTGGCTTGGCGCGCTGCTGTTTCTGCCGCTGCTGATGCCGCCACGTGAACTGCTGCTCGAAGGCGCCTTCCAGGCCTGGGTGCTCGACGTGGGGCAGGGCCTGTCGGTGGTACTGCGCACGCGCGAGCACGTGCTGGTGTACGACACCGGCGCGCGCTATCCGTCGGGTTTCGACCTAGGCGAATCGACCGTGCTGCCGTCGATGCACGCGCTGGGCATGAACCGGCTGGACATGCTGATGATCAGCCACGGCGATAACGATCACGCCGGCGGTGCGCAGTCGGTCGCCGACGCCTTTCCCGACGCGCCGCGCTACGCCGGCGAGCCGGATCGCATGCCGATACCGATGCAGCCATGCGTGGCCGGGCAGTCGTGGCAATGGGACGGCGTGCGCTTTCGTGTGTTGAATCCTGCCTTCGATCAGGCTGGCGTAGCCCGCGCCAGTCTCGACAACGATAAAAAGTCGGCCAAGAACAACGATCGCTCCTGCGTGCTGCTGGTCGAAGGCCGCGGTGGCCGCCTGCTGCTGACGGGCGACATCAGCGTTAAGGAAGAGCCGCAGGTGCTTGCCGCGATGGATCGGGGCGTGCCGCCGGTAATGCTGGTGCCACACCACGGCAGCAGCGGCTCGTCCAGTGAGGGTTTTATTGCCGGCATCGAGCCGTCGTTGGCCATCGTATCGGCGGGCTGGCGCAATCGCTTCGGTCATCCCCGGCCGGACACGCTGGCGCGCTATGCGGCGGCGAGCGTGCCGGTCTTCAACACGGCCGAGCAGGGCGCGATACCGCTGGAGTTTCCGGCGGACAGCCCTGCACAGCGACGGCAGGGCTGGCGCTTTCGCGAAACGCGCTACTGGCGCGAATAATGCCGCGAGGTAACGCGAAGCCTGTTGAACCGTACGGTTAAGCGGGGTACGGGCCGCAGGATGCCGAGCACGCCGCAGTCGCTGCGAGCGACACTGCTATCATGCGCGCTCATCAAATCGTTGCTGTGATGGGGTCGAGACGTGCTGGAAATCCTGATGGCTGGCGGCTGGGCGATGGTGCCCATCCTGATCTGTTCGGCGATTGCTTTGGCGATCGTGCTGGAGCGCTGCTGGACCCTGCGCCGTAGCGCGGTACTGCCGCCCGGCCTCGGTGACGAGGTGCGCGAGTGGGCGCGCTCGGGTCAGCTCGATCCGGCGCATATCGATACGCTCGCAGCTGGCTCACCACTTGGTGAGCTGCTGGCCTCCGCGCTGGCCGTGCGCAACCGCTCGCGCGAGCTGATCAAGGAGCGCATCGAGGACACCGGCCGGCACGTGGTGCATCGGATGGAGCGCTACCTCAATACGCTGGGCACGATCGCGCTGATCGGACCGCTGCTGGGCCTGTTCGGCACGGTGATCGGCCTGATCCGCATGTTTATGGAAGTGATGGCCGGCGGCATCGGCGATCCGGCCAAGATGGCCGGCGGTATCGGCGAGGCGCTGATCTGCACGGCGTCGGGCCTCACCGTGGCTATTCCCGCCTACGTGTTGCATCGTTACTTTCGTTCGCGCGTGGCGGGTTACTGCGTGCAGATGGAAAAGCAGGCTACCGCGCTGCTCGACGATCTGACGCTGACGGCCGCGCCAGCCCCTGCGCCGCGCGCGCGCCGCAGCCCGGCGCCCGCCGCGCCGAGCGCCGGCTGAGCGCGTCCGCATGCGTATCGGTAACGACCGCCGTCAGGATGATTTCGAGATCAACGTGATTCCGTTGATCGACGTGCTGCTGACCCTGCTGATGTTTTTCGTGCTTACCAGCACCTTCGTGCAGCACACGCACCTGCAGGTGACGCTGCCCAAGGCCAGCTCGCAGGATCACGACACCAGCGCGCCCGCACTCACCATCGTGGTCGATCGCGACGGCAAGTTTTATGTCGGCAGCGACGAAGTGATGGGCGAGGGCATCGAGCCGCTGAAGCAGACCATCGCGCGCATCGCCGGCACCGACCGCGATCGCCAGGTCACCATTCGTGCCGATGGCATGACGGCGCATCAGAACGTGGTCACCGCGATGGATGCGCTGGGGCAGCTGGGCTTTACCCGGCTGTCGATCGCCACCACGCCGACGCAGCCGGGTAGCGATCAGTGAGCGAAAAGAGGACCACGATCTGGGATGCGCAGTCCTGGCGGGTCTACAAGCGGCTTTTGGGATATACCGGGCGATACTGGGTGGTCGGCCTGATTTCGGTGTTCGGCATGCTGGCCGATGGCGGCGGCCAGGCGATTTTCGTGGATCTGTTCAAGATCATCACCAATGACCTGTTCACGAAAAAGGATCCCTACCTGATTTTTTGGATGCCGATCTGGATCATCGGCCTTTTCCTGGCGCGTTCAATCGGCAACTTTGTCAGCAGTTACGGCATCTCGTATATGGGCCGCCATGTGGTGCAGGCGATTCAGAAGGATGTCTTCGATGCCTATCTGCGACTGCCGGCCGCGTTTTTCGGCAATGAACCGTCGGGGCAGCAGATTTCCCGTATCACCTACACCAGCGAACAGGTGGCCGCCGCAGCGACGGATGCCATAAAAACCGTCGTGACCGACGGATTCACCGTGATCGCGATGCTCTGCGTGATGCTCTACAACAGCGTTTATCTCACGTCAGTGCTTTTGGTGATGGTGCCGGCGATTGGATTGATCGCTGCCGTGGTCAGTCGGCGTTACCGCAAGATCAGCCGGCGGATTCAGGGATCGATGGGTTCGGTCACCGGTACGGTGGAGGAATCGGTTGGCGCCCATCGCGAGGTGCGCGTTTACGGAGGGCAGACGCAGGGCAGCCAGCGCTTTGATGATGTCACCCGACGTACCCGCGGACTGAATCTGAAGATCGCGGCGACCAATGCAGCATCGAGCTCCATCATCCAGCTGGTAGCGGCCTGCGCGCTGGCCGCGCTGGTGTTCATGGGGACGAGGCCACGGGTGCTTGACGAAATGTCGCCAGGCGTGTTCGTGGCCGTGCTGACGGCCATGGGCATGATGCTGCCGGCGCTGCGCCGGCTCGCCAACGTGCAGGCCAACGTGCAGCGTGGCTTGTCTGCAGCCGAGGATCTGTTCGAGATCATCGACCTTCCGCCCGAGCCGGACCGCGGTACGCTGGTGCTGGACCGCGCGCGCGGCGACTTGTCGATGCACGGCGTTCGGCTGGTCTATCCCCGCAATGGGGCAGAGGCCTTGCGTGGCATCGATCTGCATTGCAGCCCCGGCACGGTGACCGCTCTGGTCGGTCGCTCCGGTAGCGGCAAAAGCAGCCTGGTCGGCCTGCTGCCACGCTTTTATGCGCCAACGTCCGGGAGCATCCTGCTCGACGGGCATGACTACGAGAGCTACACGCTGGCATCGTTGCGCAAACAGATTGCCTGGGTCGGTCAGAGCGTGATCCTGTTCGACGACACGATCGCGAACAATATCGCCTATGGCGAACTGGCCGGCGCCAGCGAATTCGATATCGTTGCCGCAGCCGAGGCCGCCAATGCGATGGAATTCATTTCGCGCCTGCCGCAGGGTCTGCAGACGCCGATCGGGCAGAGCGGCAACATGCTCTCCGGCGGCCAGCGTCAGCGTATCGCGATTGCGCGCGCTATTCTCAAGAACGCGCCGATCCTGGTGCTGGACGAGGCGACCAGCGCGCTGGATACCGAGTCCGAGCGGCTGATCCAGCAGGCGCTGCAGCGGCTGATGAAGGACCGCACCACCGTCGTGATCGCGCACCGCCTGTCGACGATCGAGCACGCCGATCAGATCGCGGTGATGGATCAGGGTCGCATCGTCGAGCGCGGTACCCACGCAGAGCTGATCGCCCTGGGCGGCCATTACGCGGCGCTGTATCGCATGCAGTTCCACGACCAGACGACCGATCCGGTCGGTGAGCCGGTCGACCAGCCCTTGGGTATTTGAGACTCGCCATGGCGCTGATCGACACGCTCGAATCAGCCTGGTACGACGCCGGTCGTGCCCCGTGGTGGACCGGCCCGCTGTCGATTTTTTACGGTGCCGTCATGCGCCTGCGCCGCGCGCTCTATCGCGCCGGCGTGCTGCGCAGGGTCGCCTTGTCGGTGCCTGTTATCGTGATCGGCAACCTCAGCGTCGGTGGTACCGGCAAGACGCCGCTGACCATCGCCGTGGTGGACGAGCTGCGCCGGCGCGGCTTTAGGCCGGGCGTTGTAAGCCGTGGCTATGGCGGAACGCAGCGCGAGCCGCTGCTGCTCGGCGACGCGCCCGATCCGGCCCTGGTCGGCGATGAGCCCTGCCTGATCCACGCCAGCGGCGCGCCGGTAGCGGTAGGGCGCGATCGTCCCGCGGCGGCCAAGCTGCTGCTCGACGCGGGCTGCGATGTGGTGATCGCCGATGACGGCCTGCAGCACTATCGCCTCGCGCGCGACGTGGAAATCTGCGTGGTCGACGGCGTCCGTCGTTTCGGCAATCGACGGCTGTTGCCGGCCGGTCCCTTGCGCGAGCCGATGCGTCGACTGCAGCGCGTGGATCTTCGCGTCTGCAACGGCGGCAGCGCGGCCGACGGCGAATACGCGATGCAGCTCGAGGGTGGGCCGGTCGTGTCGCTGGCCGGCGATCGACGTGAGTCGCTTCAAGCCCTTGTGGGGCAGCGCGTGCACGCGGTGGCTGCCATCGGCAACCCGCCACGATTCTTCGACAGCCTGCGCAGAGCGGGTATCGCGGTGATCGAACACGCGTTCGCCGACCACCATCGCTTCGCCCCGGCCGATCTGGATTTTTTCGACGATCTGCCGGTATTGATGACAGACAAGGACGCCGTCAAATGCCGCGGTTTCGCCCAGCCGCATTGGTGGCGCGTGCCGGTGTGTGCCGATCTGCCGGATGCTTTTTATGCCGCGCTGGTCGAGCGAATCGTGCGCGTGCGGGACAGTCGCCAGCGCTTGTCCTAGATCGAAGGGCGCGCTGCGTATGCAAGCTCGCGCTTCGTAGTCAGCCGGCGGACCAGGGCTCGCCGGCAAGCCATACCTGCCGCACCAGATCGCCACCGATCCAGTAGCAGAGTTCGGCCGGCTGGCGAGCGTTCCACACGACGAGGTCGGCACGCTGACCGACGGCGAGCGTGCCACGATCGGCGAGGCCCAACGCACGTGCGGCGTTAACCGTAATTCCGCGCAGCGCTTCTTCCGGCGTGAGTCGGAACAGCGTGCAACCCATGCCGGCGGCCAGGCGCAGCGACAGCAGCGGCGACGTGCCGGGATTGCAGTCGGTAGCGATCGCCATCGGCACGTTGTGCTGGCGCAGCAGCGCGATCGGCGGCAGCCTGGTTTCGCGCAGCGCGTAGAACGCGCCGGGTAGCAGCACGGCGACCGTGCCGGCCGCCGCCATCGCGCGGATGCCGGACTCGCTCAGATGCTCCAGATGATCGGCCGACAGGCCGCGGTATTCGGCGACCAGCGCGGCGCCGTCCATATTGGACAACTGTTCGGCGTGCAGCTTCACCGGCAGGCCGAGTTCCTTCGCGCGATCGAACAGCCGGCGCGTTTCCGCATGGCTGAAACCGATGGTCTCGCAGAAAGCGTCGACCGCATCGACCAGTTTTTCCGCGGCCAGGGTGGGCAGGATCTCGTCGCAGACGAGGGTGACGTAATCGTCGCGACGATTCGTGTACTCGGGCGGCAAGGCGTGCAGTCCGAGGAAGCTGGTATGCACGGTGATGCCCAGCTCGCGCCCAAGCCGGCGGGCCACGCGCAGCATGCGCCGCTCGCTTTCCAGATTCAGGCCATAGCCCGATTTGATTTCCAGCGTGGTCACACCGTCGGCGAGCAGGGCCAGTGCGCGGGGCAGGGACTGCGCATACAGCTGATCTTCGGATGCGCCGCGCGTGGCGCCGACGCTGGAGACGATGCCGCCGCCGGCGCGGGCGATCTCCTCGTAGCTGGCGCCATTGAGGCGCAGGTCGAATTCATGCGCGCGATCGCCGGCAAATACCAGATGCGTGTGGCAGTCAACCAGCCCCGGCGTGATCAGGGCGCCATCGACGGATTCGACGATGGGCGCTAGCGCGTTCGGCGCATCGGGCAGCGCGTCGACGCGCCCGACCCAGGCGATCCGGCCGTGCTGGATGCCGATGGCGCCGCGCTCGATCAGCCCGTACGGTGCGTCGCCAGCAAAACTTGCCAGCGTGGCATTCATCAGCAGTCGATCCCAGCGCGGCGTGCTCATGCTTCGACAAATTCCATCACGGCGTTAGTGGTTTTTGGGCGGCGAGCTTGGCGGTTCTTCATCGAGGCCATGCTTTTCGGTGGGCGCTTCCGCATCGGGCTCGTCGAGGCCATCCGAATGGCCTTCATCCGCCTCGGTTTCAGCGACGACGGGTCCGGCCGGTTCGTCGAATGCGGTGGTGTTGCCGACATGCTGCATCGCCTCGGCCTCGAGACGGGCTTTTTCCGTGGTCTCGGCTTGAGCGGCCTGCTGCTTCTCGAAATCCTGCACCATGCGCTCGGCAAAATCCTTGTACACCGGCGTGGGGCAGAACAGCGAGGCGGCCGCGCGGGCGAGCAGGCACGAGGCCATGATTGGAATGACCATGTCCTGGTTGTCGGTCAGCTCCATCGCAATCACCGCCGAGGTCAGCGGTGCGCCGGTGACGCCGGACAGATACGCGCTCATGCCCAGCAACACGACCGACGCGGCGGGCACGCTAGGCAGGAATGTCGCAATGTTGTGGCCGATGCCGGCGCCCACGGCCAGCGCCGGCGAAAAAATGCCGCCGGGAATGCCGGCCCAGTACGACACCACATTGGCCAGCAGCTTGGCGATGCCGAACGACTGGCCCGGCGTGACCGCGGCCTCCTGCACGAAGGCGCGCGCCTGGTCGTAGCCGGTGCCGTACACCGAGTTGTGCGTGAGCACGCCAAGCACGGCCAGCGCCAGCCCGCAGCCGCCGGCAAACAGCACCGGCCCGCGAGCGCGCAGTCGGCCTATGTAAGCCAGCGGGCCGTTGCGGCTGAGCAGGATCAGGCGCGCGAACAGGCCGCCGAGCAGCCCGCAGATCACGCCGCACCAAAGCACGGCCAGCCATGCGTGGCCCAGCGGCAGCAGGGTTTCCACCCGGCCGAAGTAGGCGTAGTTGCCCATGATGCCCAGCGATACGACGCCGCCGACGATGACGGCGGTCAACAGCAGACCGCTGAAGCGGTGCTCGAACGTGCCGGCCAGTTCCTCGATGGCAAACACCACGCCGGCCAGCGGCGTGTTGAAGGCGGCCGCAATGCCCGCGGCACCGCCGGCCAGAATGAAGCGTGACGCGGCCTTGGGGTCGTCAAAGCCGAACCGTCGGCCCAGCGAATAGAAGATGCCCGCACCGACGTGCACCGTCGGTCCTTCGCGGCCGATTGATGCGCCGACAGCCAGGGCGAGCAGGGTAAGGATCATCTTGCCCGCCGCAATCGGCAGGGCAAGCATGCGCTGGCGAAAGCCCTCGTCCTCGATATGCAGCGTGGCGATCACCTGTGGAATACCGCTGCCGCGCGTGGCGCGCAGTTTGCCTTCGGTAACCCAGGCCAGCAGGGCAAAAACTGCCGGCGTGATGATCAGCGGAATCCAGATGCCGTGCGTGAGAATCCGCTGAAACAGGTGATACGACCAGTCGCTGGCCTTGGCAAACACGATCGCCGCCAGTGCCACCAGCAGCGCGCCGGCCCACAGGGCAATACGGCGTTTCCACTGCTGCGGGGCGAAAAACTCGTGCCCCAGCACCGCCTGCAGGCGAGGATTGGATGAGCGGGTGGCGGGAGTTACCGGAGCGGCCCCGTCCCGGTCAGCTGGATTCGAGCGGGGCGGGGTAGAGTCGGTCATCGCTTTATTATTGCAGACCTCGCCGCAGTCGGCCGACTATCAGCCAGCATCAGCTTTGCGGCTTGGTGTGCCAGCGCATCTCGTAAAGGTCGAATCGGCGATCCTTCAAGTTCTGCACGGCGCCCGCGTTGCGCGCGCGCGCCAGGCTTTCCAGGCGCAGATCGGCGAACAGCACCGTCTCGATGTTCGGCGTGGAGTCGGCGGCGATGCCGTCGCGCGCGAACGGAAAATCGCTGGGCGTGAGGATACAACTCTGGCCGTACTGAATATCGAAGTTGTTGACGCCGGGCAGGTTGCCGACATTGCCCGATAGCACGACGTAGCACTGGTTTTCGATCGCCCGCGCCTGCGAGCAGTAGCGCACGCGCAGATAGCCCTCGCGTACGTCCGTACAAAACGGCACGAACAGGATCAGCGCGCCCTGATCGGTCAGATGACGCGCCACTTCCGGAAACTCCGAGTCGTAGCAGATCATCACGCCGATCGGCCCACAGTCCGTCTGCACCGTGGCCGCGGTGTCGCCGCCGGTGATGCTCCAGACCGTGCGTTCGCTCGGGGTCGGGTGCAGCTTTTCGCGCTCGTGGATCGAACCATCGCGCAGGCAGACGTAGCAGACGTTGTGGATGTCGCCGTTGGCCTGCTCGGTGGGATGCGTGCCGGCGATGATGTTGATGTTGTAATGCACTGCCAGACGGCCGAACAGTTCCTTGACCTGCGGCGTGTACTGGCTGAGCTTGCGAATCGATTCCACCGGCGACAGCTCGGTGTTTTCGATCGACAGCAGCTGCAGCGTGATCAGCTCGGGGAAGGTCACGAAATCCGCGTTGTAGTCGGCCGCGATATCGGTGAAATATTCCACCTGGGTGGCGAACTCCTCGAACGAGGCGATCTTGCGCTGCTGGTACTGCACCGACGCCACACGCACCGAGTCGGGCATGTGCTGGGTCGAGGGGATCGACGGCATGTCCGGATGGTCGAGCAGCTGCGGATTGCGCCAGACCATGTGCACGGCGTAGCCGAGCGAGTCGTAGTCCGACGGCGCATATGCACGCAGCACGCCGATCGCCTCGAAGTCGTTGGACAGCTGGAAGCTCAGCGTCAGGTCGCGCCGCTTGCCCTCCACCACGGCCTGCACGTAGGCCTCGGCGCTGCCGTAGCGCGGCATGGCCTTGGCCAGGCCAGGGATGCGGCCGCCAAACACGATGCCGCGCAGC
>Ga0302232_10002712_pt1 | contig 12020 bp, 8 predicted proteins | sample II_Palsa_N2_3_FD_193575 | JGI IMG/M metagenome (GOLD analysis project Ga0302232, IMG submission 193575) | Peat permafrost microbial communities from Stordalen Mire near Abisko, Sweden - II_Palsa_N2_3 | ecosystem: Environmental > Terrestrial > Soil > Palsa > Peat permafrost | place: Sweden...
CCCATGATCCGCCCGAGGCGCGGATGGAACGTGACGGTGGCCCCGCTGGCGCCGGCGGCATCCGCGCCGACAAAGATCAGAAGCAGCGCCAGCAGCGCGGCCGTGCAGCGGATCGGGTGGCCCACTGCGCCAGCACGTTAGCGTAAGGACCCTGCCGCGGTAGCATCTCCTCCTAGAAGCGTCCACCAGGGGTGCTGGCGGTAGGCCGGCTGAGATCGCGCCCAGATCCGGCGCTGACCCTTCGAACCTGTGGGGTAATGCCCGCGAAGGGAGTTACGACCGACGTGATCCAGGCTCCAGATCAGGAGCTGACCGCCGCAAGCGCGGTCCTCGCAGCGCACGTCACCCGCACTTTCCGCGGCCGCCGGGGAGAGGTCGCGGCACTTGCGGATGTGTCGCTGCGGATCGAGACCGGCGAGATCGTCGCGGTCGTCGGCCCGAGCGGCTGCGGCAAGACGACGCTGCTCGAGCTGATCTGCGGGCTCCAGCGTCCCGACGCCGGCACGATCACGGCGATCCCGGCCGCACTGATGCCACAGCGCGATCTGCTCCTCCCCTGGCTGACGGCGATCGACAACGCGGCGCTCGCGCTGCGCGTCCGCGGGGCCGGCAAGGCGCAGGCCCGCGCCGGCGCACAACCATGGTTCGAGCGCTTCGGCCTGGCCGGATTCGAGCGCGCGCATCCGCACGAGCTGTCGGGCGGCATGCGCCAGCGGGTGTCGTTCCTCCGCTCGCTGCTGGCCGGCAAGCCGCTGCTCGCGCTGGACGAGCCGTTCGGGGCGCTCGACGCGATCACGCGTGCCGAGATGCAGGTGTGGCTCGCGCACGTGCTCGAGACCGAGGGGCGCACGGTCCTGCTCGTCACCCACGACGTCGAGGAGGCCGTCGTGCTCGCTGACAGGGTGGTCGTGATGTCGCCGCGCCCAGGCCGGATCATCATCGAGCTCGCGATCGAGCTGCCGCGGCCGCGCAGCCGCACCGACCCGGCGCTCGTCGAGCTCCGCGCCCGGGCGCTGTCCGCCCTTGGGGCACCGGCATGAGACGAGCGCTGGCACCGGCGGTCGTGGTGCTCGCCCTGCTCGGCGCGTGGGAGCTGTACGTCGACCTCGGCGGCGTCACCTCGCTCGTCCTCCCCGCCCCGCACACGGTCGCCTCCGCGCTGTACCAGGACCGCGCGACGCTGTGGAGCAACTTCCTCGTGACCGCCCAGGAGATCGTGTTCGGGATCGCGACCGGCGTCGCGGCGGCGCTCGCGATGGCGGTCCTGATCCACTTCTCGGCCACCGCTCGTCGAGCCGTATATCCCCTGCTGATCGCCTCGCAGACGGTCCCGATCCCGATCCTTGCGCCGCTCCTCGTTTTCTGGCTCGGTTTCGGGATCGCGCCGAAACTCGTTGTGATCGCGCTGGTGTCGTTCTTTCCGCTCGTCGTGTGCACTCTCGGCGGACTCGAGACAGTTGACCGCGACCTGCTAAAGCTGATGCGCACGTTCGACGCCGGCAGGGCCACGACGTTCCGCCACGTCGAGCTGCCATGGGCACTGCCGGGGCTGTTCACCGGCGCGAAGCTCGCGGCCGTGTTCTCGGTGATCGGTGCCGTATTCGCCGAGCAGGCAGGCGCGACCGGTGGGCTCGGCTACCTGCTGGGGATCCTGCCGGGCCAGCTCGAGTTCCCCGAGGCGTACGCCGCGGTCGCGATCCTGTCCGGCTTCGCGATCGCGCTGTTCGTCGCGCTCGCGGCGATCGAGCGGCGCGCGCTTCCCTGGGCATACCAACTGACAGGAGAGTCCGACCAGTGATCAAGCGATTGATAGGAGCCGTCGCGCTCGCCGCGCTCGCCGCGCTCGCCGTCGCCGGCTGCGGCGAGGTTGCCAACACAATCACGCCCAAGCCAGGCACGGCCAACCAGTTGACCGTCGAGCTCGACTGGTTCCCCAACGCCGACCACGTCGGCATCTACGAGGCGCAGACGCTCGGCTACTTCAAGCAGGCCGACCTCGACGTGCACCTCGAGACGCCGGGTAACGCCGCCACGCCCCTTGGCCTGCTCGCCGCCGGCAAGGTCGACATCGCGATCTCCTACGAGCCCGACGTGCTGCTCGCGCGCAATCAGAACGTCGCGCTCGTGTCCGTCGGCGCGATCGTGCAGCGCCCACTCACCTCGATCATCTCGGTCGGCTCGCAGCACATCACGACTCCGGCCAAGCTCGCCGGCAAGACCGTCGGCGATGCCGGCATCCCCTACCAGCACGACTTCTTGCAGACGATCCTCAAGCAGGCGGGGGTGAACCCGGCGTCGGTCAAGGAGATCGACCTGAACGAGGATCTCGTCACGGCGATGCTGACCGGGAAGGTCAACGCGACGCTCGGCGGCTACTGGAACTACGAGGCGATCGAGCTCGACCAGCGCCACCGGCACCCGAACGTGATCCCCGTCGATCAGGCGGGCGTCCCCACCTACGACGAGCTCGTGTTCGTCGTGCGCAAGGCGACGATCGTCTACCACGCACAGCTGATCCGCCGGTTCCTGCATGCGGTCGCGCGCGGCTACGAAGCGGCCCGCGCGAACCCGGTTGCAGCGGCACAGAACCTCGTCAAGCTCAACCCGGGGCTCGACTACAAGCTGCAGCTGGCCGCCGTCGAGGCGACGCTGACGTCGTTCTTCCCCACCGGCGGGCACCCGTGGGGCTGGCAGAACGCGAGTCAGTGGAACGTGTTCGCGAACTGGATGTTCAAGGAGGGCCTGCTGAGCAATGCGAACGCGCCGGTCGACGCCTCGGACAACGAGCTGCTCGCCGGGCAGGGGGTTTAGGCGAGTCTTTCGGGCGTTCGCGCTCCGCCCCCTGGCCGGAGAATCAGCGCTTGGCGAGCCGCGAGGACGCGGTCGTGGACGAACGAGAGCTTGTCGATCACGGTCGGCGCGAGCGTGAACGGGTACAGGTCGGCCGCGCCCATGCTGCGGTTGACCGCGTTCAGCGCGTAGGTCAGCGGGAACCAGTCAGACAGCACCGCCTGCATCGAGCGCCGTCCGACGTCCTGCTCGGGGGCCGCGGTCAGCGACAGCTCGTGGCTCTCCTCGGGGCCGGCGACGATGATCCCGAACGCCGCCGCGGTCTGGAGGGTGTCGCGGATGTGGAGGTAGTGGGCGAACGTCTCGGCCCAGTCCTCGAACGGGTGCATGGTCGCGTACGCGCTGACGTGGCGCTCGGGCCAGTCGGTGGGCGGACCGTCGCGGTAATGGCGCTCGAGCGCCGCCTGGTAGTCCTCGCGCTCGTCGCCGTACAGCGCGCGGGCCTCGTCGAGCAGCGCCTCGGCCGACACCAGCATCGGGAAGTAGTAGTGGCCGATCTCGTGGCGGAAGTGGCCGAGCAGCGTCCTGTAGGCCTCTCCCAGCTCGGTCCGGCGCGCCTCGCGGCGGGCGTCGTCTGACTCCGTCAGGTCGATTGTGATGAGGCCGTCCTGATGTCCGGTCGTGACCGGCCCGACCCTGCTCGAGAGCAGGTCGAAGGCGAGCTCGTCGTCGATCGGCAGCCGCAGGTCGTAGAGCTGTAACAGCAGCCGGCGCTTGGCGCCCTCGGCGGTCGCGAACTGCCGCAGCCCCTCGGCGTCGGTGTCCGCCGGGCGCGTGCGCGTCAGCACGCAGCTACGGCACAGCGGGACGGAATCGCCGGGTTCGATCAGCCAGTTGCACGCCGCCAGCGTGGCGTTGGCACAGGCGCGGTAGGTCTCGCTCGGGTGCATCTCGAGCGCGACCATGTCGAGCCGCGAGGGCACGAACCCGAGCGCGGCGCCGCAGCGGAGGCAGAGGCTGTTCTCGAAGAACAAGAGCTGCCCGCAGCGCTCGCACGTGAACGCGCGCATCAGCTGCCCGCCTCGAGCGCGACCACGTCCACCCCGACGTCGAGCCGCTGGCTTCCCCCCTCGGTGTAGATGACGCCGTTCATTGGTGGCACGTCGGAGTAGTCGCGACCGAAGGCAGTGACGACGTAGCGCCCGGACACGAACTGGTCGTTCGTCGGGTCGAGGTCTACCCAGCCGGCATCGCCGGCAAACACCGACAGCCATGCGTGCGAGCCGTCGATGCCGGTCAGCTTCGGCCTTCCGGGCGGCGGGTCCGTCTCGATGTATCCGCTGACGTAGCGGGCCGGCAGCCCGATCGCGCGCAGGCAGGCGATCCCGAGGTGGGCGAAGTCCTGGCAGACGCCACGGCGCTTGTCGAACGCCTCGCCCAGGGGGGTGGTCACCGACGTCGAGCCGGGCTTGTACTCGAAGTCGGCGTAGATCCGGGCGCATAGCGACGCGAGCGCCTCGAGCAGGCTCGCGCCGGGCGTGAACGCCGCCGCCGCGTAGTCGCGGTAACGGTCGTCTAGCGCCACCCGCGGCGACTCGAGCAGGTACTGCAGGTGGTCGGCGCCGTCCCCGGCCTCGCCTGCGGCAATCGCGTCCCGTACCAGCTCCCACGAGCGGTGGCCGAACAGTGACGCCGCGTGGCCCGGCTCGTCGACCTCGACGACGCTCGTCGCGGTCACCGTCAGCCGCCGGTGCGGCGAGTGCAGCGAGAAGAACCCAGTGCGGTTGCCGAAGAAATCGATCCGTTCGCGCTGCACCTCGGGCGCCGGCTCGACGCGGATCACCGCGGTCAGGCAACGCTGGCCGGGAAGCTCGCGCGGAAGCAGGTGCAGCTGCCCGTAGCTGGCGCTGACCTCCTGCTCGTAGACGTAGTCGGTGCGATGGGTGACGCGGTACGTGGTGGTCATCGGCGTTTGGTGCCCTATGCCGCGGCGGTGGTCCCGATCGTCGGTTCGGAGCCGGCGGCGCCGACGAGCGCGAACCTCGGCGCGGTGTGCGGGAAGTGGCCGGCGTCGACGGCCAGGCCGGTCTCGAGCAGCAGGTCGGTCAGCCGCGCGAGATGGATCTGGAGGCTGCGGCGGTGGCGGCCGTCGTCTTGGCGGACGAGCGCGCTCGGATCCCCCAGCTTGAGCGCGGTGCTCGCCTCGAGCACGAGCCGCTGCTCCGGTCGCAGACGTTGGTCGGTGTGGACCGGAAGCACGTCGAGATCCTCGGTCAGGCGATCGAGCTGGTAGGCGAGCGAGCGCGGGTTGCCCGGGTCGAGCAGGAGCAACTCGAGGACGGTCTCGAGCTGCGCATGCGAGCGGTAGCGGAAGCGGTAGGTGATGATGCTCTCGGCCGCCGACAGGACCGACTCGAGCACGAGGCTATCGGTCGCCGTGTCGCGATCCTCGACGACCGTCGCCTGTAGCAGCGCCAGCAGCTCGAGGCTCCGCTCGAGGCGCCGGCCGGCGTCCATGAAGCGCCAACCGAGGTCGCGAACCATGCTCTCGATCCCGAGACCCCCGAGCGCGAGGAGGCTGAGGATCACCTGCTGCAGCGCGCCCTGGTTCTGGCCCTCGAGCTCGCGCAGTGGGCGCTCGAGCGTGGGCAGCACGCGCTCGAGCGGGCCGATCACGAGCCACGTGTCGCGGCTCAGCTGGTCGCGCACCGCGTAGGCGTTGTCGAGCATCGCGCGGACCGGATGGCCGAGCGTCGCGTCCGGGCCGGCGACTCGGTCAAGCGCGTCCCTGAGCGCGTCGAGCGTCGCGATGCCGGCGGGGTTGGTGCCAGCCGAGAACTCGTTGGCGCGGTCGATCACCGTTCTCAGAAGGCGCGTCTGGCTCTCCGCCCGCTCGGCGTAACGGCCGAGCCACCACAGGTTCTCGGCAGCGCGCGAGGAGATCGACGTCATCGGGTCGACGCCCGCGACAGCCGGGCCCGGCTGCAGCCAGAACGCGCTGAGCGTCTCGGGCTCGGAGGCGAGTACCCAGGTGTCCTTGGAGATCGCGCCCGCCTGGTTGGAGATTCGCCCGTGCTGGGCGGCGCCGGCGGGAGCGGGTTCCACGCGCGTCAGGCCGCCGGGCATCACCACGTACGAGTCACGCCGGGCGATCGCGAACGCGCGCAGGATGCTGCGACGCGACTCGAGCTCCGCGTCGCCGAGGACCGGCACGCTCGCCATCGCGAGCGATGCCTGCCCGACCCACTTGTGCGGTTCGTGCTCGATCCGGCGGCGGATCTCCTCGCGCTCGCCGCTCGACAGCTCCCAGCCGAGGATCGCCGAGGCGCCCGGCTCGCGGGAGGTCGGGCGCAGGACCAGCTCCTCGAGGTGGTCGAGCACATAGCGGCGCGAGGCGGCCTCGCCGCACCACCAGGTCTGGGCCGAGCGCAGGCTCGGCTCGGCCCCGAGCAGGTGTTCGCCAAGCGCCGGCAGGAACGCCATCAGGGCCGGGTTCTCCAGCACGCTCGAGCCGAGCGGGTTGACGATCGAGACGTGGCCGGCACGCGCGGTCTCGAGCAGCCCCGGAACCCCGAGCTGGGAGTTCGGCTTCAGCTCGAGCGGGTCGCAGAACCAGGCGTCGACGCGCCTGAGGATCACGTCGACGGGTTCGAGTTGGCCGACCGACCGCACCCACACGCGGTCGTCGCGCACAGTCAGGTCGCGTCCCTGGACCAGCGGGTAGCCGAGCGTCGCCGCCAGCGACGCGTGCTCGTAGGCGGTCTCGTTCAGCGGCCCGGGCGTCAGCACGACGATCCGGGGATCGTCGATCCCGGCCGGGGCGACCTCCTGTAGCGCAGCCCGCAGGCTGCGGAAGAACGGTGCGAGGCGGTGGACCTGGGTGGCGCGGTACAGGCTCGGGAGGACGCGTGAGATGGCCGTGCGGTTGGCGAGCGCGTAGCCCGCGCCGGACGGGGCCTGGGTGCGATCGCCGATCGCCACCGGGGTGCCGTCGGCGTCGCGGCCGAGGTCGACGCCGTAGCTGAACAGCTGGTGCGCGCCGGGGAGCCTGATGCCGACGCAGGCACGCAGGAAGCCCTCGTGGCCGTAGACGAGCTCGGGCGGGAGCAGGCGACGCCTGATCAGCTCGCGTGGGCCGTACAGGTCGTCGAGGATCAGGCTGAGCAGCTCGGCGCGCTCGATCACGCCCGCCTCGACCTCGGCCCACTCGCGGCTCGAGACGACCGTCGGCAGCGGGTCGAGCAGCCAGCCGCGCCGGCCACGGCCGTCCCGGTAGGCGTTGTAGACGACGCCGTCCTGCTCGAGCAGCCGCGCGGCCTCGTCGCGGCGGCGGTGCAATTCGTCGATCCCGAGCTCGGCGAGCGCGCCCGTCAGCTGCTCCCAGTGCGGGCGAGGGTGCCCCGAGCGATCGAGCATCTCGTCGTAGCAGCCGGCCAGCGGCTCGTATGCGGGCGTCTGAGACTCGATCGCGTTCGCCACTTGATTTCACGCGGGCCGGCGGAGGTCCAGTGTCCGAGGGTATTCGCCGCCGCGGCGCGGAGGCGGCGGGTCAAGCGTGCCCGGCGTGTGGCCGAGCGGCTCGAACCTGGCGGCGCGGCGGCCGGCAGCCTCAGCCGCGTTGACCGGCAGCGTCTCGTAGGAGCGGCCCCCGGGGTGCACGACGTGGTAGCGGCAGCCGCCGAGCGAGCGGCGGCTGAAACGGTCGACGAGGTCGAAGGTCAGCGGCGAGTGCACGCCGATCGTCGGGTGCAGCGCCGAGGGAGGCTGCCAGGCGCGATAGCGGACGCCGCCGACGAACGTCCCCGGCGTGTCGGTCGGCTGGATCGGGACCTGGCGGCCGTTGCAGGTGACCGCGTAGCGATCCTCGACCATGCCGTCGATTTTGACCTGCAGGCGTTCGACGGATGAGTCGACGTAGCGGGCGGTGGCGGCACCCGGCTCCTCGCCGAGCACGTGCCACGGCTCGATCGCGGTGCGCAGCTCGAGCGCCGTGCCCTCGACCGTGATCCTGCCGATCACGGGAAAGCGGAACTCGAGGAACGGGGCGATGCACGCGGGCTCGAACGGGAACCCATGGGCGGAGAGGTCGTCGAGCACCTGGTGGATGTCCTGCTCGACGAACCACGGCAGCAGGAAGCGGTCGTGGAGCTCGGTACCCCAGCGGATCATGGGACCGCGGTAGGGGTCGCTCCAGAGACGAGCGACGAGCGCGCGCACGAGCAGCGCCTGCACGAGCGCCATCTGCGGGTGGGGCGCCATCTCGAAGCCGCGTAGCTCGAGCACGCCGAGCCGGCCGGCCTCACCGTGCGGGCTGTACAGCTTGTCGATGCAGAACTCAGCGCGATGCGTATTGCCGGTGATGTCTGTCAGCAGGTGGCGCAGCGAGCGGTCGACGAGCCACGCGGGGACGGGCGCGCCGCCACGGACCGCCGATTGGCGATCGAGCTCGGCGAGCGCGATCTCGAGCTCGTACAGCGTCTCGTGGCGTCCCTCGTCGATCCGCGGCGCCTGGCTCGTGGGGCCGACGAACCGGCCCGAGAACAGATAGGAGAGCGACGGATGGTGCTGCCAGTACGTGAGCATCCCGGCGAGCAGGGCGGGACGCCGCAGCAGCGGACTGTCGGCCGGGGTCGGGCCGCCGAGGGTGATGTGCGAGCCGCCGCCGGTGCCGAGGTGGGCCCCGTCGAGCGAGAACTTCTCCGTCCGCAGGCCTGCCCTGTGGGCTTCCTCGTCGAGGATCCGGGCCTTGTCGACCAGCTCGGGCCAGGAGCCGCTGGGGTGGATGTTGATCTCGAGCACGCCCGGGTCGGGGGCGACCACGAACTGGTTCGCGCGGATGTCCCGAGGGGGCGGGTAGCCCTCGATCACGGGCTGCGTATCGGTGCTCCTGGCCGCCCGCTCGATCGCGGCGAGCAGCTCGGCGTAATAGGCCAGCTCGAGCAGCGGCGGCATGAACACGTGGACGTGTCCGCCGCGCAGCTCGACGCACAGGGTCGTGAGGGGCGGTGGGTCGCGCAGCTCGGCCTGCTGGATGTCCGGGCTCGATGCTTGGGCGAGCGCGTCGACCTCTCGGAACAGCGACTGCTCCGGAGGCGGGGGCTCGGGGCGCCAGGTGAGCGCCGCCAGCGGGAGCCGTAGCCCGATCGGAGAGTCGCCCTCGATCAAGTACAGCCGGCCCCGCCGCAGATGCCAGCGACCGGTCGACCAAGTCGGGTCGCCCGGATCTCGTCGCAGCGGCAACGCCCAGCCCTTCGGGGTCTCTGCCTGGTGGTCGTACGGGTCAGGCTGTTCGACGTCGGGCTCGTCGCCGGGGCGCAGGGATTCCCGCAGCGCGCGCGGGACCGGGTCCTCGTAGGCGGGGTAGCGCGTGCTCTCGGGCAGGCCGAGCTGGTCGGCGATCGCTTGCATGAGCGCGTACGCGTCCTCGCCGGTGGCGCTGCCAGGAGTCGAGGGATCGGCGAGCAGCGCCGGTTCGCGCCAGAGCGGGTGGCCGTCGGTCCGCCAGTGCACGCCGATCTGCCAGCGCGGCAGCGGCTCGCCCGGGTACCACTTGCCCTGACCATGCTGGATCAGCGCCCCGGGGGCGAACCTGTCCGCCAGCCGGCGGGTCAGCGCCGTCGCGATCTGCTCCTTGCTGCCACCGTGCGCGGTCGTATTCCATTCGGGCTCCTCCGGCTCGGTCGCAGACACGAACGTCGGCTCGCCGCCGACCGTGAGGCGTACGTCGCCGTCCTCGAGGGCCTGGTCGACCTGGTAGCCGAGGGCGTCGATCCGCTGCCACTCGGCCTGCGTGTATGGAAGCGTGACCCGGGGCGGCTCCTCGATCCGGCGGATCGCGTTGGCGTGCTCGAAGGTCGTGTGCGCCCTGTCCAGCGATCCCTCGATCGGCGCCGCCGTCGAGGGGTGCGAGGTGCACGCGAGCGGCAGGTGGCCCTCGCCGGCGACGAGCCCGGAGGTCGGGTCGAGGCCGATCCACCCGGCGCCCGGGATGTACGCCTCGGCCCACGCGTGCAGGTCGGTGAAGTCGTGGTTCGGGCCGGTATCGGCGTCCGCGGGCCGGTCCTGGGCGAGCTGGACCAGGTAGCCCGAGGCGAACCGCGCGGCGATCCCGAGGTGGCGGAGGACCGCGACGAGCAGCCAGGCGCTGTCACGGCAGGAGCCGAGCGCGCGGGCGAGCGTCTCCTCGGGCGTCTGCACCCCCGCCTCCATCCGGGTCGAGTAGTCGACGTCGTCGCGGACGCGGCGGTTGATCTCGATCAGGAAATCGATGATCGGAGTCGAGTCTCGGTCGAGGTCCCTCAGCCACGCCATCAAGAGCGGCCCGTGCTGTCCGGGCTCGCCCGTGTCGAGGTACGGGACGAGGTCGCGGACGAGGTCGCTCGTATAGGAGAACGGCCACGTCTGCGCGCGGTCATCGACGAAGAAGTCGAACGGGTTGATCGTCGTCATCTCCGCGACCAGGTCGACGGTCACGCTCAGCTCTCCGGTCGGCTCTGGGAACACGACCCTGGCGACGTGGTTGCCATACGGATCCTGCTGCCAGTTGAGGAAGTGCTTCTCGGGGCTGACGCGCAGGCTGTAGGACAGGACCGGCGTGCGGCAATGCGGCGCCGGCCGCAACCTGATCAGGTGCGGGCCCAGCGCAACGGCACGGTCGTAGCGGTAGACCGTCCGGTGCTCGATGGCGACGCGGATGCTCACGATGCTTCGGTCCGGTGCGCCCGCCTTCCCGGCGGACACGAGATCACGAGGGGTGGCCGCCCTCGGCCGATCGGATCTTAGCCTGGATCCACCACGCTGGCTGGGGCTCCGTGGTTGCCGGTCGCTCGACACCGCCCGAGCACGGTGCCTGAGCCGCTCCGGCCTGACGCAGGCAGGTGCGCCCGCCCGCGCGGACGCCGGACGACAGAAAGTAGTCGACCCCCCGGCTCGCAGGCGGGGGTCGTACGCCCAGTGCTGCTCACCGCCCCTGCGCGTACGACCCCCCAAATCCGGGAGGGGGTTCGACCACTTTCTGTCGTCGGCGCGCCGCATCCAGCTCCCCACCCGCGACCGTCGTGACCGCTGGCGCACGACGGAGCACTGTTAGGCGGGACGACCAAAACGGGTCGTTCGGCTGGGGCGTACACCGCCCCGGCCGCTCCCCATTCAATGCTGCCTTTGAGTAGGAGGGCGCCCGAAGGGGTGCGCGCAAGCGTTCCTAGGTACGCGGCTAGACGGCGCCCTTGACGACGCCCGCGGAGCGCAGCGCGTAGACGCCCGCCAGGCCCTGCCAGGGGCGATACGGCTCAAACAGCTCTCGCACGTCCTGCTCGGTCGCGCGGTGGCGGCGGTCGCCGCCGCTGGTCAGGCGGCCGACCAGCTTGAGGAAGCCGAGATCGCCGGCGGGCAGCTGGTCGAGCCGGCCCTGGCCCGTGAGGGCCAGCACCTCGATCGTCCAGGCGCCGATCCCGGGGATCGCGCGCAATCGCCGCCAGCCGCGTTCGTGGTCTGGATCGTCGAGGTCGACGCGGCCGCGGACGACCTCGCGGGCGGCGCGGATGACGGCGAGCGAGCGCCCGGCGGACAGATCGAACGACTGCAGCCTGGCCGGCGCCTGCGCCGCGAGAACCGACGGCGGCGGCGCGTCCCGCATGCCGGTCTGCGGGCAGCGGCGCCCGAAGGCCGCGATCAGTCGCCGCTGGATCCGGACCGCGCGCTCGTACTCGATCAGCTGCTCGGTGACCGCCCAGACGAGCGCCTCGAAGGGATCGGGGCGGCCGCGGACGCGCAGCCACGGCTGCGAACGCACCGCCGGCCCGATCAGCGGATCACCGGCGAAGCGACGGTGGAACTCGCTCAGATCGTGGTCGACTCCGAGCGCGCGGCGCAGCCGCTCGACGCCCACCCGAGCATGCTCCGCGTAGGCGGCTTGGGCCCCGAGCAGCACCCGGCCGGAGCTGAGCTGTGCGACGCGGACGCGGACCGGATCGCCGTCGACGTGCAGCAGCCGGTGCAGCACACCGTCGCGCCAGCGGGTAAGGCCGTCCATCGTCGAGCGATGGGGCAGCCGGTAGGTCGAGGCCGGCTCTACCTCGACTCGCAGCTCGCTCGCGGGGCCCGCAGGCGCGCTCACTCGTACGGGCGCGGCGTCACGACCCGGACGTGAACGAGGTACGTCTCCCCCGGGTCGCGAACCATGGGCCAGCGCACGTGGCGCCGGTTGGTGTCGAGCGCGCCGCCCGCGGACT
>Ga0302232_10002716_pt1 | contig 12016 bp, 9 predicted proteins | sample II_Palsa_N2_3_FD_193575 | JGI IMG/M metagenome (GOLD analysis project Ga0302232, IMG submission 193575) | Peat permafrost microbial communities from Stordalen Mire near Abisko, Sweden - II_Palsa_N2_3 | ecosystem: Environmental > Terrestrial > Soil > Palsa > Peat permafrost | place: Sweden...
TCGTCGATGACGACGAGGCCGTGCGAGATTCGCTGCGCTGGCTGCTGGAGGCGAACGGCTACCGCGTGCAGTGCTTCTCCAGCGCCGAGCAGTTCATCGACGCCTGGCAGCCGCACACGCACCCGGGCCAGATCGCCTGTCTGATCCTCGACGTGCGGATGTCCGGCATGAGCGGACTCGAGTTGCAGGAACGCCTGATCGCCGACAACGCCTCGCTGCCGATCATCTTCGTGACGGGCCACGGCGACGTGCCGATGGCAGTATCGACGATGAAAAAAGGCGCGATGGACTTCATCGAGAAGCCGTTCGACGAAGCCGAACTGCGCAAGCTCGTCGAGCGCATGCTCGACAAGGCGCGCAGCGAAAGTACCAGCGTGCAAGTGCAGCGCGCAGCGGCCGAGCGTCTCGGCAAGCTGACCGCACGCGAGCATCAGGTGCTCGAACGCATCATCGCCGGCCGGCTGAACAAGCAGATCGCCGACGACCTCGGCATCAGCATCAAGACCGTCGAAGCACACCGTGCCAACATCATGGAAAAGTTGAACGTCAACACGGTCGCCGATCTGCTGCGCCTCGCGTTGTCGAACAAGCCGCAACAGGCGTAACAAGGCTTGTCGCTGCAGGGTTTGCCGCGGTGATACCGCGCAAGCCTCGTGGCACTGCCCGCCTGACCGCCGTGCCGGCCGGACTGTTTCGTGTCCCGTCGGCGCGCGCATCCTACCGCTCCACTCCCCCGGTTTTGCTGTGACTTTGGCGTTGGCCCAGGATTGCCCTGTGCATCCGGCGAGCGAGCCCGCGACGGTATAATGCTGTACTTCGCAGCGACGCCTTTTCCGCGCCGCGCGCTTTTCGCGATCCAACCGGTTCGTGCCGAAAAGCGCCATCGCACGTCGCAAACCCGCATGTCGCAAACGCGCACCTCGCTAACGCGCCGGCTGTGCCGAACGTGCAATCACGTGCGCCGCCGTGCCCCGCATTCCGAACTGCCCAACCTCGACCGACCATGACAGCCAAACTGATCGACGGCAACGCCCTCTCCAAGACCTTGCGCGCCGACGTCGCCACGCGCGCCGCCGCCCTCACCGCCCGTGGCCACCAGCCGGGCCTCGCCGTCGTGCTGGTGGGCGACAATCCGGCCAGCGAAGTGTATGTGCGCAACAAGGTCAAGGCCTGCGAAGACAACGGCCTGTTCTCGTCGTATGACCGTTACCCGGCCACCCTGTCGGAAGCCGACCTGCTCGCGCGCATCGACGAACTGAACCGCAATCCGAAGATCCACGGCATCCTCGTGCAACTGCCGTTGCCGAAGCATATCGACAGCCACAAGGTGATCGAAGCGATCGCCCCGGAGAAGGACGTCGACGGCTTCCACGTCGCCAACGCCGGCGCGCTGATGACCGGCAAGCCGTTGTTCCGCCCCTGCACGCCGTACGGCGTGATGAAGATGTTCGAGGCCTACGGCATCGACCTGAAAGGAGCGAATGCGGTGGTGATCGGCCGCTCGAACATCGTCGGCAAGCCGATGGCGCTGCTGCTGCTCGAAGCCGGCGCAACCGTCACGATTTGCCATAGCAAGACCCGCGATCTGGCCGCGCACACGCGTAACGCGGACGTGGTGGTGGCCGCCACGGGCCTGCGCAACATCCTGACCGCCGAGATGGTGAAGCCCGGCGCAGCGGTGATCGATGTCGGCATGAATCGCGACGAGGCCGGCAAGCTGTGCGGCGACGTCGATTTCGCGGGTGTGAAGGAAGTGGCCGGCTATATCACGCCGGTGCCGGGCGGCGTCGGCCCGATGACGATCACGATGCTGCTCGTCAATACGATCGAAGCGGCCGAACGCGCTGCCGGCAACGCATAAAGAAGCGGCCCGATCCGGCGCAGCAACCGCGGCACGGTACCGCACCGGTCTTTAACGCGCCGTCGAATCGGCTATCGCCACCCCAACCGGGCCCGGCGTGCGCGCAAGGCGCCGTCGGCCCCACACCAGCACTGGCCGCTCCACAAAGTGCCACGAGAGCACCGCGCACAGCATGATGAAAGGCGCGGCAACCAGCGCCGCTGTCTGATGATTCAGATGCGGCGCCAGACTTGCCACGCATTGCTGCATCATGAAGCCGTACAGATAGATGCCGTACGAGTAATCGTTGCGCGGCACGAAGCGGCGCAGCATCGGCGTCGTACCGACCCACAGCACGCCGTACACGAAGGTCAGATAGAACAGCGGCTGCGCGGCGGCCGTGTCGCGGAACACCAGAAACACCATCACAAGACCCAGCGCCGGGAGACCATGAAGCTCGATTTCCTCGCGCCAGCCGTACAGCAGCATGCCGATGAAAAAGAACGGCTCGGGCCAGAACGAATAGCCGCCCGTCTTTTCGGAGAAGTCGCGCAGCCCGATTTGCAGATGCGGCACCAGATGCAGGCGCAGCACGAATGCCGCCAAGCCGAGCGCGGCGGCAAGCACGACACCCCAGCGGGTCGACAGCAAGCCCACGAGACCCGTGAACAACACGATCAGGTAGCAACGCACGGCTAGCGGCAGCGTCCACAGCGGCGCGCAGACGTCGTCCACCCAGCGGTTATGTTCGAACACGCCAGGCAACGCCCAACCGCTCTTCAGCACGATCGTCGAGAAGTTGTCGAGGTTGGCCCACGTCACGCCGGAGGCGAAATATTCGCGCGACGGCAGCGTCGTGAAGAGCGGCCCGATGACGAAGACCGTCACCAGCGAGCCGCCCGCCACCGCCGGCCAGATGCGCGCAATGCGCAGGGCAACGAAGCGCGGCGCCGAGCGTTGCCGGTCGAAACTGGCAGTCACCAGCATGCCGCTCAGCAGGAAAAACGCGTAGACCCCGAGTGCGCCCAAACCATCGAAACCGAGCGCGTTCCGGACCCAGTCGGTGCTGCCGTCCGGCAGTTGAAGCAGGTTCGAATAGCCGTATACCACGGCGATCGCCGCAAGGAGACGCACCAGCCCGAAGTTATTCTCGTTGCGCGATAACGCGTGCGAAAGCGGATTCATCGAGGCACCTCCTGTGTCACAAGGTCTCACGATGCCGCAAGGCAACAAACCGGACCGTTCGCTTTCGCACAGACCTGTAGACCGTGCGCCAAGCCCGCGCGGCGCAACGCGCCGGCGCAGTGTCCTGCGCACCAGCCAGAGGCCCGCGGCAGCAACCTCCGGCATTGCCGCCGGTCTGGCACAAATATCAACGCGGATACGCGCCGGACGAACTTCTGATAATTTGTGCCGTAGCCCGATTGGAATCGCGGCCCGGCGCCCCAATAATGTCGGTATCGGGCGCCGCCGCGAGCCACGTCCGCCGATTCACGCCTATTCACCCGCGTCAGACAGGAAGCCGCCTCATGTCCACTACTCATTCGACACACGACAATCCGCTCCTCGATTTCTCCGATCTGCCGCGCTTTGGCGACATCCGCCCTGAACACGTGACCCCTGCTCTCGACGTGCTGCTCGCCAATGCAACGGCCGCGGTCGAGCGCGCCGCGGAACCGAGCACCCCTGCTTCCTGGGCCGACGTGGTCGACCCCGTCGAGCGCGTCACGGAGCCGCTTTCGCGTGCATGGGGCGTCATCGGTCACCTCAATGCGGTAGCGGACACGCCGGAACTGCGCGCCGCTTACGGCGAGAATCTGACGCGCGTGACCGAATTCTGGTCGAGCGTTGGGCAAAACCTCGCGCTCTACGAAAAATACAAGGCACTCGCCGCCAGCAGCGACTTCGGCTCGCTCACGGGCGAACGCAAGAAAATCCTCAGCAACGCCCTGCGCGATTTCCGCCTGTCGGGCGCGGAATTGCCGGAAGATCAGAAGCCGCACTTCGCCGAATTGCAGGAACGTCAGGCGAACCTCTCGAAGGCGTTTTCCGACCACGTGCTGGACGCGACCAACGCCTACACCTACCTCGTCGAAGACAAGGCAGATCTGGCAGGCCTGCCGGAAGACGTGATCGAAGCCGCCCAGGAAGCCGCGGAGCGCGACGGCAAGACCGGCTGGAAATTCACGCTGCATTTCCCGTCGTACTTCCCGGTCATGCAGTACTCGGAAAACCGTGCCATGCGCGAGACGATGTACCGCGCGTACGTCACGCGTGCTTCGGAACTCGGCGGCACATACGGCGGCGGCAAGGCCGAGTGGGACAACACCGCCAACGTCGCCGAGCAGTTGAAGCTGCGTGCCGAAGAGGCGCACATGCTCGGCTATCAGAACTTCGCTGAAGTCTCGCTCGCGCCGAAGATGGCTGAGTCGCCCGCACAAGTGATGGCCTTCCTCGAAGACCTGGCCACCCGCGCCCGTCCGCACGCCGAACAGGACTGGAAGGAACTGCGCGAATTCGCCGCGAACGAACTCGGCATGCCCGAACTGCAACCGTGGGACATGACGTTCGCCGCGGAACGTCTGCGTCAGAAGCGCTATTCGTTCTCGGAAAACGAGGTCAAGCAATACTTCCCGGAAGACGTGGTGTTTAAGGGCCTGTTCAAGGTCACGGAAACGCTGTTCGACGTGAAGATCCGTCGCGATGAAGCCGCCGTGTGGCATCCGGACGTGCGCTTTTTCCGCATCGAGAATCAGGACAGCGGTCTCGTGGCGCAGTTCTACGTCGACCTGTATGCACGCGAAGGCAAGCGCGGCGGTGCGTGGATGGACGATGCACGGGCCCGTCACAGGCATGCGAACGGCGGCGTGCAAACGCCGGTTGCCTATCTGACCTGCAATTTCTCGGCGCCGGTGGGCGGCAAGCCGGCCTGCTTCACGCACGATGAAGTGATCACGCTATTCCACGAGTTCGGCCATGGCCTGCATCACATGCTCACGCGCGTCGATGAACTGGCCGTATCGGGCATCAACGGCGTCGAATGGGATGCGGTGGAATTGCCGTCGCAGTTCATGGAGAACTTCTGCTGGGAGTGGGACGTGCTGAGCGATATGAGCTCGCATGTCGAAACCGCCAAGCCGCTGCCGCGCGACCTGTTCGACAAGATGCTGGCCGCGAAAAACTTCCAGAGCGGCCTCGGCACGCTGCGGCAGATCGTGTTCTCGATGTTCGACATGAAGCTGCACACCGACTTCGACGCGAGCGGCCCGAAGAACGCCGATGACCTCGCCCGCGAGATCAATGAGCGATTCCATGTGGTGCCGCAAGCGGCCTTCTCGCGCTGGCCGAATACCTTCAGTCATATCTTCTCGGGAGGTTATGCGGCAGGCTACTACAGCTACAAGTGGGCCGAAGTGCTGTCCGCCGACGCCTATGCGGCGTTCGAAGAAGCGGCCGAGGCGGCGAGCGGCAGCGTGCTCGATTCGGCCACCGGCACGCGGTATCGCAAGGAGATTCTTGAGGTGGGCGGCAGCCGGCCGGCAATGGAATCGTTCAAGGCGTTCCGCGGCCGTGAGCCGAATATCGACGCGCTGCTGCGTCATAACGGCATGACGCCGGCTACGACGCACTAGGCTGGGTGCTTCCTCGCCGCAGGGTAAAAAAACCGGTGTCTTGCTTACGCAAGCACCGGTTTTTCTATAGCTCCGTTCGCTGCTATGGCCTCAGCTAACCGCGCTGGAGTTTGAAGTCGATCTGCGACGGCCGTCCCTCGAGCGAAAGCGTCGCGCGCGCTGCAGGCGAGCGCGCCACCACCTTGCCCCGCCGGATCACCGCCAGGCGCGCGGCGCGCAGACGGATCGCTTCAACCGCATCTCGCGCATCGAGCAGCACGAGATTCGCCTCGCATCCCGGCGCGATGCCGTAACCCTCCAGCCCGAGAATGCGCGCCGCATTCACCGTCACCGCGTCGAAGCACGCATGCATCGCATCGATGCCGGTCATCTGCGCGACGTGCAGCCCCATGTGCGCCACTTCGAGCATGTCGCCCGAGCCGAGGCTGTACCACGGGTCCATCACGCAGTCGTGGCCGAACGCGACGTTGATACCCGCGGCCATCATCTCCGGCACGCGCGTCATGCCGCGCCGCTTCGGATAGGTGTCGCTGCGACCCTGCAGCGTAATGTTGATCAGCGGATTCGCAATCGCCGCCACGCCCGACTCGCGCATCAGCGGCAACAGCTTGGTGACGTAGTAGTTGTCCATCGAATGCATTGAGGTCAGATGCGAGCCGGTGACCCGGCCATGCAGACCCAGCCGGTGCGTCTGCGCCGCCAGCGTTTCGATGTGGCGCGAGAGCGGATCGTCCGATTCGTCGCAATGCATGTCGACGCGCAAGCCCTGCTCCGCCGCGTACTCGCACAGGATGCGCACCGACTCCCCGCCATCGGCCATGGTCCGTTCGAAATGCGGAATGCCACCGACCACATCGACGCCGAGCGCGATCGCGCGCTTCAGGTTGTCGAAGGCGCCGGGGCTGCGCAACACGCCGTCTTGCGGGAACGCCACCAGCTGCAGGTCGAGGTAAGGCGCCACGCGCCGCTTCACTTCGAGCAGCGCTTCCACGGCCAGCAAGCGTGGGTCGCACACGTCGACGTGGCTGCGAATCGCCAGCAGGCCGCGCGCGACAGCCCAGTCGCAGTACTGCTGCGCACGCCCGATCAAGGCTTCCTGAGTCAGCTCCGGCTTCAGTTCGCCCCACAGCGCAATCCCTTCCAGTAGCGTGCCGGACGCATTGACCCGCGGCAGACCATAGGACAGCGTCGCGTCCATGTGGAAGTGCGGGTCCACGAAGGGCGGTGTGACAAGCGAACCGGCGGCGTCGATTTCTTCCTGGGCGCTCGCCGCGAGATGCGGAACGACTGCCACGATGCGCCCCGCTTCGATGCCTATATCGACTGGCTCCTTATGTTGGGCAACGCTACCCGGCAGGCTGGCACGGCGGATGATCAGGTCCATGTCTCGCTCCTTTGACTGCCATCGATTCTATCGACGTCAGAAAGCGTTTGGGGAGACAGGGATGGCACGCGTGACGACGGCATCAAGCGGATTCACGCTGCGCCACTGTACAAAAATACAGTAGTATTACCAAGACGCTCACGGACCGCCACGCCTATGCCGTCTTCCATTCGCAATTCGCTCGCCTGGATCTTCGACGCTTTCGAGCGCGAACCCACCTTCCTTAGCAAACGGATGTTCGGCTCTGATGCCGCCTATCTCGACGGCCTGTTATGTCTGGTTGCCTCCGATCGCGATCCGCCATGGAATGGTTTGCTGGTGTGCACATCGCAGGAGCGCCACGCCGCGCTCATTGACGAAATGCCCGCGTTGCGGCCGCATCCGGTGCTCGGAAAATGGCTTTATATCCCGCAAGACGATCCGGCGTTCGAACCCACCGTTGAACAGTTGACGGCGCTTGTGCTCGCGCGAGACCCGCGTGTGGGCGTCGAGCCGAAGCCGCGGGGGCGGCGTGGAAAATCCACCCTGCCAAAGACTTAGAGACGAGCCCACGGTCTTCACCCGGGCCGTACCGGCGCAATCCTGCCCATCCGTACTGCTGTCCACCGCCCCGCCCGGCCTATACTCAGCGCTCAGCGATACGCACCGGCAGGGGAGCGAGATGAAAACGATCGGCATCATCGGCGGCATGAGTTGGGAATCGTCCGCGGAGTATTACCGGCTCATCAACCGCCACGCGAAGGCGAGTCTAGGGGGCCATCACAACGCAAGCAGCCTGCTGCTGACGGTCGATTTCGCCACCGTCGAAGCCCATCAACGCGCGGGCGACTGGGACGCGCTCGGCGCGCAGATGGCCGGCGCCGCACGCCAGCTCGAACGCGGCGGCGCGGATCTCGTGATCCTCGCTACCAATACGATGCACAAGGTGTGCGCCTCCATCGAGCAGGCCATCGCCATTCCCTTCCTGCACATCGCCGATCCAACCGGCAGCGCGCTGCGCGCCGCAGGCATCGATCGGGTCGGGTTGCTCGGCACACGCTACACCATGGAGCAGACGTTTTACACGGGACGGCTGCAAGAGCGCTACGCACTCGAGACGCTGACCCCGAACGAAGCCGATCGCGCCGACGTGCATCGCATCATTTACGACGAGTTGTGCCATGGCGTGGTGCGCGACGACTCGCGTCAGGTCTATCAGCGGGTGATCGAGGATCTCGCAGCGCGCGGGGCGCAGGCGGTGATTCTCGGCTGCACGGAGATCACGCTCCTGATCAAACCGGAGCATGTCGCGTTGCCGGTGTTCGATACCACAGCGCTGCATGCGCAGGCTGCGGTTGACTGGGCGATCGAGACGGATCAGTGAGACGCAGCGGCAGGCTCATGCCGCTGCGCCGTAACGGCCCGGGCTCGCTCAGGATACGTTAGGACTCCACGTCTTCCAGACTGAAGAGTTCGGTCTGGTCGTTATACGAGAAGATCTCGCCGTAACGGCCCCAGTTGATCACCGCGTCGAGTGTCTCTTCCGCAGCGCTATCCGACAGGAAATCTTCCAGCTCCTGCTCGAAACGCACGCGCGGCGCGCGGTGGCCCGGGCGCTCGTTGAGCACCTTCTTGATCCGTGCAGCAAGCGGCACGTGGCGCAGCAGATGCTCGGCGAACATCATCTTCCGCTCCTGGGTGCCGAACTCCGAAAACACCCGGGCCGGTGGCGTCAGGAAAATGTCGCCTTCGCGCACGTCGGCAAAGCCCAAATGCTGCAGCACTTCGGCGACAGGGAACAGATCGTCCACCTCGAGGTGCAGCGAACGGGCGATTTCCGGCATGTCCGCACGGCCGTGGTACGGCGCGGCAGCCAGCATTTCGATCAAACCGGCCATCAGGTTGGTCGAGACATGCGGCAGCCAGCTGCCCAGCTCCAGGCCCTTCTTGGTTGACTCGTCGGTCTGACGCGCGGTCATCTTCGCGTAGATGTCGTCCACCAGTTTGCGGAACGCCGGGTCGAGACGGTTGCGCGGGTGCTTGAACGGCACCTTGATCTCGGCAATCACACGGCCCGGATTCGACGAGAGCACCAGAATCCGGTCGCACATGAACACCGCTTCTTCGATGTTGTGCGTGACGATCAGCACCGACTTGATCGGCATGCGGCCCTGCGTCCACAGATCCAGCAGGTCGGTACGCAGCGTTTCGGCCGTCAGCACGTCGAGTGCGGAGAACGGCTCGTCCATCAGCAGCAGCGTCGGGTCGACCACCAGCGCACGGGCAAAGCCCACACGCTGCCGCATGCCGCCCGACAACTCGCGCGGATAGGCGTTTTCGAAGCCGTCCAGACCGATCAGATCGATGGCCGCCAGAGCACGTTCGCGGCGCTCACGGGCGCCTACGCCCTGGGCTTCGAGACCCGCCTCCACATTCTGCAGAACCGTCAGCCAGGGGAACAGCGCGAAGGTCTGGAACACCATCGCCACGCCCTTGGCAGGACCGTCGAGCGGCTTGCCGAGGTACGAGACCTCGCCCCCGGTCGGCTCGATCAGGCCGGCGATGATACGCAGCAGCGTCGACTTACCCGAGCCTGAACGGCCCAGCATGCCGACAATCTCGCCTTCGCGCAGCGACAGGTTCACGTCGTCCAGAACCAGCAGCTCGTCCTGGTTCTTGGCGAAGCCACGGCTCACGTCCTTCACGCGCAGCACTTCTTCCCCGAGGCGCGGAGTCGTGGACGGCGCCTGGAACAGGTCTGCAGATACCACTTTAGGATTTAGCATCGTGTTTTACTCTCAATCGAGCCGAAGCTTGGATTCGGCGTAGGCGTACATCGGACGCCACAGCGTGCGGTTAAACAAGGTGACGAACAAGGACATCACCGCAATGCCAAGAATGATCTTCGGGAAGTCACCCGCGGCGGTGGTCTGCGCGATATAGGCGCCAAGACCGTGGGCGACAACTTTGGTATCGCCCCACTGCACGTACTCCGCGACGATGCTCGCATTCCACGCTCCACCCGACGCGGTGATCGCCCCGGTGACGTAGTACGGGAAAATGCCCGGCAGCATCACCTTGCGCCACCATTGCCAGCCGCGAATGCGGAAGTTGGTGGCGACCTCGCGATAGTCGTTCGGATAGGCACTGGCACCCGCGATCACGTTGAAGAGGATGTACCACTGTGTACCGAGCACGATCAGCGGCGACAGCCAGATGTCCGGGTTCAGTTGAAAGCGCACGATGACGATCACGAACACCGGGAACAGCAAGTTCGCCGGGAACGCGGCGAGGAACTGCGCGAGCGGCTGGATCTTCTCGGCGAGCGCCGGACGTAAGCCAATCAGCACGCCAATCGGCACCCAGATCACCGACGAGATCGCAATCAGCAGCGCGACGCGCAGCAGCGTGATCAGGCCGAGCACCAGCACATGCCCCACCTCGGCAAGGTCGACACCGGTGCGGACATAGGTCACGACGCGATAGACCACGTAGAGCGTGAGGAGAATCACGAGGATTCCCCAGATCATGTCGCCGGCCAGCGACGGCTTTGGACGGCGCGGTAAGCTAAAACTGATGCGGCCCAGGCCCGGCAGGCGCATCGGCACGCGCGCCGCGTTGGCGAACAGCTTACCCATTGGCACGAGGCCGCGGTGAATCAGCCGCGTGCGACGCACGAGGTCGAGCAGCCACGACTCCGGCGCGTTGCCGGAGCTGGTCGTTTCCATGCGGAACTTGTCGGCCCAGGCAACGAGCGGCCGGAACAGAAGCTGGTCATACGCGATGATCACAATCGTCATGGTCAGGATGACCCAGCCGATCGCGTGCAGGTTCTTGTCGGAGATCGCCTGCGCCAGATACGCGCCAATGCCCGGTAGCGTAATCGTGTTGTTGCCGACCGTGATTGCCTCCGAGGCCACCACGAAGAACCAGCCGCCCGACATCGACATCATCATGTTCCAGATGAGACCCGGCATCGAGAACGGCACTTCGAGCTTCCAGAAACGCTGCCAGCCGGTCAGATGGAAGCCGCGCGAGACTTCATCCAGATCGCGCGGCACCGTGCGCAGCGACTGGTAGAAGCTAAAGGTCATGTTCCACGCCTGGCTGGTGAAGATCGCGAAGATTGCCGCGAGCTCCGCGCCCAGCACGCGCCCCGGAAACAGCGCGAGGAAGAACGTCACCGTGAACGAAATGTAGCCCAGCACCGGCACCGACTGCAGGATGTCGAGAATCGGCACCAGCACGAGGCCCGCGCGGCGGCTCTTTGCCGCGAGCGTCCCGTAGATCAGCGTGAACGTCAGCGAGGCCACCATCGCCGCTAGCATGCGCAACGTCGTACGCAGTGCGTATTCAGGCAGGCTTGCCGGATCGAGCGAGATGGCCTGGGTCTTCAATGTCGACATCGGCGCGAGCGTCTGGTGAAAACCGATCGCCACCGAAGCGATCACGCCGATGATCAGCGGGAACGCCACAAAGTCCCAGCCGTTGGGCAGCAGACGCCACGCGGAAGCATTGGCGGTGCGGTTTAGATTGAAACTGAAATTCATCAGGCGTCTCCCCGGTCACGGGTTTTTGAAGCATACGGAGCGACGCGTACCCAATGCGCGGCAGCGGGGTCAAACACTCGCGACGAAAAGCTGAAATCACTCATGGCGAAACATAGGCGAACAAAAGAGCAGCACACACGCCTGCGTCACCCGCTCGCGCGTTTCATCGTCACCGATGACGGCGCCTGCGGATGACACAAGATCGGGAGAATTCAGGAAATGAGCGACTTGAAGCTGTGCCAGAGTGCGATCAGCTTATGGGGTTCGCGGGCTTGCAGCGACAGCATGGCGTCGTAATGGACGCGTGATTCCCGGACGTGCGGCAGTTGCGACAGAAGGAGGCCGAAATTCATGGTGTTTCTCCGAGCGTTGGCTTAACGCGATTCACTGGAAGCCAGCAGACCCGGAGTGGCAGCGCGGCATGCGCGCGACGGCGACGATCTACTCGCTTCCTTCAGACAAAGGGAAGGTGCAGCGGCATAAAGGACAGGATGTGGGGTAACTGTCAGGGTCCATGGGACACTCCTTATCGGCGTCGACCGCGCGCGCATCCAATGCGCACCGCGTGGGTTTGTCTACACGCTCAGCGTACGCCGGGACATTCCAGCGCGCGCGCAAGCGCAGCCACGAG
>Ga0302232_10002745_pt1 | contig 11961 bp, 10 predicted proteins | sample II_Palsa_N2_3_FD_193575 | JGI IMG/M metagenome (GOLD analysis project Ga0302232, IMG submission 193575) | Peat permafrost microbial communities from Stordalen Mire near Abisko, Sweden - II_Palsa_N2_3 | ecosystem: Environmental > Terrestrial > Soil > Palsa > Peat permafrost | place: Sweden...
CTGGAAGTTCTCCACCATCTTCTCGAAATCATCGATCTTGCCGGCTTGCAGCAGGCCCAGCGCGCCCTTCAGATCGGCGCCGGCGGAGAAGGGTTCTGCGGTCTGCCACAGCACCACGGCCTTCAATTTCTGTTCGGCGATCTTGATCGCTTCCTGCACGCCATCGAGCACGAAATCGTTGACCGTGTGCATCTTGGTCTTGAACGAAATGATGCCGATGCCATCGCCGCCCAGCGTCCACAGGCGCACGCCATCGTTCTCCCACACGGTGGTGCCCTGGTCGAATTTCTCGCCCAGCAGCGGATCGGGGAACAGCTGGCGCTTGTAGACCGGATGGTTCGAGCGCGGCTTGTCCGCGTTGGCACTGGCCGAGTACGAGCCATCCTTGCCATGGACGCCTTTACGGCCATCCGTGACCCACGCCGGTAGCGGTGCGTTGCTCATCGCCTTGCCGGCGGCAATGTCTTCGTTGATCCAGCCGGTGATCTGCTGCCAGCCGGCAGCTTGCCAGGTCTCAAACGGCCCGAGCTTCCAGCCGTAGCCCCAGCGGATCGCGAAGTCGACATCGCGCGCTGTGTCGGCAATGTCAGCCAGATGGTAGGCGGTGTAATGGAACAGGTCGCGGAAGCTGGCCCACAGGAATTGCGCCTGCGGATCGCTCGACGCACGCAACTTGCCGAACTTCTCGGCCGGATCCTTGATCGCCAGAATCGCGGCGACCTCGTCGGATGCCTTCTGCTCCGATACGCGGTAATCCTGTTTGGCGACATCCAGCACCACGATGTCCTTGCCGGCCTTGCGATAGAAGCCGGCGCCCGTTTTCTGCCCCAGCGCGCCCTTGTCGATCAAGCCCTGCAGCCAAACGGGTGCCTTGAAGTACTGATGCCACGGATCATCGGCCAGCGTGTCGGCCATCGTCTTGATCACGTGCGCCATGGTGTCCAGGCCCACCACGTCGGCAGTGCGATAAGTGGCACTCTTCGGACGGCCGAGAGCCGGGCCGGTCAGCGCATCAACCGTGTCGAAGCCGAGCTTGAACTGGTCGGTGTGATACATCGCCGACAGCATCGAGAACACGCCGATGCGGTTGCCGATGAAGTTCGGCGTGTCCTTCGCGATGACGACGCCCTTGCCGACGGTGGTGACCAGGAACGCTTCCAGCCCCTGGACCACGTTCGCGTCGGTGAGTCGGGTTGGAATCACTTCAACCAGGTGCATGTAGCGCGGCGGATTGAAGAAATGCACGCCGCTGAAGCGATGGCGCATCTCTTCCGGCAACGCTTCGGCCAGGCTGTTTATCGACAGGCCCGACGTGTTGGAGGCGATGATCGCCGTCTTCGACAGATGCGGGGCGATCTTCTTGTAGAGATCCAGCTTCCAGTCCATCCGCTCGGCGATCGCCTCGATGACAAGGTCGACGTCCTGCAGATGTTGCATGTCCTCATCGTAGTTCGCCGGAATGATCGCGGCGGCGAGGTTTTTGTCCGCTAGCGGGGCAGGCGACAGCTTGGCCAGGTTGGCGATGGCCTTGAGCGCGATGCCGCTCTTCGGACCTTCCTTCGCGGCCAGGTCGAACAGCACGGTTTCGACGCCGGCGTTGGTCAGGTGCGCGGCAATTTGCGCGCCCATGACACCGGCGCCCAGCACGGCAGCCTTGCGGATGCGTAACGCTGATGTGGGTAGGGATGCAGCGGTCATTGGCTTCTCCGATGGAACGAACACGAAACTTGGGGAATGGGACATCACGGCCGTTGCCGGCAGGTGACACGGGTTATGGGTGACTCAGGCCGGCGACGGCAAAGCGGATCAGGTGTTGTGCCGTTTGCTCGCGATGGGCGTGCTCGCTGACGTCGCTTTTGCGCTGGATCATGCCGAAGCCGGACATCGCGTGGGTCAGCGCGCCGGTCACCAGATCGATGCGCCAATACAGTTCCGGCTTGCTCAGTTGCGGCAGCAGGCGGGCGAATTCGGCAGTGAACTGGCGCATGACGTGACCGTAATTTTCGGATAGGAACTGGCGCAGGCTGTCGTCGTGCTCGGCAAAGGCGCGGGCCAGCACACGCATGAACAGGGAGCCGTTGTCGTCATGCGACAGGTCCAGCGCGGGGCGAATATAGGCCGCCAACACGTCTTCCAACGTGGTGTCACGCCCGCCAGCTACCTTGGCCAGCTCGGCGAGTCGGCGTTCGTTCAGCGCATCCAGCCGGCGACGGAATACCTGCTCGACCAGCTTGTCCTTGGAGCCGAAGTGGTAGTTGACCGCCGCCAGATTGACGCCGGCAGCCGCCGTCAGCTGGCGCAGCGACGCGCCATCGAAACCGCGCTGGGCAAACAAAACCTCAGCGGCGGTGAGTATGCGTTCCTTGGTCGAGCCGGAGCTGTTCACGAGCAGGATCATCCATCGGCCGTCAGGCCGGTTCAAACGATCGTTTGAGCATACGCGGACAGCTTTGCCATCGTCAAACAACCGACTACTTGTAAACAGCAAGTTATTTCAGGATGAGCTAGAATCTGTCACACTTTCGAGAGCTAAATCCCCAATCCTTGTCAGGTTTAGCCCACCTGCCGGACACTTTCGGCTACGACTTTTAACTTGAATTCTTTTTTCCGGAGCAGACCTGTATGGCGCTGGAGCGCACCCTTTCCATCATCAAGCCCGACGCCGTTGCCAAGAACGTCATCGGCGAAATTTACGCACGTTTCGAGAAGGCTGGCCTCAAGGTCATCGCCGCTCGGATGAAACAGCTGTCGCGCAAAGAGGCCGAGGGCTTCTACGCCGTGCACAGTGAGCGTCCGTTCTTCAACGCGCTGGTCGAGTTCATGATTTCCGGCCCGGTGATGATCCAGGTGCTGGAAGGCGAGAACGCGGTTCTCAAGCATCGCGACCTGATGGGCGCCACCAATCCCAAGGAAGCCGCGCCGGGCACGATCCGCGCCGACTTCGCCGACTCCATCGATGCCAATGCTGTGCATGGCTCCGATGCGGTCGATACCGCCAAGGTGGAGATTGCTTATTTCTTCGCCGCGACGGACGTCCTTTCGCGCTGAGCGATCCATTGTTGTGAGGCACAGGTTGTGAACCAGGTTGTTGTGAATCCCCCCAAGGTCAATCTGCTCGACTTCGATCGCCAGGGACTGCGTGATTTCTTCGCGCAGATCGGCGAGAAGCCTTACCGCGCCGAGCAGGTGATGAAGTGGATCTACCATGACCTGGAAGACAACTTCGAAAACATGACCGACGTGGGCAAGGCGCTGCGCGCCAAGCTCACCGAGGTCTGCTACATCGGCGCGCCGAAGACGCTGCTGGACAAGGCTGCCACCGACGGTACCCACAAGTGGCTGCTGGGCATGGACTCAGGCAACGCGATCGAGACGGTGTACATCCCTGAGCCGACCCGCGGTACGTTGTGTGTGTCCTCGCAAATTGGGTGTGCGCTGAACTGCCAGTTCTGCTCGACCGGTGCGCAGGGTTTCAACCGCAATCTGTCCACTGCCGAAATCATCGGTCAGGTGTGGGTCGCGGCGAAATACCTGGGCAATATCACCCACCAGAATCGCCGCATCACCAATGTGGTGATGATGGGCATGGGCGAGCCGCTGGCCAATTTCGACAACGTGGTCAAGGCGATGCGCCTGATGCGCGACGATCTGGGTTTCGGCCTTGCCGCCAAGCGCGTTACCTTGTCGACCGCCGGCATGGTGCCGCTGATCGACCAGTTGTCCGACGCCATCGACGTGTCGCTGGCGGTGTCGCTGCATGCCGCCAACGATGAGTTGCGTACCGAGCTGGTGCCGCTCAACAAGCGTTATCCGATCGCCGATCTGCTGGCCGCGTGCCAGCGCTGGGTCGCGCGCAAGCCGCGTACCTCGATCACGTTCGAGTACACCTTGATGAAGGGCGTCAATGACCAGCCCGAGCACGCCCGTCAGTTGATCAAGCTGATGCGTAAGCTGCCGACCTGCAAGGTCAACCTGATTCCGTTCAATCCATTCCCCGGCACCCGTTTCGAGCGTTCCGATGCGAACGATATTCGTGACTTCCAGACGCAATTATTGAATGCCGGTGTGCTTACCATGTTGCGGCGTACCCGTGGGGATGATATAGACGCGGCCTGTGGCCAGTTGGCGGGGCAGGTCACGGATCGGACTCGGCGCAGCGCCGATCTTCGCAAACGGCAGGACGAGGGGACCATGCATGCGCTTTGACCGGGCACTGATTCGGGCACTGATAGTGGGCTTGCTGCTGCCGCTGGCTGGCTGTGTCACGACGCATACCGATAGCAACAGCCTTGGCAAGCTGCCGCAGGGCAGCAAAACCAGCCAGGCCGAGAGTGCCGCTCAGGTCCATACCGAGCTGGGCCAGTCCTATATGGCCAACGGCAACCTGCAGGGAGCGCTCGAAAAATTGAACATGGCGCTGAAGTTCGATCCCAACTATGCGCCGGCGCACACGGTCATTGCAGTGCTGTATCAGCGCCTTAACAACCTGCCCGAAGCCGAGTTGCACTACCGCAGGGCGGTTGAGCTGGAGCCCACCAAGGGTGACCCGAACAACAACCTTGGCGTGTTCCTTTGCCACACCGGCAAAATCGCCGAGGCCGAGGGATATTTCCAGAAAGCCGTGGCCGATCCGTTCTACCAGACGCCCGACGTTGCGCTGACAAATGCCGGTGTGTGCCAGCTAAGTGCCCATGAGGTCGCGGCGGCTGAAGCGAGTTTTCGTGACGCGATCGCGCGTAACCCGAATAACGCAGAGGCACTCTTTCAGCTTGCCAATACGCTCTATCTGAATAACGATGCGTTTCGCGCCCGGGCTTTCATCCAGCGTTTTGATGCGCTGGGTGCGCCAACGCCCGAGGCGCTCAAGCTCGGTCACGATGTCGAATCCCGTCTGGGCAACCAGGAAGGTGCCCTAACCTACAGTAAGCGATTGCAAAGCCAGTTCCCGGACTCGGAGCAGGCGCACGCACTTGACCCGACTGCCAGCCCATGAACTCCATGCAGCCCCATAAGGCCGAACACGGTTCAAGCGAACCGGAGCTGTTCGGGATTAACCTGCTCAATATGGACGCCCCGTCGACAAACCCTCACACGGTAAGTTTCGGAAATCGTCTGCATGCTGCGCGTGAAGCCCGTGGGCTGGATCTCGAGACCTGCGCGCATACGCTGAAACTGCCAGCTCGCGTACTGCGCGAACTTGAGCGTGATCAATACGACGGGATTGATTCGAAGATTTACCTCGGCAGCTATATCAGCAAATACGGCCAATATCTCGGCATCAACAACGCGTCGATCCAGGTTGAACTCGATCGTATCAAGCAGATCGAGCCGCCCCTCGTGGCGACCGGCGGCATCTCGCATTCGCGCTTTCTGCTGGATCGCTATGCCACTGCTGCCACCTACGTCATTCTGACGGCCGTGATCGTGGTGCCAATGATCTGGTTGGGTGTGCGCGGCACACTGGACCGGGACCTGAGCCACCTGGCCCCGCTGGATGCGGCCCCAGTGGCACAGCAGGATGCGCCTGCCACAGCCAGCAGCAGTGTTGGCTCAGCCAGCCATGCCATCGCGCAGGTGGCGCCACCTGCAGTGACGCCGCCGGCACAGGAGCAGCCCCTGATGGCCTCGATGGCGCCGTTCCCGAACCTGGACAGCACGAGCGTGCCTGCAACGCCCAAGCCTGCGGGCGTGCCTGCGACCGATACGGGTACCGGCAGTCACAGTCTGAATCTGAATCTGAGCGCAGCGAGCTGGGTCGAAGTGATCGGCCACGATGGCACGCGGCTGCAATACGGTCTGCTGCCGGCTGGCAGCAACAAGACGTACCACAGTGATCAGCCGTTGGATGTGCGCATCGGCAACTCCGTCGGTGCGCAGGTCAGCATTGATGGCCAGCAGGTCGGGCTGGATGATTTCAAGCACGCGAACGTGGCACATTTTCGCGTGCAGGTGCAGGACGGCAAGGCTTCCGCAGCCAGTCTCTGATCGCCGCCCAGGCCGCTTCAGCCGGTCCATTTCGGTTATGCTTGCCCATTGTCCGCCCGGTAACGAGCGGACCTGATCGGCTTTCCCTTTATTTACCGCGCCGGCCGTCCTACGCGCCAGCAGGTATGCAGCCTTTTGAACGGTGAATGCATGGCATTTGAAGAATACGACAACTATGAACAAAGCGAACGCGTTCAAAAATGGCTGCGTGAAAACGGCCTGTCCATAGTCGCCGGTATTGCCATTGGCCTAGTCGGCATTTTCGGCTGGCAGCAATGGCGCAACCACCAGGCGCGCAACGAAAGTGCGGCGTCGCAGCTTTACAAGGAAGCGCAGATCGCACTGCTGTCCGGCAAGCCGGATATCGCCTCGCAGCTCACCGAGCAGCTGATGACGGACTACGCCAAGTCGCCGTACGCCGTGTTCGCCGTCACCGATCGCGCCAAGCAGCAAGTGCTGGCCAAGCAGCTGGACAAGGCCGAGGCTTCGCTGGAGTGGGCCGAGAGCCACGCTGGCGATCCGGTCCTGAAATCACTGACCCAGCTGCGCATAGCGCAGGTGGAGCTGGCGCGCGACAACGGTGCGGCGGCATTGTCCACGCTCGATCGCATCCCGGCCAACAACTATCAGGGGCTGGCGCAGGAACTCCGCGGCGATGTGCTGGTCAAGCTTGGGCGTTCAGACGATGCACGCAAGGCCTATCAAGCGGCCTTGTCGGCATTGAGCGAGCAGGCACCGCAACGCGGTGTCTTGCAAATGAAACTAGATGATTTGGCCGTGGCCGGGAAGCAGGGTGCATGAAACGATTTTTGCTGATCACACTGACTTCACTGGTAGCCCTCGCTGGCTGCCATTCGTTCAAGAAAGACAATGTCCAGCCGCCGACACCGCTGGACAAGGATTTCAAGCCCACCGTGCAAGTGACCAAGGTGTGGAGTACCAGCGTCGGTAAAGGCGCCGGCACCAGTGGCGTGCGTTTGCGCCCGTCAGTCGAGGCCGGTGTGCTTTACGCAGACAGCACCGATGGCGACCTGGTGGCAATCGATGCCGCCAGCGGCAAGAAGCTGTGGACGAAAAATTCGCGCGTGCATGGCTGGTTCGGCTGGGGCGACAAGAAGCGCAAGGATGCGTTGTACGCCGGTGGTCCGACGGTCGATGGTGATCTGCTTGCCGTTGGCACGCTGGACGGCCATGTCTACGGCATAAATTCCAAAGATGGCAGCCCGCGTTGGGAGGCCCAGTTGAACTCCGAGGTGCTGGCTTCTCCGGCCATTGCCGGCGACCTTGTCGTGGTACGCACCGAGGACGGCCGTCTCTATGGTCTGGACCGGGCCACTGGCAAGCGCACCTGGGTGTATGACCAGGGCAGTGTGCCGCTGTTGAGCCTGCGTGGTAATGGGGCTCCGCTGGTCGCCAATGGCGTCGTATTCTACGGCAGCGACGATGGCAAGATGATCGCGTTGCGCCAGGACAACGGTGCGAAGTTGTGGGAGCAGAGGCTGGGTAGCGGCGTGGGCCGCACCGAGATTGATCGGCTGGATGACGCCGATGGCTCGATCCTGCTTGATGGCACCACGCTCTATGGCGCCGCCTATCACGGTAACCTGGTGGCCGTGGACGGCCCCAGCGGCAGGCCGTTGTGGGCGCACCCGTTGTCCACCTTCGACTCGCTGGCGGCGAACGACAGTGCGATTTTCGGGATCGATGATGACTCCCAGGTGCTGGCATTCGACAAGAGCAGCGGAGCCAATATCTGGAAAAGCGAAGCACTGAAGTACCGCTGGTTGACCGGACCTGCCGTGCAGGGCACCTACGCCGTGGTCGGCGACGTGGAAGGCTATGTGCATTGGCTGCAGATCGGTGACGGCGCACTGGCCGCACGTGAGCGCCTGTCCAAGAAGGCGATTCGGGCCCAGCCGCTGGTGGTGGGTGACATCGTCTATGTCGAGGACGTGAAGGGCCATATCGGCGCTTACCGTTTCTCTGCACACTGATCGCCGAGACAACACCTAAACCATGCTTCCCGTCGTCGCGCTAGTTGGTCGCCCCAATGTCGGTAAATCGACACTCTTCAACGTACTGACGCGTAGTCGTGACGCCCTGGTGGCTGACATGCCGGGCGTCACTCGCGACCGCCACTATGGTGTTTGCCGCAGTGGTGAGCGGCCGTTCGTGGTCGTCGATACCGGTGGTTTGTCCGGCGTTGAAGATGCCATGGATGTCCTCACCGCAAAGCAGGTGCGCCTGGCGATCGAAGAGGCGAACGTACTGGTGTTCGTGGTCGATGCCCGCGAGGGCCTGCTGCCGCAGGACTACGTGATCCTCAACGAGCTGCGTCGCAGCGGCAAGCCGATCATCGCCGCGGTCAACAAGACCGACGGTCTCGAAGAGCAGGCCGTGCTCGCCGAGTTTTCCGCGTTCGGCATCGGCACCACACTGCCGTTGTCCGCAGCGCACAATCGCGGCACCGACGATCTCATCCAGGTCATCCTGCCGCTGTTGCCGGTCGACGAAGAAAGCACGGTCGAAGGGGATGGTGAGAGCGGCAGCATTCGCGTCGCCATCGTTGGCCGTCCGAATGCTGGCAAGTCGACGCTCATCAATCGCCTGCTTGGCGAGGATCGACTGATCGTCTCCGATGTTGCAGGCACCACTCGCGATCCCATCCGGGTACCGCTGGAACGTGACGGTAAACGTTACACCCTGATCGACACCGCTGGCATTCGGCGCAAGGCACGCGTCGAGGAAGCGGTGGAAAAATTCAGCGTCATCAAGACGCTGCAGTCGATCGCCGCCTCCCAGGTAGTAGTGGTGATGATCGATGCCCGCGAAAATCTGGCCGACCAGGATCTCACCCTGATCGGTTATGCGATGGACGAGGGCCGGGCGTTGGTGATCGCCGTCAACAAGTGGGATGGCCTGGATCAATATCAGCGCGATGAATGCCTGCGGGCATTGGATCGCCGGCTGGTGTTTGTCAACTGGGCCAAGCAGGTCTACATCTCTGCGTTGCACGGTTCAGGCCTGCGCGAGCTGATGCGTTCTGTTGTTCGTGCGCATGCGTCCGCGACCAAGGTGCTGGTGTCTTCCGATCTCACCAAGACACTGGAACAGGCTTACGAGAGCTACCAGCCGCCGCTGGTGAATGGTCACGCGCCCAAGCTGCGCTTCGCGCACCCGGGTGGCAACAATCCGCCGACCATCGTGATCCACGGCACGCGCACGAAACACATTGCACCGGCTTACCAGCGCTATCTGGAAAACTTCTTCCGCAAGCGTTACAAGCTGGAAGGCACGCCAGTTCGCATTGCTTTCAAAGAGGGTGAAAACCCCTACGCGGGTCGCAAGAAGGTGCTGACCAAAGAGCAACAGCAGAAGGCCCGTCGCAGGGTCAGTGACCTGATCAAGCGCACGCGCTGAGCCGTTCGAATATCGTCGATGCCCTGTACATCCGGCTCGTCATCCCTGCGCAGGCAGGGACCCAGCGCCTTTCAGTCACTTAACACCGCGATCACCAGCCCCGCTGTCAAAAAGCGCCGCCTGTCCTCGCTCCTTTTCGGGGCCGAGGAAATGCGCAAGGACGCTGGGTGACCACCTTCGCTGTTGGAAAGCGCCTCCTGCCTGCGCAGGAATGACGAGGAAAAGTCTGCCGTGATCCTGTGCCGTCATGGTCTGCAAGCACACTTCCGTCAGGTTCTCGTAGACTGGCCGTATGAGCGAACCACTGAATCGCGAAGCCTGGCTCGACGCGCTGCGCGAGCGCATTGCTGAAATAACACCAGCCCAGGCGCTTAGTCTGCAGGCGCATGGCGCCTTGCTGATCGACGTGCGTGAAGACGCCGAACGCGCCACCGGCATGCCCACCAACGCGCTCGGCTTGTCGCGCGGCTTTCTTGAACTGCGCATCGAGCAACTCGAGGCCGATCGTGACCGTCCCGTGCTGCTGCTGTGCGGCAGTGGTCAGCGCTCGTTGCTCGCCGCCGAAGCGCTACTGCGGATGGGTTATCGCCAGATCAGCTCCGTGGCCGGTGGTTTCAATCGCTGGAAGAGCGAAGGCTTGCCGATCTCCAGCGGCATACTCGACGTGGATGCCGCCGAGCGCTACTCCCGTCAGCTGCGTCTGCCGCAGGTGGGTGAAGCAGGGCAGGCCATGCTGAGTGCTGCGAAGGTGGTCGTGCTCGGTGCTGGCGGGCTCGGTGCGCCAGCAGCGCTGTATCTGGCGGCGGCCGGAGTAGGGCAGTTAACCCTGATCGATGACGACGTAGTCGAGCGTTCCAACCTGCATCGGCAGATCATTCACGCTGATGCGCGTGTCGGCATGGCCAAGACCGAGTCGGCGCGGATTGCGCTGCAAGCGCTCAACCCACGAGTTCGCATTGAAACGCGCACCGAACGTTTACAAGCGAGCAATGTGGAGCGACTGCTCGCTGGGCATGACCTGCTGATCGACGGCGCCGACAATTTCCCCGCACGTTACCTGCTGGCCGCTGCTTCGCTTCGATTGAAGCTGCCGATGGTGTACGGCGCTGTCGAGCGCTTCAGCGGTCAACTCAGCGTGTTCGATCCGCGGCGTGACGAATCGCCGTGTTACCGCTGCCTGTTCCCCGAGCCACCGGCTGCCGCTGACGCGCCGAACTGCAGCGAGGCCGGCGTGCTCGGCGTGCTGCCGGGCCTGGTCGGATTGCTGCAGGCCACCGAGGCGCTGAAGTTGCTGCTTGGACTCGGCGAGCCGCTGGTTGGGCGTTTGCTTAGTTTCGACGCGCTAGGTATGCACTTCCGTGAGACCCGGCTGGCACGGGATCCAGAGTGCCCGGGCTGTGGGCGGTCCGCCGTCTTTCGCGGTTACGACGACATCGCCGAGCTCTGCGCTGCCGCCAACTGAGCACGCTGTCATTTGCCGCTGGTGCACACCTGTTTGTGCGCGTGTGAGCGAGTCGCGATAATGAGCAACCTCCTGCAAGGCATCTCCATGAGCGCACGTATCCTCGACGGTAAACGCATCGCGCAGGAATTGCTGGAGCGCGTCGGCAAACGTGTCACCCAGCGCTTGGCGCAGGGTCTGGCCGCCCCCGGGCTGGCGGTGGTGCTGGTGGGTGACGATGCCGCCTCGTCGGTTTATGTACGCAACAAACGCAAGGCCTGCCATCAGGTCGGGTTTCGTTCGTTCGACTACGACCTGCCATCGAGCACGACACAGGTCGAGCTGTTTGCGCTGATCGACCGGCTGAATGCCGATCCGGACGTGCACGGCATCCTGGTGCAGTCACCGCTGCCGGGGCATATCGATGAAGACGCGCTGGTCGATCGCATCGATCCGGACAAGGATGTGGACGGCTTCCAGGCGGTGAACGTGGGCCGCCTCGCGCTGCGCCGATTCGGCTTGCGCCCTTGCACACCCAAGGGCGTGATGACCCTGCTCGGCCACACTGATCGCCCGGTGCGCGGTCAGCATGCCGTGGTCGTTGGCGTATCCAACCACGTGGGGCGTCCGCTGGTGCTGGAGCTGATGATCGCCGGTTGCACCACCACCAGCTGTCACCGCTTTACCCGTGACCTGGAAAGCTTCGTTCGGCAGGCGGATATCCTGGTGGTGGCGGTGGGCAAGCCGGGGCTGGTCAAGGGTGACTGGATCAAGCCCGGCGCCGTAGTCATCGATGTCGGCATCAATCGCCTCGACGATGGGCGACTGGTGGGCGACGTGGATTTCGATGCGGCAGCAAAGCAGGCGAGCTGGATCACCCCGGTGCCTGGCGGGGTAGGCCCGATGACGGTGGCCACGCTGATCGAGAACACGCTGGAAGCGGCCGAAGCGCGTACCGCGCGCAGTCTGCAGGCCTGATCTGCGCTCCCGTTCAGCTGCAGATCTGGCGAGCATCACGGCAGGGCGCGTATAATTCCCTCTTTGCAGCGGGACTTTTCGCATGCGCATCCTCGCCGAGGCCCTGACCTACGACGACGTCTTCCTTGTTCCGGCCC